>JGI24890J29729_1000254_pt1 | contig 39133 bp, 61 predicted proteins | sample FreactcultureFD7_FD_29729 | JGI IMG/M metagenome (IMG submission 29729)
GTCGGTGATGTGCGCCCCGGTGCTGGGGGTGCCCCCGCGCCTGCGGCTCCGGCTGTGCCTCCCCCGCCCCCGCTCCCAGCGGCGCCAGCAGGACCATCGGCCTATGAGTCTGCGCTCAGCGCCGTTAAGGACTACGGCACTCGTGCTGGACGTACTTTTGCCAATATTGCCCAACACCCATTGGCGGTAACCGGCGCAATGGGTTTTGGTGTGGGGGCGCAGGCCCCTGAAATAATGGAGCATTTGAACAAAAAAGATTACGGCGGCGTGGCCGCAGACATCGGCAGAGGCGCGGCCTACGGCACAGTGCCTGCGCTATTGCCAGCGGCAGTTCAACGCGGACTAGCCGTGGCGGGGCCGATGGCGGGCGCGGGGATGAACGTATACGACGCCGGTAAACGCGCCTTGAACAAGGACTACACCGGCTCCATGATCTCTGGGGCTGGCGGCCTAGCGGCGCTTGCTCCTCTTGCAATTAGCGGCCCCGTGGGCTGGACAGTAGGTGGCCTTGGTATGCTTACCCCGGCAATCATCAACTATTTGCGCGACAAAGAAGCCCGCGAACGCGCTGGCGGTGGCCGAGGCTTTGTCAACCCCCAAGAAAATTATGTGCCTACGCGCCCCGTTGTTGGCCGTGATCCTTCTCGGATGGCTTCGTAAACCCAAAAATAATATACAAAATTAAAAATGTTTTAACGGAAACAAAACAAGCTAAGATAATCCACATGTTGTCTCTCCTCGATCAATAGATCGTTAGCCCCCATCACTGGGGGCTTCTTTTTTACATGTGCCCGCGCTTCTCGCGCAGCTTAGCGGCCACTTCGCTGTTAAGCGACTCCACGAACCCGATGCACTGGGCGCGCTCCTCGCGGGCGTATTTCAGGGCCACGGCGGCCTCGACCTTGCGGGCAAACTCCAGCACCTCTAGGTTGTCGCAGTAGATCCCCTTGGGGTCAATGGGCGCGTCCGGGGCTTGGCTGCGGCACTGCATCACGATCTGTTTGATCTGGTCTTCGGTCATTGTTTTCTCCGGGTTAATGTAACTTCAGGTTTGAGTATAATCCAATCCATGACTCTTGCCGAATACTTCAAGACCGACGTGCGCGGCGCCAAATCCGAGATGGCCGAGTACCTCAAGATCAGCCCCACGTGGATGGCGCTGATTATCGCTGGGCGCCGCAAGGCGTCCCCGGTGCTGGCGCTGGCCATCGAGAAGGCCACCAACGGCATGGTGACCCGCCAAGAGCTGCGCCCTGACATCTTCTGCTAGGCCCCGGCCTTCCTGCGCCGCTTCATGGCGTCCATCAAAATATCCTGCACCTCGCGCTTGGTCTCCAAGCGCTCCAGCACCAGCTCGTCCACGGTCCCCTTGGCCAGTATCCGGTGAATGAAGACCGGGCGGTCGTGGCCAGCCTGCATCTGCCGGGTGGGGCCGATCCGCTCGATGATCTGGAGGTGCTCCTCCAAATTCCAGTCGACCGCAAAGAACACCAGTATGTTGCCGCCGTCTTGCAGGTTCAGGCCGTGGCCTGCGCTTTTCGGGTGGGCGAACATGACCGGGATCTTGCCCGCATTCCAGTCGCGGATGGTCTGCGGGTTCTTGTCCAGATGCTTGCCCTGCGGGAAAGCCTTGAGCAGCCGCGCTAGGTCGCTCTGGAAGTTGTACGCCACCAGCACCGGCATGCCTGCGGCCTCCTCAAGGATCGAGTCCAGCGCCTCAATCTTGGCTTTGTGCAGCTCGCGCCACTCGATGGCGCCCTCGCCCACGTACATCGCGCCGTTGGCGATCTGGAGGCACTTCTGGGTCTTTACAGCGGCGTTGAAGGCCTCGACCTCGTGCCCCGAGTCCAGCGACGTGAACATCTCCTTCTCCATGTCCTTGTAGTGCTTGCGCGCCTTGGGCGGCAGCGTGACCATGATGTCGTTGATCACCGGTTTCTTGAGGTCGAACCAGTCCTTGGCCTCGATGGTCAGGCACACGTCGCGCAGCTTGTCTTGGATCTCGGCTTGGGCGTGGCGCATGGGCTCCAGCCCAAAGCCGTCGCGGGCGGTCTGAAACCAGCGCTGCGAGAAGGCCGAGAACGTGCGCCCCAGCCGGTTGCCCGCGTCGATGAACCACGCCTGCCCCCAGAGGTCCTTGAGGCCGTTGCTCGCGGGCGTGCCGGTCAGCTCCACCAGCCGCTTGATGCGCGTGTGCGCTATCGAGCCCAGCGCCTGCGCCCGCTTGCCGCCTTGGCGCAGCCGGAAGGACTTGACCTTGGTGGACTCGTCCAGCACCACGGTGCTGTAGGGCCACTTGTCGCCCCAGTAGGCGGTGAGCCAGACGAGCTGCTCGTAGTTGGTGGTGTAAACCTGCGCCGGGCTGCGCACGGCGGTGATGCGCTCGCGCTCGGTGCCCGTGATGGCCACCACGTTCATGCCGCGCAGGTGCTCCCACTTGAGCACCTCGTCGGGCCATGTGCCGGTGGCCACGCGCAGGGGCGCCACGACCAGTATGGGGCCGTCCTCGACCATCAGGATGGTCTCCAGCGCGGTCAGCGTGGCCACGGTCTTGCCGGTGCCCATGCCCGACCACACCGCACAGCGCGGGTTGTTCAGGATGTGCTCGATGATCATGCCCTGATACGGGCGGGGGTTGAATGGTTGTCTCATGCCAGCAGCGCGTCCACGCCCTCAAAGCTGTCGATGACCTCCACGAACTCACCGAGCCTGCGCATGCGGTTGTGCTCGCGGATCTGCGTGGAGCGGGGCTTCTCGCCGGGCGCCTTCAGCTCGACCCAGATGGGCTGGCGCCCCGGCAGCATGACCCTGCGGTCCGGCGCACCGACGTGGCCGATCCACTTGGCCTTGCGGCACTCGCCGCCCATCTCCTTGACCCGCTTGAAGAGGTACTTCTCGATGTCTGATTCACGCATTTTTAGCCTTTTGTAACGCGGCCCGCTTGGCCATCTTGGCATCGTGGGTGGCTAGTTGTTGTTTGTGTTCCTGTTTGTACCGAATTGCGCGTTCAGCTTTGGCCGCTCTTGCCGCAGCTTTTTTGATTAAACGGGCTTCGGTATCCGCTGCTTTTTCGATAGCCTGAAGCCGTTGCAATTCCAGCATCTCGGGGGTCTTTTGCAGTCTCAGTTCGGCTTGCGCGGCCTTGGCTGCGTTCTCCGCATCAAAGCGGCGCCGCGCTTCTTCGGCCCGATGGGCTTCCATCTCGGGCGTCAGGTGCATGCTCTCGCGGACGTACACGTCTTTGTCGCCCTGCCACATGCCTGACTCTAGGATGTGATCGCGCAACATGCTTTCGGCTTCAAGGCGCGTTGTGCTTTTTGGTATGGGGAGACGCACAATAAATGTGCCCATGAATTTATCTTTGGTCATATCACTCTTTCCTGTATCGGTATGTTTCAAAGCCCGCTGCTGCCAGCGGCATGTCTGGTGCCCACGCGGGCGGTGCGGCCAGTAACGCGGCCATGTGGTCCACGTTGTACTCCGGCAAGTCCGGTGCCTCGGCGATGATCTCGTCGTGGACCGTGAGGGTGATCGTGTAGCCCGCCGCCTCGATCAGCGGCATGTTGGCGGCCATCACGTCACGCGCAATGGCTTGGCACAGGTTCTCAAACAGCTTGCCGCCGTGCGTGGGGATGCGGGTCCACTTGCGCGTGAACTGGTCCACGCCCATGTAGGTGATGCCCTCGTCGACAATCTTGGGCAGCGGGTAGCACAGCGAGCGGCCCGAGGGCAGGCCCAGCAGCAGGTAGCCCTTGGTGGCGCGGATCTTCAGGCCCAGCGTGGTGTACGTCGTGCCCCGCGTGTTGAGGGCCTGCATGACCACGTTCTTGAGCCTGCCCCAGTACCCGGTGATGTTGGGGTGCGCCTCGCGCCATGCGCGCTTGAGCGTGTCGCAGGCCACAAAGGCGTCGTCGGACAGCCCGTAGCGCGGCTTGCTATCCTTGATGACCCGCGTCAGGTAGTAGTCGGCCTTGTCCACCAGCTCTTGGGGCGCCAGCGGCAGGACCTTCTGGGCTAGGTCCTCAAGGTCGATGCCGTAGGCCCCGGCAAAGGTCGCAAACGCGCCCACGCCGCCCTCGTAGGCCAGCGCCAGCTCTTGGACCTTGCCGACCTGCCGCTGGTCCTTGTTGACATCGTCGGGCTTGACGCCGAAGGACTTGCTGTACGCCAGCTTGTACAGGTCGGGGCCGGTCCCCTCATCGAAGTCGCGGAAGGCCTTGAGCTTCCACTCCTCGTTGGCCAGCCACGCCTGCACCCGGCCCTCGATGTTGGCCAAGTCGGCCACCACCAGCTTGCGGCCCTTGGGCGCCACGATGCAGCTACGGATGGACGAGCTGGTCAGCTCCATCACGTTGTCGGTGATCAGGTGGGCGCNCCCCGCCTTGAGCGCCGCGATGCCCTGCTCGATGACCGATTGCTTGAGCGTGGGCCGGGGCAGGTTCTGGGGCTGGAAGAGCCGCCCGGCCCAGCGGCCAGTGCGCGCCGCGCCGTTGAATTGCAGGGTGCCGCGCAGGCGGCCATCAGCGCTGGTGCCCCTGCGCAGCACCTTGTACTTGCTGGTGCTGGTGGAGCTGGCTTGCAGCCGCACCGTGAGCAGCTCACGCAGCGCCGGGTCGATGTCCGTGCCCAGCAGCTTTTCCACCGTGGCCATCTGGAGGTCGGGCATGTCGATGCCGTAGTTCTCAAGTATGTGTAAGCGCAGCGCTGCACCTTGCGTAGTATTGCCAACTTGGCCGTCGGTCAGCTCCACGGCGCGCTCGGCCAGCCCGGTCTGGGCCTTGGCCACGGCAGCGATGGCGGCATGCACCAGCTCCATGTCGATGGCCACGCCGGTATCGTTAATGCGCTGGTCAAGGTACCACAGCGCCTTCTCGGCGGGGGTCATGTTGATCATGGGCATGCGCTTCTTGACCTCGCGCATGGCCTCAATGTCCGAGGCCGCGTAGGCCTTAAAGCGCGCCCACTCTGCCGGGTGCGTCTCGCGGGTCGCCCGGCGCAGGATGCGGTTCTTGCCCAGCGGCTTGCAAAAGAGCTGGATCAGGCGCTTGCCGTCCTTGTCCTTGGCCTTGTCTGCGGGCAGGCCCAAGATCGCGCAGAGCATGCCCAGCGCGCCGGGCAGGCCGTGGCTCAGGGCTTGGACCATGGTGTCGTGGATGCGCTCGACGGGGATGGTGATGTCCAGCGCGTGGCGCAGCACCGTGCGGTCAAAGTGGCTGTTGTGGATCACCACGGTCGTCTCGGGGTTGGCCAGCGCGCTCTTGAGCTGCGGGTGAAATAACTCCAGCGGGTCCGTGAAATCGTGGACCCGGACGTGGTTGTCGTCAACGGCCCACGCGCACAGCAGTACCTCCGCGTCTGCGGCGTAGGCATGCGTGCCGTGGGTTATGGGCGTCTCGGAGAAGGTCTCCAAGTCGAGGTACAGGTGGGTCATTGCTCGCGCTCAAGTGCATCCCGAATACTCTTTGCGGCGTCTTCCAGCTTTTCACCTTGGAACACGCGACCGATCAGCTCAGGGTTCTTTTTGGCGTAGCCATCCCCAAATATCTCGTCGATTTCCTCCACGATGGACTGAAGTTGGTTTTTTGTACGGCTCATAAATTTCTCAAATGTGGGTGTGTAAGAGGTGGGGGTACTCGCTGCACTGGTGAGATTCGAACTCACGGATCGCCAAGCATTGCTCATGACAGCCCTTGACGACCTATAGTCATGTCACCGATTGACCTGACTCCGGCACAGCATCCGCTTTCCCCCCAAAAATCAAACCAGATCGTCCGCTGTCAGGTCGTCGAAGTCGTCGTCGCTGGCAACACCGCCGCCTGCGAAGCTCTCGCCGTCCTTATAGAACTGCACGCCTCTCAGCGTGGCGTTGACGCGCTTGCCGTAGTTGTTGTCCTGCGTCCACAACTCGACGCTGGCGTTGACGTAGCAGCCAGCGTAGGGCTTGCCGTCCTCAGCGGTCAGCGGGGCCTTGTTCACGTCGACCACCAGCGGGCGCAGGGCGTTGCGTGCGCTGACGTACATCATGCCCTCAAAGCCGTCGTAGTTGGCCTTGAGGTCACCGCTGTGCAGGCAGGTCTTGTCGGCAGCGCGGATCGTCTTGAGCATGGCATCGGACTTGGCGCCCCACTTCTCTTTGGCCACTGCCTCGATGGCCTTGTTCAGGACCTCAAGCTGCGGGTCCTTGGGGTCGATCAGGAACGCTGCGGAGAAGGCAGGCTTGCCCTCGCCGTTGACGGTCTTGGCCTCAAAGAGCTGGGGGAAACACAGGCGGACGTTGTTAAGTTTTACTATCATGGGGTACTCCAAAGGTTAAAGGTTTGTCACGTCATCAAAATCGGAAACGGCTGCTGACGTAACCAGCGCAGGACGTTTGTCGGAAAGGGGTGCAACGGAGGGCGAGCCCTCGGACTGCGTGATCAGCTCGGAGACCTGAGCCCACTGCTCTACGGTCAGCTCGTTGGCCTTGACCAGCTTCTCTGCGCTGGTGGGGCTAATGAGCTTGTGGTCGTACATTACGTTGGGGTTGAGGCCTAGGGTCTTGAGCAGGGCCTCGGCGTCCTCGGCCTTGGTCCATGCCCGGTTGCCTTTTTTGCCCTGCACCAGCTTATAGCCGGGCACCTGTTGGCCAGCCAACAGCCTGCGCTCAACCTCGGCGCGCACGGCCTTGACCCACGACTCGATCAGGTCGGCGTTGGCCATTACCCGGGCGAGGTCCTCATCGTCGGCTGTCTCGGGCACCACGGTGTCAAAGTCGTCCATGACGGTGGCGCGGATGGCCGGGCAGGTCGCCTTGGCGCGGCACCACTGGCAGCCCTTGGGGGTGGGCCAGAGCGGGGCGTCCGGCCAGCGGGTGGCGTCGGCAGCCTCGCGCACGCGCTGGGCAAAATCCTTCAGATCGTCAAGGCTCAGGGACCACTCAGGGCTTGCGCCGAGGCGTGGCTGCACGATGCCCACGGTCACCTTGGTGAAGTCGTGGATCAGGTCCCATTCCTTGAACACGGCGTGCGCGTACATCAGGAGCTGGGGGTTTTCCTCGGCCTCGACCTCGACGCCCCGACCGAACTTGGCGTCCAGCACGATCAGCTCTTCCCCGGCGATGATGACCGCGTCGGCGGTGCCGTGGGCGCCCCACTCGTCGGTCATGTGCTCGATGGAGACGCGCTGCTCGACCAGCAGGGTGCCGTTGGTCTCGGCCACGCGCTTGCGCACGTAGTCCACGTAGGTCTGCACGGCGCGGGCTTGGTCGTCGTTCAGGGTCAGGCCGGTCTCGGTGTCAGTGACGCCGATGTACTTGGCCGCGTCGGTGTTGGCCAGCAGGCAGTGCGCCGCCACGGTGTGCATCATCGTGCCCTCGCTGGCCGCGCTGGAGCCGGTGTCCTCGATACCCTCGCTCAGCGCCACCGAGCCGGGGCAGGTCATCCAGCGCACCGCGCTGCTGGGGGACAGCTTGGCGTGCGTGCTCATGCCAGCTCGGCCAAGAAGGCCGCGTAGTCCTCGGGCTTGAGCTGGGGACCCTTGGCCGCGCCGAATTTCTTGAGGGCCGACAGCACCTTCTCACGGTCCTTGGGGAACGTGTCGGTGATGGCCTTGGACACCACTGCGTAGTCGATGGCCGCTTTAGACGACACAGCGGGGGATGCAGTCGTAGTAGGCGCCTCGGGTTTCGCTGTAGGGGCGGCTGCCTCGGCCTTCGGGCGTAACTTTGGGATGGGAACTGCCTTCTCGGGGGTGGGCGTCGGGATGCTCAGCAGGGCTTCCCGGTTGGCCCGTAGGGTCTCGTTCAGGGCGGTCACCGCGTCGGTGAGGCCCCGGATCGTGTCTTCTAGGCTCATGTGTGTATCTCCGTTAACCCACAACACAATTATTGTGGAGCAGCCATCTTACCCCACTTTTTTGCCGGTTGCTGTAACTTTTTAAAAAATATTTGTTGTAAACCACAAAAAGCTGTTGTAAGATGCGCTTCCCTACAACTTTTTTGGAGTAAACACATGCACATAAACCCATTCAAACGGATAGCTACGCTAGAGGCGGAAATGAAAGCGATGCGCGAGAACTACACCACGCTGTTGCGTGATCTGCCGGACTTCTGGGCTCGCTTGGCCAAGGTAGAAAAGCAGGCGGCTGCGGCCCTGTCTATGTCGGCCACCACCACAGACGTGATGTCCAAGCTGCCCAGCATTGCTGTGATGGATCAGGCCCTTGAAGCGCTCAAGATCTTGGACATGCAGGTGGACAATTTGATGGCCGAAAACAAGGCCCGCAAGGTAGGCGCTGGGCATCTGGACAAGCGCATCAGTGCGCTGGGCGAGGACGTGGTCCTGCTCAAGGCCCTGCGCAACGTCGTGACGCCCGAGGAGGCCTCGCGCAAGGCTGTCAACACCCAGCTCACGCAGGACCAAGCCAAGCTGGAGCAGGAGCGCGCCAAGCAGCGCGGGTACAACGCGGCCTACCGAGCGCGCCAGAAGGCCAAGGCCGAGGCTGCGGCCCGCAAGGAAAAGCGGATGGACTACCAGCGTGCCTACCGGGCGCGCAAGAAGGCCGAGCAGGCCGCTGCGCAGACAACACCGGGGGCCGCACAATGAGGTTCTTTGACTTTTTGAAACAGCAGCTCAAGGAGCCCACGCCGCTCGAGGTGATCAGCAAAGAGCTGGCGCAGGCCCATCTGGACCGCCTTGAAGCCGAAGGCGCCGTCGAGTACAGCTCGGCAGTGCTGGAGCTGAACATAGCCCGTATCGAACGATTAAACGCACGCATCAAGGAGTACAAGCAATGAAAGAAGACAACACACAGATCGACCCCACATGGATGGAGAAGACTGGCGGCTACGCCAAGGACATGACACTGCGCGACCACTTTGCTGGGCTGGCTATGCAGAGTTTGATTGCCGATGGTGCAGTGCCTGAACTTTCAGCAAGAATAATTGCTGAAATGGCATTTGCAATGGCAAACGCAATGCTTGAGGAGCGCAAATAATGCCAGCACTATTTGGATTTGCCTGCGTTGCAGCATGGCTCACGCACATCTTCACCTGCTTTGCACAGGGGCTATGGGGCTTCTTGCTTGCAGGTGCCATCTTGTTCCCCATCGGCATTCTCCACGGCTTTTGGCTGTGGTTTCACTAGGGGGAAAATCATGAACGAAGCAGATAAAAACTACATGGAGTACGACAAGCCAGACGAGGAAGAGCACCCAGACACTTGGGAGTTCCTTGGCCAGCAGATCAAGGGTCTCATCGCACTGGCGGCCATCGTGCTGGGCCTGTGGATGATCGTCGGATCGGTGGTGGCCAAATGAGAGTACGACTGAAATTTAATCCACACGGTTATTGGATTGTTGAGAGCAAGCGGCATTGGTACCGTGGATGGCAATGGGAGCAATCATTCCACGGAGACAATGCTTATGAGCGCGCAAAATTTTTTGCACAGGCGCTTAAACACCAACAGGTGGAGGAGATCAAATGAAAAAGTACCTAGAAGACCTCGCGTACAAAGCCTGCGCGGGCCGCGAGATGCGCACCACGTTGGACCAGACCCCGGCGTGGGTCTTGCGCGACGCTGAGCTGGAGAAGTTCGCCGAGCTGGTGGCAACGCATGAGCGTGAGGAGTGCGCCAAGCTGTGCCACGATGAAGCCGATGATGGCACCGAAGGTCTGTGGGACGTGTGCTGTTTTTCTTTGGCTAAAAAAATCATGGCAAGAGGTGAAGCATGAACATCATCGAACTAGCAAAGAAAGCGGGTTTTGTGGAATACGAACTTGACGATGGAACCACCGAAGCGTTTGATAAAAGGTACGCAAAGTTTGCCGCATTGGTTGTAGCCAACATTGACCCTAAGTCCTTTATGTCATGGCAAGAAGGGTACGAGGCAGGTAAGCAGAACGAACGTGAGGAGTGCGCCAAGCTGTGTGACGAAATCGGCAAAGAAAGCCTAAGTCAATGGCCTTACAGGTTCGCAAACATGATTAGAGCAAGAGGTGAAGCATGAAATATACAGACCTATTGAAAGACGCTGCTGTAATTGTGCGCGACAAATTATTATGGAAGCGTTTTATTGACGGCACACCCTTGAGTAACGACCTGCCTTTTTGGATGGCTGACTTTGCTGCCGCAGCAGTGGCACATGAGCGTGAAGAGTGCGCCAAACTGTGCGATGACATGGATAGCATTAGCGACTACTACGGGCCACGAGTTGAATTAATTTGTGCAGAAGCAATCAGAGCAAGAGGTGAAGCATGAGCAAGATGACGATATTAAGGAATAACACATGAAGCGCAAAACACCAGTAAAGCCGTTGCCGAAACACTTTTGGAAAAGAGGTCGCAGCGGGGCAGTTGTATGTCAATGCGGCAGACGCTACGGCAGTGAGTTCGATGGCCTTTGCTTTGATTGCAGAGGTGGTATCACCGCATACGAAGCCGCCCACGGCATAAAGGAAAATAAATGACAGGCTACGAATCAAAGCGCGCAGCAGCGCGGGACAAGTTGGACGATGACGATACGCAGGTATACCAAGACCACGACGATGCGCTGACGATTGCGTACCAAAGCGGCTACTACGATGGCAAGAAGGCAGCAGCGCAGGAGCAAAAACCAATGCACCCACAGTTAAAGGCAATGCTTGAAGAATACTTTGATAAATGCTTTGCTGAATCATCAACACAACGCCCTTGGGTTGGGCTGACGGACAAAGACAGAATGCAAATTCTCGACACAACCGAGGGCGACGAACGGGGCTTTGTCATGAAATTAGTGGAAGACAGACTAAAGGAGAAGAACACATGATCCCCGTGCCGCTGTATCCCGACATGCCAGTTGCCACCAACACCGCTGGCAAGGTTGTGTTCCCCAAGCAGTATTACAAGTGCCCGGACTGCGACAACATCAGCCCGTTGCGTGGTGGCTGGATCGGCTTGGTCCAGTCAGACCGGCAGGACCTGTACGACCAAGCCAAGGAAAACAACCGCATGAATTTTTACGACATCTGTAGCCTCGTAGAGGCTCGCTTACAGGAGAAAAACACATGAAAGAAGAAGTATTGGTAGACGGGTTTTCGGAAATCATTGGCGCCATTAGCATAAAAACGTCGGAGAAGAAAATTGAGTTTGTCTCCGATACCGGGTTTGGCATTTTGCTAACCAATCCGCTGAATACCGACAACGGCCAAACAATCGGTGAGCGCAACCGGGCTTGGCTTCACGCACGACTTGACGCATGGCTTGATAACATTTTTTGGGAGTAAAAACACATGAAAAACGCAAACGAATACCAGATCGGTGGGTCGCACTACAAGGACATGGCCGTGCAGCCGTGGGAAGTCATGCAAAGCGTGATGACGCACGAAGAGTTCGTCGGCTTCCTCAAGGGCAACGTGATCAAGTACAGTATGCGCCAAGGCAAGAAGGAGGGCAGCGACGATGCGGCCAAGGCCCTGCACTACTTGGCCAAACTACAGGAGGTACAGGGACTATGAGCAAGTCACAGCACCCGCGCATCCGTGAGCTGCTGCGCGAAAACCACGACGGCCTTACCGTAAACGAGATAGCAAGCAAATTGGTGCTGCAACCCGATTCGGTGCGCAACGCCCTGTTAAACATGCCTGACGCCTACATTGACCGGTGGCTCGCTGCTCGGCAGGGTAAGCGTGAGGAGGCCATCTGGTGCGTCGTGGTTCCCCCTGAAAACTGTCCCAAACCGGAGTGACCCATGTTTAACGAACTACAACGCCAACGCCTTCGTGACTTGTCCCGAGTCCGGGGCAACGCCAAGCCCGACTTCAACACCGTCAACGCGCCGCTGGAGAACTACATCGCCGAGCTGGAGAAGAGCTACCCCGAGCTGTTCCACACCTATAACTACAATTCGCGCCTTGCGCGGGTGTTCGTGGACCAGCCGCTTGGCGCCATCCCCCACGCCCGTTCTGTGCGCGGCCCCGGCGCCTGCCCCTACAACCTCATCGAGAAATAACATGACCGGAATCGAACAAGCAATACACGCCATCGGCTCACAAGCCAATCTGGCCAAGGCGCTGGGCTGCTCCCAGCAGAACGTCAGCATGATGCTGCGCAACGGCTACGCCCCCATCAAGTGGGTCCGCGCCATCGAGCAGGCCACCGGGGTCTCCCGCGACCTGCTGATCGACCCTTCGCTGGTCGACCTGCTCTCCCCCACGGAGATCTGATAGACTGCGAATGAGACTAGGGCAGCGCGCCCGAAGAGTTGGCCCCCTTACCAGCCTGTCTCACTTTTCTTTTTAAGGGTTTTGCAAGGGCAAAACATGACCAAGACATACAAAGACGCTTCGATAACGCTGACCGACGGCTCGACGCACGGTGAAAAAGAATCTGACTATTTTTTTCCGGTGTGCCCCAAGTGCGAGAACACTTACCTACACCACGGGGCCATAAGCGTTTACTTTCGGACTGACGACTCTTCCCCGACGGGAGTGCTGTCTATCTGCGCCGATGGCAATATCTCGTCGCTTTATAAAGCTCCCATGGACAACAGCCCCAGCCGCAGGCGGGATGGCTTGGCCATCGAGATGGAGTGCGAGGTATGCGGTCCCGTGGGCCGCCTCACCATAGCCCAACACAAAGGGCAGACACTCATTGGCTGGCAGAAGTAAGGGTATGGCCATGCAAAATTCAGGTCAGGGGCGTCCCCCCATTGGCCGGGTATTCAACCCCGGTAACATACCGACCGACCTCAAAGCCCTGCGCCGCTGGGCACCGTGGAAGGCGATTTGGAACGAGACACGCGGCAAGTGGGACAAGGTCCCCTACCGCCCCGAGGGCTACGGCCTATCGAGCATGCAGCCCGACCGCTGGGTCAGCTTTGACGAGGCGGTGCAGGCCTTTGAGGCCGGGGCGGGCAAGTACAGCGGCGTGGGGCTGGTCCTTACCGGCCTGCATGACGTGGTGGGCATCGACCTTGACCGATGCGTCACGGACGGCGTCATTGCCCCGTGGGCTCAGGAGATCATCGACTCGGTGGACAGCTACACCGAGCTGAGTCCCAGCGGCAACGGCCTGCGCATACTGGCCCACGGCGCCATCCCCGAGGACGTGCAGGACAACATCGTGGGGATCGAGGTCTACAACGGCCACAAGGGGCGCTTCCTGACCGTCACGGGCGACGTCCTGCGCGACCAGCCCGTGCGCTCCCCCGACCCGGCCATCCTTACCGGCCTGTACACGCAGTACCGCAAAACGCGCACCAGCGCCAGCGTCATCTCTTTGGTGATGCCAGAGCTGATCCACGAGCTGGCCCTGCCCGACGTGGTGGACATGGGCATCTCGCCCACGGCCAAGGAGTTCCTGCTCAGCGGCCCCCTTGAGACCGACGACCGCTCTGCCCTGCTCCACGCCACGGGCGTGCAGCTCTACAGCGCCGGGTACAGCGACGCCGAGGTCTTCTCCATTCTGGCCAACAACGACCACGCCTTTGAGATCGCCCTGTCCCACCGCCAGCAGGACGGCGACCGCGCCATGACCTACCTGTGGGTCGAGCACTGCCAGAAGGCCAAGCCCAAGGCCACCACCAAGGAGGCGATCCTCGAAGACTTCGACGACCTGTCCGCCGACCCGGAGGTGGCGGCCCAGACAAAAAAGTCCCAAGAGGCCAAGGCCCAGCGCGAGGACCGGTTCAAGCTGGAGACGGCAGCCGAGTTCGTGGTGCGCCGCAAGTCGACTTGGCTGGTCAAGGGGGTGATCCCCAACGCAAATCTGGGGGTCTTTTATGGCGGCTCAGGCTCGGGCAAGTCCTTCTTTGTCTTTGACCTCATGGCGGCCATCGCCCGTGGGGTGGACTGGCGTGGCCACAGGACCACCAAGGGGCGCATCTGCTGGGTGGCCGCTGAGGGGCAGGAGGACATGCGCAAGCGCGTGCAGGGCTACTGCACCCACCACGGCATCGACCCCAAGGACCTTGACATCGAGTTCATCTCGGTGGCGCCCAACTTCATGGAGATCGAGGACGCCCGCGCCGTGGTCAAGCAGATCAAGAAGCGCGGCCACTTTGACATCGTGGTGGTCGACACGCTGGCCCAAGTCATGCCCGGCGGCAACGAGAACAGCGGCGAGGACATGGGCAAGGTGCTGGGCCACTGCAAGGAGATTACCCGGCTCACCGGCGCCATGGTCGAGCTGATCCACCACAGCGGCAAGGACGAGAGCCGGGGCGCCCGGGGCTGGTCAGGGCTGCGCGCCGCTGCCGACTTCGAGTTTGAGATCATCCGGGCCGACGAGGACCGGGTGGCGTCGGTCACCAAGATGAAGGGCGGCGCCGATGGCGAGGAGTTTGGCTTTCGGCTGATGACCCTCAAGATCGGCGAGGACGAGGACGGCGATGATGAGACGACCTGCGTTGTGCAGTACACGGACGGCAGCAGGAAGACCGTGGCCGCCGGCAAAGGGCCGTCGGGAGAGCACAACGCGCTGGTGTTTCAAACCGCCAAGGACATGCTCGATCTGGGCGGGGGGAGCCCGTTAACCGAGAACGAATTGATCGCGGGGGCCGTCAGCAAGATGGAAAGGGGTGCCACAGACAAGCGCGATATGCGCGCCCAGAACGCCCGGCGCAGCTTGAAATCGCTTATTGACGGCGGGTTTTTGGCGCAGAATGAGGATGGCCACGTGGCTTTGGCGACCGGAAAGCGGGGGTAAACAGGTGCAACAACTGCAACAGCACTGCAACAGTTGCATCCTGTTGCATGTTGCAGACTGCAACAACTGCAACACACCCCTTTAGGGGTGTTGCAGTGTTGCAATGGGCCGGGCGTTGCGTTGGGGCGATATACAAAAACTATATGGTGGACGATAACAATAGAAATATTTTACAAAAAAGATGTTGTACAAGCCAAAACAGGTATATACTTCAGGCATCGCAGCAAACACTGCGGTACTTCTCAACACATACACACTGGAGTATCAAAATGGCAAAAGCAAAATTGGTGGTGGAACTCAACGAAGGTTCCGTGGACCGTCTGGGCGTGCTGCTGGCACAGATCGCTGACCTGACCGAGCAGGCCGAGGCGATCAAGGACGCGATCAAGCGCGGTGGCCAGTCCGTAGAGGGCAGCCTGTTCAAGGCCACACTGGTGGACTCTGACCGCAAGATCTTCGACAAAGAGTTTTTTGTCCAGACCTACGGTGCCGAGGCCTACGATGCCTGCACCAAGAACACCGTCAGCGTTTCCGTCCGCGTCTCTTCCCGCTAAACCAAACCCAAGGAGCCCATCATGATCCGTTACGCATCTTCTTCCGCCCAGTCCTCTTTCCGCAGCCAGTCGGCGCTGTCCAACGAGCAGATCGCCTACTACGCCCCCAGCGTCATGGCCGCTGAGGCCCACGAGAGCCGTGGCGAGCGCTACAGCTTCATCCCCACGATCCAAGTGATCGACGGCCTGCGGGCCGAGGGCTTCCAGCCCTACGAGATCCGCCAGACCAAGGTGCGCGACGCCAGCAAGCGCGAGCACACCAAGCACATGGTCCGCATGCGCCATGCCAGCTCCATCGTCAACGACGAGGTGCCCGAGATCATCCTGCTCAACAGCCACGACGGCAGCAGCTCCTACCAGATCATGAGCGGGGTGTTCCGTTTCGTGTGCTCCAACGGCCTGATCGCCGGCGACATGTTCAACAACGTCAAGGTCCGCCACAGCGGCAACGTGGTGGGCGACGTGATCGAGGGCGCCACCCGGGTGCTCGAGGACGCCAAGCAGATCGGCAGCCGCATCGGCGAGTACAAGGCCATCACGCTGGACTACGACGAGCAGCAGGCCTTCGCCCGCTCGGCCCTGCAACTGCGCTGGGGCGATGAGCGGCCCGTGCAGGCCAGCCGCCTACTCCAGCCCAGCCGCTGGCAGGACCGTCAGGACGACCTGTGGACCGTCTACAACCGGGTGCAGGAGAACATGATGAAGGGCGGCGTCCCCGGACGCAGCGCCACTGGCCGGCGCACCACCACCCGCGCCGTGGGCGGCGTCACCGAGAATGTCAAGCTGAACAAGGCGCTGTGGACGCTGGCCGATACCATGGCCGCCCTGAAGCTGGACAAGGCCACCGACCAGTTTGTCGCCCAGTACGAGCACGCTTACCTGTAAACCAACCCGGCCCCCTCGCGGGGGCCACAACCGGAGAAGACCATGAACATCAGAATGCTGACCACCGAAGAGCGCGAGCGCTTGGCCTACATCGAGGGCTACACCNAGGCCGCAGAGCTGCTGGGCGAGCTGGTGGACGCCCACCACCAGATCGAGTTCACCGAAATGGCCCTCTTTGATGCCGAGGAAGAGCTGAGCGCCCGAGAGGAGCAAGAATAATGGCCACCAAGACCCCTAAAACGGCCCAAAACGAGCCCGTGGAGTACCGCATGCCCATAGAGGTGTCGGACTGGATTAAGCACGCTGAGAGCCGCATTGCGTACCTCACGACCACCAACGACCGGCTCAAGGACGAGAACGCAGCCCTGCGCACGGCCAACAAGGTAATGGAAGCCCGCGTCATGGGCAATTCACAGGAGTAGACGATGCCAGCATACCACCCAACCAAAGAAGAAATCCGTCTCGTCGACGAGCAGGCCACCATCCTTGAAAATACGATCAAAACGCACACAAAGGTTGTTTTTGACCAGTACGGGCCACAAGTGGCCATGGACATGCTACTGAACGCGGGTATTACCACCATCGCTGGCGGGTTGTCCTATATCGAGGGCGACGCAGAACGGCTGGGCGCCACGATCAACGTGTTCATCGCCGTCGTCCACCAACTCAAGCTCGAGATGGCCGAAAACGCCGCCGAGAGCATCATCAAGAAAGCAATGAAAAAATGACCAACGAACTAAGCCCCCTCGCCCGCCAGCTACTTGGCCACGCCAACGTCATGCCCATGTTCACCCAGAAGGAGTTCGACCGGGCACTGGCCGAGGCCAAGGCCGAGATCATGACCATCGCCATCGAGGCCACCAAGCAGGCCATCGCCATCGAGCGCGAGGAGTGCGCACGGCTGGCCGAGAACTGCGTGGACATCGAGAAGCTGCCCGACCAGATTAGGCAAAGGCTATCGGGTAAGCCCCACTGATAAAAATATTTTCCGGTAGGCATGGTTTCTACTGTAACTTTCTGTTACAGTAGGGCTGTCTTCAACACACACCCACACAGGAGAACACCATGAACAGTAAAGCAAAATACGAAGCCCTGACAGCAAAAGTAACAGCCGCTCACGGTTGGGACTTCACAGATATGTGCGTCGATGGCGAAAACTGCGGCGTCAAGGATGATGACTCTGAAGAGTTTTGGGCCGCAATGTTGGTGTCCCTTCACAGTTCGGCTGGTGAGCGTTTGAGCGCAGCCGGTATCGACCCAACCACCGTTGGTATCCGTTATTAACCCACACCCACACAGGAGAACACCATGACCAAGACCCTTCTCGAAATCGCTGTCAGCCGCCTGCACAAGGCGGGCTACCGCGCATCGCCGTCCAACATGTACGGCGGCTACATCACCGTGCTGGTGCCCGTGGACGGCGGCCACAGCCGCGTGACGATCCACCACACCGAGCTGTATTCCTTCCTCAACGCCCGCGCATAAGGAGAAAACCATGACCGAAGAGATCGAAACAGTAGTCAACACCGAGCACGGCGTGCGCGTCTGCGTTACCGAATGGGACGAGGGCGGCGTCTGGCTGTACCTCGCCGGGCGCGGCGCCAGCATGAGCACGGTGCTCACCCGCGCTGAGGCGCAGACACTGGTGGCCGGGCTGCAAGAGATACTGGCCAAGGAGGCAGCATGACCAAAGAACAAACACTGGAATTGATCGAGGGCCGAATAATGATGCTGGTGATGGCTGGCGCACAGCGGGAGGAGGATGGCTCCCCCGTGTACCAAGACAACATGATCCAGTTTGCAATCAGCGCCCTTGAGGGGCTGTACAACGACATCGAGGAGGCAGCATGATCGTCCGCACGTCCCCTCAGTACCCGCCCATCCCCGTGCGCGACTTTGACTGGCAGGCCTACGAGCCCGGCTACGAGCCCGGCGACGCGCTGGGCCACGGCGCCACCGAGGAGGAGGCCATCGCCGAGCTGCTGGCCGCTATGGGCCTGCCTGCTGACACGCAGTACACAATCGGCTAAACTGTGCCCACAACGCGCTGAGAGATGCGCTGGAGGGTACAAATGGCAACTGGTAAGAAAATGGGCAGGCCGCCGGGCGGCACGCTCTATCCGGCCAAGGAGCAGATCAAGGAGCAGCTCGTTGGTTGGATCAGCGAGGGCAATACGCTCAAGGACTTCTGTCGGCAGGACGGAATGCCGAACTATCGGACGATATACGACTGGCAGGATGAGGACGAGCACTTCGCCACAAGCATCGCGCACGCGCGCGTTATAGGGCACGATTCTATCGCCGAGGAATGCACGACGCTGGCCGACACCGAGCCACTGGCCGTGTTCGATGAGGCGGGCAACAAGCGCTACGACCCCGGCTCGATCTCTTGGCGCAAGATGCAGATCGAGACGCGCCTGAAGCTGCTGGCCAAGTGGAACCCCAAGAAGTACGGCGACGCCACCACCATCCGGGGCGACGACGCTGCACCCCTCGTGGCCGAGGTGAGCTTTGACATCTTTGGCGAGATGCTCAGGGCTGTAGCTTTAAAGCGACACGCTAGTGAGTGACATGGCCGAGCTGCTGGAGGACCCAACGGTCCGCCAGCAATATGCCCAGCTCAAGCCCGAGCAGCGTGCGCTGTTCGAGTGGCGGGCGCGCTGGCTGCTGCGGGCGCACAAGTTCCAGCTCGAGCCACTGGGCGACTGGACCATCTGGCTCCAGCTCGGTGGCCGGGGCTCGGGCAAGACGCGCACCAGCGCCGAGACGCTGGGCTACTGGGCCGCCACCCAGCCCGGCACCCGCTGGCTGGTGTCCGCGCCAACGAGCAGCGACATCCGCTCGACATGCTTTGAGGGCGAGTCCGGCCTGATGGCCGTCATCCCGCCCATACTGATCGCCGACTACAACAAGAGCCTGCACGAGCTCAAGCTCACCAACGGCAGCCTGATCAAAGGCATCCCAGCGTCCGAGCCCGAGCGCCATCGTGGTGGCCAGTACCACGGCGCATGGCTGGACGAGCTGGCCGCGTGGGACTACCTGCAAGACTCGTGGGACATGATCCAGTTCACCGTGCGCCTGATCGGCCCCAACGGCACCCGGATCATCTGCTCGACCACGCCCAAGCCCAAGCCCGTGATCATGGACCTGCTGGAGCGCGAGGGCGACGACGTCGTGGTGACCAAGGCCAGCACCTACGTGAACATCGCCAACTTGGCGCCCGCCTTCCAGAAGCAGATCCTGCAATACGAGGGCACCAAGCTGGGCCGCCAAGAGATCCACGCCGAGATCATCGACCCGGAGGAGGGCGGCATCGTCAAGCGCGAGTGGTTCAAGCTGTGGCCAGCCAACCGGCCCCTGCCCAAGCTGGAGTTCGTGCTCCAGTCCTTGGACGTGGCCACCTCGGAGAAGACCCAGAACGACCCGACGGCGCACATCACGCTGGGCATATTCAAGCCCGAGGACGGCGGCATGTGCGCGCTGGTGATCGACTGCTGGCAGGACCGGCTGCAATACCCCGACCTGCGCCCCCGCGTGGTGGACGAGTACGAGACGGTCTACGGCGACGGCAAGGAGAAGAAGCGCGTCGACCTGCTGCTGATCGAGGACAAGAGCGCGGGCATCAGTCTTATACAAGACCTGCGCCGGGCAGGCATCCCCATCATCCCGTACAACCCGGGCAAGGCCGACAAGATCCAGCGCCTGTCCATCGTGGCCAACATCATCAAGGCCGGGCGCGTCTGGATACCCGAGAGCAGCAACCGCAAGGGGTTTGTGCGGGACTGGGCCGAGGGCATGATCAGCCAGATCTGCTCCTTCCCCGAGGGCGCGGCGCACGACGACTTTGTGGACGCCATGAGCCAAGCCCTGCGCTACCTGCGCGATGCCGGGTGGCTGACCATCGACTACCCCAAGGAGTGGGTGGACGAGGACGACTACATTGACGCCGGGCAGCGAAAGCGCGAGAATCCCTACGCCGTCTAAAAACCCCAACACGATTAACAACCATGCCAACACACACAGAGGCACTGTATGACACAAAGCAAGAAGGGCCGTTCTACCGCGTCCATCCTAGCGCTATTGCGCAAAGTGGAGCGAGAACTTATGGCTTACGAGAAGAAGGTGGGGCCAGTTCCCAAGCTCAAAGCGGATCACCACGAGGCGGCGTTTCGCAACCATCTGAGGATGCGCGGGTCCGCGAACTCATAAGCAGCGGCAACACCAGAGCACACGAGGCGGCGCACGCCTACACCCAGCAGATGTTCGGCCATCCCTATGAGCCGATGACCAACAGCCCCAGCTCGCTCAAGAAGCAGGCGCCTATTGGGCAGATGTTTATGCTGGCCACCAAGAACGACCCTGCCTACAAGCAGGCGGTCTACGAGGCCTACAAGCGCCAGATGCCTGAGCACGTAGGCGACGCCAAGGACTACGACGAGCTGGTGGCCAAGGCCTACCGGCACCTGAACCACGAGACCCAGCAGCAGTTTGACACCCTGCCGGTCAACATGAGCTTTCACCGCAACGGTGAGGGCAACTACCGCAGCAGCAACGAGATGCTGCGCGATGTCTACAAGAATGGACACCTGTACGTCTTCCAAGGCGGCGAGCCCCACCTGTCCATGAACAACGTCGATCCCCGCACGGGCTTGAACGACACCGAGATGTTCCGGGCGGTCCATGATTTCTATGGCCACGCCCTGCACGGCAACCAGTTCGGGCCCAAGGGCGAAGAGCAGGCATGGGCGGCGCACTCAGGGATGTACACCCCACTGGCGCAGGCGGCTATGACCACCGAGACCCGTGGACAAAACAGCGTGGTCAACTACACCCCGCTCAATGCCCACATCAAGCAGCAGGTGCGCAAGCTGGACGAGTCCGCTTACCACGCCGCCCGCCGGGGAGACACCGCTCAGGCCGAGCGTTTCATGGCACTGAAGAAGGAGCTATTGGACAATGGCTTTACCTATGGCCCGCAGGCATCCATACTTCTGCCGCCCGAGATGAACCGGGGCGACTACTCTGGTGGCATCCCCGCCTACCTGCGCCACCTGATCAAGCCGCCCAACCCGGCAAGCGCCGAGCTGACCCACTTTAGCAACGAGCCCGACCTAACCCAGACGGACCCCAGCAAATACGGAACGGGCATCAAGGGCGCCGAGGCGGAGCGCCTGAGTGACCCTTCAGCAATTAAGAACCGCACCTACTTCTACGCCGGCAACCCGGCCAAGGGCGAGCAGGGGCTGGGAACCCACAAGTACCGCACAAGGGCCAGCGACCTGTACGACGTGGCCAGCGACCCGCAGGGGTTGCACCGATTGGCCATCGAGCACAACGTCATCCCGTTCACTGCCAAGTACAATCAGGGCGTGGCTGACCCGCAGGGGGCGTTTACGGACCTCGAGCGCATGGCCCATGAGCAAGGTTACGGGGGCGTGCTACAGCGAAACACTGGCATGCCCATGGCGGCGGTGTTTGGATCGCTGCCTGTTCGCAAAGCAACTTAGGACAAGATCATGCCCACAATTGACCAGATGCGCCGCATGCTCATGGAGCGCCAGCCACAACGGTTTGACGAGGGCGGACAGCCTGAAGACGGTTTAATTACTGACAGCCCAAGGGTTACAGCGGCCAAGGCCAACCTAAACCCTGCCATGCAGACGGTGCGCAATCCCCAGCGGATGGCGTTTCCCGGCATCTACAAGAATCCCAAAGACATCGCGGCTGAGGCCGCCGCCCGAGTAGAACCCGAGGACCCATCACTCAAGCGCCTGTTTGGCGTTACCCGTGATGACTTGTACCAGATGGGCAAAGGAAGGGTCGGAAACGTGTCTGGAGCGCTCCCGGGAGCAGCGGCCAAGCCCAAGGGTGCCAAGGCCGCTTTGGACGTCATGACGCCTAAAAACCGCCAGCGCATACTGGACGTGCTGGGCGAGTCCGAGAAGCACGAGGGGCTGGTCAAGGGCATGGACCCGTGGTACATCATGGACCCAGCCTTCCAGCGCATGGCACACCTGATTGGATTTGAGGCCGCCGTGCGCGAGTACGACAAATTCAACCACCTGATGGGCATGGCCTCCCCGGCCAGCGAGGTAATGACCGAGATCCCTCGAGGCACAGCCGCCTACGCGTTGGATACCCAAGGGCGTTTCCCCGAGTTTAAAAAGTTTGCGGGCATGTCCGAGGACACGCGCACGCGCCGGTTCCCCAAGGATATTCGCAATGTGCCCGGCCACGCCTACCACAAGACCGCTCAGGCTGGCCCCATGGAGAAGTATCTCAACCTTGGCCAGATGACCATGAAGACGCCCAAGGTGCCGTTGTACATCAGGTCAAGCAGCGTGCCTGAAGTCGGCTTCCAAACCGAGACGCCCGTGGGTGACGCCCACTGGAGCCGTGGCGTGGGACTGGCCGACACCCGCAATTGGAAGACGGTTAAGGGCAAGCTGGCCATCCCGGGCGCCAGCGTTACCAATTCCGAAATGTCTACCTTAGCCCCGTGGTGGCGCCAGATTGCCGAAGAGCTAGGAATCGAGTCGGTTCCAGCTCAGGCCCGGGGATGGGGTGCCTTTGCCCCCCAGACTGGGGTGGATACCCCTATTGGCGCAGGCAAGCTCGAGCTATTGGCCCGCAACATCATGTACACCGCTCACCGCTTAGGCGTAACCCCCGAGACGGCCCGAGACATGGTCCTGATGGGCAAGACCTACGCCGGCCACGCCGAGGGCGGCCCGGTGGGCCACGCTGAGGGCTGCGGCTGCAACACCTGCGGTCCCAGCCAAGACGAGATGCTGGCGCACGTTATGCTGCGCAAGGCCGACGGCGGCTCCATAGACATGAAGACCATTGGGGCCGAGGAGGCGCCGGACATGCCTGTGAAGGAATATGTGGCGCCCTCTGGTGGTCAGGGTTTACCCGTAGGCGGCGTGGACTTCCAACCCGAGCAGCCCGGCAAGCAGCTCATGCCCGGCGCCCCAGACCAGCCCCCGGGCCAGATCCCCGGCCAGCCCGGCCAAGTGCCCCAGCAGCCAGCCCCGCTCACCGGCCAGCCCACGCCGTCGCTGAACGGCCCGCAGGCGCCCGCGCTGAACCAGCCCAACCAGATGCTGGGCGGTCCGCCCATGCCGCCGTTTGGCCAGCCCCGTGGCCCGCAGAGCAACATCCTGTCCATGACCCGCCAAGGCCAAGCCATGCAGGCGCTGCGCCCAACACCCACGCCCATGCCCCGCATGGCCAAGGGAGGCTCGCTGTCGGTAGAGGAGATGCGTCGGGCACTGGCCAAGAAGCCCATGCAGATCCGCACCACGCATGAAATCCGCATGACGGAGCGCAGGCTGTGAAAGGCTTCTACTCACCCGTTGACAAGCTGGCCGCCGAACTGCCCCGCACCAAGGGCACCGGCGCCGAGTTCATGACGGAGCTGAGCAAGCGCCCCGGCTACAAGCCGCAGGAGGCGCAGGACCGCGACCTGCAAGCGCTGATGGCCATGCCCAAGATGGCGCGTGAGGAGTTCTTGGCCCAGCTCAAGGCCAAGCCAGCCCCCGAGCTGCAAGAGAGCACGCTCGACCAATATAGCGATGAGCCGACCAAGTATCGGGAATACACCCTACCGGGCGGAAGAAATTACCGCGAGATACTGTTGCAAATGCCGCACGATGCACAGCGCGCCAAGGAGTTTGCCGACCCAGCGTCAAGCCACTGGGATGTGCCCAATGTGCTGGCCCACGTCCGTGCCAAGGACCGCACCGGCCCCAACGGCGAGAAGCTGCTGCACATTGAAGAGATCCAGTCCGACTGGCACCAGAAGGGCCGCGAGCATGGGTACGCAACACCCGAGTCGCTGCAAGAATTCCGTGCGGTTGAGCTGCGGCACAAGCTGCTGAAACAAAAGCTCGATGAAGCCAAGGCGCAATCGGAAAGCGCTGAGAACAGCCTGAAACGCAAAGAGCCGTTGTTCCAGCAGCCCGATGTGCGTGAGCGCTACGAGGCCGCTCGGGTCAGGGCCAACAACGAGCTGATGGACTTGATGCCGCAGGTCATGAAGGCGCAGGCCGAGATGCAAGACTTTGGCCACAAGATGAACAGCATGGTGCCCAACGCACCGTTCAAAAAGAACTGGCACGAGATGGCGCTCAAGAAGATGATCCACCACGCAGCCGAGAACGGCTACCACGGGATTGTGATTACGCCGGGGATAGAGCAGTCCAAGCGCTACGATCTGAGCAGGCACGTTAGCCGCGTAACGCACATGACCCACCAAGATGACCCCGAAAGTGGTATTTTGTTTGCCTTTGATCCAGCGGGTCGACAAATAGTAGAAAAACACAATGTGCCGCATTCCGAACTGCCTGATTACATTGGCAAGGAAGGGGCTCAAAAATTATTAGAGCAAAAACCTGACGAGACCGGCTACCGCGAATTGAGCGGTCAAAACCTTCAAGTCGGCGGCGAGGGCATGAGGGGCTTCTACGACAAGATAGTGCCCAGCTTCCTGAACCAGTTCGGCAAGAAGTACGGTGCGCAGGTCAGCCAGATGCAGGTGCCCGTTAAATACCAGCTCCAAGGGCTACGGACCATGGGCGGCTACCCAGACGACGCGCCAATGAACCTGCACCACTTCCCCATCACGCCCGAGATGCGCGAGGACGTGACCAAGAACGGCGTGCCGCTGTACGCCAAGGGTGGCGACGTCCACATGGCTGGCGGCTCAATAGAAGACATACAAGACACTGCCCGTCAGAACGATGCGTACCAAGATCAGGAAAAATATCTTCAGACTAAAGATGCAATGCCTGACGTAGAAATGACTAGCAATTTGCCCGAAGGCACCAACGGGATGTTTACTTCATTAAATTTGCCCATAGGTAAAGGTCAATTAAAACTTAACAAAAACACTTCTAAACAAGTGCTCCCGTCAGTTTTGACACATGAACTGGCGCATGCCGCAGATCGACAGATGATGCAACAGGCGATGGAGCAAAGTATGTTTGGCAAGAGCAATCAATTTACCGAGGCCTATGAAAAACTGGTAGGGCCAGAGGGCCGAAATCGCACAGACCTTGCTCGTAAGATAAACCCATACTGGGCAACAAACAATCAGGATTACCGAGCTCTCCCACAAGAAATTGCAGCACACGGCATCGGCGCTTTTTCAGGCCCAGCTCTCCAAGATCCCGCCCCCAACCATGTGGATGCAACTGCCGCCACAGAATTTCGAATTCTTCTGGACCTTGCGCAGCGTAATGCTGATAAGGGGCCACAAGGGCTTGCCAAGATTCCAGCATTTTTTAGCAAAATTGGAAGGTACGCCAAGGGCGGCGCTGTTGAGGTTAAACCAACTTCCTACGATCCCAACCTGCAACGCAGGCACCCAGAGTTGGAAGCGGCCATACGCGGCGTCGCGGCAGGCACTACAACGCACAAGCAGCTTGACAAACTGATTGCCAAGCACAAGCCCATCAAGCCCTACGAGTTTGTGCCCAAGCCCGCAACGCTGGAAGATGCGCAACGTGGGTTAAATAAAAACCAGATAAAAGCATGGCGTGCCCATGAGGATTGGCCTGAAGGTACTCCAATAGGTGGGCGCTTGGACATTAACGCCTACGAGCACCACGGTGTCTGGGCAAACTCCATCCACGATGAGAGCGGAGAAAAACGTCCCACGTCCTATGGCCCAGTGATATCTATCAAAAATGTTACGTTCGACCCTAACCCGGGAAAGTCCGAAGAAGTTGGCACTGGTGAAAAGAGAAAGTCGCCGTTTGCCCGCATCAAAGGCGAGTTGCACCACATGACCGAGGATGAGGCTGTGCAACACATGGTTGACAACCTGCACCACCCGGATTATGCGCAAGTAGGGTACGACCCACGTCGCCACGGTCACTTCTACGACCGCAAGACTTTGCAACCGGTCACCCATTCCCCGCATGTAGTGCAGATTGGCCCGTTGGCTTTGGCGCACAAGCCTGTGTATGGCAAGCGCGAGAACTACGCCACTGGTGGCGACGTGAAGCCCGTGGGTTACACTAAAGAAAAAGTTACAGTTTCCCCAAGCCTCGACCAAATGCGTTACGAGCTGATCAGCGTGAAACACTCCAAAAAGGTTAAATGATGGACCAAGACGAAGACACCAGCCCCAACGACTTCCCGACCAACGAAGACGGCTCGGTGGACGTTGAGCTGCCCGAGGACCTGTCCGACGTAATTGAGATGCCCGACGGCTCAGCCGTGGTGAGCATGGAGACCAAGGGTCCCGAGGAGTCGCCCGACTTTTACGCCAACATGGCCGAGGAAATGGACAGCTACGACCTCGACACACTGGGCATGCGCTACGTCGATTTGCTGGACAAAGACAAGAACGCCCGCGAGGAGCGCGACAAGCAGTACGAAGAGGGCATGAAGCGCACCGGTTTGGGCAAAGACGCCCCCGGTGGTGCCAACTTCTTTGGTGCCAGCCGTGCCGTTCACCCTGTAATGGCCGAGGGATGCGTTGATTTTGCGTCCCGAGCCATCAAGGAGCTGTTCCCACCAGATGGACCAGTGCGCACCAAGATCATGGGCAAGGTCGACGACCTCAAAACCGAGAAAGCAGAGCGCAAACGGGACTTCCTGAACTGGCAAATAACCGAGCAGATCGAGGAATTCCGCGACGAGCAGGAGCAAATGCTCACCCAACTGCCTTTGGGCGGCTCCCAATTCCTCAAATTGTGGTACGACGAGCAGAAAAAGCGGCCAACAATCGAATTTGTGCCCATCGACCGCATTATTTTGCCTTTTGCGGCCTCAAATTTCTACACGGCGCAGCGCGCAGCCGAGGTTCACGAGATAACCGAGTGGGAATACAAGCGCCGGGTGTCCAACGGCATGTACATGGACAGCGCCCGCATGACTTCGGGCCAAGAACCGGAGCAAACCCGCGTCCAGAAGGCCAACGACAAGATCGAGGGCAAGCAATTCCAAGACAACGACGACGGATTGCGCAAGGTTTACCACATCTACGCCTTTTTGGAGTTTGAGGAAGACAAATACGCCAAAGGCGAGTCCGCGCCCTACATCATGATGGTCGACGAGCAAAGCTCGCAGGTCATTGGCCTCTACCGCAACTGGGAAGAGGGCGACGAGACGATGACCAAGCTCGATTGGATCATCGAATTCAAATTTATCCCATGGCGAGGTGCGTATGCGATTGGCTTACCTCATCTTATCGGTGGCCTGTCTGCCGCTCTTACTGGCGCTTTGCGTGCCCTGCTTGATTCTGCGCACATTAACAACGCCGCGACCATGCTCAAGCTCAAGGGGGCCAAGATATCTGGCCAGACCCAGCAGATTGAGGTCACTCAGGTAGCCGAGATCGAAGGCGCCCCGGGCGTGGACGACATCCGCAAGATCGCCATGCCCATGCCGTTCAACCCACCCAGCCCCGTGCTCTTTGAGCTGCTTGGCTGGCTGGACAACGCCGCCAAGGGCGTGGTGACCACGTCGGAAGAAAAGATCGCCGATGTCAACGCCAACGCGCCCGTGGGCACGACGCAGGCCCTGATTGAGCAAGGCGCTGCCGTTTATTCGGCAATCCACGCAAGGTTGCACCAGTCGCAGGCCCGCCTGATCAAGGTGCTGTGCCGCCTGAACCGGTGGCACTTTGACGAGATGCGCAAGGGCGAAGTGGTAGAGGACTTGGAGATCGAGCGCGAGGACTTCGAGCGCAACACCGACGTCATCCCGGTGTCCGACCCGCACATCTTCTCCGAGACGCAGCGCATGGCCCAGATGCAGGCCGTGTTGCAGCGCGCAGATGCCCACCCGGACCTGTACGACGCCAAGGCCGTGGAAGAGCGCTTCTTAAAGCAGATCAAGATCCCCAACATCAGCGAGCTGCTCAAGGACGTTCCGGCGCCCGAGCAACGCACGCTGGCCGACGAGAACGCGGCCATGTCGTTGGGCCACCCGTCCTACGCCTACATGCAGCAGGACCACATCGCCCACATCCAAGGGCACCTGATGTTCGGCATGGACCCCAACTTCGGTGGCAACCCGTTCATCGCGCCCCAGTTCCTGCCCAACGCCATCGAGCACATCAAGCAGCACATGACGCTGTGGTACCTGAACCGCATGAACGGCTACGTGGCCAACCTGCGCGACGGCAAGCCGGTGGACGATTACGACAACCCCAAGCTGACCGGCATCATCGACAAGCTGTACGCCACCGTTGGCCAGCACGTCGCCATGGACAGCCAGCAGGTATTCTCGCAGATCCTGCCCCAGCTCCAGCAGCTCATGCAGGCCCAGCAGCAGAACAAGCAGCAGCCCATGCTGCCGCCCGACGCGCAGGTGGTCAAGGACACCAGCATGGCCGAGACCCAGCGCAAGGCCGCCAAGGACACGCAGGACGTGCAGATCGCTCAGGCCCGCATGAAGGACGAGCAGCAGCGCGCCGTGGCCGAGATGCAGGCCAAGACGCAGAACGACGAGCGCGAGGCGCAGCTCAAGCTGCAACTGGCCGCCATGGACGCGGACACCAAGATCAAAATTGAAAATGCGCGCCTGACGCACCAGACAATCCAGCAGGCAAACGAATTGGCTTTAACGCCGCAACCGGCAGAGATGCCACCAACCCAAGGAGCCCCAAATGGCAACCAGTGATCAAGAACAACGCGGTGAGATGGTCAAGCAGCACAAGCGCATGGCCATGGGCGAAAAGCTCGACGGCAGCAGCATGCAGCCCAAGGGCGGCAGCCAGAGCAAGAGCGCGCCCAAGGGCGGCCTGAGCCACGTTAAAGCTAAGAACAAGTGATATCTGAGCTAATCCACCTCATTAAACAGCGGCAGGCCGAGATACGCCTGTCGCTGGTGGATAACCCCGTGGGGAATTACGAGGCGTACAACCGCCTTGTGGGTGAGTACCAAGGAATCCAATGGGTTTTGGATTCCCTGAACGCGAAACTCGCTGAGAACGAATAAGGCCGCGAGGCCCCAAGTGGCGCTGAAATATGCGCTTTTTATGCACTGAAATATGTGCTTTTTCGACAGGAGTGAGTATGAGTGAACGAGAGAAGATCCCCACCATTGAGGGATCTGCGGGGACATCCGACCCCGCAGAACTGGCATGGGCTTTTCCCGAGGTTAATCCGGGTCAGGCGCCGTTGGGAGGTCGCGTAATCGTGCAACTTCGCCGCATTAAAAAGCGCGCAGGTCGCATCATCATCGTTGACGAGACCAAAGAAAACGAAAAGTGGAACAACATGATCGGCAAGGTCGTGGCGCTTGGACCGCTCGCGTATAAGAACCGCGACACCATGCAGCCATGGCCAGAGGGCAGTTGGATTGAGGTTGGCGACTTTATCCGCGTCCCACGCTGGGGCGGGGACCGCTGGGAACGCAATGTGCCCGGCGAGGAGGAGCAAGAGGACCCAGTCCTGTTCATGACCATCAACGACCATGAGGTGATCGCCAAGATCACCGATGACCCGTTATCGTTCAAAACCTACGTTTAAGGAAAACCCATGGCCACAGAATCCAAACAGGAAGAGTTGTACGTCGAGGAAGGCCAAGACGGCACCGCGACGGTTGAGCTCCCAGACAATTTAATGCCCGACGAGGGCTCCGATGAACCAAAACCACCGGCAAGCGACGACAGCGGCGACGAGGACCACCCGGATGACACCGAGGCAGTCCGAGCCGCCCGCCGTGCCCGCCGACGGTCCAAAAAGGACCTGATCCGCAAGACGAACGAGGAAAAAGACGTCCGCTTGCAGTCCTTGCAACGCCAAAACGAGGAGCTGATGACCCGCCTATCCCGGGTGGAGCAGCGCACCCAGCAGCACGACGTCAGCCGGATCGACAAGGCGATGGAGGACAAGCAGGTCCAACTTGAGTATTACCGCATGAAATTGGCCGAGGCCACCAACACCGGCGACGGTCAGGAGGCGGTTAAGGCGCAGGAGGCCCTGTACGAGACCAAGCAGGCCATCGACCAGCTTGCCCACCTCAAACGGCAGGCCGACCAGCCCGCCCCAGCCCCTCAGAAGCAGATCAACCCGAGCGTGCAACGCCACGCGGCCAAGTGGATCGAGCGCAACGAGTGGTACAAGCCCGACTTGTCAGACACGGACAGCAAGATCGCCAAGCAGGTTGACGAGGAGATGACCAAGCAGGGCTGGGACGCAGGTTCTGCCGATTATTGGGACGAACTTGACAGCCGCTTGCAAAAATATCTGCCGCACCACTATAATGAGCCGTCAGATCGACGTGTACGAACTCCGAGGAACACCGTGGGAAGCTCAGGACGCGAGGCATCAGCCGCTTATGGGGGCACAAACCGCACCTTTACTCTCTCTGCCGAACAGGTCAGGGCGATGAAGGACGCGGGTATGTGGGACAACCCCGACAAGCGCGCAAAGATGATCAAGCGCTATGCAGCCGACGCACGTAACAATCTAAGGAGCAACTAACATGGAATCTCGTCTAAAAAAATCTCTATCTGCTGGTGGACGCAATGATCGCGCAAGCGAGGACGCTACACGCGCAGCCCCTGAAGAGAAGTTTATTTCTGCGCAGGAACGTCGCAAGATGTGGAGCGAGGAATTTACACAATCAGCACTGCCAAAACTTCCCAACCTTGACGGTTGGCATTTAATTTGGCTCTCGTCGACCAACAGCTACGACAGCATTGATAAGCGGATTCGCCAAGGGTACGTTCCAGTTAAGTCTGAAGAGTTACCGGGCTATGAAGATTACAAGGTTAAGTCAGGTCAGCACGTTGGTCACATCTCATGCAACGAGATGTTGTTGTTCAAAATACCGATGGATATCTACCAAGACATCATGACGTACATGCACCATGAAAAGCCCCAAGAGGAATCGGACAAAATCCGCGTCCAAATGGAGAACTTGCAGGGCGCACGGGACAGCAACGGAAAATCGCTTGTGGGTATCGAGGGTGACGGTTATGGCAATTTTGATAAGCAACCCAATCGAATGCCAGTGTTTTCTGGCTAACCCAAGGAGTTAATATGAGTTCTACCTCTTCTCCGTTTGGTTTGCGTCCTTCTTTCCACCCATCGGGTCTGGATCGGGCTGTGGCGCTGACTGACGGCATTGCTTCGGCATACGCCTCGAACATTCTGAAAGGCCAACCGGTCTATCTGAATACGTCCGGGCAAATCATCATTGCAACGACTAGCAGCCTGCTGCAAGGCGCCTTCGCTGGCGTCGAGTGGACAGACACTACTGGCCGTCGCCGTGTGTCCAACTACTGGCCTGCGAGCACCGCGTATGTGACCGGTTCGTGCGTAGCTTATTACTACAGCGACCCCAACATCGTGTATGACATCCAGTGCGATGGTTCTTTAGCGCAAACTGCAATTGGCGATCAAGCCAACTTCAGCAACATCGCCGCAGGTTCCACCACCACCGGTCTGTCGGCTGCGACCATTTCGTCCTCCTTGGCTGGCGCCGGTAGCGCTGCTCAACTCAAGATTATCGGCCTGTACAACGGCGTCGACAATGCTTGGGGTGATGCGTATACCACTGTCCAAGTTCAGATCAACCAATCACAGTACCAAGCGTCTGTGAATGCTATTTAAGGAGTAACTGAAAATGGCAGCACCAATGCGCAGTACGGACTTCCGTAGTATCGTTGAGCCTATCCTCAACGAGTGCTTCGACGGAGTCTATGACCAACGTGCCGACGAGTGGAGCCGTGTGTTCCGCGAGGAAGACGGTATCCCCCGTAACTACCACGAAGAGCCCGTCCTGTACGGCTTCGGCGCGGCACCTCAGTTGCCTGACGGCACACCGGTGACGTACCAACAAGGTGGTGTTCTGTTCCTGCAACGCTACGTGTACAAGGTATATGGCCTCGCCTTTGCCCTGACCAAAGTGTTGGTAGAGGACGGTGACCACATCCGCTTGGGACAAGTTTACGCCCGCCATCTGGCTCAATCCCTGATTGAGACCAAAGAGCTGCTGTGCGCAAACATCCTGAACACCGCGTTCAACAGCGCCTACCCCGGCGGCGACGGCACGTCGCTGATCAACACCGCTCACCCCATCGTGAACGGCACGTTCAGCAACCAACTGGCCACCGCTGCTAACCTGTCTCAGACATCGCTTGAGCAGATGTTGATCCAAGTGCGTCAAGCTGTGGACAACAACGGCAAGAAGATCCGTCTGGTGCCCCGCCAACTGGTGGTCGCCCCCGGCAATATCTTCCAAGCCGAAGTTCTGCTGAAGTCTGTCCTGCGTGCAGGCAACGCCAACAACGACATCAACCCGGTGAAATCCATCGGTTTGCTGGACGAAGGCGCTGCCGTTCTGTCTCGCTTGACCAACCCAAGCGCATGGTGGGTTCAGACCGACGCTCCCGAGGGCATGAAGCTCTTGATGCGTCGTCGTCTGGAAAAGACCATGGAAGGTGACTTCGAGACTGACTCGATGCGCTACAAGGCAACCGAGCGTTACATTCCGGGCTTCACTGACCCGCGTGCAATGTACGGTACCGCTGGCGTTTAATCGCAAATCGGCCTTGGAAGGGGAGCCGCAAATCCCCTTCTATCATTTTTAACATCGGTCAAACTTTTCAAGGAGCAGACCATGCCTCAGTTTTCAGATGACCTATTCTTAGGTCCCGCACAGACGTACATGGGTACCGGCATCCGCCCGTACACCACCACTTTCACCGGTTCGATGTCGGGCACAACCCTGACCGTTACCGCTCTTGGCCAAGGCGCGCCCATTACTTTGGGTATGTACGTTGACGGCACCAGCGTAACAGACGGAACCTACATCACCGCATACGGCACCGGCACCGGCGGCACTGGCACCTACACGATTAACCAATCGGTGTCGGCTTCCAGCACCTCTATGACTGCCCATGGCAACATCCCGTTTGACAACCCAGCCCCCATGGACTTGGGCGTTGGACCTTTGGGTCGCGTCTACATCTGGGACGTCATCCCCCAAGCCAAGGTTGCAAACAACCTTGCCACCGCCCAGTCGCCTACCGCGACGTTCACTCTGACCGCTGGCACCTCGGTGAAGGCTGTTACGCTGAACACCGGCTCGATTGGCTACGCCCTTGACCTGCCCCGCGCACTGATCTTGACTATCGGCACTGGCACCATCGCAAACCAGACCATCACGATAAGCGGCTACGACTACTACGGTCAGGCCATGAGCGAAGCGATTGCTACCGGCACAACCCAGTCCACCACTAAGACTGGCAAGAAAGCCTTCTACGTCGTAACGTCCATCACCACCACTGGTGCTGTCGGCGGTACGATTGCGGTCGGTACCACTGATATCTTGGGCCTGCCGGTCCGCGTGTTCAACGTGGCCTACGTCGCCAGCGTCAAGAGCAACAACACACTGGCACAAGACGCCGGTACGTTTGTCGCCGCAGACACTGCAACGGCTACGACCACCACTGGTGATGTTCGCGGTACCTACACCCCCGCAACGGCTTCGGACGGCATCGTTCGCACCGTGATGACCATCGCCCTCCCCGCTATTGCTGTTGGTCCTAACGCTACCCGCGTTGGAGCCCTTGGCGTTACCCAAGCATAAGGAGTAGATCATGGGCCAATTCAAACCAATGGTCAAAATGATGACCACGGAGCCTTCAGTTGAACTGAAGCTCAAAAAAGGCGGCCATGTGGCGAAGAAGGCTATGGGCGGCACCATGCCCTCCACCATGCCTACAACGCTGCCTGCTCGCGGCGGTGCGCTGCCCGCAGCGGCTCCCATGAAACCATCCATGATGGAACGCCGCAAGGCCATGGCCGGTTCGATGCTGATGAAAAAAGGCGGCAAGTTCGAGGGTTCGGCAAAAGACGAAGCCCAAGACAAAAAGCTGGCCAAGAAGCACGGCATGACCATGAAGGCTTGGGAAAAATCCAAGATGGACACCAAGCACGACAAGCAGAAGTCCATGAAGGGCCTGAAGTCCGGCGGCGCCGCTATTGATTCTGCCGAGACCAAGACCACCGTCAAGGGTAATGCTGGCAAATTTGTCAACACCAAGGTAGTGGACGGCGACAAGAACGACTCCGCAAGCGGTACTGGCAAAGTCAAGATGGGCAAGCCCGCTGGCTTCAAGAACGGCGGCGCCATTGAAGGCAATGCTGGCAAATTCTTGAACAAGGTCGTAGACGGTGACAAAAAAGACACCGCAAGCGGCACTGGCAAGGTCAAGATGGGCAACGGCGGCGGCTTTAAAAAGGGCGGCTCTATCGACTGGGAAAACCGCCCAGCCGACACGGCCAAGCCCGGCGTGAGCAACACCAAGACTGGTGAAGTCAAGGAAGCCAACGCTGGCGGCTTCAAAAAAGGCGGTGCTGCAAAAAAGCATTACGCTACGGGGGGCAGTGTTAACGACACTGGCCGCGCCGTAGCAATGCCGAAAAAGCCGGTCTCTGCCTCGATCAAGAACACCATGCAATCTGGCACCTTCAAAAAGGGTGGCAAGGTGGCCCACAAGGCCGATGGTGGCAGCTTGGACGACCAGCAGATGCCGTTGCGTGACATGAGCGGCGGCGCGTATGACCGCGCTATTGGCCCAGACCAAAGCGACATGGGGATGGCCAACGCCATCCGCAACGCACCGGGCAACGCTATGAACGCGATGATGCGGCTGTTGGGCAAACGCCCCGGCGCAGGAGCCGGTAGGGGGATGGTAAATCCCCCGATGGTTCGCAAAAGCGGCGGCAGCGCTAAGTGCTAGTAAGGTGGGGGCTTCGGCCCCCGCTTTTAATTGGAGATTGACATGGGAACTTATTCTTCCGTAACGCGCGTTGGCGCGTATGAACCTTTTGATTTACAAGTTGCTCGTGGGCAAATTGATGGTCACTCACAAATAGAGATTTTTGGCTATAGCGCCGCTATTGGCGCTACCGCACAAGGCCCAATGTGGGAAGGCCAAACTCAATCTGGCGGTTTGTACACCCCTCCCTCAACAGCGGCCGCTTTAGTGTTGGTCAGTAGCTCTGCATCAGACACTACGGCTCTTAGCGTGCGTATTGAGGGCTTGAGCGCTACCTATGCGCCTGTCGTAGAAACCATCGCGCTTAATGGCACAACCAACGTAACAACCACAAATTCATTTTTGCGCATCAATGCAATGTATGTGACCAACGGTACAAACGTCGGAACCATCACCGCAAAGATCAGTTCAACGATTTACGCGCAGATCAATGCTGGTATTGGTCAGACGCAAATGTCGATCTACACCGTACCTGCTGGCTACACTTTCTACTTGGCGTATGTGCAATACGATGCCGCAATTGGGTTTACATCCAGCGCGTATATGACAGGCCAAGAGTACAACAAGGACAACGTGTCGGGTCAAATTACTGTGACCCAGCAAACGGTGTTTGTGCAAAAGCAAGAAACGCGATTTATTGTCCCCGTTGCCCATACCGAAAAAACTGATTTGCAGTTTTGCGTAAAAGCAAGTGCTGGAGGCCCGTTGACCGCAAGTTGCTATGCAGGCGGCTACCTCATCAAGGACCCCGACTGATCATGCCAAGCAAGTCACCAGCCCAACATCGTCTGATGGAGGCCGCCGCCCACACCAAGGGCGGCTTTGGTGGCGTCCCGCAGAGTGTCGGCAAGGAATTCGTCAAGGCCGACAAGATGAAAGGCGGTGGATTGTATGCCAACATTCATGCAAAGCAGCAAAGAATTGCTCACGGCTCTGGTGAAAAAATGCGTAAAGTTGGCAGCAAAGGTGCGCCAACTGCTGACGCCTTCCGACAGTCTGCAAAGACGGTCACAGGAAAGGCTGAGGGCGGCGTATCTCTGGCTGTGGGGCGGGGTGAAAAACTATCAACAAAGGCGGGCGCAGGGCTTACAGCCAAAGGCCGAGCCAAGTACAATCGGGAAACAGGATCACACCTGAAGGCACCCCAGCCCCAAGGTGGTGCCCGCAAGGACTCGTTCTGTGCGCGTATGAGTGGCGTGGTGGAGCATTCCAAGGGCGATGCACCTCGTGCAAAGGCGTCATTAAAGCGCTGGGACTGCCCCGGCTGGTAAAGGAACAGGAATGGCTTACTCTGGCACCGTTGGACAGACCGTTATAACGGTCCAGCAACTCATTGACCATGGGGCGCGTCGGTGCGGCAAGCTGGCCGAGGAGCTTACCGTTGAGCAGGTCCAGTCGGCCAAGGAGTCGCTGTTCATCCTGTTGTCCAACATCGCCAACCAAGGCATCAACTACTGGGCCATCAACAAGCTCGTGGTGGGCCTTAACGCCGACCAGTACATCTACAGCCTGCCTGTGGGCACCGTGGACGCCCTGAACGTGCTCTACCGCACTATGGACCGCCCCAACGGGTCGTACACCAGCTCGGCGGGCGGTACGGTGGCCAACGTCTACGATGGCGACGTCAACACATACTGCCAGCAATCGTCGGCCAACGGCAACATCTCGGTGGTCTACGGCACCAACGACCCGCAGTACATCGGCTCCATCGGGTTCATGCCCTACATTGCTGGCGGCGGCTCGGCAACGTGGAATTACACGCTGCAATACTCGACCGACGGTTCCACGTGGAACACTTTGTACACCGGCACCAACGTCGCCGTTACCGACAAACAGTGGGTCTGGCAAGACATTGACCCCGGCCAAAACGTAGCGTACTACCGCATGCAGGCCACCAGCAACACCACGCTGGCCATCCGCGAGCTGTATTTCGGCACAAATGCTCGTGAATTGCAGATGGCGCGCCTGAACCGCGACGACTACACCAACCTGCCAAACAAGCAATTTACGGCCAACCAGCCCTTCCAATACTGGTTTGACCGCACAATTCCGTACCCCACGATGTACCTGTGGCCGGTCCCGTCCACGCCGTTTGTCCAGATGACGGTCTGGTACTCGCGCCAGATCATGGACGTGGGCGCCCTTTCCGGCCAGCTTGAGATCCCCCAGCGCTGGTACGAGGCCATCCTGATGATGCTGTCCCACCGCATGAGCCTAGAGCTACCAGCGGTGGACATCGGCCGCATCCAGTACCTCGAAGGCCAAGCCGAGAAGTATTTCAACATGGCCGAGCAGGAAGAGCGCGACAAGTCGCCCATATATTTTGCATCTAACATTTCTCCGTATACACGCTGATGTTCAAAGTACACTAGAGGAATGAACTTGCTACAAGGCTTCCACAATCACCACATCATTCCTCGGTACAAGGGGGGCACAAATGCGCCTGAAAACCTTGTGTTGTTGCACCCAATAGATCACGCAATTGCACATCTTGTGCGGTTTAAAATATACAAAAACCCGGCAGATGGGTGGGCATACAATCGCCTCGTCAACGGCTTAAAAGACGAGGTAATTCCCAATAAAAAGGGCATACCCAAGCCGTATTTAAGAAAACCCAAATCCGCAGAAACGAAGGCGAAGATGTCTGCTGCGGCGCGAAAATACCATGGGACAGACTTAAAACCGGTAAAAATCAAGCGAGGCGAAGAGGGGTATGTAAGCCCACTTAAAGATGTATCTCGCCCAACACCGTGGCTTGTTGGTCTAGCCAAACCTATGCCTGAAAACTTTTTTAGTAAAGGCGGTCAAGCTGGCAAAGGCCGCAAACAAACGCCTGAGCAAATTGCCAAGCGTATGGCCGCTCGACGCGCCACCTTGGCTGCGCAAGGAAGGACTGTTTAATGCCCAAATTCCTGAACACCGAGGGCCTGACGTCAGTAGCGATCGCCGTATGCGACCGCTGCAAGATGAAACGCGCCTTTGTTCAGCTTGGTCCAGACCCCAATTTTAGTGGGCTTCGAGTGTGCGATCAAGGCTGCGCAGACCAACTGGACCCCTACCGTCTTGCCGCCCGGCAGACAGAGCGGATAAACTTGAGGTTCCCGAGGCCCGATGTCAGCGTCGCCGCCAATGATAACTTCTTGATCGCCACTGGCAACAACCAGCTCCAGATCTCGACTGAGCAGAACACGCAGACGCCGACGCAGACAGGGAACAAGGATACGATTGCCCCTAGCCCACCTAGCAATACGAGCACATAATGTCCGCACAAGTAACCATCACCCAACTGCCCTCGGCTGGTGCCATCACCGGGTCGGAGCTTGTCCCAATCGTCCAAAATGGCGTAACGGTCCAGACAACCACGGGCGCTATTTCTACGCAGCCGACCCAGACCCAGACGTTTTTGACGGCTACTCAGCAGACTTCGCTGGCCAATAGTCGTTACGTCACTGCGGGCACCGGTTTGTCGATCAACGACGGCGGCGCGGGCTCGTTCTTCCAAGTTAATCTCACGGGCGCGGCTTTAAGCCTCGATAACGCCGCTGGCGGCATTATCGTGAAGGACTCGGCTTCTACAGTAGTCTCGCGCTCTATCGCCGTCTCTGGACCCGGTTTAAGCGTCTCTAACGCCAATGGCACTGGCGGCGACCCAACTTTGGCGCTCAGTGGGCAAGTATTGAACTTTGCCAACGCCAGTTTCAACGGCATAGTAACGCTCACCACGGGCGGAGCGGTGTCCTTCGCCACAATTACCGGCACGGCCAACCAGATCGGCGTTACCAATGGGACCGGCGTAGGCGGCAACCCCACGGTGTACATTGTTGATAACGCGGTATTCCCCGGCACTGGCGCCATCACAGTCCCCAATGGGTCCACGGCCCAAAAACCTGCGGGATCTGCTGGCCAGATACGCTACAACACCAGCAGCCAAGTCTTTGAGGGCTACGCCAACGGGGCGTGGAATTCTTTCTCGTTGGCTGGCGGCGTATCTACTTTTAGCGCCGGGTCCACAGGATTTACGCCAAGCACGGCCACGGGCGGCGCAGTGACACTGGCTGGGACGCTCAATGCGGCTAGTGGTGGTACGGGAGCGACTACGCTAACTGGTTACGTGTACGGCAACGGCACTGGCGTAATGACCGCCAGCACCACGATCCCAAGCACGTCAATTACCGGCTTGGGCACCATGTCCACCCAAAACGCCAGCGCGGTGGCCATTACCGGCGGGACGATTACGGGCTCGACAATCAACAACACCGTTATCGGCGGCTCGACACC
>JGI24890J29729_1000255_pt1 | contig 39127 bp, 52 predicted proteins | sample FreactcultureFD7_FD_29729 | JGI IMG/M metagenome (IMG submission 29729)
GCGGGAACGATGGCACGAAAAGACGCGCAAGGAAATTGGGAAATCAATCAAGGGAAAATCTTTAGACTTCCAGTTCCGTTCTCGCTTGGAGTGGCTTCCCAACTTCCAATTATGGCAATGGAAGCAATGAGAGAAAAAGATCCAAAAATTATAGGCGACTGGGCTAAAGATCTAGTGTCTTCTTTTGGGTCAAACGTAATTCCAACTGCGGGACTTGCACCTCTAGAGCATTTGACCAATTACAGTTTTTTCACTCACCGACGATTGGTTTCTGGACTAGCAGAAAAACAACTCCCGGAACTTGAACAAACTCCTTACACTTCAGAGAATGCAAAACAATTCTCTAAACTAATGACCAAGATAACCGATAACTGGATTAACCCGAGTCCCATCATTGTGGATAATTATCGCAAGGCTTGGACAGGAACTTTGGGGTCCACAGTTAGTGACGTGATAGACGGTGCACTTCACAAGTGGGGAGTTGGAGACACAACTGAGAAACCAGATAAATCGTGGGCGGAAACGCCTTTTGTAAAATCCATGATGTTTAGGTTCCCGAGTTTAAACACCAAGGACATCGAAGATTTTTACGATAACTATGATAAGACGAGCCGCGCTTTGAATTCATTTAAGACGGCAGCAAAAAACCAAGATCCACAGACGATGGCCTACATTCAAAATCAACACAAAGACGATATGGTGGATTTGGGTGGATACGCAAAATCAATGAGTACACAGATCGCAACTATTCACGCCGTGACAAACGATCCGAAGATGTCAAAAGAAGACAAATCTCAAATGATTGATTTTCTTACTTTTGGCGTCATGGCAACAGCGAAACAAGCAAACGAAAAATTAAAGAACGTGCGAAAAGCGATGAAGAATAATCAAATAAATGTCGATCAAGAACCTGAAGACGAAGGCGGTGAATAATGGGTGTCTCATCATTGGTGAATAGAGTTCCTTATGTTGGGGATGGGTCAACCGTCTCCTTTGCATTTGCGTACTATTTTTTCGCCCAAGCCGATTTGTTGGTTTATAAGTACGATACAATCTTAGGTGGAATCACGACAATGGTTCTAAATACTGATTACACAGTTTCAGGAACCGCAAACGCGCAAGGATTGTATCCAAGTGGCGCAAATGTTGTGTGTACGACTGCACCTCTTTCGACCGATATTCTGGTCATAATACGAAATCCGTCTGAAGTTCAAAATTATGCCCTTCTCCAAAACGGACAAGTTTCAAGTGTGGCGTTGGTTCAACAACTTGATTATTTAACTCTCCTTGTTCAACGATTAGAAGACCAAGTTTCTAGATGTATCCAGCTCCCTGATGGAGTGGGGCCAACGTTTTCAAATCAACTTCCCCCTAACGCAGTTCTTACTCCGGGCGGGTTTGTTCAGGTAAACCCCGGTGGAAATGGTTGGCTTTTAACTCCGTCTCCTCAACTCAATTTCTCAAGCGTTGTTTTTCCATATACCGCTTTTCAAGGAGCGTCTGGAACTGAGGCAGTGACAGCGTTTATTTTACCTGCCGGATGCATGTTGACTGGCCTTGTGATTAAACACACAAGCCCGTTTGCGGGAACAAGTCTCTCAGCAATTGCAGCAAGTCTTGGTGTTTCAGGCACACCAACTCAGTTCATAAACTCTTTTGATGTGAAACAAGCAATCGGAGACACCGTAATAGATAGTGTGTTGACAAGTTTCATATCTTCGTTTGTGAACCCAACAAATATTTTACTTACTCTTGTCGGAACGGGTGCGAATTTAAGTGCTCTGTCTCAAGGATCAGTTACCGTGTTTTATAATTACATAAGAATTTAAGGAGAGTGGTTTATGAAATTTAAAAAATTATTGCTTGGGTTGTTGCTCGCACCTGTGTTTTCATGGGGACAAGCAGGTATTGTCACAAATTATGTGAGGCTTCAACCCACAACTATTCCGGCTCTCTGTAACACTGGCGATATAAGATTCGACACTGCTACAAACTTACTTGCCACTTGCGGTCTTTCAAATGTTTGGACGGAGTATAGTCTCTCAAGCACCATTCCCATGACCACTCTTGGGGATACGATTTATGAAAACGCAACTCCTGCGGCGGCAAGACTTGCCGGGAATATAACCACGACAAAAAAATATTTATCTCAAACAGGAACAGGGTCAGTCTCCGCGGCACCTGCTTGGTCTACGATAACGGCTATTGACACAAATGCCGTTTCAAACAGTGCATCTTATTACCCGTTAATGGTTTCTAGTTCTTCTACAGGTAATCAAGTTTTAGATATGGGTTCAGGACTCACCTTCAACCCATCAACGAATGTTCTTACCACAACAACTTTTGCGGGTGCTCTGACGGGAACCGCATCAGGAAATTTACAAGCTACTGCAAACCAATATGGGGTATTACTTTCTGGATCTGGAAACACTGCAACTGTTTTGGCTCCGGATGCTTCAACGACCAAGGTTCTAACTTCCGGTGGGGCGAGTGCAAATCCAACTTGGGCGTCACCTGCGGCAAGCGGGACATCGGCTTTAACATCGGTATCTAACAACGCCACATATTACCCGGTTCTTGTTGGAGCCAATTCTTCATCGTCTCAAGCTCTTGATGTTGGACCAATGGCTTACAATCCGAGTACCGGAGCTTTGACCACTACAACGTTTATTGGCGCACTCACAGGGACTGCAAGTACAGCTACAAACGCAACAAATGTCGCAACCACAACTCAAAGCGGAAACACGACTTATTATTTACCTTTTGTTGCGGCTAACTCGTCTTCAAATCAAGCGGTGAATGTAGGTCCTGCAACTTATAACCCATCAACGGGCGTAATGACTGCAACAAACTTTACAGGTGCCGTAACCGGAACAGCGTCGCTCTCAACTGCGCCTGCGGCAGGTTCAGCGCACGGAGCTGTTACTCTTGATGGTTCAGCACACTTTCANTCTGTGGCCCCCGGTACATCAGGAAACGTACTACAAAGTAACGGGACTGATTGGGCAAGTGCTTCAATTGTGACTGGAAACTCCGTCCAAGTTCCATATAAAAACAGAGTTCTAAATGGAAACTTTTTAATTGACCAAAAATCTCTTGCAGCATCAGGGATTACTATCACGGCAGCGGCTGCCCTAAACTACGTTCAAGATCAATGGTATGCCTACTCTACGGGAGCAAACGTCACTTACACTCAGGCTGCTGGAGCAGGTTCTGCTCCTAAAGTTGCACAGTTTACTGGAGCTGCATCAGTTACAGGAATTGGATTCTGTACTCGAATGGAGGCCAAAGACACATATGATCTGAACAACCAGACCGTGACGATTTCAGAAAACATAAGCAACAGCGTCCTGACTACTGTAAACTGGAATCTTTATCGAGCAACGACAACAGCAGACACCTTCGGAACATTAGCGTCACCTACTGTTACGTCTGAGTGTTCAGGTTCATGGACAGTTACAAGCTCAAAAGCTAACTACACTGCCTCTTGCGCTCTTGATTCATCTGCCACAACGGGGTTACAGCTTTGCATGACTGTTGGCGCCCAAACTTCTGGCACTTGGAAAACTGACAGCGTGCAATTAGAACTTGGTTCAACGGCAACGAATTTTGCTCCAAGACCATATGCAGAAGAGTTGCTGATGGTGCGAAGGTTTTTGCCATGCTGGTCTGTAACTGCAACCAACGACACGTTTCCACTTTTTGTTTTAGGAGCTACGTCTACGGCAGCAACAGGCTCTTGGCCGTTTAGCACGCCGACTCGTGTCGCGGTCACGGGAGTAACTTCGTCCACAGCGGCCAATATCAAAGCTAACAGGCCCTCTACTGGGTCCGTGGCTCTCACGAGTTTCTCATTTGGTTCGGGGGGCGTAGACGCCGCAGCTATTCAAATCAATACGGCGTCTGGTTTAGTGGCAGATCAGTCGTATTATTTATTTTCAGGAAGTGGTGCTGGATATATTTGCTTAACAGGAGCGCAACTGTGATATGTCAAACGATAAACCCGTTGATCCTAAAAAGATTAATCACATTTGGATGTATGAGGATGATGCACAAACAATAGTTTGCAGGATAGACGAGAACGGTCAGTTTTGGAGTGTTTTAGTTTCTGATCCAAGAATACAAGAGTGGGTTAAAATGGGCGGCCAAATTAGAAAGAAGAACACAGGATGAATGAAGGACAAGAGGCACTTAAAATCTTAATTTGGGTCGCAGGGATTGCGGGGTCTATAATGTCGCTCCTAGCTGTTGCGGCTATTAAGGCTCTTATTGATACTAGAACCCAAGTCGCGGTGCTCAATGCAAAGTGGGAAATGATATTAAGTAAAGTCGAGGAGCTTCCGAAGATGAAGCAAGATATTCAAGGGTTTCACGATTGGAAAAGAACAGTAAACCATAAACTTCAAGGAGAAGAATTATGAAATTTTTAGTAGTATTGGCTTTAACTTTGACGAGTGCTTTTGTGTTTGCTCAAGATCCAAGCCCTGTGGTTACTCAAGCGGCTGTCGCTGTTGCAACTCCGATTCCGACTTTAGCTCCAGCAAAAGTTGTATCGTCTTTGCAAGGCATATCCGACAAAATTCCCGTCTCTCTTCCAACGTGGCTTATCGTTCTCTTAGGTGCTGCTGTTGAACTTATTATGCGAATTTGGCCAACTGTTCAACCTAGATCTTTATTCATTCTAGTTGGCAGTGTGTTTGGTTTAATCGGTGGAATTTTTAATAAAATTTCTAGTCTTCTTGATATGATCGTACAAAATATCAAGCAACCGGGTGCCTAATGTTAAGTTCGCTTTATACTTTGATTGCATCTCTTCCTGAACTTCTAAAATTACTAGAGGCGATAAGCGATGCAATCAAAGAACACGAAATTGAAATGAAGGTGAACGATGGAGTTAAAACAATACACGAAGCGCTTGCCTCGGGTGATGCTAACAAACTTAATGCTCTTTTTGGCAATCTTAAGCCTAAATAGTTGTGCAACCTACACCCCTTCAAGTTTCGCCGGGAAGTGGGAAATTATAAATATTCCCGGCGCTCCTTTTAAAGCGTGTCTCAGTGAGACGGATCTGGAAGCTCTAGAGGATACTTTAGTTCGATGTGAGGCTAAATAAAATTAAAGTTCTTTAACTGTTCATCCGATTAATAGCACGGACGCTAAGACCGTGGCCCACGGATGGGCTTTTTAGGTAACGCAAGACTTTTCTAGACATCCGTGGGGCCTTTTACATTCTCGTGACTCTTAACAATCTCTCGTTATGATCTGCATTCCAACGTCGTCGTTTAGCCCCTTCGCCTTTTTGAAGAGGAGGAAGGTGTCCTCTTTGGCCTATGAAATCAAAACTCTTAACTATTTTTTTATCACCGTTAAGTCTTAAACAAACGACGGAATGCCACTCTTGTCTGGAAGTGGGAAGTACCCAAAACCACTTATCACAGAAACAACATTTTCGTTCAATCAAGTTTGGATGTTCCAAGAACCTTATTTACCCTCTGAAAAACGGTGTTGGGCGCAATTGAAGCCATGCATTTTGGTTCCCAATCATCCGGTGTCTTAGCCAAGAAACATTCATTTTGCCACTGAGGAGAAATCCAAAAGCAGGGATAACAAACGTCTGAGGTGATGTTTTCATTCTCTGGATACGCATAATATTCCATCAGTGTTGGGCCAAACATCACTACAGAAGGCTTTTTATAAAGACGTCTTGCATGGACAAGTCCTGACTCCCCGTCAACGTGGCAGAGTGAGTGCTCAAGCCAATACGTCGTTCCCGTCCAATTCGTTTTACCTAAGAGACTGTGGTCCGCTCCGGCGATGGGACGGGACTTCTCAGTACCGAGTTGGTAAACTTTTAAGTCGGGGTGTTTCTTTTTAAACAGTGAAACAAACTCTTCCCAGTTTCTTAATGGCCAATTCTTTGTGGAATATCCGCGTCTCAGGTCCATTGAAATGTCGTAGCCGTCGTGGATCGTAATAAAGTTACCGTGTTGGTTTACACTCTCAGGAGGGGTGTAATCGTCACACTTTAAACCAAGTAAGTACCTTGGAAGATCCACCCGGTGCATATCTATGGCAACTGCTTTATGTGCTATTTGGTGAACAGAGAAGGGGAATTTATCAATCAAAATCCCCCAGTCTTCTCTTGCATTCATCCAAGTGTTAAACATCTTTTTCATAGATACGTGAAGAGTTACTTCTTTATGCGCGAATTTAAAAATGGGTGTGTCGATTACAGATAACCAAAGGCCCCCGTGTTCGGTGACATTGAAAGTTCCGGTTTTGTTAATTTGTTTGTGGTCTTTAAACTCTGGCAAATACATCTTAGCAACTTCCGGGTACTGACTCCACAAAGAGAACTCGTGAAAGTCGCCGCATTGTTTGTGGATCTCTTTTAGAATTGGAATTGAAATGATAATGTCGCCGATACCGCCGGGAGAAACTAGGTTAAACGGAATCACGCATTTCCTTCTTTCTCAAAACAACTTTGCCGTTTTGTTTTTTCATAGGGTGCTCTGGTATCTTTGGAACAGTTTCACCTAGTACGGCCTGTTTCCGCCAAAGATCATAAGAAGTCTTCAATGTTTTCTGTGTTTTCATCGTCTCCCCAATCAATTTTGTGTCCTATGTATTTATCGAAGTGTTTACGTGCTTCCGCAAGAGGGGGCAATAAATAAAGTTTAGACGCCCGTGTTCTACTGCGGTTGAAAGTACACATTCTTTCTAAAGCTTTTGCGTTAGCGGCTTTGCTAAGTTTCCATGCGTTTGATTTTTCTTTTTGTAATTGATCGACAAACGCTTGATTTAAATCTGATATTTTTATTTTATCAGGCCACAAATCAAATCCGCTTCCAAGGATTCTTCCCTCGACCAAACATTCTTTCCACCATGTTTCAAACGCCCCAAGAGAATGTTCTTTTTGGTCTTCAAGTCCTTTTGTTTTAGGGGCGTGATCCACGTCGCTGATAGGTCGGGTTAAGAAATAATCAAGCAACAACCCGTATCCGCCGTCTTCAAATCCATCAAACATCTCCCCAAATAGCGCGCGCTTTTGCATGTTGCCATTTTCAAAATTAAAAACTGCGTAACGTCTCTCATCACCCGTGGCTTGGACCAAGTGGTCATAGTTTCCAATGATAATAATCCTGTCGAAAACTTTTGCGTCGTAAGGTTTGGCGCCTTTGTGCTCAATTATACGAGAGTCACTTGTGATAATAGTCTTTAGTTTTCCATCTACCGACCTATCCCCGGACCAAAAGGCTTCATCAAACGTGATAAGAAGTTGATCTTCCATGACTGAATTAAAATGATTAGTTAAGTGGGTTCGATCAGAAAGAATGACAGAATATCCACCCATTATGTTTCCGATGATTCTTGGAATTATGGTTTTACCAACGCCCTTTTGCCCTTGGAAAACCAAGCACACACCGGGTTTCTCCCACGGCTTTTGAAACAGGTGGGCAAAAAACCCTAAAAACCATTCCGTTAATTTCTTATCTCCCGCACAAACATTTTTTTCGCAGTGGTCGAGGAAGATCTCAAGAGACTTTCGAGCTTTGGGAGAAGCGTCTCTAATGGGTTTAGTCTTAAAGCCTTTAAAGGTGTTATACACTTTTGGGTTCGCTGTTGGTTCTGGGTTAAACCGTATCCTGTTATACGCCCGACGGTCTGGGGATTCCATCCACAATTGAGTCAGTTGAACTTTCCTAGAGTTTCCGCCTATGAGTTTTTTAGATAAGTGTTTTTCGTGAAACGCCGGAACGGAGTATCGTTCAAGATGAAACGATCCGTCTTCGTCTTCGGTCTCTTCGCACACACGGGTTACGCCATCGGCGGCCACATAGAAATGATCTTTGTTAAAAATTAATTCTGGCGGACCTGGATCTTTATCGGTTGGCTTTATTTCTTCAAAAAGTTTTTCAGGTGCAAGAACTCCTGCCGGATTATTTGAGTATTTAAAAACAGAATTTATGGTATTAAGAATTTCATTCATCTCAAGAGGAGGGTTGCACTTCCAATATGTGGTTATTACTTCGGGGATTTGTTCTTTTGAAAGTCCGTAATCTTTTACTTTTGCAACGACCTTATAAAGCTCGTCGTTTCTGTTTCCTTCTCCTATAATTGGAGGGACATTTTGTAGATACTCGACTGCCGATTTAAGGGCCATGATCTGATCTTTAACCGGAGACGAGACGATGGAGAACGTTGGCCCGTCGTGTTTTTTAAATGCTTCAATCGCCCATTCTGGAAACATTGCAATGTTGGACTGGTTTATTGGAGTGTAAACTTTGCCGTCTAAAGAACTTCCTGGACCAATCAAATAGCCTCCTTCGCCTCTTAAATCAATCCCAAGTCCCACAACGTTCGTTCCTTGTCTAATCGGGATTGGCGACCAATACAAACGGTGCTCGCCGCCTGAAGGGGTGTGTTGCGACCACGTCTCTGGAAAGGTCTTTCCTTGTTTTTCAAGATTCTTTAGAGATTCAAATCCGTTTTTGCCTGGCTTAAAATCAATATCAAACCCAACTAAATAAAGGCCAGTGCTGACAGGACCGCAGGCAATCCCGCTGTTACATTTATTATCCGCAAACAAAGCTGTGATTCGACCTACATCGTCGGTTGCTTCGTTATAGAAATCTTTTAGTATTGGTTTTTTAGAATTTTTAATACATGGAAAAAATCGAACGTGTTGACGTGCAAGATACAAAGATGACTCGACCAATAAGGACACGCAAAAACCCCCTCTAAAGATTTACTTACGATACCGAAAACCCTTCCATCCGGACGCGGCAAGCGGTAAATCTTTTCCCCAAGAAGGACTTTTTGACATGACTTCTTTCATGGTGTCAATGCTTCCTTTATTTAACGGAAGCTCACACGCAATCTCATCATGAACGTGTAAAACTACTGGATAGTTTATTTTTTCTAGGTTGAGCATGGCGTCTGCTAAAACATCTCGTGCCAAACTTTGAGTCAGATTTTCCACGAGAGAACCGCCATAAGTTGAATACCGTTGCCACTTCTGAGATTGGCCGTCCACCGCCATATACGTCAACAAATTTTTCTCTTCCCCCCATGGGGTCTTGGTTGGCTTTATTTCGGGGTATGGATAACAGATGACGCCGTTTGACGGAAGTTTTGCCCAAAGAAAAGACCCTTTTTTTAGAAAAACTACTTGTCTCTCTTTTGGCCCTGCGCTAACAGCAACCCCCGCGTAGTTGACAGCATTTATAACTGCCTGTTCAACTTCGTTCCAATAATCCACAATTGCAGGATTTGCAGCACGCCAAAAGAGTTTCGTTAAGTCTGAGGCAATGAACTCTTCTCTTGAGATTTCGTGCTTACTTCCATTTTGTTTAAAATTTCTTTCGACGAGTTCTCTTTGATAATCATTTGCGCGCTTCCATAGAGCATCGAATGCCGGAGCCATTTGGACATTGTATCCTTTTGCCATAGTAAGGAAAGCTCCAACTCCTCCTCCGTATCCAAGGGCTAATATAGCAACCTTACCGACAAGTCGCTCATAACTTTCTTTTCCGATTTGTTCTTTTTTAAGACCGAAAATATCCATCGCTTGACTAATGTATATATCATCGCCGTTCCTAAATGCGTCTAAGACGCCGTCTTCGCCCGCAAGCCATGCCACAATTCGCGCCTCGATAGCATTTAAGTCACAACAAATAAGTTCATGGCCCGGAGCTGCGGTTAAAAATGCTCGTGTGCAATCCCCAAGTATTGTAAGAGGCGGACCATAAAGTACAGCAACATCCGCAGCGGACATCCCGCCCTTTACATCTTTGATTATGGTCTCAATAGTTGATGGTTTAAATGTTGGACGTTTTAAATTGTGCAATTGAACACGGCGTCCACCCCATCGTCTTGTACCTGCGGCAGAATACTGAAAACATCCTCTTATTCTGTTGTCTGTACCCGCAGAAAGAACCATTGGTTCAAACTTGGACGCTGCCGCTTTAGCGGAATCAGATCTTAAATCTAAAACCTCTTTTACTTTTGGATGAATATTAGGGTCTTTTAAAAGATCAATGACAGATCCCTTGTCGATACTTTCGGCAGAGACTCCAAACATATTGAGATAGTTTTTGATCTGTTGAGTGGCCGTACAAGTGGCCACTTCGTTGTTCGTAATACGTCTCATCTCTAAATTGAGTCGCTCTTTTTCAAACTCACAAAGATTGATGGCTTTCTTTGCGGCTTCAACATCAACACACATACCTCTAGAATTTATTTTTTGATCTATTAACCAAACTTGTTTTTCATAAGATGACAATTTTACCATTCTGTGTCCAACCATTCGTTCCACAACGATGTCTTGAACGCAATACTGGGCAAGTCGTCTCATCTTTTTCGGTTCGTCCCACCAAATGATCGTTCCATCTTCTAAGATTTCCCGTGGCTTGGACATTTGTTTCATAAGTCTAGACCCTTCAAGATCTTTTCTTTCTGAAATCCCAAGAGCTGCCGCGCAGTTTTCTAAAGATCCAGGGAGCCCCATCGCATACGCCATCGCCATAGTACAAACACATTGGTCAGGATACAGGTAAGGAAACCCGTATTGAATTGCTGCAACTTGATTTGTCATTTCGATTTCAAAAGGAGCATTGTGCGCCCAAACAGTTCCTTCATTTGCGATATGGTGATACACGTCAGGAGGGCAATCTTGGTGCGGAAGCCAAAGGTTCACAGGTCCGTCGTCAAATGCGTAAGCCATCATTAAAAGGTCTGTATGCACTCCGCGCGCATAATTATGCAAACCCTCAACGAAAAGATCCACGTCAGAGCGTGTTTCAAAATCCATATGTAAAATCATTTATAATCCGTGGCCGATGTTTTCCCAGTTTGTTGGGACAAGTTTAGCGTGGCAATCAAAGCAAAGAGCATATTCAAAACCTTTCTCCGGAGAAGAAACAAAGGTTTTAAATTTGTGTTGGCAAGGAAGTTTTGGGGGAATAGGAATTGGTGCCATGTCATCAATAAAAAGCGTGTGGGTATCGCCTTCTTCTTTATGACCTGTAAAAATCCAACCCTGCGAGTCGTCTTTTCTTCCGAATAAGCATATTCCTTTACCCATCGCGCTTCCTGTCTAAAAATCGAAAGAGTTCATACGCCAAGATCCCGATTGCTATTCCAAGGATCACGCCTATTAAAACTCCATCAGAGAACGATCCTTGATCCACACTTATAAATTCACTTCTTTATTCAAATATAATTTACCTAAAAGCTGGATCGCGCCGTCGTACACAGCACCGCCGTGGCCTGATGCTCCCGAAATATTTTTAAGAACACCAATCGCATCGTTTAAATCTGAATTGGCTTTTTCGGCTATACGTTGAGCTTTGGTGTACAGTCTAATTGCTGCAATTAACTTTTTTTCTTTTTCTTCTTCATCCATTTCCATCTATAACCTCCAGGTTGAATGATTCATCATTCCCAATGTATTGTAAAAATGCTGTAAATGCCGCGCTCGAATGTAATATCGCTGTCCCTTGTCTTGTGAGACCCAAAAGTACACACCCGTGCGAATCTTTTTCCGTGTTGCCTTTATGAAATAAGAGACCTGTATGACCTTCAACACCTGTCACCTCAAATGTGGTAAATGGTTTTATCATCCCGTCAAGTTGATGTTGTCCGCGTTTGCAAACGTATTGGCCGGGCGGGATTATAGGGTTCCATTCAGATACTTCTATGTTGGCGTAAGCGTGCTCCAAAGTTTCACAGGAAAAAGTTCCATCTGAAGAAACAAGTTTACTGTAGATCCCTGTTGCACTTTTTTCAACCCTCGATAATCGGAGTAATTTTGTTTCCATCTTCTACCCTTTTCTTGTTGGTCATTTCTACAATCCCTTGGATCTGATTAACTGTGTTGCACGCAATCCCAACGGCCATACTTTCCATAGTTATTTTTCTAATTTGGAGTTGCTGTTGGTATTTAGCATCCATAAAGATTGGGTTTTGGCAAAGGCCATTGATTGCAACCTTTGCAAATTCCTTTAACTCGTCAATCTCTTCTTTAGTCATTGGCCCTAACATTGGAAGACTCACGAGAACATTGAAAGGGCGTCAATAGATCCTGACTCACTTTCAGTTGATTCGATTGGTTCAAAGGCATCTTCAATAGTAGGCCGTCCAGAGAAAGGTTCGCCATCTTTTGTAAATTGAAGCGCATTGAGCGAGAATGAAATCCCTGCGTTTCCGCCTTTGTTGTACGCATAAGCATTAACCGATGCTTTCGCAAATCCACCCGCATAAAATTTTGACTCCTCGATGATCTCTTGAAGTTTTGGGTCTACAACTTTTGGCTTGTGCTTGTCAGCTTTACACCTAAAGGACATGAAAATCGCACCTTCCGTTAACCCGTCCGCTGATTTATCTTTGGCTTTTAGCTCTTTAATTTTATCAGTCTGTTGTTTAAAAGGATTGTTTTTAAACTTGGGCCACTTAGATTCATCAGGGCCAAACTCTTTTATGGCTGCGGACTTGGCGGCAGCGTAGAGTTTTTTAAGATCCGCATCTTTTGGAAAGATTGCTTCAACAGAATATTCCATAGTTTGAGAAAGTTTGTTGAGTTTTGGTTTAAACACCGCGGGGTAAGAAATTCTAAATTCCGGTGTCGTGACGTTTGTAGGCGCTTCCATTTTTGTTCTCCTTAGTTTTCAATGATTTCAAAAGCCTTTTTAATTATGTCTATTTCAACTCGTTTATCGGTTTCAGCGGCCAAATTGTAGCCGCTTGATTCTTTTACAGTCAAGCTCTCTAAAAGATGTTTATCTTTTTTGTCGAGTAGCTTTTCAATTTGCGCTGGACTTTTAAGCTTTATTTCTCGTACTTCTGTGGGGTCGAGACCTGTTGTGTATTCAACTTTAACTGCATCAACACCTGGCCCCCACTTACGAACCGCTCTTTTTTCTACCAACTTATAGCCGGGAACGGTTCGACCGGACGTTGCCTCTCTGTATGCAAACTCCCTAACTGACTTACACCACGATTCAACTTGTGGAAGAAGATCAAGAGTCGCAGAAAGTTTTTTAGGGTCATACGTAATAACCTCTACTTCGCTAAAGGCTTCACGAGCAGCGATAAGCGCTTGTTGGTTTTTAGCAGGACAAACCGCTTGAGCTGCGCACCAACGACAGTGCTTACCAAGTTTTAAAGGGGCGTCTGGTTTTTCGGTTTCAAGAACGTCTTCCATTAACTGTTGCTGAAACTCAAAAATATCACCAAAAGAGGCTTTAAAAGATCGAACAGCGCCTTCATCGTGTGAGAATCTAGGTTGAACAATGGTGACAACGACGCTGTCGATTGGAAAATCATTTGCGTAAATTGCTCCAATTCCATAATACATGAGTTGAGCATTCCCGTTTCCATCTTCATCGGTTGCATCAACCCCAACTCCCGCACCAAATTTAAAGTCCACTATGTGGAGGGTCTTAGTATTTTTAAAATAACAAACAAAATCAGAAGTACCAAAAAGTTTAGGATGAAGTTGTTCGATATGAAATCGCTGCTCAACTGCCTCAAAATCTGGATCTTTCGCGCGAAGTGCGTTTATATAATCCACATAAACCATGATCGGGTCTAAAAATGCTTGGTCCAAGTCGTCTGGAATGATCTCAGTTAAAAGAATGTTAGCAGCAATATCGTGCGCTTTAGTTCCTTCATCAGCATAACTTGAAGACTTTTTTTCAATATTTCTACAAAGAGCTACAGAGCCGGGGCAAGCCTTCCAACGTGAATAGCCGGAAGCTCCAAGCTCTGAGTGTTTCGGCAAACTCACGCGCAAACCTCTGCACAATACTCAACAAAAGCACCATACAAAGACGGGTCCATCTTAGAAACGGAAGGAACATCAAATTTTGCAAGAACTTCTTTTACTTTTGCAATTCCCGCCGCACCTGATTTCTCTCCGAATTTTCTGTTTACTTCGCCGACCGCTTGGATCGCTTGGTCTTTCGTTGCGATTTTGACTTGTGGTATCGGTGCCGGGGCTTCGACTTTTTTGCCTTCTTGACTGGCTTCGACTGCAATTTCCGTGGCTTTTTTACGGCGGACTTTTGTTTCTTTGGGTGCTTCACTTTCGCCTTGTGCTTGGGCATCGCTGAGATTGGAATGTGTATTACTAGAAACTGTTTCACTTACTTCTCCTTGTTTAATATTTATCATTTGCTCAATAGATGTTTTCCCATGACGAGCCATGATTCTCTGTCCCGCTGCTTGAGCGAGAAGTTCATCAACCTGGTCAAGAGAATTGCCTGTGATTTTTAGTGTTAATTCAAATTGTGTTTGCATTTCTTCCCCTTATAAAAAATTGTCTAGTGTTGGTTTTTCCGGTAACTCAGTTTCAAAAATTTTATTAATTTCAAAACTCTTCTTTATCAAAAGTTGTTGGATTCTTTGGTCGTAAGAGTCTTTGAGCGCAAAGGACCTAACAAAAATAGGTTTCTTTTGTCTTGGTCCGCCGCATCTCATTGCTGCTTGTTGGTTGTTTCCGGGGACCCAATCCTCTTCTAAGAAAAAAATGTGATGGGCTTGGTCTAATGTGATTGAAGTTCCTGCGGCAGCAATGTTTCCAATAAAAACCCTGTATTTACTCTCTGGGTTTTGAAACCTTTTTATATTCATCTCACGACTCGCGGGGGCAGTACCTCCGTAAAGGGTCACGGGATTAAATTCGTGCAAGTATCTTTGAGCACCTTGAATCATGCACTTATGTACCGCAAAAATCACACATTTGTGAAAAGCGTTGTTTGTTAGTTCTTCTTTTATCATTTCTAGTGCTGGCTCTAATTTTTGAAGTGCTGTGTACCGTCTGAGTGTTGAGATAGATGCAGATTGGGCTTTTAAAACCTCAATTAGTTGCTCGCTTGCCTTATATCCCCCCGCTGATTTGACTATAGAATTAAAGACACCGAGTTCTTCTTCGATTTGTTTTTTAAAGTCTTCCATTCGGTCTGTAGGGATAACGTATTTCCAAAACTCGGTAACTGAAAGGTCCACTGGTCCCGGAGGGACAAGAACAGACGAAAAATTTAGTTTGGGTAATTGGATACCAACATCTTTTTCTTCGCGGCGTTTACTGACTTTTTTCAAAATAGTTCTCAATTCAGTTAAAGTGGGCGCATCGGTTTTAGTTCCTACAATTTGTAACCCGAAACCACTATCCCTTGTCAAACAAAACTTATTCACAAAGTCCCAATATTTTAAATTCGTGGCACCAAACGTAAAAAGTGTGGTCCATAGCTCCCCCGCGTGGTTGGGGGCAGGGGTTCCGGTCAACATCCAGGTCCGATTTGATTTTCGGCAAAGACCTTGTTTTCCCAAGATGCTTTGGGTTCTTTTGGTGTCTAAAGATTTAAGGGAGTGAGATTCATCTATTATAAGCACATCGAATGCACCAAGGAGACGAGCATTAACCAAAGGACTGAGATCAAAAGAACAAATCGCCACTTCACTCTCTTCGATTTTGAATGGAGAAAAAGAGGTCCCATTAATGATCCTAAATTTCCAATCAGTTTTTTTAGAGAATTTAGGGAACTCGTTTTTCCAGTTTTCACGGGCAACCGCCTTACATATGATTAAAACACGTTTTGCATCAATTAAATCAAGCGCATGAATCGCTTGGACTGTTTTTCCAAGTCGTTGTTTATCAGCAAGGAGCGCAACTTTTCTACTCGCAAGCCACTCGGCACCTTCAAGTTGGAATGGATAAAGGGGAAGTGTTATAACATCGCCTTTAATTCTTCCTCGTTTGGATCTTCAACAGGTTCAATTAAAGAGAAAACAACTTTGTGCGCATCTAAAACGTAAATAAAACCTATCTCAAATCGCAAAGGTCCTGACTTTGTGTATCCTTTTGCATGATTATGCGGGTGATTTGGATCGGGCGTTGGGTCCCACTCTTTTAAAATGACAGTGTCACCTTTTTGAAATGCTCTGTCATTGTCTCGCACTTCAAAAGTTTTAGATCCATGGTAAACTGCATGATAAAATTGGGGCCAGATTTTAAGTTCGTGAATCATAACCAATACCTCATTAATGTTTGATCATAAATAGCCAGAAACCAATTTACGTTCGGCTCAGGTTTATAATAATCACAAAACTTCTGCCATAAAACTTTCTCATTCACGGAACGTCTCACCCAGCGAGGGCAACGTAAAGCCACATGAAACCAATTAAGATAATCGCAACTAGAACTTCCAGATGAAACAAATTTTCTTTGCCCATCATCCCACCTCCACGGTATGCGGAATATTAAAGCTTGAATCAAAACAAAAACACTCACGAGAAAAACAGAATCGACAAGTGCTGCAAAGAACATTGGCTCGACTAAATTGCCGTTTCCAGTTTTCCATCCATCCCGTTTAATTCGATATTTTACGGTATTAGGACAATAACCAACTAAGAAATAAGGAAGTAAAGAATCACTTGAAATACTTGTCTCTTTAAGATTTGCGGGCATCCGTGGACTAGGGTGACTTTGGTATCCCGATTCAGTTCCGAAATTATTTAAGAGAGTAATATCGTGTGGCATGTTTAAGTGCGCAAGCAAATCAATCCACCTGCTCGTCGTCGCCATTGAGTCGGCACGATCCCCAGCGTAGAAATAATCATTACCTTCTCCGTTTTGGACCGTGTAGATTTCTGAAACTAGAACGCCCCACTCATCTATTTTCATTTACCCGCCATTTCATCGTCAGCCTTGAGAGCCTCTTCTCCTGTATAAACAACATATTGCTTAATCCCCATAATCTCTTCTGAAACTCTAGGAGTTGATTGTACCAACATACCAATAGTATCTCTGAGTTTAACTATCCTCTGCTCCAACCTCTTCACTTGCTCGTCAGATTGTGAGAAGGCCCAAGAAGCTCCTTGAGTAAAATCAGCGGCATTAGTATAAATGTGATTTCCACATCGCGAATAATACTCTCCGAGTGGTCTGCCGTATTCCTCTGCCGCCTCTTCAATCTGCTTGTCTCGTGTGTCGTTCATTTGCATATCCTCTCAATAATTTTGGCATTCAAATAAGGTATTAAGAAAATCCACAAATAAAATGAAACTAGAACCATACAAATTATCGCATATACAGAAAATAGATAGTGATACCATTTCATCTTGTCTCGTGTGTCGGTCATTCAATTTCCAATCTAATTGCATTATTCATAATAAGCTCCATTAGATCAATGTTCATTGCTATTGAAATGAGGGCCGCTTGATTTAAGGAAACCTCTCGGGACAATCATGGTACGCATGTGTTCTATACGACTCAAGAGCCTTCTCAGCTTCGATAAGACACTCGCAGAGAGTGATAATATTATTTACTTCTTCAGTGCCGTGGGCTGCCAATTGTCCGTATGATTCTCTTATTGATCTAACTTCATATGCCTCTTTTAAAAGCTCTTTCACGTTTAGCTTCATTTCACACCAAGCTTCTCTAGTGCTTCTCGTGCAATGAGAAAGCTTTCTTTTTGAGAGCCTTGATCTATTCTATTAAGAGCCTCCACAGCAATATCAAGCCGAGATTGAAGCTCAAGAGCCAATCCAGTCATTCTATGATCATCGAAACAAAATGGGCATATCCAACACTGTGCTTCCATTCTTTGATCACTCATCGTCATTCTCCAGTGCTCGTCTCATTTTTCTCAGAGGATGGTCTTTAGGCATTTCACCAATTGCTGTCCATTCTTCAACAAATTGCCATGCATTTAATATCTCAACAAGCTTCAGCGCATATCCATAGTTAGCCATCTCCACAAGCTGCTTAAACCCAGTGACTGTACTGTTCTTGATTATATCGTGAGCTTTTTCTTCTATTTGTTGGAGACGGGTCATTGCTCGTTCTCCAATCCAGTCTTAATGATTATTGTTGGCTTTTTATTACCAAATAGTTCCAGAGCATGGTCTAGCTGTTCCCATGTTAAACCAGGAGCTTTGGTGTCTTCGCTGACAGATCTGAAAATTTCACGCAATCCACGTATTAGAGATTTTTGTGTCGCCATTATTACATCTTCAGGATTATCGCTGTAGGCCATTTCAAAATCGTTAGTCATTCTATCGCCCCGTGTCCATAAAAGACCCTTGACCTATTTGTTTTTTAGATCCCAAACAAGTACCACAAATTCTCCTGCCACTTATATGCTCTCTGTACTGCTTTTTACATTGTCTGGGTTTCTGATAACTCATCATTCGCTCCAATGACTTAAAATCAAACACACAATCGCTCCGGCAATTGCGAGAAATATTAACGGAATCAAAATCCAAACGAAACTAAAATTGAAAAACGCGGCAGCAAGATAGCCCATGAAAAAACATGCAATCCAAATAATTGATAAAAGAATCCGAATGTCGTTCATTTTGCGCTTATTTTTCTAAGCGCTTCACGGGCGATTATCAATCTCGATACAGTAGGCATGGGCTCGTTTACAATTTTATTAAGTGCTTCAACTGCCGTGTCGAGTTTACTTTTAACGGATTCATATTCACTTTTATCAATTTTACTGTCGTTCACAGCTCGTCTCCAACAAAAAAACTGTCATCGCCGTGATGACCAACGCCGTTGCAATACGGATTTATAAAAATTGAGTGTCCCGCGTGTTTTGCATTTCTACATAACGCCCAATCTTCGCCCCAATAAATTCCGTCGGCGGCACCACTAGGGAAAAACTCCCAACATGTCATTTTTTGGCCTGTCTGTGGGTGGATATAATCAAACTGAGGAGCTGTCGCTGTTAGATCTGACAGAACTGAAACGTCCACACACATAAAACCCGTACCTAAAAGTGCGACTTCAATTTCTTTTTTGGGGTATTTTTCCATAAGTTTTTGGAGGCCTTTAGGTGTTGGAACGCCGTTAGAATCTTTAAAGCAATCATTATCTCGCTCGAGTGGCGTGAAATTAAGGGAAATAGGTCTCTTTTTCTGGGCAATGGGTGCTCCTACTATCTTATGTGGTGAATGGACCAAGCGCGCAAAATCCTCAAACCGCCAAGATTGGTCAGCATCAATAAAAAACAGCTTATCAAATCCCATGTGAAGTGCTGTTGAGGCCACAATCGACCTGTCTTTTGAAAGTCCAGAGTTTCCATGGACCAAGTTGTATGCGATATCATACGTTCTTTGGTCTTGAAGCCTCTGTGGATGCAAAAACAACTGTGTCAAAAGGCAATCGACGTATTCTTTGTGGACGTGGGGATTGCAAAGTGTAGCGATCATTATTTTGATAAAGGTCTCCTCGGGTTCAATGTTTTAGTCTTAGAAGACTTACCCGAGGAGGGTTTTAGATGTCAAATGCTTTTAATTAGCATCGATATCAGGAAACGCATAGGCTTCAAGTGCTTTTGGCGGTCTTCGACTTACTTGTTTCGCCACTCGGAGCTGATTTCCAATCGCTTGAGATAAAGCTCTCAACGCACCTATTTTCTCTGACACCGTAGATGCAGGGTTATCAAGTATCTCATTCATGATCTTTTGATGTTGATATCCGTTTAAGTTCGATGCTTCGGATTCTTTTGAGAATGTTTTTTGCTCGTTCGATAAATTTTTCGATGTTTCCATTGTTTTGTTCTTTCTCGCTTTTGGCGATTAAAGTGTTAAGTTTTTTGAGTTGCAAATTTAGTTTCGCAAACTCAATGTTTTGATGACCATACTGTCGTTTCAAATGAACATATCGTTCTTTCTCCTTTCGTTGTTCTAGGTTTTTTTTGCGCCAGTTTATTCTAGTCGCATTTATTTTTTCTCGATTTTCTTTGCGCCATTTTGCTCTACTGGCTTTTACTTTTTCTCGATTTTCTTTATACCATTTCGCCCAACAGTGTGGGTTTTCTTTATACCGTTTCGCTTGGTTAGCTTTTACTTTGCAGGGGTTTTCTTTGCGCCATTTTGCTCTACTGGCTTTTACTTTGTCAGGGTTTTCTTTGCGCCATTTTGCTCTACTGGCTTTTACTTTGTCAGGGTTTTCTTTGCGCCATTTTGTTTTAAGTGCTTTTACTTTTTCTCTATTTTCTTTGCGCCATTTTGCATAGTAGTCCTGTTTTGCTGTTCTCATAACTCGGCACTTTAGCCGACCAAACAGAAAACTTAAATAGACTTTTGCGGAGTTGTAAAAAGGTTAAACTAAAAGAATTGTGAAAGTGAAGGTTCCGGTTTTGAAACCTTTTCAACTCTTTCACCGCAAAAGCGCAGTCCATATTCGGCCAACAACATTGCCTCAGCACGTCCATGGTCTTGTTTACGTGAAAGAAGGGGTTTCATATTCGGCCATTTGGCAATAGCACTTTTAAGGGAATTAGACTTGTTACGGTCTAACCCCGCGGCAGGTTTCCAAACCATTGGTTTAACGTGAATCGTCCTTATTTGAAATGATGCGAGAATCCCCTCTAATAGCCCGCAACCGAATCCATACCTCCAACTTGACGTTACACCCATCTGAGGCGTTGGGAACCCCGCTTCGAGGCTCGCTAGGAGCGTATCAGGTGCAAGAAGACGAAAGATATCAGAAAGTGCCTCAATATCAATGTGGAGCCTGTCAGAGCCTTTAGGGCCTCGCCAAAAGAATTGCTTCGTGGTCTCTTTACCTAAAAGAGGAATATCAAAAACTTGAGTGATCCGGTCCGCCTTGCGATCAAATACCGCAACGGCACCTGTGAATCCAGGATCAATACCAATGACCAAGTGTTTTGACATGAAAAACCTCCAGAACGTGTAAAATAGCGGTAAGGGATGGGGAAAGTCATCAATTTAATGAAAGGTGACCGTGTGACCAAACCTCGTCAAAAGGTGACCGAGATTTTCTAGTTTTGGTCACCTTCTAAGTCTATGCAATAGCTCAGCTTTGTGTCGGTTCTGCTACGAAAGTGACCAAGGTGACCGTGTTTTCGACCCAATCGGTATGGGAAAACGGGGAAATAATGTAAAAAAGATACTTTCGGTTCCTGGCGATTTGTATAATCTTGGTCACCTTGGTCACCTTTTATATTATATTTAATATAATATAATAATAATAAATAGATAGAGGGTGACCAAAAAGGTGACCAAAAGGGTGACCGTGACCAAGATTTTAGGGATTTCTGTGTGTTGGACAGTAAAAAGGTGTGGATAACTCTGTGGATAACTTTTTTTACACGGCAGCAGGTAAAAACGAGAGTCACTAAAAAAACCGGGGAAAAGCACGTTCCGAGGTGAAAAGTGCAATCCCCCGCGAGGAATCCATTCCCAAATGACGGGGCGGTTTGGTTAGAAAAACCCCGCCAAGGTCGAAAGGAATGGACCCTAAAGGAGATGGAAAAAAGCAAGAATTGGTAAAATCAAAAACATTAAACCGAAAAATATAGCTCCGATCGCTGGCAAAGCACAGGTCAATAGAAGAAAAGTATTGAGGAGAAAGTCAAAAGTCAGTCTCGGTATTTGAAAGTTCATTTTGTACCTCTTTTGTTATGTGGTTTCGACGCCACGTTTTGGTTAAGACACCTATCCTTGGTGTTTCGTCCCATCAGGACTCGTCAGTTAACCTAGTTTTTGATGGCTTTTACTTTTTTGAATGTCACCTTGTCAGTCAAAGTAACTTGATCACACTTGTAAACCGAACGATTTTCTAAAGTTGCCTTGACTGCGTCCAATTTTGAAACTGGATTTTTTGGCTCGGTTAGAAAGTAATTGTCACTTGCTTGACCGATGGACGACAGGATCGTGAATGTTAGAATGATTTTAAACATTGAACACCTCATTGGTTATGTCTCTATCGACTAGAGACTGGTTAAGACTCCCAATGAAGGGAGTTTCGTCCATCGAGGACTCATCAGTTAACCTTTGGTTATGGTTTTAGATAGCGCCTTGATACTTTTTGTAGCGGCTCGTTTGACTCCGGAGACAGAACTACATTCAAAACTTGATTCAAAAATAGCAGACTCATACTTAGTTCTAAAATAAGGCGCATCGCCATTGCCGCCGCCCATATACAACCAAAACTTAAGTTTTTTGTCTTCAATACCTTCGAATTTGAACCAAATTCTCAATTTCGCATCGTATTCTCCGTCTTGGGAGTATGCACATTCACAACTATCAGTATCAGTCTTATCGCAGTAGTGTTCTCCGTCCCATTCTCCAAATTCTAGATAACTGAAATTATAAGATTCACAGTCTGGAATGATAACTGATAACTCAAGACCGCCGCAGTTATGTGAGTAGGGAATGAAACCGTCTCGTGACTTATACTCCGTTGGTTCGATAGATACATCAGTCCAATAGATGTTCTCTTTAAGAGCCTGTTGAATCGGCTTTAGAACTTCAGTCATCGCCTCTTTAAGGTCGACTATTTCGTCCATGCCTATATTGTATGAGTTATGATTTTGCTTGATTTGAATCATTGGATACCTCGTTTGTTTTGGGTTGAATCGGTTTCGACGCCGACAAAATACTCAATACAAGTTCGGTGCCAATGTGAAAATGCATTTAAAACGACTTGGAGGTTGCGGTGTGCAATTTTTGCTAGACAGGTGTAAAAATCTTATACACGATGGTTTGCATGTTCAGAAACCATCACGATAAACCACTCACACCGGAGCAAAAACACACGATTTTAGAAATGTCTTTCCATGGACACTCAATCTTATCTATAGCTAAACACTTGGATATACACGGCGCTGCTATTTATTATGAATTTGAACGTGACCCTGAATTCCATTTAGAAGTTCAAAAACACAGAGAATATGCTAACGATCATCTTTTAGATGCCTTGCTTACGATCACAGACGGCTGTAAAGACAAGATCGATGTCCTCAAAGCACGTCTCAAGTCGCAAAACATCCTTGCAACCGTCACAATGCGCAACCCAAAAAAATATGCGCCTAAACTTCAAGTGGACCATAACGTCATGGTTGATCTCTCGCCCTTGTTGCGTGCAGGCGAAGCGCGACTTCAGCTTGACAAGGTTTCAAATCAGCTTGACAAGGCTTCAAAGACTGAGACCATTGATCTAACTAAGACAGTTGTTAAGCTTGAGAAGGTTGCGTCGGTTGCGTCGGCCGCGATTGAAACGCCTGATGCGACTGGTGTAACTAGTTCGGAGGACCTATGGAAACTCCTATAGCTTTTAAGGATGGACCCGGAGGGTGTACTACCCCTACCCCCCAAAGTTCCGCTGCTTACCCCTTAGCCTGCTGTTTACAAGGTCTTTACCATTTTTTTCTGAAAAATTTTTTAGAAAAACCCAGGGAATCCATGAGATCCACAGAAGTCAAATGACCTGGCAAAACCGAGAACACGACCCTGAACTAATGATTAATGACGACGAGGTTGATTTTATTGCAGACGCAATTAGGCGTACTTTTGAAAACCATATGAAAGATCCGCAGACTTACCAAGACTGCATCCGCACTGCAGCTGTTTTTCATGCGGTGTTTTTTCAGTTGAGAGATGATTTTAATCGAATGATGGGCGAGAGACTTGGCCATGTTCCAATAATTGCAGTGGATAAGAAACCGAAATGGTGGAGTCACTAAATGGCAGAACCTCGCATTGATCCGAAATCTACTTTTGAGTTGGCGAAAAAACTTTGGACGCCTGAGATAAAAGACAATCCTTATAATTTTGTGAAATTTGTTTTTCCCTGGGGTCAACCAGGGAGGCTTCAAAATATGGAAGGTCCAAGAGCCTGGCAGAAAGAAGAACTTTTAAGAGTGGCCGGGTTTATTAATGAGAACCATGAGAGAATTAGAAAAGGCGATATGCCGCTGATTTATCGTTCTGCCACAGCGAGTGGACGGGGAGTTGGTAAATCAGTAACGGTTGCGTGGCTTTCTTTATGGATGATGAGTTGTATCCGTGGAAGTACAACGATTTTGTCAGCAAACACAGATAATCAGCTCAGCTCCAAGACTTTCGCCGAGATTGGAAAGTGGAGAACTTTGGCAACGAATGGATATTGGTTTGAGAAGTTGTCAAAGAAGTTGACTCCTCAACCGTGGTTTAAGGAACAGTTGGAGAAATATGAGAAAGTTGATTGTTCTTACTACTATGCAGAAGGCACTCTTTGGGACGCAGATGCTCCCGATAATTTCGCGGGTGCGCATAATGAGTTGGGGTTGATGGTTATCTTTGATGAAGCGAGTGGAATACCAAAACCAATATGGGAAGTGACGAGTGGATTTTTTACAGAAATTTCGCCGTACAGGTTTTGGTTTGCATTTTCAAATCCGAGGAATCCTGATGGAATGTTTTTTGATATTTTTAATAAGCCAGAGGTGAAACAGTTTTGGTATAGAAGAAATTTGGATGGAAGATCGGTGGAAGGATCTGACCAAGCGTTTTACAATCAAGTGCTTATTGAAGATGGCCCCGATTCAGATCGAGCGAAGTATGATGTCTACGGAGAATTTCCTTCTATTGGCGAAAACAATTTTATTTCGCGTGACTTAGTTATTGCCGCAAAATCAAGAGTCTTAGAAAATTATCGTTTGGACGATCATCCACTGTTGATGGGAATTGATCCGGCACGTTTTGGTGACGACAAAACTGTGATTCGATTTCGTCAAGGGAGAGATGCAACTGTAATTCCTCCTGTTGAGATGGAAAAGCAGGACAACATGAAAGTTGCAAACACGTGCGCGGATCTGATTGATAAATATAATCCTGACGGAATTTTTTGTGATGCAGGTGCAGGAGCGGGGATCATTGATCGACTGCGAGAACTTGGATATTTAATCCATGAAGTGCAGTTTGGAGCCGCAAGCAGTGACAAACAATATGCCGACCATAGGACAGAATTGTACGGAAAACTTAGAGATTGGTTAGAAGGCGGAGTCATTGACGCATTGCCAAAACTTGAAATTGATTTGGTGACGCCACAATATGATTTTGCAGGTAAAGCCTCTGATAAAATTAAGTTAGAATCTAAAGAGGACATGAAAAAAAGGGGCGAGAAAAGCACAGATCATGCGGACGCACTGGCCCTCACATTCCATAAAAAAGTTGCCAGACGGGATCTTAGTAGTTCAAGATTTAATCGTTCCCGCAAGAATCGAACCGCAAGCGGTATGGATTTTAAAATTTTTGACAATTGATCCTAGACCACAAGGACATACATGAGTTGGCTTAGTAACGTAACAGGTATTGATTCAAATATTTATAATCCAAGCACCGGAATGTACGGTGGAAACAGTAGCACCGGAGGCAGGTCTAATCCTTCTATTGCAGAGACATTGGGTTTTTTAGTCGGAGGACCCGCAGGATTTAAAGCAGGGGAGGGAGTTGATAATTTACTTTCTCCACCGAAAGCGCCACAACTTCAATCGCCTGATGCACTTTCTACCACGCCAACAACGGCAAGCACCAACACAATGGCAATTCAAGGCCAACTTGCAAACGAACAAAATTCGATGCTCACGTCTTCTTATTTGTCATCCGTAAACGCTGGCGTACTTGACCAACCGACGTCCACATCTAGAGTCTTACTTGGGAGTTAAAACATGAATTATATGTCAGGGCCTCCGGTTCCGGGGAATGTTGCAACTCCTCAAGGGTCGTCAGAAGAACAAGAATTAGTAGGGAGACTTATTCGTGAATTTCAATATCTATTTGGACTTCGGGGCAATTGGAATAGTCATTGGACCGAAATCGCCCAACGAATACTACCGATGGAGTCTTGGCTCTTTCAAAATTTTTCTCAGCTCACTCAACAAGGCGACAAAAGAAATTTTGAAGTTTATGATTCAACGGGTGTTTTAGCACTTCAGCGTTTTGGCGCGATCATGGATTCTCTTTTGACTCCGCAAAATCAAGTGTGGCACTACATCCACCCAGACGATCCAATTCTTTTACGAGACAAAGGTACGCGTCTTTGGTTTGAAGAAGTGAATAAAATTTTGTTTAGAGAACGATACGCACCCGGAGCGAACTTCACTTCTCAAAATCAAAAGGTTTATACATCACTTGGTGCGTACGGAACAGGTTCTCTTTTAGTAGATCGACTTCAAGGGAAAAAAGGAATCAGATATAGACACGTACACCTTGGAGAAATTTATTTACAAGAAAATCATCAAGGAGTTGTGGACAGACTTTGTCGTCATTTCATGATGACAGCGCGACAAGCGTATCAAAGATTCGGCGAGAGATGTCCAGAGACCATAAAGTCTGTTTATAAAATGTATCCTGATAGACAATTTAAGTTCATCCATTGGTGCATTCCAAACGAAGACCGGATGCCAGACAGACGAGATTTCAAAGGAATGGAATATTCATCATATTACATTGCAATCGAAGGTAATGCGCTTTGCGAACAAGGCGGGTATAGATCGTTTCCTTATGCGACGTCACGGTATTTTCAGGCAGCTAACGAAGCCTATGGACGTTCTATTGCGATGGACGTACTTCCCGCCCTTAAGACCCTCAACGAACAAAAGAAAGCGATGCTCAAACAGGCGCACAGAATATTAGATCCAGTTCTTTTAGTTCATGACGACGGCGTAATCGACGGATTTTCTTTACAACCCGGCGCTCTTAATTTCGGTGGAATCACAAACGACGGTAGAGCTTTGGTGCAACCTCTTCCAACTGGAAACATTCAAGTTGGAAAAGATTCGATGAATGATGAAAGACAAATCATTAACGATTCGTTTTTGATTTCTCTCTTTCAAATTTTAACTGAGAATCCTCAGATGACAGCAACCGAGGTTGCAGAACGAGTGCGAGAAAAAGGAATTTTACTTGCTCCAACTATTGGAAGACAAGAGTCGGAATATAAAGGCCCATTGATTGAAAGAGAATTAGAACTCCTCGATCAACAAGACATGATCCCACCCCTTCCACGGATGTTAGCGTCTTTTGTTCAATCAAAAGTCAAAGACGGGGCGATTGGTTGGGCAGATATGCACGGGATTTATAAGCACGTTCACGACTCTCCAATATCAAAAATCATGCGCGCAGAGGCCACAGCGGGCACAATGCGCACGTTTGAGAGCTTAGGACAGATCGCTCAACAGATCCAAGATCCATCAGTTCTGGATTATATCGATGTGGGTAAAGCGGCTCTTGAAATTGCTCGATCTAATTCTGTTCCAGAAAGTAGTTTACGAAGCGAGCAAGAAGTGGCTAAGATCAAGCAAGCGCGCGCAAAACAGATGCAAGCGCAGCAAAACATTCAAGCGGCCCCAGCGNCGGCGGGAATGATGAAGGCCATGAAACAATAATCTTGCACTACGGATTCGGTGCAACTTAAGCGGAGTTATATTTGAAACCCGGAGTATTTGAACAAATTCAAAGGCGGAAACTCGCCTACGTAAATACATTTTCAAAAGAGAATCAAGCCGCGCAAGAAGTTTTAAAAGATCTCGCCCGGTTTTGTCGTGCGTATGAATCAACCTTTCATCCCGACCAAAGAGTTCATGCAGTTTTAGAAGGAAGACGCGAAGTTTATTTAAGAATTAGAGAATATTTAAGTTTAACAAGTGAAGAGATAATGGCTTTTCACAAAATCAAAGACATAACCAAGGAGTAATTTATGGCCGAGGCAACACCTCCCGCACCTGCCGCGCAAGCCCCAACAACCCCGCCGCCCGCCGCCCCACCTGCGGCAGCGGCACCTCCCGCAGCGGCTCCAACCGCGAGTTGGACCGACGGATTTAATCCCGATTTAAAAGGGTATATCTCGACAAAAGGATTTAAAGATCCCGGAGCGTTGGCCGAATCATACAAAAATTTGGAGACACTCATTGGTGTTCCGCAAGAACGAGTGATGAAGTTGCCAGAGAAAATTTACGGAGACGATGGAAAACTCACAGACGATGGCAGAAAGATATTTGGACGTCTCGGCACGCCAGAAAAACCCACGGAATATTCTTTTGAAACCCCAAAAGGTGGAGACAAGGCGACGATTGAAGCTCTTCAAAACGCTTTCCATCAAGCAGGTGTTCCAAAAGGTCAAGCAGAGGCAGTTGTAAAACAGATTCAAGCCCAAGCGATGCAGATGCAAAAAACGATGGAAGATACCAGGGCGTTGAACTTTAAAAATCAGCAAGACCAACTTAAAAAAGATTGGGGCATTAATCACGATGCCAATCTCAACATTGCCAAGGAATCTTTTAAGCAGATGGGTTTGACGCCCGAACAAGTTGACGGAATGTCAGCAATCATAGGGCATGATAAAACTATGAAGTTTTTGGCGGATTTGGGTAAAAAGGTTGGAGAGGCTCCGTTTATTGAAGGTCAAAGCGCAGGAGACAGGATTCCAGACGCCGATTCCGCTCAACATCAGATTAAGGAGTTGATGAAAGATGCAGACTTTAGCCGAAGATTAAACAGTGGAGACACTGACGCAAAGGCTAAATGGACTAGACTTCACCAAGCGGCTTACTCCGGGACCATTAATTTTTAAATTTTCTTCTTGATTTATGAAACGAAAGGACTGTCAAATGGAAACTAACGAAGAGATTAGACTTCGATGTATTGAGGCGGCGGCTAAACAGACTTCAATTTTTTTGGAAACTGTGACCCGCGCAGAAAAATTCTTTAATTTTGTTAAGGGAATTAAAGAAAGTCCGATACAGAGAACGGAACCAAAGGTTACGCCACAAACGCAGGAAGCAGTTCCAGCGGCGGCGAGACCGAAAAAAGCTCCGATTAATCTTGCGGAAAATGTGAAGGCTTTCACCTAAACACCCGCAGACTGTCTGAAAGAAGACTCTTTATCGTTTGAGATTCAAACGAAATAAAGAAAGCCCCCAACACGGGACAAGCTGCTTTTAAAATGTACTTACAACATTTAAAAAGGAGGCACCTGTGTCAGCAGGGGTTAATAGTGGGATTCCACTCTTTTACGTTCAGCAATTTAGCTCGAACATCCAATTAAAGCTGCAACAAAAAGATTCCCGTCTCCGCTCAGCGGTTATGACGGGTCAGCACATTGGTTCACAAGCAAGTCCAGTCGATCAGTTCGGAGCGATAGCTCCAAAGAAGGTCACTGGTAGATATCAACCCATTCAACCAATAGATGCACCAACCGATCGTCGTTGGGTGTTTCCTCAAGATTACGAGGTTCCACAGCTTCTAGATAGTTTCGATAAGCTCCGTTTGTTGATTGATCCAATGTCATCGTACGTGACAAACGCCGTACACGCACTTAATCGTGCGATTGACATGGAGATTCTCAACGGTCTTCTTGGAACCAACTATGTTGGAAACGCAGGGACGTCTTCACAAACGCTTCCTTCCGGCCAAGTAGTAAGTGTTCAACAAGGAGCTGCGTCTTCAACTGGTTTGACTGTTGCGAAGATTCGCGAAGGTCGACGTCTATTGATGGCTGCAGAAGTTGACTTGGGTGCTGATGAAATTTATTGTGCAGTGACCGCCACTCAGCACGATAACCTTTTGGCAGAGGTGCAAGTCATTTCAGAGGATTTCAATCCTCAACGAGATGGCGTGCCAGTTATGCAAGACGGGAAGATCTCTCGTTTCTTAGGTGTTAACTTTATCCACTCGGAATTGTTATCCACCGGAACAGACGATCAAAGCGGTACCTCGACTAAGGTCCCGATGTGGGCAAAGTCAGGCGCATACCTCGGTCTTTGGAATGATTTATCCACCGACGTTTCTCAAAGAAAAGACCTTACAAGTCTTCCATACCAAGCATATTGCTATGGAACATTTGGCGGGACTCGTCTTGAAGAGAAAAAAGTCGTACAAATTTGGGCACATTAAGGAGGGGACTATAGATGACAACATATACAATTAAGTCAACTATCATCACGAACCGGGATGCCACTCCAAAAGTTTTAAACGATGCTTATGTCGACGGTGGACACGTTAGACAAAGCCAAGGGTACGTTCAAACCCACGGCGCTGCGGATGCGGCGGGTTCTCTTTATGTTCTTTGCACAGTGCCTTCCAATGCACGTGTCTCGTCAGTTCAGTTGACTGCGGACGCTCTTGGGACAAGTTGTGCTCTGAACGTTGGTGTGTACTGGCCTACCTTTATCCCTGTGGGATCTGGGTTGTCTTCAGCAAACCAAGGCAAAGAGGTTCTCACTGGATCAAGCAACTTTTTTGCCTCGGCATTAGGTTGTTCTGCAGCGACCACAGAAACCAACATAGTCAACTCGTCTGGATCAAACACGGTTGCCAAACAAGAGCTTCCTTTGTGGAGTGCGATTGGTATGGCGTCAGATCCTTGTATCGACCTTGACATCGTTGTGTCAGTTCAAACCGCAGTGGCCCTTCAAGGCTACATCGGCTTGAAAGTAGCTTACGTAGAATAGAAGTTAAAGGAGGCTCGAAAGAGCCTCCTTCTTATTTTTTGGGGGATAAATGGCAACAAGACTTTTTGGCGCAAACCCAGGTTACAATCTCGAAGCTGTCACCGAGGGCGTTGGATCTGCCACGACTTCTCACAATGTCGAGTTGACTGTTGATTTGGCCACTTCAATTGTGAATGATACTGGATCAACTACGAGAACCATTTCTAAGAATGAGGTTTTAATCATCTTAGAATTGTTTCAACAGTACATCATTCGACTAAAATGGCCGCCAGCATAGTAGGGGGATTTTATGCACTCATCAGCTCTCGCACTCGTTGCGGGTACCAGTGGTGCGCTTGCCCCGACTGTTCCGGCTCAATCTGGTCTAACTGCCACAGTCGGAATCGGCGTGTGGCAGGGTGGGCGGACGGCACTTGTCGTCAACGCGGGCGCGTATGACGGCACTACAATGTATTTAGAAATGCTTGGTCCGGATGCCGCGACTTGGGTTGCAATTTCTGCGAAATTAACAGCAAACGGTGTTACGTCTTATGATCTTCCTTCGGGCGTTTACAGGATGCACGTTGGATCTTCAAGTTCAGCATTATATGCGACACTCGTTAGAATACCTTATGGATAGGATGTACGATGCACGCAAGCGCAATTGATTTGGTAAAAAACGTCAACGCCGCAGTAGATTCTACTCCCATCAGTTGGAGAGGAGGCAGAACAGCGATTGCTCTTGTGGCGTCTGCCTACGGAACGACGGTTAAACTTCAATTACAGTCCCCAGACGGTACCACTTGGATCGATATAAATGGCACGACGTATTCCGCCAACCAAGTGACTGCTTATGATTTACCCGCAGGACTTTACAGAATGCACATTACGGGCGGGACAACAACAGCACTTTATGCGAAACTTGTTTCGATACCGTATGGATAAAGAGGGGGGCGTTTGGGTTCAACAACTACACAGACAACGATTATTAATCGTTCCCTTCAACTATTAGGATATAAATCTGTTGGTTCAATAACCGATAATGACCGAGGAGCGCGAGCGATGAATCGCGCATACTCCCCGGTTAAACTCACAACTCTAAGATCCAATTTTTGGTCTTTTGCAATCATGAGAGCAACTCTTGCTGCGAGTGCAACGCCTCCACCGTTTGGAATGAACAATTATTTTCCTCTTCCTGGCGATTTTTTGATGCTCGCAATGCCCGATCAACTTACAAATTATCCTTTTGGGGCCATACCAATGACTCCAATGATGAATACTCAATATCAAGATTACCAGATTGAAAACGCTGGCGGAATTTTGGCGATTGCATCCAATCAACCCGCACCTCTTCAAATACGGTATGTTTCTTCAAACGTAACTGAATCAATGTTTGACCCGTGCTTTGAAGAATGTTTTGCATGTAATTTGGCTTATAACACTTGCGAAGAACTCACTCAGAGTAATACTAAACTCACAAACATAGCTGCCGCTTATAAAGACGCTGTACTTCTTGCCAAGCAAAGGAATGCTTTCGAGGACCAACCGATTCAACCTCCCGTTGATTCTTGGATATTGGCGAGGATGTAAATGCCTAAGTTGAATCCACTTCAATCAAATTTTAACGCAGGTGAAGCGTCCCCTTTAGTACAGTTTAGAACAGATTCTCCCCGGTACAAACAAGCTCTCGCTATTGGTTTGAATATGCTTCCGACTTTGCAAGGACCAGCGCTCAGACGCCCCGGAAGTAAAAACGTTCAGGCAGTTAAAGACTCAACAAAACCCCCGACATGTATTCCTTTTAAATATTCTGCGACTCAAAATTACGTTTTGGAATTTGGAGATTATTACATCCGGTTTTATTCTAACGAGGGACAGGTTGTAGTCAGTGGAACTCTAAATGCCGTCGGAGGAGTTTTTGCGGCATTTAATACTGTATTCAATGCAACCAGAGCAAATGTAAATCCTCTCTTTGGCGAGTTTGTTCAAACTGCATCTTCTCTGACCCCCGGCGATCCTTTGGAGCTTTATTCTCCGTACAGTTATTTAGAGGCAGCGCAACTAAAATTTTGTCAGGATGCAAGCATTCTTTATTTGTTTCACCCAAACCACAGGCCATTTAGGATTGATCGTTTCAGTGCTCAAGAATTTAGAATGATGCCAGCGATTTTTCAAGACGGTCCGTACATGCCTCTTAACTCTTACAATTCTTTAGGCGACTGGTCTAACGTGAATTTGACTGTTGGTACTATCACGGCACCCAACAGTTTTGCTGTTTCTGCCTCTGCGGGCGGATCAACCATTTCAGGAGCTGCAAGTGCCTCAGGTTTAATCCGTATCACCACGTCGTCAGCGCACGGTCTCTTGACGGGGCAATACGTTTACATTTCTGGAGTTGTTGGTACCGTCGAAGCAAACTCCACAGGATCAGGCGGGCAACCGTACTATTGGGTTATTAATTTAGTGGATGCAACACACTTTGATCTTATTGGTTCTACTTTTGTCAACGCATATTCATCCGGTGGATCAGCACTTCCTGCACCGTTTGGGCCTGATTATGCTCTTTATGCCCAAAGTTTAAATCCTCCGAATCTCGGCAGACTGATCGCTTTCATAATGAGCGGTCTTAGGTATTGGGGTTGGATTCGTACCTTCACAAGCCCCAGCGCCATAACAGTCATGGTCGGGTCTTATGGAATACTTCCGATAGCTTCGGCGGCGGCAACCGCTTGGCAAGTTGGATGCTTTAGTGGGTGTAACAGTCAAGAAGGTGCCTATCGCTCAACTTCTATTTTTAACGACAACGCTGTAAATCTTGGAAACGGTTTTCCTTCCGCCGGATGTTTTCATCAAGGAAGACTTGCTCTTGTGGGTGCTCCAAGGCTTCCGCAACAAATGGATTTAAGTTGCGTTCAGCAATACGAAATATTTGCTCCATCTCCTGCATCAACAAATGCCGCAGCAAATCCTCCTACAACAGCACTTGTACCTGCCGACAACAACGCCATAAGTGAAGTTTTAAAATCAAATGATTCAAACGTTCTTTACTGGGTTGCTTCAACTGCACAAGGATTACTCGCTGGATCTTCTGTCTCTGAGTGGACTGTCACACCAAACAGTCAGTCAAATGCACTCACTCCCACAAACTTTAACGCGCAAGAAGTTACCTTCTTTGGTTCAGCAAACATTCAACCTGTAAAAATAGGCAATGGCGTTTTCTATATTCAAAGAGCACAACGAAAAGTTCGTGAGCTACTCTACTTTTTTCAAGTTGGAACTTTCAGGTCAATAGACATGACGGAACTTTCAGAGCACATCACAGTTCCAACTATAAATTATTTGGCGGTTCAAAAAGAAACCCATCCTCTTATTTGGGCAATTAGAAGTGACGGTGCTTTAATTTCTATGACATATAACAGAGATGACGTGAGTCTTGTTGCTGGATGGATGAGACATTTCTTAGGCGGTCAATCTGATTCCGGGGGGACACCTCCTGTTGTGACTTCTATTGCAGTCATCCCTTCAAAAGACGGCACCTACGATCAACTTTGGATGATTGTTAAAAGATACATTAATGGTTCAACCACATACTCGATTGAGTATTTAACTAAGCCTTTTGATGATTCTATTTTGCAAGAAGATGCATTTCAGGGCGACAATGGAGCCACTTACGACAACCCAAAAACAATAACTGCAATCACCGCGGCCAATCCCGGAGTTGTGACTTCGGCTTCACACGGGTTTTCAAACGGAGACCAGATCAGAATAGAAAACGTTATAGGGATGAACTCGTCTGTGACGGATTCTTTTGGAAATAAAACAGTCACAAATGCGGTGAACAACCAAACTTTTGTTGTGGCAAGCAAAACAACAAACACATTTCAATTGAATGATTTTAACGGAAACCCCGTCACTACGGTTCCCTTCAGTGCATACCTTTCAGGCGGCCAAGTCAGAAAACTTGTCACCACAATATCGGGTCTTACGTGGCTCGAGAACGAAACTGTTTCTATTTTAGCAGACGGAGGATCACACCCGGACGTTGTGGTTTCAAACAGCGGAGCGATAACGCTCAAATTCCCGGCGGCTAAAGTACAGATCGGATATTCGTTTAACAGTGATGGGCAACTCTTACGATCGGCGGAAGGTTCAGCACAAGGATCAAGCATTGGATCAACCAGACGAACCAGTCGCGTGGCTTTTGGTCTTTACAGAACCGGGCAACTTTTAATCGGAACTGATTTTTTAAATTTGTTTGATTGTAAATTTATGCAAGCAGATCAACAAAAAGCCGACAATTCGGTGCCGCTTTACACGGGCATCCACAGAGACGGGTTAGAATCTGCATATGATTTTGAATCGCAAGTTTGTTTTAGGCAAAACAGTATGCTCCCTGGAATGATTCAGGGGATAACTACTTTTGTTGAAGAGTTTGATATTTAGGAGGAGAGTGTGTGCCGTATTTAATGGCCGCCATGGCGGGAATAAATGCAATAGGGTCCATCGAGCAAGGCCAAGCCACGTCTCAAGCTCTCCAAGCTCAAAGCCAATTAGCAGAGGAAAACGCGCAGGAAGCTGAAACCGAAGGCCAGTTCGATGCTACCCGCTCGCAAATGATCTCTGGTCAAAAAATAGGCACTCAAGTAGCCGACATGGGTGCAAGCAATGTGGACATCATGCACGGAAGTGCTGCAGGTGTTCTTGCGATGTCACATGCAAGTGCTGAGATGGATCGCCTTAACATTTTACACCAAGCCGACGTTAAATCGATCATGTACCAGAACCAAGCGGCACTTGACCAATATGGTGCTCAAAGTGCTGTGAAAGGAAGTTATTGGTCTGCTCTTGGATCTTTAGGCGCAGGGTTAATAAAATCACAGGCGCAAGGAACTGCCGCAACTCCTCAAGTTCAACCAGCCCAAGGGGAGCAAGGATAATTTATGCCAAGAATTGAACCACTACTCCCAGAATCAAAAGGTGCGGGACCACTCGGAGCGGTCTCTCCAAACCTAGATCAAGTGTCTATGTACGGAAGGGGTTTGGAAAAATTCGGTTCTGAAATGGGTGACGCTCTAAATACTCTTAATCAGCGCCAAACCCAGATGGAAATATCAGACAGTTATTCTCAAGTGGCGCAAAAGCGTCTAGACATGATCGACCAGGTTCAACAAGGAACTGCCGACGGTACACTCGACATTAACGCCATAAAGACCCACATGGACAATTGGGCGTCTGATACTTCTGACAACATAAACACCGCAGGTGGAAAAGATTATTTTACAAAACAAGCAGCTCGTCTTTCTGGTCAAGTTCTTTCTATGGCCGCCAAAGGTCAGTTGAAGGTTGCAACCAATAACGCTCTTGTTGGTCAGACTCAAGCAGACAACATGAACTCCGCAGCACTTGAAAAAGACCCAACTCTTTTATCAGATATGTGGGATGAAACGAATGTTCATTGGGGCGCAACTGCAAAAGCCGCAGGAATCCCGGACGCTCAAGTTCCCGCACTTTCTCAAAAATCTCATTTTAATTTGTTACAAGGTGCCATCCGTGGTTGGAATAAGTCAGACCCGGACCAAGCGCAAAAAGTTTTAGATGATCCAAAAGCTGCTGAATTTATAACTGCGGACCAAAGGTATTCACTTCAAAACGAAATTAAAACAGCAAGAAAAGATATTGCGACAACTGGACTTCAGCAAATAGAAACGCAAAGAAAGCTTCAAGATGCTCAAGATAACAATTGGTACGACCAGAACCATGCAAAAATTGTTAGTGGCGCTTTTAGTTTAAAGAGTTTAGAGGATCAACCAATTTCTGGTTCGATGAAAGATTCTGTCAGAAAAGTAATCGAGAACGTGGTCAAGGGGGGTTATCCAGTTGAACCTTTGGATCGTCAGAAAGTTCTAGATAACGTTTTAAAAGGTAACATAACTAATCTAACCCAACTCACAGACGCGGCGGCAAAACATCAAATTTCTCCAGCAGACATTGGTACTTTCGGAAAACTTATCGATGATACTCCTCAAGGCCAAGTGAACAGAACTAATCGCATGAATATGTTATCGGCGGCAAAGAAAGAATTAAACGCTGATGACACAGGATTCATGAGAGACGCAAAAGGTCCAGAGAAATATACTTCTTTTGCAAATGGTCTCATTCAAGCAGAACAAGAAAGAATCAAAGCCGGGAAATCCATTTCCGATTTGTACAACCCAAAAAGCCCAGATTATTTTATGCACCAATTAAATTCTTTTAGAAACCCAGATCCGGTTGCAGGTTTTGCTCAACAAAAAATGAGTGCACCCGTAACTGACTTCGGAAAACAACCCGCTAACCCAACTCCTCCTGCTAACACAATCCCAGGCGAGGCAGGAAAACGCTCCCCAGAGGAGTTAAGGAAGTGGTTGCGTGGATCAAAGTAGTCCCGACACCATTCCTCCTGGAACTGAAGAAATTCAAAACCTCCAAGCTGGAGGTGCTACAGACGATGAAATCAGCAATTTCAAAATGGACACCATTAATAATTTAAGGAAAGGTGGGGCGACCGACGACGAGGTTGCCAGTTATTATGGGGAAAAGAAAGTTGATACTGCACCATTAAAAAAACAAATCATGTACAACCAACACAACACTGGCGAAGATTTTAAGGCTAAAGCTGAAAACTCTTGGGATTCTTTTTTCTCTGGTCTTGAAGATTCAATCGGTGGAAAAATAATCAAGGGACAACACTCAAATGTAGTTATGCCAGAAGGTGCCTCAACAGGACAACAAGCGGCACATAGTTTTGGTGGGATGCTTGGTGATCTTCCTTTCTTTGTGGGCGGGAGTATGGCCGGAGGCAGTCCTGCAACTCCGACGGGAGTGGCGGCAGGGTTTGCAACAACCTACGCACTTCGCAAAATGTATGACGATCAAATTGATAAGGGCGGACTTCTTCATGTAAGTCCCGGAGAATTTGCAAAACGAATTGTGTCAACAGGATATGAGGCGATGAAGGGTTTCACTGTTGGAGCTGCAACAGAGATGACAGGTGGGGCGGGGAAAGCATTGGCATCCGCTCTTGAAACTCCGATGCAACAAGCTCTTGGTAAAGGCGCAACTTTCCTGGCTCAAAGTGCAGCGATGGAAACGGTATCGTCTGCTTTAGAAAATCATCTTCCAACAGTTGATGGGTTTTTAAATGCTGCAATCACAATGGGCGGGATAGAAGGAATGCATTACATTCTGCCAAAAGTGAGAAGTTCTTTTGTAAATACTGGAATAAAACTTACCGACATGCTCGATAAGGCATCAGAAGATATTCAGTACAAACAAGATATGATTGCTTCAAACCCCGATCGCCCAATTGAAGCGCAACCAACTGAACTTAAAACTACTGAAACAAAAACTCCGGAAGGAAAGACAGAGGTAAAGCAAGATGCCGTGCCCACAAAACCTTGGGAGATTAAATCGGAAGAAGAACCCGCCAAAGCGGAACCCACAACCCCCGCAACCGATGCAGAGAAATATTTTGATTCTCTCATTGGGGAACAAAAGAAACCAGAATCGTCGGTAGGCGATAAGGTTTCAAAAGCCAATGATGATTATTGGGATTGGTATGCAAACACTCTTGACAAGTCTTCAGCTCTTAGACGTGCTCTTGGTAAGGCAGGGATTGAACCTTCTTTGGAGGATTCCGCAAACCTTCTACAGAAATCTTCTGCGCACAGTGATGTCACAAGTCATTTTATAAAATTCGGCACTTTGGATTTTAAAACAAACGAAGTCACCGGAGAATCTTTACGAGCGATAAAAGCCGATTACCTTAAATCATTTCCAGACGACATGGATATGAAGGGTCTTCAAAGATACGGGATTGCAGCGCGAGCACTGGAACTCGCTGGACGTGAAAAACCTGTCTCAGTAAGTGTCGAAGGTAAAGATGTTGATCTTGGAAAAGCGCAAGAGTTGGTGGATGCCAACAAAGAGAAGATGCAACCAATGCTTGACCGCTTTGTTAAGTGGGAAAACTCTGGTTTAAAGTTCATGCACGACTCTGGATATTGGTCTGAGGACCAATACAATGCAATGATCGACCAAAATAAACAGCGCGTTTCATTTGGTCGGGTTCAAACGCCTGACGAATTTACAGGCGACATGCCAAAGAGCGGAAGAAGTATAAAACGAATCCAAGGTGAAGGCGGTTTAATCGCAAACCCTGTAGCCGCGGCGATTAAGAACATGGACATGAAAGTGCGCCTTGCCCAAGAGAATTTTGTTAAAAACTCTTTTATTGATGATATCACAGAAAAAGGAAAGAACCCTGAAGAGTGGTTAGAAAAACAAGCGCCTGAAATGCGCCCTGTTCGTATTGGTCCAAAAGACATCGAGTCAGGAATGGCCCAAAACGGAGTTGATCCTCACACTGCAAATTTTCAAGAAGGTGACACTCTTTTTAAACCACAACGAGGACCTTTAAAAGAAGGGGAGTTCTCTAGATGGAAGGACGGTCAATATGAAGTATATAAAACCTCTCCTATAATTGCCGATGCTCTTAACTCAATGGCGGGAAATAGGCCGATGACGAGTCTATTTGCCAAAACTTTAAAAGCGTTTGCCACAACTCTTCGTGTGATGACTGTGAATGATCCTCTTTTTGGATTGAGACACGCTTGGAAGAACGAGCAAACCGCAGCGGTAATGTCTCAAACAGGTTTTAAACCTTTTTATGACACACTAAAAATCCTTCCTCAATACTTGTCAGAAAGTCCAGAATACCAAGAGGCACTGAAAAATAAATCATTCATGTCAAATACGGTACACATAGACGAGGATTACGTTGATAAAGCAACAAAAGAACTCTTGAACCAAGATGTCCCTTGGGCGCAAAGAGTTTGGAATCGAGTAAACACTGCGGG
>JGI24890J29729_1000256_pt1 | contig 39030 bp, 51 predicted proteins | sample FreactcultureFD7_FD_29729 | JGI IMG/M metagenome (IMG submission 29729)
GAACGAGGGAAAGAACCAAACTGAAACTTTCACTCATTACTACGACTTCCATATCTCACCAAGACCCTCTAAACACTACAGTGGCACTCTATAGAACTCTCAACTACACCTTACGACTCTCTCTAAACCGATCACCTCGTTGCAACTCCTCTTGTCAGCGCATCGTTCAACCTCTCAAGATGTCATCGTGGATCTCAACTCTCACTTCTCCCTTCCGTTCAGCTACTACATCGTACCCCAAGTATATCTCTGCGGAAGAAGCGAAAGGAATAGATGAAGAATTAATGGGAGAACATGGCGCTTTCTCATTAGATCAAGTAACTGACTCTCCCTCCTCTCCCTCTCTCACTCCTGATCAAGCTAAACACTCTCGATGTACAGCTGATGGAACTAGCTGGATTGGCTTGCGCTTTAGCAGTCACGAAAGTTTATCCTCTCGGACCTGCACTGCCTCACGATGAGAACGGAATCAAGCAGAAACGAACGAATGAAAGGATTCTCGTATGTTGTGGGCCAGGGAATCAAGGTGGAGATGGATTAGTAGCGGCGAGACACCTCTGTGAGTTTGGATTTCTGAGAGATAGGGAAAGGTGTCGCGAACTGATTCCTACCTTCTTCTCTTGCAACAGACATGTTTGGTTACTCTCCTAGTATCTTCTACCCAAAGGTGAGCTGCAAAAGCTCTCTAGCCATCGTCTGTGAGGGCGATTAATCTGATGGCTCCTTCACAATCTCACAGGAATCGAAAGGCGAAATCTTTGGCGTTAGTTCTTCTCAAATCACACCTACTCCGGCTGGCGAACCACGAACGCGGTCACTGATCGTATTTACACATTATACAGCGACTGAAGCAACAATGCGTCAACCTTGACCTCCCTCTGATCGCTCCTTCCCCCTCCGCCTCTTCCTCATTCCCAATGTCCCCCGACGCACAAGTCACCGCCTTCAAGCGGGCTCTCTCCCAAACCGACGCCGTCCTCGACTGTGTATTCGGCTTTTCATTCCATCCTCCAGCTCGAGAACCTTTCAAATGGGTCCTACAAGCGTTTAAAGAAGCCGACAAACGCATCTTGAGCGTCGATATTCCGAGTGGATGGGATGTTGAAGAAGGAAACGTCAATGATGAGTTTGAACCGGATGCTATATTGTCTTTGACGGCACCGAAGAAGGGAATCAAGGGATTCGTCGATGCTGGTGGAAAACATTATCTAGGTGGTCGATTCGTTCCTGAGTACGTTTACCCCTCTCCTTCAATCCCCCTCCCCGAGAGTTAGATATACCGAGTCTGTCGTCTGCCTCGCCAGAAGAACTGATTGCTGACTACGGGTCCTTCTCTCAAACAGTAAAATCCAAATCAAGTACAATCTCGATCTACCTCAATATCCTCCCGGCGGAGAACAGGTTGTCGATATAACTGTTAGGAAATCGTAGCTTCATCGTGCAATACTTTAGCTTGTCTAGTCATTGATCAGATCATTGAAAAGTCGATTCCTTCGCAGCGAGGAGTCGTTTGTGTCGATTTTTTAATCGGAGAGCGCTCGACTCGGCAATATTCCTGTCAATCCGTTCCCGTAACAGAGAAGAATGACGTTGAAAATAGCGTTTGAAACGTTTTGCGATGAGACGGAAATTTGAAGAGAGATTTCAAAAAGTTGGTTTAACCGCACTCTTCCATCTCATCACGATGCGACCTAGACCACCAGTGCAGAACTGCTACCGAGCAGTACAGAGTCCAGCAATCCGACCGAGCCATCCTTCACCATCCTCTCCTCGTTCACCTTGCAATTCTTCATCTCGCCGAAATGCTTCCTCGACCTCTCGACTCTCTGCCTGGACATCCGCACTTCCTACACCATCCTCTACCTCTTCTTCCATCCTGACAACTGGACGATCTTCAGTTCGATTAGCGGATCCATTGAAATTACTCGGATCGGAAATGGGTTTCTTGAGGGATAACGTCTCTTCCTTATTGGGTTCAAGCCATCCTACACTCGATACGATAGCGAAATACTACTTCCAAGCAGAAGGGAAACACGTCAGACCAATGATCGTACTCTTGATGAGTCAGGCAACAAACGGTTCAAGTCCACTTTACGCTCAAATCAGGGACAAGGAACTAGAGAGGGAACGACTGAGGAAGGAAGGGAAAGGTTTAGGGATCGACGAACCAATAAACGAGGAAGATATCTTACAAGATGAGAATCCTTCACTCGTCAAACGAACTACCGATTTCCTTAAAAACCCTCTATCCGCTTTCTCCTCTTCCTCGTCTTCCACTTCCGCTTCCACTTCCGATTCATCTTCATCTTCCCTCGATATCCTCCCCACCCAACGGCGGTTGGCAGAAATCACTGAACTCATTCACGTCGCTTCCCTTCTCCACGACGATGTCATCGACGTAGCCTCTACGCGACGAGGTGCTCCCTCTGCCCCGAACCTCTTCGGAAACAAACTCTCTATCCTCGCCGGCGATTTCCTCCTCGCTCGAGCATCCCTCGCCTTGTCCCGATTAGGCTCCAACGAAGTTGTAGAACTGGTCGCTTCAGTACTGGCGAATCTGGTCGAAGGAGAAGTAATGCAAATGAAAGGAAACGTACCTACGAATTCGACCACGAGAGGAGGAGGACCGACACCCGAGATCTTTCAACATTACATGAGGAAGACTTATTTGAAAACTGCGAGTTTGATTGCGAAATCTACGAGGGCTACTACGGTATTGGGAGGGTGTGGGAGTAAACAAGGTTGGGTAGAGGGAGAGAAGATTAAAGACGCTGCTTATAATTATGGAAAGAATTTGGGAATCGCTTTTCAAGTACGCTTTCGCACTCTCTCTTTCAATCGTTTCATCCGATCCTGTAGACTGACGTTGAGGAATCCTGATCTATAGCTCATAGATGATATGTTGGATTTCACTGCTACTGCGGCAGACTTGGGGAAACCTGGAGGAGGAGCGGATCTGAAATTGGGTTTGGCGACTGCACCGGCACTTTACGCATGGGAGGAGTTTCCAGAGTTGGGAGAAATGATCGAGAGGAAGTTTGCGAATGAGGATGATGTTGAACGAGTGAGCCTCTAATTCGCTTTCAGTCTTTGTTCGTTATTCCTTGATTCGAAAGAACTGACAATTTCTACACTCATTCTTTGCGATTATTAGGCCAAGAGCTTAATTCTTCGATCATCGGGAGCTACTCGAACATATGCTTTAGCGGAGGAGCACTCAAAATTAGCGATCGAAGCGCTGCATCAACTGCCGGAGAGCGAAGCGAGAGATGGCTTGGAGAAGATTGCCAAGGATGTGTTGACTAGGAGTAAATAGACTATAGAGCGGCGAAGATAGACTGAGACTCGCGGGTAGTTGGAGGAGGGAAGGCGGGAGACAGAGAAGGATTTTGAGAAGAATATGAATATGAATAAAAATGACTATATTCGTATAACTCCTCGTACCGCACTTCGACTCTTGCTCGTAGAGAGCTGCCGTGATCAAAAAGGAGCGAAAGGATGTTGCGAAATATTGGCGAATTTCGAACGAGTCGATCAGGGCAAATCAGGGTTCGTTTCCTCACTTTCAAACACGCCTTGGCCCTCCAGCTGGGCATGGCAGTATCTCAATACTCTAGCTCATCACTCATCTCTCCGACTAAAGCGAATCATCGACCCACTCTCACCACTTTGTTGAACACGACCGATTTATCATCTGCAACTTCCTCATTCGACTTGGACGGAGATGGAGAGGCAAGGGATCACTCTATAGAGCTACCTGATGCGCCTGAACTAAATCACGAGCTGTTTCAAGGGGAAGAATTTGATCCGAGTGAATTCTTACTCGGAAGGAGACACACTGGCCTAGAAGACTTGAGATCAGAGGTAAATCTACCTCCACTACCCCTCTAGCTCTCCCACGAGTCGAGCTGGCCTCAAGCGAGGTGGATTCGATTGAAGAGGTTCAGCCTTCCCTCTTCCCCACTATCACCTCTCCATACAGCTCCAATCTCCACCTAGAGAAGCGTACTGACTCTTGTGATCTCTCATACAGCTGCGAGCATACCTAGCAACCCTTCGAACTTCACTCGTGGCAGTCATCAATGAAGAATACGAAGCTTTCATCGGTTTATCTCTAGGACTCAAACATGCCAACGTCGCTCACTCGCTCACCACCATCAGAAGACCCGTACTATCAATCAGAAGTGAAGTGACGAGAGTGAAAGGAGAATTGGATGAAATGAGGGACGAGATGGCGAGGGTTTTACAGGAGAGGAAGGAATGTAGAGAGATGAAAGTCGTTATGAGGAGGTTGTTGGCTACGGAAGAGGCGGTCGACAAAGTCGAGAGTATGTTGCAGATTGGAGATGGAGAAAGATCAAATCGAGCGAGAGAAACAGATGAGTGCGTCTTGATTCCCTGCCTACTACCGCTTGCACAAACAAACTGAAGTACCGGGAACTTGTGCGTGCAGGTCTGTCGATTCTCCGGCGAAACGGTTGGAACGAATAGCAGCAGAATACAATCACATGCTGTATCTCGTTTCTCGAGCTGGGAAATTACCTTTCATAGATTCGCTAGACAAGGTGAGTCCAAGACTCACCACCCCATTCATCACTGGTCTTGTACTTACAGTCTCTCTCTCTCTCCGCAGCGTATCTCTCGAATAACTTCTGCTTTACAACTCGATCTCTCCCAACTTCTGAGCTCTATCCTCTCCGCTCCACCTTCTTCATCAGATTCCTATCAAGCCTACCTCGACGAACTCACTTCCGCCTTGCAAACCTTCTCCTCCCTTGGTCTCATTCATCAAGCAGAAGAGATCATCCGAAAAACAGTCGTCAAACCGTTCCTCCTTAAAGCGATCAACCGCAATTCTCTGAGCAGCAGCGAGTCTTCCTCTTCAACCTCAGACCCTCCAATAGATCACACGATTCCTCCAGCGTATCGACTTTCGCCCTTGGATCAACCTGTTTCGTTCAAAGAATCCGATTCCGGACCTTTACTACGGCTTTACAATCTCCTCCTCCGCTTCATCTCGCAAGATTGTGGGATAATCCTCTCAATAGCTGAAAGATCCCTCTCCCGACCCCGAGGAGATTCGCAATCGAAACTGGCAATTACGACTCGACGGAAACGGGAAGATCCAATCGGGGAGCGAGAGGAAGATGAGGAGGATCAACAAGTCGAGGGATTTCAGATCTTGACGAATGTGATTGTGGATGAGATAGCTTCGAGACTGGTCGGAGAATTGGGAACTGTCATCTTCGCTGCTGGTCGTCCATCAGTCTTTCATCAAGTACGTTTCCTTCCTTCTCTCTCTATCCTCCTTCGAGAAGCTTTCTAACTTTCGCTCGTTAAACGCAGAACTACCTTCTCACGACAGCTTTCCTTTCCCGCATCGAATCCCTCTGTCCGACCATCTCTCACCTCGAATCCCTCCGTTCCCATCCCCCCTATCAAGCACTCCTCAAACGTTTCCAACTCCCCGTCTACTTCCAACTCCGCTTCAAAGAGTCCGTATCACTCGTTGAGCGAGCTTTCGAGATTGGACAAGCTTCGGGAGGGGGTAGTCAAGCGACTGGATTCGTCATGAGCGAGAGTGAGGCTGTTTGGAACGCGATCAAGAGGAATTGGGATGATGAGGTTTGGTTAGAAGAAGTTGCGGGAAGGTTCTGGAGGTTGACTTTACAGGTAAATGGTCGATCGACTCTTCTTTTGCGAGGTGAAGAGAGAGCTGACGAGTTGGCGAGGATGTAGATCGTCAGCAGGTACAAGACTTGGGTTAATGAGAAAGTACCGAGATACGTCCTGCCGGCTAGTTCGAGCAGTGCGAATCTGTCGGCGATGGGGAATGCGAATAGTTCGAGAAGCTCGTTTGATGGGGACCGTGGTCGAGTGAGTCTCCACTGCTCACAGTACACTGTACCACTCGATCTGACTCTGCATGATTGTTGCAGCTCACACCGAATCCGAACGGTCGACCGAGCACGCCAAATCTACTCAACGACGAAGCATCAGAAGAGACAGTCCTACGGCAATTGACGGTACTGATAGCGGATGCAAGGTTGATGGAGAAGAGAGTCAACGAGTTGTTTGTCGAACGGATACAAGCGAGGTTACCTGGAGACGAACCGGATCAAACTGGTTCTGCTATCGGTGCGGTCTCACACTCTTTTCTTACGCCACGAACTTTCGAACTGATCATCCGATTCTGAGCGAACAGAGGTCATGCGTGAAGCCCTGTCAGCGTTGACTTCGATCATCCCATCGCTCTCGTCCCAAATCACGACGATCCTGATCAAACGCTGTGCGGAACACCTCAAGCTAGTTCGATCAGTCGCTTCCCAAGTTCGAGCTTCTACTCGCAAGACTACATCAGAGCCGAGTTACTTCGTGCACAACATCTTGAAGGACTTGAGAGGGTATCTGACTGGACCTGGGAGAGTTGTCGAGGAGGAATTGAGAGTGAAATGGGCTACTATCGTAGTCGACGATATCGCTGGTCGGTGAGCTACTATTTCTTTAGTTTACTGATCGTGCTCGTGAGCTGAGTCAAGTCGTCAAGTGTGATAGATACGCCGCCATTCTGTCAACTCAGAAGAAAACCGAGGATTCGTTGCGATGGCTAAAGAAAGGTAGACAAGGTTTATCATTCTTTGGTCGAGCGGCTTCTTCGACTCCAGAGGATGGATCGACAGACGATGATCGAGTCAAGATGCAGATGCAACTCGACGTCGAAACGCTAGGTGGAGATGCTAAGGAGTTGGGAGTTGATGTCGAAGGAAGTGAAGCTTTTGCAGGGTTGAGGAAAGCGACGGTCAGTAATGACGATGAGAAGAAGTAGAGGGTTAAAGGTCACTCGAGGTCGGAGTCGGAGGGAGAGGACGGAAGTTTTGTTTTGTAACTTTTGTTTTGAATGTCGTACATTTGCATTGTTCATCGTCTTGATATCCATCTCGCTACAATCGTGCCTTGCCTGTATACGCACATCACCTAGATAGCGATAGAACTGCTCGGAATATAGTACGGAAGTAGAGCAAAACCGCAGAGCATCAGGTCGGCAAATTTGCGATCCCTTTCCTCTTCACCACTGCCGCCTTCCCAGCTATCGACCTGAAGAATTGGCTCCGCACTGAACCTCAACACAGCTCGCTCGACCTGGACGATTTCGGCGCGCTTCCCCAAAAGCCTCGTCGACTTTCGGCTGAAATCGATTCGACCCTTCAACTATCAGTGTGCCCATGTGACAACCGGGGTTGAGGACTGAGCTAGGATGTGATCTGTAGGCTTGGCAGTAGCATGGTCTAGCTGTAATGGATTGTCTCTTTCCTTCCTGCATCTCACTCCTTCTTCGCTCTTTCCATCCGCTCACCTCCAGCTAGCTACTCCACACAATCTATTACTCAGACGAACATGCCCAACCTCTCCGGCCTTGAACAGCTCCGGGCAATGCAGGAACAGCTGAACGAGTTGATCGATTCGTTCCCCGCTTCGAGCGTCCTCCACTCCCTCGATACGGTAGGAGAGCCAAACACTTCCGAACCACAAGATCCTCACCTCGAAAGGCTCTCGGCGAAGTTGAATCAAATGCAAGCGTTGGTGCAGGGTGATCGCCTCGTGTTTCAACGAGCGTTCGAGGTGAGTCTCGCTTCGTGTGACCGTAGATCGACTTGAACTGACTCCGTCGCTTTCGACACAGTATCATATTCCTAGCTGCTTGAGAGTCGCCATCGAGGCACATGTCGAAGAGACTTTGCGAGAAGCTGGCAAACCTTTGAACGTTGTTGAAATCGCTAAATCAAGCGGCATCGATCCTAGTAAACTTGGTAAGTCTCTCAGCCAGCTTTGGGCCAATCGCTGCTGCGATGTCAGCGGTCACGAGCCAGACCGCCTGCTAATCTTGCTTGTCGACAGCTCGAATCCTTCGCTTCCTCGCCCTTTACCACATCTTCAAGGAAGTTGAGCCGGACGTCTTCGATCGAAATCGCTGTTCGTCTTCGCTTGATACTGGCAAGAGCGTCGACGAATTGAAGGCGTGAGTCTCGCTGACTTTCCTCAATCCGATGTCTTCGCGAGAAGGAGGGACTGATCGAGTGCTCCCTTCCCTACAGAGATCCTCTCATAGCGTTCTCTACAGAACAAGGCGGTATTCCAGCTATCATTGCCCATTTCGCCGAGGAGGGAATGAGGGCAAACTCTTACTCAGCCGACTCGCTTCTCTCGCCCAAAGCAGAAGCAGAATTCGCTTTCTCTCGTGCATATGACGGAGACAAGCTTTGGACGTACTTCGGGAAAGAGGGGAACGAGGCGAAACAGAAGAGGTTCGGATGTGCGATGGGCAAAGTAGGGAAGATTCTGGATCGAAACGAGAGCGTCTTGACCAATGGTAAATGCTGCTGTAGCTTCTGATATAGCAGCTATTACTGACTGAGTGTGTGCAACAGGCTTCCCTTGGAAGGACTTGCCTGAGAACAGCACAGTCTGCGACGTCGGTGGAGGCAAGGGAGACATTTCCCTTGAGATTCACAAGGCCATCCCGCATCTCAAGTTTGTTGTCCAAGACCAAGAAAAGACGATCGAGAATGGGGCGATTCCTGTGAGTAGCTCATCTGGCTTTTCGCATATCCGATGGAACTAAGCATTCCCGTCGCAGTTTTGGAAAGCAAATGCTTCTGAGGCACTCGGACACCGTGTCAAGCTCATGCCACACGATATCTTGACACCGCAGCCTGTCGAAGGAGCTGCCGTCTATCTCATGCGGCTCGTGCTGTTCGTCAATGCTTTTCGTTCTCCCGATCATTGTTGACTTTGCGCTGATCAAGCTATTTGTTGTCAAACAGACATGGCTTCGTTGATGAACAAGTAGTTCAGATCCTCTCACACCTCGCACAAGCAGCCTCACCCTCGTCTAAACTAGTCATTGTCGAAGCTTCTTATGAAAGTCTAGCTTCTCTCGATTCTTTCCCTCCCAAATCAAATTACACCTATCTACTCGACATGCAACGTATGTCTTCCTCTTTCTTACGACGACCCGACGTCACACAGCTTGACTGATCCTCGTTCTCCCTCGCAGTGCTGTCGGTCATCAACGTTCGAGAACGTTTGGAGCAACACTATCAAGCTCTCGCCGCGCAAGCTGGATGGACGCTAGTCAAAACATGGAAGACTGGGGAGAACGGAACAGATGGAGTGTTCCGCCATTACGAGTTTGACTTGAAACAGTAAAAGCAAAAGAGGAAAGACGAAGAAACGGGTACGACGGACAGAGTAGTTCAGACGAATGCCGTACAGTGTTGCAGTGGAAACATCGGCAAATATCGCACAAGTCTCTAATCACTCTCGCTGGAGCGAGCTCGTAGAAGTTGAATCAAACACGCGCGAAATGCTCCAAAGTCTCAGTCTCCTCGCAATTTCCAACTTTCTCTTCTTTTGCTCCACTTTCCCACTTTCTCCACTTTCTCACCCTCTCCTCCCGCTTCTCCTCTACAAGTATGACTAATCAACACTCTGGCGGTATCAAACAGCTTCTATCGCTTCAAGCTCAACTCAACTCGCTAATCTCAGCTTACTCTGAATCCGAATCTCCGAAACTTCGTTCTCTCGACGACATTGATCACGATAACGCCGGATTGACCCCTCAAGATCCCCAGCTCGAGGAAATTGCTGCTACTCTCCAACATGCGCTCGCTTTGGTACATGGAGAACGTTACCCTTTTCTGAAGGCATTCGAAGTGAGTTCTTTCAATTTTTATATGCCGTCTCGTTCTCGCTTGACACCTATTGCTCTTCCATCAGTACCATGCCACAGTCTGCTTGAGTGTTGCTGTCGAAGCTCATGTCGAGGAGAGTTTGAGGGAAGCTGCTGAAAAGGGGATTGATTCGTTGAGCGCTCAAGAACTTTCGAAACCTACTGGAGTCGATCCAGATAAGCTAGGTACGTCTAACCTCTCCTGTCCTTCTGTCGTATAGTCTATAACACGGAGAAGGAGTGCAGTCACCTGATGCATCTGTGTTCTGAAACAGCTCGCTCGCTTCGATTGATCGCTGCATACCACATCTTCGTCGAGACCGAACCGAATGTCTTTGCTAGGAACCGCTGCTCGTCTGTCCTCGATACTGGAAAGAGTGTCGAACAATTGAAGAAGTGAGGTCATCGTTTTCTCATTCTCCTGCGAGGTTGTTTGAAACTCGACTCACCTAAACCTTTGCATCAAGGGACCCTTTCGAGATGTACGCCTCGGAGAAAGGAGGCATTGGATCCGTCATCTGTCACTTCGCACAAGAAGGAATGCGAGCCGGCTCTTGCTCGACCGACGCTGTCCTTCATCCCTCGCATCAAACCGACCATGGCTTCTCTCGTGCTTTCCAAGGAGATGATCTTTGGACCTTCTTCGCTAGGGAGGGGAACGAACGCTATCGAAAGAGATTCGCGTGTGCTATGCAAGTCGTTGGAAAGGCTATCTCTCGCGGCGAGGGTGTTGTTACAGGTGAAGTCAAGCTTCTTTCGCAGTGTCTCCGCCCTATTCACACTGGTTTCCTCGTCGTAGGCTTCTCTTGGAAGGACCTCCCACAAGGAAGCACTGTTGTCGACGTCGGAGGTGGAAAAGGTCAAGTCGTCAAGGCTATCGCAGAAGCTGTGCCGCATCTCAAATTCGTTGTACAAGATCGTCCTGAAGTCATCAATTCTAGTTCAACTCCCGTAGGTCCTGTCCCTTCATTCGAGTTCAGCTGTAAGCTACTAATTGCTGTCGACTTTTCAGTACTGGGAGGCGTCTACATCACAAGAACTTCGCTCCCGTGTCGAGCTCGTCGGGCACGACTTCTTCACTCCCCAACCTGTCAAAGATGCCGCAGTCTATATCCTCCGACACATCATGTAGGCTCTGCTGACCGTCTCCGTTATTCGCTGATCGTGCGCTCATCCTTGGATTACGTCGCAGTCACGATTGGGCCAACGAAGAATCTGTTCAAATACTCACTCATCTCTCTCGCGCTGCCTCCAAATCCTCCAAGTTCATCATCATCGAATCCTTCTTTGAAACTCTCGCCTCTTCCGACGCTCCGATCACTACAATCCCCTACTTGCTCGATATCCAGATGTGAGTCTTTTCCAATCTATCGTTGATATGCCTTATACTGACGCTAAGCGTGCTTATAGGCTCTCGATTGTCAATGCCCAAGAACGAACCGAAAACGAATACAAATCTCTCGCTTCAAAGTCTGGATGGAAACACGTCAAGACCTGGAAGACTGGAGAGAACGGAGAAGGATCATTCCGTCACTATGAGTTCGAGAAGGAAGGTTGAGATGTAACATGAAAGGGAGGAAGTAGAAAAACAAGCTTGATTCCTGATCTGTAACCGTAAACTCCGTTTCGTGAAATGACTCTAGTCGTCGAATAGCAGCCTCGGAAGCAGTCTTGTGAACGGTGAATGGCGAAGAAACAAGACCGAATATGCGCATTTCAATCTTCTTCTACTCGCACCCATCGATCATAACTAACGAGGAAATCATTCGCTGTCCTCATCTTCTGACTGATTCGAATCTTCCCCTTCTCCTTCGCAAAAGATGCGAAATATCCCGTCGTTCTACATAGTAGGGAAAAGATTAGTAGAACTTAGACGACTTCGAAAGAGAAATTGGAGCTCACCCTTCGCTGACATCCTGATCAATCGCGACGGCTTCTTTCAGACTCGGCACCGCCTTGACGAGCTTTGCAAACGATTCGAATTCGAGAGCTGCTTGTGAGACTCCTCCGGGATTACTTCGAGATACGTTCATAAGCTGATTCGGAGAGGGAGGGGTTCGTCGATCTGAAGCGTAGAATTCGAGTTGCTTGAATTGGGAAAGCGAGAGAAGATAGTCCTCCTGTATGAACCGATGCCTATACTCAGTGCAGAACGGCGGAAGGTAGGAGAGAAAAGGTCGACATACGAGGGGAGTAGGGAAGAGAATCGATCCGTCACAATCTCCTCCTACTATAGTCAGCGACTTGAGGTCTGGCCTGACTCGATAGATCTCGTTGTAAAGTGTAGGAGTCGGTCGACGTGCTTGGTAGAGTGCCAAACGTCTCAACGAGGGGAGGTTTACGAGAGAAGCGATGAGAGTAGAGCGATCGATTTCGTTCATGGGACCCTCGAGAAACAGTTCTTCGNGTGGGAGAGGTTCGGCGTAGCGTTGTGATGCCAATCGAGTTATCTCTTCTGAAAGTTCTCGAAAGGCTGAGGGATCTCGAACGGAATCCATCGAGAGTAGTCGAAGGCGGGGGAGGAGTGCTTTGATAGTATCAGTGAAGACACCGAGTCGTCGAGATGAAGGCCACAGGAGGAGACTGTCGAGGTTAGGACATTGTGAAATGAAGTTGAGCTGCACAGGCAAGCGAGTGAGCGAGATCCTTGATGAAATTAAGTGTTGAAATTACGAGTTGAGACGAGCCATGCATGATCTGTAGAGTGCGAATATGCTGCATTGGTGGGAGGGAGTCGGCGAAGAAGGAGGGTGGGAGAGTAAACATGTCGACTTGGTTGAATCGAATAGCGCTGTATAAGGCTCGGAGGGTCAGTATCGTCTTGACATCCTGATTGGTGCAAGGACAACTCACGAAAGTCGAGGAGCTGATGCGATAATGTTGAAGAATCGGATCGCTTCTTGCCTCGAAAAGGTTACTTCTTTCATAAACAGCACTTGTAGCCCGGACTGCGACAGCGTTTCGATCAGGTTGACGAGAGCTAAGGTCTCGTCTCCTTCTTCATCGTCGTCCCTACAATTGTGTTTAACGAGTCAGCTTGGGACAAACGTCTCGAGGCGGAACAGAACCTCACACCGAGCGCATCGAAAAAAACCCGGCCGTCATGTCCACCGATAGCTCCTGCACCTGTATTGAATCGCCCTGGATGATCTCGCTAAGAGCCTTGAGACTTCTCGCTTGTCGGTACGCTGTTGGGTGAGGTCCTCCAGTCATCAAAGGCTGATAATGAATCGACCTCCAGATCAGAGGTCTGCAGATCCTTGCGAACCACTTATTGGTACAGCTAAGGTTTAGCAGATCATCGCTAGGTCCTCTCGGAAAGGTAGGAGAGGTGTTCCGTTCGTCTACACTCTTGACGACTCGAAGAAGAATATCGAGAGGGAGATCGATGAGGGGGAAAGGGGGAGTATCTAGTGTAGACTCGGCTGTGATAGATTGATCCATTCGTAGTAGTTCTGGGGTATTCTTGATCAGTTCGAGATTGACGGGAGTGAAGGAGATGAAGAAAAAGATGAATGAGAATTCTCTCCCATCTTCATCAACCTCGACAATGGCGAATATCTGGCTAGCAGCAGGAGAAGGCAACTTGGAGAAGGTAAAAGAATACATTGAACAAGATGGACTATCGCCAAATGCGCTAGACGACAACAACTACAATCCACTTCACGCTGCAGCCTCTTGGAATCACCCAGAGATTCTACGCTACTTGGTAGAGAAAGGAGGAGATATCAACATTGCAGACGATGATGGAGAAACGCCTCTCTTCGTAGTAGAGCAGGTCGGAATGGCTAGATTAATCGTAGAATTGGGAGGAAACCCAAATCATCGCAACCTTGAAGGGATCACTGTGAGTCTGCTTGAAGATCTGTGCGATCAACTATTGAACTCACTAGAACGTCCAAATATAGGCGGCGCAATCACTCCAAGAAGATTACCCTCACATTTCAGTTTTCCTTCGAACTTTGACCGGAGAATCAAGTACAGCCGAACCCACCGACGCGACAGCAGGAACCGACGCAGACCTCGATGCACCTACCGACGAACTCATGACGGCAGTACGAACAATCATGGAGGCTTCACAGAGGGGGGAGTTGACAGAGGCAGAAACGGACGAGCGATTGCGAGAAGTAGTTGAACAGGTCGTGACGGGTCAGGTAGAAGCAGGGAGAGCGATCGGTGAAGGTATGCCGGAAGAGGAAAGTGCAGACTCACGGGAGAGGCGAGACGAGGCAGAAGGTGGAGAAACGAAACGACCGAGGGAAAACATTGGTCGGTGAAAGGTTTCCTTTGCCGCTTACCGCTATACATAGATAGATTGTAAGTCCGCCGTGATCTACATATAGAGTCTGCTATAAATAACTAATTGATCGTTCTTTGTAACGCCTCCTCTCCTCAAAACAAAGTTTGTACTGAGATTCAGTTGGAATCGGAATTTTCGCCGTTTTCGTACATCCGTCTGGCGCACCTTCTGAGAAACTCGACAAATCTTTGAGCGCAGTAGAATTGCCAGCCTGCCGGTTGGTACTGGAAGAATTGCTCCGACATGGTGATTTCGACGAGGTCTCGTTCCTTTCCTCTCAACTCACCTTGTCTCCAACTCCTTCCGACTCCTCTAACAGCTAGATCTCGGCATCCGATCAATCTCCACCACTACCACATCAGGACGTGCGCAGCTGTATGCCTTCAACACCTTCTCGCACGAGTTCCCGTTCCTCTTCTCCAACACCAACTCTGGTCGACCCTCCCTCCCCTACTCGTCGTTCCCGACTCGGCTTACACCTCGACAAGAACTCTCTTAAGAGCCCTTACAAGCATTGTCATTCGCCTACCTCGTCTGTCGCATCCTCTCAGCTCACGGTCGCGAGCAACCGAACTCGACAATCAATCGACTCGATCTGGGATTTCGACTTTGAAGCGCACTGGGAACGACGACAACGAGAAGATGCGACGAGGTTGGCAGAGTTGAAGGGAAGTGTACCGTACCTCACTTTTGGGCGATACGAGGAAGAATTAGAACGGGTCAAACAGGAAGAGAAAGCGAGGAGACGAGTTCATGGGTTTTCAGAAGACGGAGGGTCAGAGATGGCAGTCAGTAGGGGGCCGTCAGCGATAGGTGCGGCCGAGAACAACCATGCAGGAGGAGCGAGTGATGCCGGGTCGTTGAATTCGAAACAAGACAAGAAGAAAGGGATCTTAGCAAAGATTGATGACAATAGGAGGATGTTGAGGAAACATATGAGGAAGAAGCGCTTTCATTTGGTCATGATTGGATTGGTCGCTTTCGATTTACTCATTGTTATGGTCGAACTCATCGTCGGTAAGTCGAGACCTCTCTCACCTGTCTGATCTCTGTAGTAATCAGCACTGACGAGTCTCGAACACGACTACAGCTCTCCTCACCGCGGGATGTGTCAACGAGGAAATCTACGAATTGGTGAGGAACGATCGCTCTGATCGCTTCGTGATGGCTTACTGACGCTGATGCGCTGAGTACAGGTCTTGCACAGTATTGAATCCGCTCACGATGAGCATCTCACTCCTGCGATGTTTGCCTGTTCGATGGCTCCTTCGCACAGTCGAGAAATGCTCGAAAACGGTATCTTTGGGTACACATACTCCTCCCTATCTTTGACCGAGCTCTTTATCTGACATGACCTCTATTACAGAGTCAATCTGACACTCCTGAGTATCTTCACTCTCGATGTCTTCTTCGCTATTTACGCATTCGGACCAATTACCTACGCAACTTCCTGGATTACCTTACTCGATGGTTTCGTCGTTTTGACCACTTTTTGTCTCGATGTCTACTTCCACTTCAGTAAAGATCCATCAGCGGAATCTCCGTGAGTTACTGCACATTTCTGCTCTTATTTTGCGTTCTCCGTGCAGGCACTGACCGAGAGCTTCCACAGGATCGCTTTGGTCATCTTGAGGTTGTGGAAGATCTTCCGAGCTGCTCACGCTATCGGCCACGCCTTGCAACTGCATTATTCTGAAAGTGAGTCCTCCTTCGCTCGACGACTTTGCCTCAGCACCCCTCGTTTCGTTCCGTTCAGACGGGCCTAGGTACTGAAGAGTTGATTTTTTGTCCTTCCGCTGCAGTGATGGAGAAAGCCGAAGCGGGTCGGAAGAAACTTGAATGGGAACGAATTTCTGAATCTATTCGACTAAACGTACGTTCCTGTCGACGCGCTTCTTACACATTACGCGACATCAGACTGATACGCTACTTTCGATCTCCACAATAGTATGTTCGCTCGACGTTGATCGAAAAGACTGGGCAAGATATCGATCCTGAAGAAGTCGAGAATTTGGTTGAAAGAGAAGTCCTCGACATTCAGAAGAAACGTAAACAGGAGGAACTGCGAGTTGTACAAGAGCTGAGAAGTGGTGGAGTGTTCAGGTGCAGGAGTAGACACGGAGGAATCTGAGGGAAGAGGATGAAGAGGAGAAGTCGGAAGTGGGAAGAGACCAGCTCGACACGCCGCAATCGATCTTCGCGCGTCGCCATACGCTTCACGTTTTCCACAGCCTCGATACCTTTCCTGAGGTCTGCATGCTCGTCTGCGTTCACCTGTCTCTCGCGACTTGTTAATTCTGTATAGGATCTGTTTCGTCAGATTTTGTACGTAGCGCTCTGTATGAAAAGGGTCTCCGTTTGGTCTTATTTAGCTGCACGAGCTGTACAGTTTGTGGGCGGTATTCGGAAAGATGCGAGAAAACAACTTTGCGAACCCGCGAGCGAAACCTTTCAGTCAACCTCACTTCACTTTGATTACAAACACGCTCTAAACGCTTCTCCCTGGCTATGGTGAGCTCCATATACCTCTCAGAAGCTATATCAAGCTAACAAGCGAGTCTCTAGGGTGTCCATGGGCTGTGGAATTTGCTTTCTCCGGTGGCCAGACCAATCACTCCCGAATCACTCAAGGACAAACGTCTAGCAGTGGATGTCAGTATTTGGTTGTATCAGTTTCAAATGGCTATCAGGGATCGTAAAACGGGAGAAGCTCTCAAGGGGAATCACATCCGTTAGTTCTCTCTCTTCTCTTCTTTCATCTCTTGACCCCTGTCCTTGACTTTTGACCGAACGAGGAACAGAGGGAACGTATAGGAGGATCATGAAGTTGTTGCATTGGGGAATCAAGCCTGTGTTTGTTTTCGATGGAGACGCTCCTATGCTGAAAAAGAGAACTATCGTTCGTTCCCTTACCTCCCTCTCCCTCTCCCTCTCTCTCTCACTCGCACTGCCAGAAGCTGACACGGGACTCGCGATTATAGGAGAAACGCAAGAGAAGGAAGGAAGGAGCTGGAAGGGATCTCGCAAAGACTGCTCAACAACTCTTGTCTGCTCAATTGAGGAACCATGCAGCCGAGAATGCTCTTTCGAGGTAAGCCGATCGTTCTCTATCATCCTCGTTCTCTAGACTCATTTATCCTCGTATTTTAGACGAAGGAATGCCGACTTGAACGGAGGAGGGAAAGATCAGATGGACACGGGAGAAGATATCGGAGAAGATGCAGTCTACCTCGAAGATCTCGAAGCCGGTCGAGCTTCTGCCGTTGCCGCCACTCCATCACCCATCAAGAAGGCTAGGAAGGACGCCATGAGGGACGAGTACGCTCTTCCCGCAATTGATGGAACTGTCGAATCTCGAGTCAAGATGTCGGATCCACGAGTCGCAACTGCCGAAGAGTTTCGCGACTTTATCGAAGACCTCAAACCAGAAGATCTCGATATCAACTCCGATTTCTTCGGCAACCTTCCAACCGAAGTCAAGTACGAGATTCTAGGTGAACTTCGCGTCAAGACTCGTCAAGTCAACCATCGAAGGAATCAAGAGATGCGTGGATCAGCTACTGCTATCGACTTCTCTCGTGCTCAAATCGACAACCTCATGGAAAGGAATCACTACACTCAAAAATTGCTCGCAGTTACGGATGAACTTGGAACTTCAGCAATCGCAATACCGACTCGAGTCGCTGGAACGAGGAATCGAGAGTACCTCTTGGTCAAACAAGATGCAAGTAGAGGTGGTGGATGGGTGCTAGGAGTCAAGAATCCAGAATTGGTATCAACTGAACCGATCACGATAGATACGACAACGGATGAAAGTGTAGGAGGACACACGGATACGGACGAGTTTGAAGAGGTGGGAATCGATGGTAACAGGTGAGTCGCGATTCTTCATCCGGTTCAGATGAACAGCGACTGACAAAACCGCTTACTCAAACTAGTTCACCTCCGAAAGCTCACCTGCCGACTCCCGATGTTGAAGCTCGACGACTTCTCGCCGTCGAAGCCGTCCGCGCTCGCTACACTGCCCCTCCATCTCGACCAGCAGCTGATCCTTACCTCGACCTCCCCATTCAACAAGGACAGGCTCCTTCCCACCTCTTTCTCGACGGAAACGATGACATCGAATTACAAGAAGCGCTCTTCGATTCGATGGAAACTGCTCGTCAGCAAGCGAACTCAGCCAGTCCAGCTCCTCCTTCCTTTCAACCGATCACTGTCAAGATTCCACCTCCACCTGTAGCTGGGCCTTCGGGAGGAGGAGAGGAATCCGATGACAGTCTCGAATACGTCGACGTTCCTGCGGTAGCCGGTCCCTCAGGACAGAACCCACCACCTCCTCCTCCTGCGCCAGTCTCTGCTACCGGAGCTTCGGACGACTCGGATGCTTTCGACGAAGTTGACGTTTCACCTCCTCTCTCTCGCAAACCTTTACCTCTGCCTTCTCGCGACACTCAATATGGTCTTTCACCTCCCGCCGAACGCTCCAGCTTCTCTCCTCCTCCTCTCCGACGATCCGAAAAGCCACAAACTCCTCCCGAACGTACTCTAATCGATGCCGTTCTTCACTCCGACTCGGACTCTGAAGGAGAATCTCCTCGCCGCTCATCTCCTCCTCCTCGTAATCCTCAGCCTCCAGAATCGACACCACCCGCACCCGATGTTACAGCTCGCGATTTCGGCGAAGAAGAGTTCTCACCTCGGAAACGACCACCGAAAGAAGTTGCAACAGAGGGTGTCAGTCACGATGCTACTGCTCTCCTCGACCTCAGATTTGCCGATACGTCCTCGAAGCTCGACAATCTCTCGAAAGCTTCCCCATTCGCTTCGACTAGCTCGACCACTCCTGCCACAGTGACATCGCTCCCGTCCGCATCACCTCCCGAACCTCGTCAACCTTCCAAATCTGCCTCGTCTTCGAACCCTACCAGTCAACGTCCAGCAGCAGAACCCTCCCGTTCACGCCTTTCTCCGCCTCCGCAACAAAGGAAAGCTAGCTCACCTTCTCTCCCAACTCAACCCAGAACGACGAATGCCCCTCCACCGGTAGATAGAGGCTCAATCCTCTACCAACCTGAACCATCACTCGAACCTACTCCTCAGCCTCAGAACCTCTCGACTATACGCTCTCCTGCTCCCGAAACCTTCAAAGAAGCAGAGGCAACCGGACACGACGAGAACTTTGTTGAAGGGGTCGAAGAAAAGGATGAGGATGAGGATGAGATGATCCCTTGGAGTCGAAGTCCTACTCCGCCTCCCGGACATCGCAACAAAGCACCTCCTGCAGCAGCTCCACAAGATCTGATCGATGCCGCAATCGAAGAAGCTTCGAAAGGTATGCGAGATGAACAGGAGGAGTACTCGGAAATGGCGAGATCGTTGAGAAACGAGGATCTGGAATCGATGAGAGAGGATGCTACGAGGGATATGGCTAGATTACTCGAACAGAGGAATACGGAACAGAGGAATGCAGATGGTATCACTCGTCAAATGGCTAGCGAAATCAAGGTGAGTTTCGGTTTCTGCTTGTCAAGTCGTTTCAATCGCTGACTTATCGCATCCAACCTGACACAGGAAATGCTCAACTACTTCGGCATCCCTTTCCTCGACGCACCTCAAGAAGCTGAAGCTGAATGCGCCTCTCTACTCAGTCGTTCCCTCGTCGACGGAGTAGTCACCGATGATTCCGATGTTTTCCTTTTCGGTGCCTCCCGAGTCTATCGACACATGTTCGACGGTAACAAGTACTTGGAATGCTACCTCCTCAGCGATCTCGAACGTGAACTCAACTTGAATCGCGACAAACTCGTTCGATTGGCGTACCTACTCGGAGGAGATTACGATGATGGTTTACCTGGTGTAGGACCTGTGTTGGCGAGAGAGCTGGTCGATGAGTTCGAAGGGGACAATGGGTTGGAGAGGTTTAGGGAATGGTGGAAGAAGGTTGAGGAAGGGAAAGATTCGAAGAAAGACACAAACACCGCTTGGAAACGCAAATTCGTAAGTAGCCCCTCAATCATCCATAGCTTTACCAGCTGTTGATATGATCGCGCGTGTTTCACAGAAGAAGGGACACAAAGCACTTGTCATCGAAGGAAGCTGGCCAAAACCTGAAATCGTAAGTTTTGCCTTCTCTGTATCAGTCCCGCGTAACCTGACAATTTTTACATCTCTCAGGCTCGAGCATACTACAACCCAGTTGTCAACGAGAGTGATGAACCTTTCGGATGGGGAGGTATCGATCTCGATGGTTTACTCATGTGAGTTTTTCGTCCCGAGGTCTCCTTTCCTTTCTTCAGCTGACATCCCCGTTTGACCATTCATAGCTTTCTCGCTCGTACGATGGGATGGTCCTCCGAGTACTGCATGAAAGATCTGAAACCCCTCATCGACCGTTTGACGGCGATCAAAGAAGGTCGAGCAGCTCAACAGAAATCCCTACCTGATTTGTGAGTTTCTCTGCGTCCGCTCAGCGCTTTGCTTCCTGGCTGAATCTTCTTCCGGTAACAGCTTCGATCCTTCAGCTGGTCACGATTCGTTCAGACGCAAGAAACCTGTCAAGTATGCAAGTGAACGATTGCAAAACGTTATCAAGGTGAGTGGTTCGTCTAAAGTATGTCACTCAACAGATACTGATCGATTGCGAGCTCTCAGAACTGGAAAACACAACAAGCATCAATCCAAGAGGTGGAGGAGGGAGAAGATGAGGATGAGAATGGGAAAGAAGAGGAGGAGGAAGAAGAAGTAGAACTCGTACCTCCCCCGAATCCGAAGAAACGTAAAGCATCACCAGCGACAAAGCCCAAAGCTAAACCGAGGAAAGCTACGAAAGGTAAGTCCACCCTTCCGCCGATTCGAGCGATCGACTAATCCTCGTCGCTTTGACTAGCTCCGCCTCGTGCACCGCCGAAACCAAAGAAGTCGACTGCTGCATCTCGCAAGAAGCGTCAAAAGGAATTGAGGGATGCTCGAGCAGCTGCGAACGGTGGAGTGTATTCTTCGGAAGAAGATTTGGATGCCGATGATCCTCCAGCCGCTTCTCGTCAGCAAGCTCCGAGGGAGACGAAGAAGAAGAGGAGAACTATTCGATCCGTGTCTGATGAAGAGGAGGAGGAATGAAGAAGGGGGTGGTCAGGGAAGAGTTTTCGATTTTCAGATGGCGGAATCTACTTGTTGTTGTTTACAGAGTTTACTTTTCCTACTCTCGCTTGTTGTGCATAGCTTTCTACCGCAATCGCATGTCAATAGTCGTTCATTCAGGAAGCGTTCCTTCTTCGTTGGCAGTTTCGTCCTTTTGAATATTTCGCAACAATTTTTACGATGCAAGTTTCGCGTTCGCAAGACATTCTGATTGTCATGCGAATGACTACCGGTCCTCTGCTCGGAACGATCTGAAGTGACAGATGGATCCGCTCTGTCGAATTGATGAAATTCCTTCTCTCGCTTTCCACTCACTTCTCTCATCAATCTCTCAACATGGTCCACCCTGAAGTTCTATGGGCGCAACGCTCTTCGTAAGCTCCCTCATCCAATACTGTCCACGGTATCTAGTGAAGTGAGGAGGAGTCGGCGGAAAGAGAAACAATTGTTGGAAAGGAGGTTCATCAACAACCTGACTGTGAAAGGATTGCAGCTAGACTCGAGGATACAGTGGATGCGATTATTTTGACTGACAGTCTGTTTGAAACTTGTACAGCGCTGATGAAGCTAACCGCAACATTGTCTACCTCACCATCAATGCCGCTGATCTCGACCCCAACTACAAGCTCGAAGTCACCGGTAACAAGATCTCATTCAACGGAAAGACTGCTCAGTTAGATTCAAAAGGTACCGCATCCGCCGCTGGTGGAAAAGAGTACGAATTTCAACTCGATTTGTGGGAGGAAGTCGAAATCATGAGGCAATCACTCAAGGGAAAGAGTTTGTTGGTCGTTCTCAAGAAGAAGACTACTCAAGAAGAATACTGGCCTCGGTGAGTTACAACTCTCCCTCTGCTGTTTTGGAGGATTAGCGTCGAAATTGACCTCTTCGGCTCGTTTCACAGTCTCACCAAGGACAAGGTCAAGTTAAACTTCCTCAAGACCGACTTCAACCTCTGGAAGGACGAGGACGAGCAAGAGGACGAGGCACCTGAAGTTGACGACGTAAGTTATTTTACTTTCAGGCAACGTTGACAGAATTTACGCTGACTTTCTTTTGGTTCACAACAGGGTGGAATGGGTGGAGGTATGCCTCCTGGTATGGGAGGAATGGGAGGAATGGGAGGAATGGGNGGACCTCCAGGAGGAGCTGGTGGAATGGTCAGTAGTTTCTTGCCGCTTTCCGTTTCTTTCCCTTTACTGACTCGTTCGCCTCTTCACTACTCAAGGACTTTGCCTCGATGATGCAAGGAATGGGTGGTATGGGAGGAGCTGGTGGACCCGGAGGAGGAATGGACATGGAGGTTCGTGAAACTCCGTGAAGAATCGATATTTGACGTCTATCGATACTGATGATGGTTTTCTCGGGCAGGCCATGTTGAAGCAAATGCAAGCTGCTGGTATGGGAGGAGCCGGAGGAGCTGGAGGCTTCGAAGGTGGGGACGACGAGGGAGCTGAGGAGGATTCCGATGACGAGGGAGTGAGTTCTTGATTTCCCCTTTCTAATATACCTCTTACTCATCATTGACGTTCTCCCTTCCCGTATAGCCCCCACCTCTCGAGGAGGCTTAAATTCACGACATATAAAGATACGATACCATACTCGTTCGCGTTTTCCTGGAAGTTACACTTTTTTTTCGAAATAAAATCGCAATGCAAGTTTCTGTTCCCCCTTGGTGCTATCTTCGTTCTCTTGCTATCTACCGTCGTTATGCTTCATTATGAGAGAGCAAGGGAAACGAAAAAATGAATCGCCAAGTTCTCGGGCGGGAAGTTCCTTCTTCCTTCCCTCTCTCTCTCCCCTCCCAGTTTCTGCTTATTGGCCAGCCCTATAGGACTATGCATAACCAAGATATCTCGCTGGAACCGATGAGAGGATCCGTAACTCCTACAACGAACGGGAATGGTTCAACAAACGCTTCATCAATTAATGAGTTATCTAGGACAACAACGAAGCAGTCCGACCAGGATGGCACAGCGATAGTAGGGAAAGAAGGTGAGCTATAACCTCGGTTTCGCTATTGGATCAACAGAGCGTTGTCGCTAATCTTGGCTGTCCTCCCACTTTCTTCCGATAATTTCGCATCTCGCTCATTAACAGAGTTTCAATCTTATCCTGATGGTGGCGTTGCAGCTTGGAGTCAGGTGGCAGCGGGATCGCTCCTATTTTCCATATCTTTAGGTGGAATTTATCTGTTTAAGCTCTCATCACCATCGTGTTACGACTTTGATAGGTACTGATCGACCTCGCGTATACAGGGGGAGTCCTACAAGATGCCCTCGTGGCTAGAGGGGCCGGGACTGCCGCTCAATTGTCCTGGATAGGATCGGGCCAAGCGTCTTTCGCAGGTGAGTCTACCCTATTTTGTGATTAACCGCATGAGCTGCATGAGCTGATGTAGGCTGTATTCAGCTATCTTCGCTATCCCTCTGAGCAGGATCGTTGCGGCTCTCGGCGCTCGCAAGTCCGCGACGATTGGATCAGTCTTCATCACTTTGTCCCCTCTCCTCGCCTCCTTTACGACTCACAACCTCGTCGGACTCGTCTTCACCCAAGCCGTCATCTTCGGAGCATCCCAAGGCCTCATGTTCTTTGCCGCTCTACAACTTCCTGCATCTTACTTCCTCCGGAAACGAAACGTCGCCTACGCGATAGTTTACGCTGGAGCTGGAATAGGAAGTGCGATACTGTCCATCGTTGTTGGCCAGCTCCTAACTCAGATCTCGCTCGAGTGGACCTTAAGGTGTCTCTCCCTCATCTACCTCTTCGTTGCGCTTCCTAGCGCTCTCGTTCTTCGCTCAAAGCTGCCCAAGAAACCTTTCAGAAGTGGAGGACAGGTCTTTGACAAGTGAGTCGATCTGCTCTGATATGGCTTGGATACGCAAGCTGACAGAAACACCTCACAGGGCAATCTTCAAGGATGCAAGATTCTGCTTCTTACTCTTCGGTACTTCGATCGCGCTCTTCCCTCTCTTCGTCCCACCATTCTTTCTTCCTCTCTTCGCCGGCTCAGTCGGTCTCTCAACTACAACCTCATCCTATCTCCTAGCTGGTGCGTTCAAGGCTGATGTTAGACTGAGCTTCCACATACTGAAGATCGTTTTCTGTTCGTACAGGTTACAATCTCGCATCGGCAGGAGGTCGTATCGCATTTGGACTATTCGCAGATTCGCTACTCGGCAGCCTGAACTCTCTCCTAATCTGCCTCGTACTTGTAACGGTCAGTTGTCTAGCGATATGGCCTTTTGCAACGACTCTCGCTCCACTTGTTATTTTCGCGGTTGTCAACGGATTCTGCGCTGGAGGGCTATTTTCATTAATGCCTGGAGTCATCACATCTCTCTTCGGAGCAAGTCGTCTCAGCGTCATCTTCTCGATGCGTACGTTACGTTCTTATTTCGACATTTCGTCGAACCAGAGCTAACCTCTTTCTCTGCTCTGTAGTCATCTCGGCATGGTCATTCGGCTATTTCCTTGGCTCGCCGATCGCAGGATACTTGCTGGAGGCAGGAGGAGGACCAGAAGGAGGAATCGAAGCGTTCAGAGGTACGATTCTTTCTCTCGCTGATTTTTCGCAAGAATGTTTGGGAGGCTCACTTTGGCTTCGTCTACGTTGTGAATAGGCGCGATCTGGTACGCTGGAGGATTGTCAGCTCTCAGCAGTGTGTTGATCGGAGTAGTGAAGGTTCTCGAGATGAGGAGGCAAAAGAAAGAAGTAAAATAGAGTGGATTTTACATCGTTACATGGTCCGGGAATCGCATAGCATTCTTATAACGTATCACTGTGTGCTTTCGTGGAGGCTTGAGAAGCGTTGCGAGCCAATTACGAGAGAGCGGAACTACCTTGCGACGAAAGTTTCGAGTTCTTTTTTCGAAAGGATGATGTTACGAAACTTAGATCGAGCGTATTCAGCAACCAGTACTTAGAGAACGACAACAAAGGACGACGTGCGAGAGAGTTGCGAGGACCTCTTTGCCACGTTTCAAAATTCTGCTTCAGAGTTTCCAAAGACTTCGCTCCCTTTCTTTCCTTTCCTTCTCCTCACTCACTCGACTCTTCGACTCTTTCGACCTCTTCATCAATGGTCACTTCAAGATCAACATTCCGACCGCGGAGCTTGTACGCTCTCGCCTTTGCCTTAGTCGCCCTTCTCGTCACGCTCTCTCCAGTTCACGCTGAGAAAGAAGAGGTACGTCTTTCTACCTCTCTAACCGCCACTCTTCTTCGATAGAAAGTCTTTACTGATGCATCTGATTCTTCCTGTACCTTCCACTTCTTCCCTCCACGTCACCTCCTCTTGATCACGCTTTTTTGGACCTCCTTGCAACTTTCCTCCACTTTCTGTCGACGTGTCCCTCCCTTTCTCTCTCACAGTATGGAACAGTAGTAAGTCATCATATCTTGATTATCTCATTAGACTAGACGCTAATTTCCTCCCGCTCAACAGATTGGTATCGATTTGGGAACAACTTACTCATGTGTCGGGTAAGTCGAATTTTCTTTTACTCTCAGCGATAAGGGCGTTCTCTATCCGCGTTTTAAGCCGAAACTTCAAGATCGTATGACTGAGTGTGATCGGAAGAGAGGAGGCCTGGAAAAGAGCGAAAGACGTGGGAAATGAAAACGGAATCGCTCACTGACCCCTCCTTCGCTCTCCTCCCATAGTGTACAAAAGAACGGTCGTGTTGAAATCATCGCCAACGACCAAGGAAACCGTATCACTCCCTCTTACGCCGGTTTCCTCGAAGGATCCGGTGAGCGTGTCGTCGGAGATGCCGCAAAGAATCAAGCACCTTCAAACCCTACCAACACTATCTTCGACGCCAAGCGTCTCATCGGTCGTAAATTTGAGGACAAGGAAGTTCAACGAGACATGAAGCACTACCCTTTCAAACTCAAGCCTGGATCCCACGGTCAACCCATCATCGAAGTCGAAGTCGGTTCCTCAAAGCGTACTTTCACCGCTGAGGAGGTCTCCGCCATGGTTCTCGGAAAGATGAAGGAAACCGCCGAAACTTACCTCGGAAAGAAGGTTACCCACGCTGTTGTCACCGTTCCCGCTTAGTGAGTCAGATTTCGGTCACTTCCCACTCACTGCTCGAAACTCACCTCTTTTGTTCATCTCTATAGCTTCAACGACGCTCAACGTCAAGCTACCAAGGATGCCGGTACGATCGCTGGTCTCAACGTCCTCCGTGTCGTCAACGAACCTACCGCCGCCGCTATCGCCTACGGACTCGACAAGACTGGAGGAGAACGTACCATCATTGTCTATGATCTCGGAGGAGGAACATTCGATGTCTCGCTTCTCTCTATCGACGACGGTGTCTTCGAGGTTCTTTCGACCGCTGGTGACACTCACCTCGGAGGAGAAGATTTCGACAACCGAGTTATCGACCACTTTGTCAAGACCTGGAAGCGCAAGCACGATGGACAAGATATCACCAAGAACCTTCGTACCATGGGTAAACTCAAGCGTGAAGTCGAAAAGGCCAAGCGTACTCTTTCGTCTCAAATGTCTACCAAGGTCGAAGTCGAATCTTTCTTCGATGGACAAGATCTTTCCGAAACCCTCACTCGCGCCAAGTTCGAAGAGCTCAACATGGATCTCTTCCGCAAGACTATGAAGCCCGTCGAGCAAGTTCTCAAGGATGCTGGTGTCAAGAAGGAAGCTGTTGACGACATTGTGTAAGCTTTTCCGCTCTTTTCGCATCACAAGCTTGCCTTGTACTGATAGTAACTCTTTCTGTATAGTCTCGTCGGAGGTTCTACCCGTATCCCCCGCGTTCAAGAGCTCCTCAAGGAGTACTTCAACGGAAAGGAGCCTACCAAGGGAATTAACCCTGATGAGGCTGTCGCCTACGGAGCTGCTGTTCAAGGAGGTATCCTTTCCGGTGAAGAGGGTCTCGGAGATGTTGTCCTTATCGATGTCTGCCCCCTTACCCTCGGTAAGTCTCGATGACTTTCTTTCCTTTCTCTTCTCGATGCTGATCAATTCTCCTTCTGATCAGGTATTGAAACGACTGGAGGTGTCTTCACCAAGCTCATCCCCCGTAACACTGTTATCCCTACCAAGAAGTCCCAAATCTTCTCGACCGCCGCCGATAACCGTGAGCTACTCCTCCTTTCGTTTCTTTCCTATTCTTCTCATACTGATGCTACTCTCCCACTTTCATAGAACCTACCGTTCTCATCCAAGTCTACGAGGGAGAACGTGCCATGACTCGCGACAACAACCACCTCGGTAAATTCGAACTCAACGGTATTCCTCCCGCTCCTCGTGGTGTTCCTCAAATCGAGGTTACCTTCGAAGTCGATGCCTCTGGGTAAGTTCACTCTGCATTTGATTGCTACCTCTTCGCGATATTCACCACTTTCTCGTTCTCTACAGTATCATGAAGGTTTCCGCCGCTGACAAGGGTACTGGAAAGTCATCTTCGGTCACCATCGAGAACGACAAGGGTCGTCTCTCGCAAGAGGAGATCGACCGAATGGTCGCCGACGCTGAGAAGTTCGCTGAGGAGGACGACTTGATCAAGAAGAAGGTCGAAGCCCGTAACGCTCTCGAGAACTGTTAGTTCACTTCTCTCTTTTCTTGACTTCGAGCACGGTGCTGATGAATTGCTTCACTCGTACGCGCAGTCATCTACTCGATGAAGGGACAACTTTCGGACTCGGAGGGACTTGGAGGCAAGCTCGAGGGTTCCGACAAGAAGGACATTGAGGCTGAGCTCAAGAAGGCTCAAGACTGGCTCGATGAGTACAGTGCTTCGGCTTCCGTTGAAGACTTTGACGAGCAACGTGAGGCTCTCCAAGCCGCTGTCGCTCCCATCACTTCCAAGATCGTAAGTCACTCTCTCACTCCTCATCCTCGGATCTCGTAATTAACGACTTCCGTTCACACTCTCTGTAGTACTCGCAAGCTGGTGGAGATGACTCTTCCTCCGGTTACTCGCATGATGAGCTGTAAAGAGGGGAAAGGAAGGGAAAGTACAGAAACGATAGAGTCTGAAGCACTGAAAGAAGGAAGATTAGGAAAGATGAAATTGCATGAAACAACAAGGCTGGAACTTTGTTCTGAGGATCGTTTCGTTGGCGAGAGAGAGAGTCTACGAGAGGCGATCAGCAAGTCCGTAACTTTTGCATTCCTACCTTTCATTCGCATTACTTGAGTTGCACTCGTCACTTACTCTTCATGCCTCGTCCTCGAGACGAACAACGAACACATACTAGACGTCGTGCGAGACCGGCGCTGACAGCTGCGTTTGCGAAGTCGTCGTGAACTTGCGAAATTTCCGCCCCCTTGATCTGCTTTCGCTCGCAATTCCGACCTTGTGCAAAATTGGGCATGCCCACACGCCAAGATCCATCAGTCGACACCTATTCAGATCGATGCTTCTAAAGCTCAGCTCTCGAGTCGGGCGTGTGAGAGATATGGACAGAAAGGAGAGCTCGATTCCAACGATAACAAAAATATGATAACCTATGCCCGACACTAAAAGTAGACAAAACGACAGAGAACAACAGAACGGAGACAGACAAGGAGTGACACGACAAGCGAGTGTGATTTTGAAGAGAATGTGAGTGCGAGGAGTGTCGCTTAGTGAAGGGCAGGAGGGGCGTATTCCATCGATTCGCCTTTCTCGAGAGGTTCGCCGCCCTTGCCGTAGAGATCGACCTGTGACGAAGGTGACTGTCAGTACGAGAGCATGGGAATATCGAAGAGAGAGACAATTGCGTACAGCGGTTGTCTCGAACTTGCGGGCGCTAACTCGGTCATCGAACAAGACAGAAAGTTCTGCGTATGTTCGTCCCTTGGTCTCTGGAAGCCTGAAGAATACCCAGGCGATACAGAGGACGTTGGCACCGACGAAGAAGAAGGCACTCTAAGGAAGCTCAGTTTGAGGTCAGCTCTGGTGGCACTTCATGAAAGCGAGAGGAGATGGCGTACCTTTGCCTTCCAGTCCCAAGCGATGGGAGAGAGCATGCGAGGGAGGAGGATGTTGTTGAGAACTGAAACAAGGGAGGAAAGAAGGAGAGTCAATTTCAAATCCTCGTTCTAGGTAATGAAGGAGAGAGACTTACTACCGATGACGTTGTAGGCGTTACGTGCGAGTACGACAGTCTGTGATTTCAGAAGCAAGTGTCCGTTGAGTTGTCTGAAAGCAGAATCGGCGCCAGAAAAATGAGCTCACCTTGGCACGAAGACGGGTAGAAGGAATCTCGGCGACGAGGCAGTAGCAGACGGGTCCGACGGTGAATTGGTAGAGGAAGGAGAAGACGATGAGGAGAGATCCGGAAGCCCAGGCAACGTTTGGACCCTTGCCAAAGCCAGTGGCTCCGACACCGACGAGGACGATCATCATACCAACCAATCCCCAAAGGTAGAGGAATCGACGACCGTATTTTTGCATAGTGAACCACGAGGAGATGGTCTGAGGAGAAGCCAAAATGTCAGAGCTCGAACATCAACTTCGTAAAAGAGCTGAAGTTGACGTACACCGACAGCACCGAGAGCATACATTCCCAAGTTGAAGGAGAAAGAGTCGGAAGCGGAAAGACCAGCTTCCTCTGTTTGCGATAAACGAAGATCGAGGTCAGCGCAGGACCGAAATGGAAAATCAGGCAACCCAACGTACGGTAGAAGACGGTAGATTGACCGATGAGACCGGAACCGCAAGCAGCTGTGAAGGTTCAGGAATTGTCAGCAGGATTTCATTTGTCTAGACAGAGGAGGGAGGGATCTCACTTTGGATCATCCAGGCGACGGCAGCGATTTCAGTTCGACGCAAGTTGGTTCCTCGGAAGCAATCGAGATACGACGTTCCCGACGACATTACCTTTTCCATTTCATTGGTGTGTTGAATTTGAGCGACTCGAGTCTCGGCGGGGATCGCTCCAGGGTTCTCTGATCCAAGTTGACGAAGAGCGGTCTTGGCTTCTTCGATTTTACCAACTCGAACGAGATAGTACGGCGACTCAGTGGCGAAGTAAACACCCGCGAGGATAGGTAAAGGCCAAATCTGCAATAGTACGAAAAGTCAGCGAGGAAGAAAAGACCGCGGGACTCAAAGAATCGGAAAACTCACCCATTGAAGAGCGAAGGGAATTCGGTATGCCCATTCGTTATCGACAGACATGCCAGAAACACCCTTGAGAACACCGGAACTAACGAATTGTCCCATAACCCAGCACAAGTTAACGTAAGTAGTCAAGAAAGGACGAAGAGCTTGAGGAGCGATCTCGGCGGCGTAAGAAGTAGTAAGAGTTTGGAAAACACCCCAGGGAAGACCGCAAAGCATTTCTGTGAGAGAGGGCAAGGTGTGAGAGAGGGCAAGGTTAGACGCGCCATCCGAAAAAGGTGAAGAACGAAAAAAACAGTGACTCACCTCCGGCAAGAAGCATACCGAGACTGGTCGAGAAGAAAGGAATGAACAGGAAAAGCGTGATCAGGATGAGGGATACACCGATAGTCTTGCGGTAGCCGTATCGATCACAAGCCCATCCGTTGATCATCAAACCGAGGATTTGACCGATGTTGACGGCGTTGGACAAGCCACTCTGCCATGCTGGCGTGATAACATATTCGTTGGGACCAATTTGTTCACCGAAGCGCTTTTGGAAAGCGGGGAGACCGTAGAACGAGTTGATCTGCGAAAAACGAAGAGGTGAGCTTTAATCGCAACGTGACGACGACGACGTATTCTCAACACGGCAACGACGAGCTGATTGCGATACGGCAGTGTGACGATCAAAGAGGCAGAGATGCTTACAATAGTCAAGTCGAAACCTTCCATGACCTGTCAAAGCGTAATCGATTAGTATTTGATCGCGCGAAGCCGGTAGAGCGAGCAGAGCAGATACTCACAATCGCTGTTGAGAACAGGATCGAGAAGAAGGAAGCCCTGCGGGGAAGCAGTCAGGGTGAGTTTTGCGAAAGAAGGCTTCGGGTCAGCGACAGGATTATATACCTGGGGTAGGCGCGTAGTGCAGCCTTGAATCCCATCTCCTGTTCTTGCTTGGTAGCGGCAGCCGAGTCGTTCATAACATCTTCGACATGTTCGATGCGTTGAGCGAGCTACAGGGAGGGACCTCAGTCAGTTCATCGCCACGACTACACATGAGATGAGTTATAGAGGACATACCTTGTCGTTGACGGCGGGATCAGTACCGACAACTTGGTCGAGTTCACCCTCGACTCGAATAGTGTCTTTCGCGGTAGCGGAAAGGTTGCCTAGCTTTTCAGCCATTGTCTATAGGTCTATAGGAGATACCGTCTTGGTGAGCTGTGAATAAGATGGCGGTCATGAAGCAGAGACTCACTGTGAAAGGAAGATAGAGGTGAGGAAGAAGGTTGAGTGTAGAGTCGAAAGCGAAGGAGAGGGGAGTTGTCGGCGAGGGAAGAGGTCGGAAGCGTAGGAGAGGATGGAGAGAGGAGGAAGGAAGAAGAGAAAGAGTTTGTTGAGATCGAAAGAAGGGGGGGGCGCAAGGTTGCGGCGAATAGGGCTTGCGAAAAACTTCGAGGCCAAATTCGTCGATCGTTTTTTTAGGCACCAAGTTTTTTCGCCCACCTTCTAGGTTATTTACGGGTCTCCGCTGACTCCGCTAGTTCTCCACAGATCCGACTCGAGATCTTTTATCTGTGAGGGGTCTATCTTCGTCGATTTGACAAACTCGAAATCGGCGCCTTTTCACAGGGACCTCGTCTTCGCAACCGGATCTCGACTTCCCAACGTCCCGTGTTCGAACGCTCGACTTCTTATCGATGCCTCTTGATCTCAGATCAGCACGAGGCGAATTATCTTCCCACGAATCTCGATCACTTCAAAATTCCGGTCAATTGACTCAAAAACGCCTATACAATCAACTTCGCAAATCGATGGAGAGCTGCCTCTCAAACTGTAGCCGGACCTGTGCAAACCCCCCGCTGGCAGTTTCCAATTCGTTTGAATCGATGGAACTTGAGAAGCTGTTCGGTCCACATTGAATTTCCTAACTCCTGCCTCGTGGTATTTACAAACCGTCCACTCGAGAGACGAATCCCCAACCATCGATGGATATGCGGAACGGCGAAAAGAAGTTGGCGAAGCTGAGCTAGCGCAAAAGTCTATAAGCGCTGAGAGATTCAGTGCGACTTGGAGATTTCTGCATTTTTTTGAGCCCCACGTTACCACGTAGCATCCTCCACAAACTTCTCACTCTCTACACTTCACTTGCGACGTACACCATGTCTGAAACTACTGTATTGGCTGGAAACAAAGACATCAAATGGTGGAAGAACGCAATCAGTACGGCGTTTTCTCGAACCCTTCTACAACTCGTTTCGCTTGTTTCTGACAATGTAAACGACCACGGTACTGCTCTACAGTCTATCAAATCTATCCAGCCACCTTCAAGGACAGCACTGGCTCAGGATTGGGTGATATGAAGGGCATCGCATCCAAGTAAGTCGAACGGAATTATCCGTTTCCTCTCTTTCCTCTCTTCCGAGTCGACGATTTAAAACCGCTTTCTTCTCATAGGATTGATTATCTCGCTTCTTTGGGTGTCGACTGCATTTGGTTGAGTCCTTTCTTCAAGTCCCCTCAGGTAAGCGACGTTCTCAATCTCTCCATCGATCCAATACAGAGCTAACGAGCTCTCTCTCGCAGGCCGATCTCGGTTACGATATCTCAGATTACAAACAAGTCGACCCTCCTTACGGTACAAACGAAGACATCGACGAGATTATCGCAGAATCGAAGAAGCACGGAATCAAAATTCTAGCCGATCTCGTAGTCAATCACTGCTCGAACGAACACGAATGGTTCAAAGAAGCGAAGGTCGACAAGAAGAGCTCGAAACGGGATTGGTTCATTTGGCGAGATGCTCGAATGGTTGAAGGGAAGCGAACTCCTCCCAACAACTGGCGCTCTGCTTTCGGTGGACCGACTTGGACATGGGTAGAAGAGACGCAACAAGTGAGTCTAACAGCCGATTTCTCGATCCGATTTTCCTTCGCCAGCTGATTAGCCTGCTTTGTCTGTTCCTCCTCAGTATTACTATCACAGGTACGTCTTCATGGATTCTACGGCTCTCCTCTGAGCCTTCCGCTGACTCCCTTCGCTCGTTTCTCCATAGCTTCCTCCCCGAGCAACCAGATTTGAACTGGGAAAACGAGGAATGTCGAGAAGCGATCTACGAGGATGCCGTTCGATTCTGGCTCAAAAAAGGAATTGCTGGTTTCCGAATCGACACAGTCAGTACGTCGAACACCTCCCCTCCTCATCTATTATCGCTGACATGGTCTTCTCCAGGCCTTTACTCCAAATACGACCTTGATCAAGACGTTCCCGTTACGAATCCAAACCTTGTCGAACAACCTGCTTGGGATTTGATGGGAGCCGGTCCACGAATTCACGAGTTCCTTCGAGAATTGAGGGAGAAAGGTCTTGGAGAAGAGTACGTCCAGTCTTGTCAATTCTTTCTCGCATCTTTCCTTTTGACTAAACTGATCCAACGCCGCTCTAGTGCTGTCGCTATCGGTGAGCTCGGCAACTACCCTTCGCTCGAACAGGTTCTTACCTACGTCGGTACGAAGCGTAAGGAACTCGATATGGTGTAAGTAGCCTACTTTTGACTACGTTCTTTTCACGAGCCTTGCGCTGACTCGATGACTCGACTCGCAGTATTCAATTCGATATTGCCATGCTGTTGAACTCGGGATGGAAGTTCATGGCGACACCTTGGAAGCTCTCGTCATTGAAGGAACTCACTCGAAGTGGTCAAAAGCTCAATGATCCCTCGAACGAAGCGTGGGGTGAGTTTTCACGAAGCTTCCTCGACCCTTGTTGAAACTCGAACTTATGAACATTTGACAGGTTTGAATCACTTGGAGAACCACGATCTTGCTCGTTCAATTTCTCGCTTCGCAAGCGATGCTCCCGAATATCGAGTACAGTCCGCGAAGATGTTGGCTACTTACATGTTATCTATCTCTGGTACTCCCATAATCTGTACGTTGCGCTACACTCTGTACAACTTCGACGTCGCTGACCAAACCCTTCGCTGTGAACAGACCAAGGTCGTATGTTGATCTTCGACTGGGTCCATGCCTTTCTTTCTCTTTCGACGAAGCTAACTCTTTGCTCCTTCCATCTCTACAGAGGAGATTGGAATGATCAACATCCCGAAGGACGTCGATATCGACACGGAGTACAAGGATTGTGAGCGCGATATTGCTACTCTGCTCCTTTAATTCGAGAAGGAAGCTGATCCTGTTCTCATCTTCCCTCTTCGCTTCGACAGGCGATACGATCGGATTCATGGAAGAAGTACGACTCGCCGCCGAAATGGAAGGGAGTGAACCTGGTCTCATCGAACGTGCAAAGGATGGAGTGAAGACCTTCGCACGTGACCATGCGCGTACTCCTATGAACTGGGACTCATCCAAGAACGGAGGCTTCTCGACCGCCGACAAATGTTGGATGATGCCTCACTCTTATGAGGAAATCAACGTTGCCGATCAAGAACAGGACCCGGAATCCGTTCTCAACTTCTATCGAACTCTCATCAAGTTAAGAAAGGAACACGAGGACGTCTTCACCCATGGTGCATTCGATTACGATGAGGAGTCGAAGGAAGGAAAGGATGAGAATATTTTCGTTTACACGAAGACGTCGAGAAAGGATCAGTCAAAGGCCGCGGTCGTCGTACTCAATTTCTCAGACCAAACTCAATCGTACTCGCTTCCAGAGGGAGAGGAGAAGAGGAAGGTGGTTTTGGATTCGGGTAACGCTGGAGGAGAAGGTGAAATTGCTGCTTATTCTGCGAAGATTTACATGTAGAGCGAAGGTAGAAAGCTTAGAATAGTATAAAGGGTCGTCAGTTCTAGTTATATAGACAGTCAGTATTGTTTCATATCGGGCAAAAGGGTCTCATTGATAGTAAAGTTTCCGTTTCGTCGTAGTCTCTCTTCAAAAAGTCGTCAAATTCGTTTGTCTCACTCCTTCGATGTTCTCCTCCTTCTCGTAGCTACTGCCGAGAGAGATAGCAAAGAGCGATAATGAACGACGTGTAATTGCAAGACTGAAAGGATAAGACTAAATGAAAGTACAAAACGACAATGAGCAAAACGAAACAAGGAAAAACTGGGCGACGTCAAGAGAAGGGCACAACGTGACGATGAAGAAAAAGGGCGGTTCGAGGTTGAGTACAGCCGGATCGGGATAGAAATCGGATGAAGAGAGATGAGCGATAGTCGAGACTTGGCGAGGAGCGAGGGGCGAGGAGCGAGACGGAGGCGTTGGCGAGAGATAGTGTCCGTTTGAGTCTCGTCGATTACTGTGTTACGAGCGATACAGAACGAAACGGTGAGCAAGTCAACCCCAGAAGTGGAGAGAAAGAAGAGGAGGAGAGCTAACGATATTTGTAGTAGAATCGACCTCGATAGTCGGTACTGCATTCGGTCAAGCCGTGGTCAGTATCTGATCTCACTCAGAAAGCTCGCCCATGGAGACGAGAGCAGTCGAAACGAGGAAAAGGGAGACGTACCGATACTACTCATAAACTTCAAGAAAACGACCAAGTACTGATCCACTCTCAATCCCTCGACAACAACCTCATCACCTTCTCCTCTTGTTTCTGCCTCCTTGTCCTTCTTCCCACTCGATCCACTACTGCTCTTGCCAAACCATTTCCCTTTCTTCTCCTTCTCCTTTCCCTCTTCTTTCTTCCCACCACCAACACTAGCTTCTCTCTGTTGCAATTCCCTCACTCCTCCGTCCATTCGTTCAATGAATCGTTTCATCACGTTCGAGTGCTTGCAAGGGTGGACGCTGGCGATCGAGAGACCGGAGAGATGGGGAAAGGGTTCGATAGTGACGGTTTTCATGGCGTGATCGGAAGAGACGTCTGATAAGGCTGATTGAGGGGGTAAAGGTCGTTTTTGCTATCCAGAGAGAGGTTGAGGCGGTTAGTTGAGGAGATCAAAGTGAGAGAAGGGGGATGCGAAAGCGCGAGGAGAAGAGATCGAGAGAGGGGTGGGAAGAGGGAACCTACTTCGTCGTAACCGAGTAACCACATTCGTGGGGTTTGGTAGTACTTGTCGTACGTGATCATACAATCGTACGTTCGCACTTGAATTACATTGCTATCTCCATCGGAAGACCTGTACGAATTGGAAGAGATGGAATCAACCTCTCGATCTGACGACAGTGATGCAAGATCCCAAACGCAACGTACGGTGTTTGTAGATCCCTCTTATCAATCTGAACGACAGCATCGTCGTCCTCGTCTTCCTCGACCAATCCAACCAAGTTCTCGTCCTCATCTTCCATATCCGGTATATCCTCCATATCGGGTACATCTTCTTCCCTCAATGAAACGTTCCCCATCCCTTCTGATAGCTCACTTTCATCTCGTTTCGATTGTTCATCTTCGAGATCTGGGATTTCATCAATTACTGTTGGAATTTGAGTGGTCGAGTTCGGATCTACCATCGAATGAGTTGTCAATACTCAGTTTGACAGAGTAAAGAGGAACACAGACGGTACCATTCGAGTTTGTATGGGTTGCTACCCATTCATCTTGTTCATCTCCATCTCTATCGATTACTCCTTCTTCCTCTGCAAAGTTCATGATCATTTCGGCATACTCATCCTGACCATTCCCATGACCACCTTGTTGACCCAACTGACTAACCCTCCTCAAGCACGGCACTGTACACTCTCCCTCCAAAAGAATCAGTCAACACACCTCCGGATGAAAAGTGGATGAGGGTTGAAGACTGACCATTCCTACTAATCAAGTATTGTTTGTCTCCCGGCAAGTAATCTCTCGCTTTTGAAGCGTCACCCGATTCCCACGTCCAAGTTGGAAATTTATAACTGAGGAAATCACCGGCTGCTACGAATTCTTGAGGGGTTAATCGACCAGTCTCTTTGAATTTAGAATCGCGTAATACTGGTGAGAGGTAATCTCTGACTGCCCAGAAATGGGTCTGAGTAAAGGAGGGGAAGGACGAGATGAGAGGGGTTAGCGTGACACTTGAACAGATTGAAGCATGAGTGGATGGAGGGAGAGGGTAGACTTACTTGTATTGATCCCAACATTGTTTGATTGAGTGTACTGTATCGAGTAGTGAAGGGTAGAGAGTAGAGAGTGGAGAGGTTTGTTCAATTGATTCAACTGTGTCATGTCATCTCAACATCCACTAGTAAGCTCATACTAGACTCTATCCTACTCTATAACTCACTCCGATCACAACCATAGGCATCCGACATATTACCTTATTGTAGGAAATATCCAAATCAATCTTCATCTCTTTTTCAATCTTACACGGATCTGAAACTAGGTATAGGCATTCCCTTACTTCATACACGATGAAATACTGATTAAGCTCGGAATGACTTAGCCCAACAATGGAAAGATGTCAAAGTCATCGAGTTGGAACAAGAGAATTCAGTAGTATTGAGAGGTACTCCTAAAACCGTACGCTTACCTCTCTATACCACTCAGTACTATTACCCTGACACTGATCCAGCACGTGTACAGGGTCCACCATCGATAGTCTTACCAATGAACCTTCAAACTCCAACTTCCCTTTCCTCGTTCGTTTCTCCCCTTCACCTCCCATCTCAACCCCTCACTGACCTTCTACCTTTTCAATAGACTCTCCTCAATCCTCGAAGCCGTCTCCTCCCATCCAGAATGCACCTCAATAACAGAGAAGAACGAAGGAACTCCCACAATCTATCTATCAATCGTTGAGAAGGATAGTTCGATCGTTTACTACGTACTGAGGAAAGGGATCGTCAGTCCAAAGGAAGTGCCTGAGTAGAGGAGACGAGCAAGGTAAATTGGAACTGAGAGGGATTGATGGGTAAATCGGGTTCATGGGTAAGAATAGGAGATCTCTGTTTGTTGTAACGAGTACTAGTATTGCATCTTAACTGTGGAGGTTCGAGTAGCGTCGTAGCTCGAGCAGAGAAGCGGTGCTGTAAAACGCGAGGTAACCCTTGAATATGGAGGAGATCCGAAACTTTCATCTTAGACAATCGATTCACTGCTCGTATTCCTTTTGACGAGCGCGTCTCGCTTGCTGCGCGTGTTGCGGGAAGGGGGAGGCAGCGGCAAGTCGTGTTATCCTGCTTGAGTACTCCCGATGTACTCGACACTCGGTTGGAGTGGGTGCCGAGAACAGCGAAGAATCAAGTCGAAACCAAGCAATCGCATACCGTGCTCCCTCGCTCGCTTGGTTTCATTTCGCTCTCGACTGGTCGACGCGCACTGATGGAACTAGGAGGAGACGGATTCAAGCGTGATTTTGCGAGCATTTACAGTATCAACAACAAACCGAAACAGATAAAACGAAACTGCACATTTAAAGATCCAAATCAAGCGAACAAGCGTTTCTCCCCTTCCTTCCTTAATCCCCAATCACTATCTTCTCTACTCCTTCAACTCGATCTCAATCTCACCATACGCTTCCTCTTGTCTGATACTCCTGAAAACTCCCTTCATCCCCAAACTCAAAGTATGATACAACGCTTGAGCCGCCGTACTAGCCGTCATTTCCTTCGTCGGTACCAACTCGCTGAACGTGACGAGTTTCTTCTTGGGAGGAGTAGGAGCGGGGAGCGAAGACGAGATACGAAGGATGTATTGGTAGAATTTTAGGGATTCTTGTTCGAGAGTTTGAGCGAGCTCCGAGGGGCGAGGTGAGGCGACTAAGGAAGATGCTCTTGAGATTCGACCGACTAGATGAAAAGAGAGAAAAAATTCATTCAAAGCTGGCTGGAGAGGGAGAAAAGAGAAAAAAAGAGTGAGCGTACCTTCTTCCATATCTCCTCCGTATTCAGGTTGAATCTCACCGAATCCTTC
>JGI24890J29729_1000257_pt1 | contig 38967 bp, 41 predicted proteins | sample FreactcultureFD7_FD_29729 | JGI IMG/M metagenome (IMG submission 29729)
CCCTTCCTGGTGTCCTCACAAGTGGCGTACTGTCTCTACTAGCCTTACTTTCCAGCTCTTGACGTTCGTTTGCCAACTTTGCAGCGAGAGCAGCCTGTTTCCTTGCTTGTTTGCGCTCCTTCTCCCTTGCTACTTCTTCTTCATCATCGTCCCATCTTGATCTGGGTTTCTTCTTCGGTGGTTCTAGGCGGGAGAGAGGAGAGAAATGAGATGAGGTGGAGACCTGAAATTTGGAAGAGACTCACCCATTGTGAGGGTCTTCCAGGATTTGTGAGCTGCTTCTAGAGGTATATCAGGAGATCTTGAAGTGTTCGTGTTGTTGGTTGAGAGAGAGTCGCCTTTCGTCGCAATTTCATCTTTCAACTTCTTGCACTTCACTGCTTCCACCTCAATTACTCTGATAGCTAGCTCAGACGCTCAGTAGTATATGTAGATACGCTCTACTTCTCAGCGGCTTCGCCTTATGAACTTCCTGACTCGCTCTCGCGTTCATTTCTACCTCGTCCTGAGTCCTGATGACAACAGACCAGCCAGCGTTGCTGATCCGACATACAGTAAGTGGTAGCTGATGTGGAGGTACAGGAAACGCGCGAGAAACGATCCAAATTGTAAGGAAAAGCTACGAATTGGAGAAAAAGTTCCGATCGAGCAACAGGAGAGGCGCGAGGGGATTCAAGTACAAGAGCTCGCTAATCAGGTTACCGCTGCAGGTGTTGGGGAGTCGGGTGTACGAAGGGAGAAGAAAGCTAAGGCGAGGCGGAGGAGGAGGTTGCGAGGAGGAGAGAAATAATCATTGACCAAAGTTGCCGTTGTTGTTGAGATTGTGTTCGAAACATCCTTGTCCGCTGAAGTACTCTGCGGGTTGCGGAACGGGGGGGTAGCCCTGGTGAGGAGGGAAGCCGTAGGTTTGTTGCAGAGATGAGTGGGAACTGGCATTTTGGCTGAACACATTCTGATGACTGTGGTTGAGCAACAGCAACAGAGTAAGCCCGAGACGTGCAAGAGCGAGATGTACGATATGCTCACCCGAGCTGACCGGTTCCAGCTACGAAGACGTTTGCGTGCTGATCATTACCTCCTCGAGTGCCCGCTTCGAAAGGACTTGGTCCGTTGGTCTTTAATGAGCTTCCTGATCAGCGTTCCTTCCGCTAGAGAGAGGTCGATCAGGACTCACTGAATGGTTGAACGCCAGCGACGGTCCGTGGTGGTGGTCAACTTGGTGTCTAGCATCGTTGAAAGCCAAAGTGGGTTGTGTGAAGGGTTCATAGGGAGCCTGTAGTCTCGGGCAATTGTCAACTGAGTCAAGAGATGTTCAACCCAATAGAGAAGAGTATACAGAGAAAGGGAAGGCGAGTTCTTGCGAAGGAAGCGAAGATTGAGCTCTGGATCTGGTCGTCGAAACCATCGGGCGGTTACCCTTCGACTGGCGCGGGATTGCCTGTTCCGGTACCAGGGGTGACGAGGCTTTGCGCTTCTTCCAATGAATCATACCCTTGAGAAACCCCAATGAGGGCTGACAAGTACTGTTGTCAGCGCGTCGATCAGAAGCAGTTCACAGTCGACTCACACGATAACTTTGTTCAGGGAGCTCATCGGGAGCTTTCTGCTTTTCGATATATCGGTGCAGTTCAAGGAGGATGCATAGCTGGGAGAAAGGCTTGACGGACTCCCACTCGTTGTAAAGCTCATCGTTCTTGAATCTAGTGCGCCATGTCGCTGCCGACTTGTAGTCCTTGTCAATGGCGACGATGCTATCTAGCGCGGCAACGATTGTCGCTCTAGGGAGGGAACGGTCGGACGCCTTGACGAGTTCGGCTACCTCCGTTTTCGACGGCTAAATCGTGCTTGAGACCTTGTCACTTTCGATTTCGGAGGGAAGCTGAAGAGTGCAGACATACGAGTAATGCTAGTAACCGTCGCCACGCCTCTAGTGACCCGTCAAAGAGTGGTTCCTCCACGCGATGAATCACTTTGACCCACGTGTTAAAAATTCTCTTGTATAGGCTTTGCTGTTCATCTATATCAATACACCGACCCCACGCAAGACCGAGGATAGGTACTAAATCATCGACATAGGTCTGTAGTTCGGTGGGTAAAGCTTTGCGGATCGCGTTGAGTGTGCTTTTGATCAGGTGGAACGGCACGGCTGGAGGTGCTGAGAGGTATCGGGAGGGATCCATCTAATTCTACGTAGCCCTTGTGGTCGGGCCGAAAGGTGTCGATGAGGGAAGACAAAAGAGGGAAGCTCTCTAACCGTCCCGGCTTTTGTTACGCCCCCGAACCGCGGAGCAACCGGAGAAGATTGAAAGCTGAGATTAGCACAACAAGCAAAGGGGTACTGCTGGAGAGTGTACAGGTACTGAAGAGAGGGAAGGGAAGGGAGGGGGATGACGGGCGATTTTTTTCAAGATCAAATCGAAGCTCTTCCTAGCAGGATCTTGAGGTCGAGGAGGACCTACACACGATCACCCTGTCGTCAGTGACCACCAATGAGAGCGGACGAAAGACAAGTAGAGCGAACATGTCGTAAAGCTCTCGACCAAGTTTCATCTGAACCGAATTGATATTTGATCGAAACGTCTCCGATCTTGTCCTTGACTATACTGCACGACCAACGAGTTAGAAATTTGTCAGCATACCTTCTTCCGAGTTTCGTTCAAAATCGATTCCTCTCCTCTCTCTGGAAAGATTCCCACATTCTTGAATTCCCTCCTCTTGGATTCCCTCTTGTCGAATCGTACCGTCCAGAACAGAATGAGTTGAGACTCACCGATGTGGTACTCTAACACTCCTATCCCTCTCACTAACCCACTCGATCAACTGCCTCAAACAATCCAAGAACGCAACCATCGCGAAATCGAACCTCCTATTCTGCAACACTCTCGAAATCGATAAATCCGATGACCCATACCTATTCCCCCATACTCTCATTCAGCTCTATCACGTTCAACAGAAGAAAGAGAAAGAGGAAAACTCACAATTCATACGATTCCCCCTCTTTTCCTCCCTCCTCGAGTCGAATGATCCGACTGAACGAACCCATACAAACCAATTTCCACCCTTTGAAGCCTCGCATTCCAAACTTGACTGAGATGGTGTGTAGCAACAACAAGGTGTGACCTAGTGCAGCGTTGATTTCTGACCATTCTACGGGAGGGGAGATTGAGGGGAGTCGACCAAGTCTGAGAGAGTTTATTGTACCGAGGGTCGATTCTTGTCCTATACAGAAAGCGTCGTCTACAGGAGGAGCAACGACTTAGCTTTCGAAAAAGGGAGAAAGGTATGGGAGAAGAAAAAAAGCGACGAAACTGTAAACGTTTGTACGTTGCAACTTGTCGAGTTCTTTCTGAGAGTTTGAGAGTCGAGTAATGAGACTGTTTTGTCGATCTTTGAGTACTTCTCGTTCGAGGACGTATTGAGAATGTTCAGTCCAGAATCTGCGAGTCCGAGAGTCGTCAATTTTCGCATTCATCATTCACTCGCTTACTATGGAAAGAAGGGAGGTGAACTCACTGTGCCTCCTCGGCTGCTAGTTCCGCTTCTTCTAGATCCAAAGCTCGTTGTTCTGCTTCGAGGGATTCTTTCGTCTTTTCAATCGATTTCAATTCGTTCATAGCGTGTTGTTCCGCTTTCTTGAGCTGTCAATCATCAATTCGACCATCCTATTCAGTTTCCTTTCAGGTACGTGAATAGAAGAGTGAATGGGTACTGACTTTAGCGATATCTTTCTCNAACCCTTCTTTCGTCAATTCGTTACCATCCCTCTTNGCATCCTCTCGTTTCTTCATAGTTTCCTTCTCAAACACGATCAATCTATCCCTCTCCTTCTTGCCTTCGTCGAGTTCACTCTGCATGAGTTGTACGAGGGTATCGGCACATTCTGTACAGAGGGGATGATCGATCGAGGAAGTTGAAGAGAGGAGTGTCGTCAGGTGAGCGAGTTGAGTCAGACGGGAATTGAGGGAGGTTGGTTCGGATGAGGGGGAGGATGTGGAGTGGGGAGTGGTAGAAGGGAGAGTGGAGGGAAGAGAGGAAGAAGAAGGGGGTGGACGGAGAACTGAATCTGTGAGAACTACGAATGATTCTGTTGGACCTAGATGAGCTGGTAATCTCGGAGGAGGAGGAGGCTGTGTTGATGTAGTATAAGATGGAGAGGGAGGTACAGTGATGCGTTGTATCGTCGTAGGTCTAGTTGAAGAAGTAGAGGAGGTTGAAGGTTTACGATTGATTGCTGTGTTGTAATAAGGTCTGATTTGGGGAGGGACGTTTGGAGGGTATCGTTCTGAATGGGATAACAGGTCATAGGTNGAAGGCGAGAGTGAAGAGATTGAATCTTCAACTTGTGGATTCAGTTGATGATGATGATGCGGGGGTCGAGAGTAATTTGGGAATGAACTAGGTGATATAGGTTGTCGACATTTCTGACAAGATACCATCAATGGTTGGACTAGAGTATTCACTGGTAGAGGAGAGGAGGGAGAGAGACTGATCGAGAGAAGGGTTGAGTTGTTTGCTTCTCCCACTTGACCCTCTTAGTTGAGGGACTAGTGTCTACTACTCAACTATGGATACTCTACCACCACTACCACTAGCTGCACCTCATTCAAACGGCGTCCTTCCTCCTCCGACTGTCGATTCAACTCTCCCTCCTCTCCCTCTCCCTCTCCCTCCAGATACTCGTAAAGCTGCCCACTCTGATCAACATGAACGTGAATTACCCCTCGTATCGACCGACCTCGTCCCCTTGTCTTATTTAATCGACAGATTAATCACTCAATCCTATTCAGATCTCTCAACTCTATTAGAAACCCTCCCTTCCCAGTCCGATCAACAACGTAAACAACTCCTAGTAGATTACGTACTCCACACGAGGAGGCAATTCCTAAAACTCTTGGTATTGACGAGATGGTCAGCAGAGAGTGAAAGGATTAGGAAATCCATGAACATTATAGGGTTCCTCTCGAATCAGAATCATCAATTAGAGGGAACGATTCATGGTTTGACGGAAACCGTTTCTGGGTTAAAAGGAGCGAGAGTGAGGAATTATGATTTAGAAACTAGTTTGGATGTGTTACAGAAAGGTAACTATCAAGGTTTACCCTCAGGGGTTAGGGAAGCGTTCGAAGGACAGGAAAAGTTGAAAGATGATGAGGTGATAGAGACGATGAGGGAATGCGAAGAAGTCATGAGGTGGAGAATCAAAATGGGCAAAGAAGATGTACCTAAAATCATGTTGAACGATTATCGAATAGGTGAGCTTTCACTTGACGCTCTACAAATCGCTCGTGATATGCTGATGTAGGGACATGTCGCTTTCGGCTCACAGCGGATGGAAGAGTTACATTCAGATTAGAAGGGTTATGGGAAGCAAGTTTCGTTTATTCGGGAACTGAAACTCAAGATCCACCTACTCCCTCGACCTCAGAGGAAGAAGATCCAACAAGTCTGATAGCAGAAGATCAATCAGAATGGTATCTGTTATCGATCAAGTTCTTGTTCAAAGTGAAAGATCAAAGAGGCGGTAGTGAGCATTTCCTTTCTCCAGCATTCTCCTCACGAGTAACGACTGAAACCTCATCACCTCTCACTCATTATTATAGATTGGAATCCTACCCCGACTGGACCACTCAAGCAACACCTTCTCGACCTCTGCAACGCTCAATTAGCGAGAAGACCTTTCCTCCCTTCCCCTCCAGCTCCTCGACCACCACCTCAACCCCAACCCAACTCCTCAGATGGAGAACCTTCTATCGATCCGATACTCTTACAAGAACACGAAGAGCTCTCCGCTTCCGACCTCGCCCAACATTCCCTCGACCTGAAAGAAGCCCGATCAAAACGAAGACGAGACAAACCTTTACAGCGGGCGTATACGTTCTTGCAGCGATTGGCACTGAGTTATCAATTGGAGAGTGTGTATTCCCAGGCGGTACAGTTGATCAGGAGCGAGTGGAACGCTTGTGGGTTGAAAGTCGAGATTAGTAAAGAGCGAGATCGAGTGAGGGTTGGGTATTGGAATTCTTCGTAGGTCGACGTATTCTCTTCTCCATTTTTTATCAATTTCCTCGAGGCTCAGAGGATATATATTTCGGGGAGAACTAGTGATGAAGATCGGAATAAATCGACAACAAATCCGAAACCTCAAACTTCAGCTGCTTCTTCTTCTCCCTCTCCAACGGGCCCCGGTGGATCCCTAGTATTCTCCATCACTCCTCCTCCATCTTCCGCCCCTCCTACAGATCCTCAACCAGCAACATTACCCTTGATTCCTTCGTCTTCATCTTCTTCCCGTCTCAATTCTCGTAGAAAAGCTCTCGATTCCCTTCTCTCCCGTTCCAAATCTTCCTCCCTCCCACTCACACCCAATCCTGCGCCAGACTATCCCCCAACGACCTTATACCTCTCCTATGAACCTCCTTCGTCCTCTTCTGCAACGACTCCTCAAGACGTCGGTCAAAGTGAATTACCTAGCGATGTCAGTCTCGAAAAGTTGTTGGAGAAAGTGACGATAGAGCATGCGAGACGAAGTATCCAAGTATTGGAGAATGAATTGAAGGGGGGAGGAGTAGAGGGAGTGAGATTGATCAGAGAGGAAAAGAATAAAAAAGGGAAAGGGAAAGGGATGGATTTGGATTCGGATGGGAATGAAGATGATGAAGTAGAGGAACTGGAGGAGGAAGAGGAAGGAGTGCCATACCTCTTGATTCCGCTCGTTGGAACCCGAGCGATCAGCGCTCATATCGATGAGAAATCGGGTAGATTCGAATTGAGGGTTGCGAATACGTTTGAGAGTGCTGTCGAAGAGACAACAAAGGCACATACGGAGAAAGCTGGTGAAGGAGGTGGAGAGGGGGAAGGAGCGAGTCAAGAGAGTCGATTGAGGAGTGCTAGTGATAGGATCAATTCATTGAGATTTGGGGGTACGAATAGAGCTGGAAATGCAGTGGGAGATGGTGATTATTGGATGAAGAGTTTACCGGATGTCATTGCGAAGATCAAAGCTACCGTGAGTTTCGTTGTCCTTTCTCGATCGACTCTTAGCCGAATCGTGCTGATAGTTTGAGGAATCGCCCGATCTTGCAGACGATACTCGATGAGATCTCTACTCTTCTGACACTTCTCTCCCTTCCAACCTTACGTCGGCTCCCTCTCCCTCCTCGAGAATTATCGAAATTCGGACCCCTCCCCTCTTTCTCTCTCGGTCGTCCAACCTTTCTCTTTGTCCCTCTCAACGCATACTCGAAGAATGAAGGACTCGAAGGATTCTATCTGGCGATTGTATTGATGGAGGATGGAGTGAGGATGGGATTGTTGGGGACTCGGGAGTGTGTCGAAGAGAGTACGGGCAATAGTTGGGTCGAGATTAACGATGTTGGGTGGATATATAATGAGGATTTGGTTGAAGGGAAGGGGAAAGAGAAGGAGGTAGCGATGGGAGAGGTACAAGATAGGGGAAGTAATTTTGGCTTTTCATTAGGAACGGAAAGTTTGAGAAAAGTTTGGAGTTACTGCGTGTAGGTCTTTCGTTCTGTTCTCAACGCTGACTCAATGTGTTACTGATCAGGTGACTTCGAATTTCACAGTCATCGGATACTGTTGTATCGATTGGAACAACAACTCCATTCTCGACAAATCTCTTACCGCTCTTCATCTGCTTCGAGTCGACTATCAATCGGCACAAAGCCTCCACCGTTACTGATACTCGATACGAAAGGATTGGTTCGATTGCCAGGTTCGACTGTTGCGGATAGGACTGGGAGGAGGACAAAGGAAGAAGGTGGGACAATCATGAGAACTGCAGCGTTACAATGCGAGTTTGACGAAGAAGCGAATACGATTAGAGTGAGTCCCGTTCAGCTCTGAGTCTGTATCGCGACTGACGAGGTCTCTCTCCCTCCCAATCAGACGACTCTACACATTCGTCTCAATCCCTCAATACCGATCACCTCGTTTCCTCCCGCCTTCTCGACCAATCCACAACCTGCATCGACAGAGACACCACCGCTATCTACACTGCCGCGAAACGTGTTCTACAACCCATCAACGAGAACTCTCGTCTTCTTGACTGAAAATGGAGTTCTTGCTTCATTAGAACGATTGCTTAGGTGCGTCATCTCTACTGTCAGTCTCCGATGTGCCAGTCCTAACAGTATCGATTTCGGACGTACAGAGCTTATGCGGGAGTGGTGAAGGAGTTGGAAGAAGAGATACAGAGGAAACGAGTTGAAACTGCTCAAGGCAAACTCGAGCTAGCTAGCTGAGTCTATTCTCGGGCGTAGAGATAACTAAGATCCGGAACGTATACTACGAGGCCGAGTAGGGAAGGACAGCGTCGAGATTGCAATGCTATCGACATGCCTTCGCGAAATGTTCGAGAACGGCGAGAAATCCATTTCCCTCGATCCGATTTTCGCGCGCCGGATCTCTGCCTGACATCGGCAATTTGCAGAAGGTGAATGAGAGATGAACACAACCTTTTCCAAGAAGTTGCGAAATTTTGGGAACAGACGTGTTCGAATCCTCGAAAAGTTTCAAGTCCTCGTTCCGCCAATCTCGACCACTTCTGCAGCACTCTCTATAGCTTTGAGTAGATCCAGTACACACTCTCAGGCCTCTTCTTCGCCCCATCCGGACTCCGCCTCGACCCTTGGAACAGTTCGACCTCGACACCTCATCACTCCAATCCCTCCACTCTACCTTCGACTAGTCTAGCGCTTCTTAATTCCCTACAATGTCTTTCCGCGCGCTTGATCTCGTCAAGCCTTTCCTTTCAATCCTACCAGAGGTGTCAGCACCAGATCGAAAGGTTAGTTCAATTCTTCGAAATCCTTCTCCCTGGCAGCTTCGCATGATCAGTAAACTGACGACTCGCTGCTTGTAATAGATCCCATTCAACACCAAGGTAAGCTAGAAGATTCGTCACAGCGAGGGAAGCCCTCGTCACGTCTGTTCGGATCAATAACTCACAAACCACGCATCTCCTCTGTTCCGGTGAATCTAGGTTGGATGGACAGCAATCACCCTGTTGATCTTCTTAGTATGCTCTCAAATCCCACTGTATGGTATCGTATCCTCAGATTCCTCTGGTAAATCCCATTTCTTCGCTTTATCCTCTCCCGCAAGAAAGCAAAGCTGATTCTCGTACCTCCCTCTAGATCCTCTGTATTGGATGCGAGTTATCCTTGCGTCGAATCGAGGTACTCTGATGGAATTGGGTATCACGCCGATTATTACTTCAGGAATGATTATTCAACTTCTTCAAGGTGCTGGTTTAATCGATGTCGATTTCACTCTCAAGGAAGATAGGGCTCTGTTCGGTGGCGCTCAGAAGCGTATGCTCCGTCTTTCGACATAGCTCTTTGTTCGAGGAAAGCTAATCGAAACCGGATTGTTCAGTTCTCGCCCTCCTCATCTCCTTTGGACAAGCTACCGTTTACGTTCTTACTGGTCTTTACGGACAACCTTCCGACCTCGGAGCTGGTGTCTGTCTCCTCCTCATCCTTCAACTCATCGTCGCCGCCTTGATCGTCATCCTCCTCGACGAACTTCTTCAAAAAGGTTACGGACTCGGATCAGGAATCAACTTGTTCATCGCTACAAACATTTGCGAATCGATCATGTGGAAGGCTTTCTCCCCTACGACCGTCAACACCGGACGAGGACCTGAGTTCGAAGGTGCCCTCATCGCCCTTTTCCATCTTCTCTTCACCTGGAACGACAAGTCTCGAGCACTCAAGGAAGCGTTCTACCGTGAACGTCTCCCCAACGTCATGAACCTCGTCGCAACTGTCGCCGTCTTCGCCCTGGTCATCTACCTCCAAGGGTTCCGAATCGAAATCCCTGTCAAGAGTAACCGATTCAGAGGTCAACGTGGTACTTACCCCGTCAAGCTTTTCTACACTTCCAACATGCCGTGAGTACCTTCACTCGCTTAAGCTCTTCTAAATCCTGTCTGACTGATAAGAGTTTGGGACATCCAGTATCATGCTCGAATCTGCTCTCACTTCAAACGTTTTCATCGTTTCTCAAATGCTCTTCAACCGATTCCCTGAGAACATGTTTGTTCGTCTCATCGGTACTTGGGAGGTGAGCCGTTCTTCTCTCTCTTTTTGTCTCCTTCATTATGAACTGCTCGAACTCACCTTCCCCTTGATTCGCTTGTCACACAGCCCATGGCCGATTCCGCTCAATTGATCGCCAAATCTGGAGTAGCGTACTACATGTCACCTCCTCACACCCTCAAGGAGGTCGTCACCGATCCCATTCATACGGCGATCTACATCGCATTCATGCTTTCCGCCTGTGCCCTCTTCTCGAAGACCTGGATCGAAATCTCTGGATCGGGACCTAGGGACGTAGCAAGACAATTGAAGGATCAACAGATGGTGATTGCTGGACATCGGGAAGGATCAATGTACAAGGAGTTGAAGCGAGTTATTCCTACCGCTGCTATCTTTGGTGGAGCTGTTATCGGACTGTTGTCGGTCGCGGCGGATCTCGTTGGTGCTCTCGGATCTGGAACCGGTACGTCAAGTCCTCCTTTGACCACTTGCGACGAGTACAGGTAGACTTCGCTCCTGAATTGAACATCTCGCTTACTTTTGCTTCGTATCTTACACAGGTATCCTCCTTTGCGTCACCATCATCTTCTCATACTTCGAAACGGCACTCAAGGAGACCACTCCCGGGCTCGCCGACACTTTCGGAGATCTCCTCTAATAATCTCTTCGCATCGTTTTTCGAATTTCACTCTACATAAATCGATTGGAAAGGAGCGGGAAGGGTCCCCGAGGTGCCTCGTTCATACATTTCTTGAATTAGTCAGGTGGTAGATAGTCAGTCAGTGGAGGCAGTAGCGGTCCCATGCAACAAAAAAGCAGTCATTTTTACGAATCAATTTTCCTCGCGTTGTTTGTCTCGCTTGCTCGAGCTCGGAGCGGTGACCTCGGGAAGTACAACTTCCTATGCTGCAATTGATTTGCGAGAACGAGAGCGAACTGAAGAGCGTCGAAAGTTTCACTCGCTCGCGAATCTTGAATTGTAACATCTACCTTCAACTTTCTTCAATGGCAACACCGACTATAGCTCTACCACCAGCTCCACCTTCAGATCCATCAGAACAGCTGCCTGAGCTACCACCAGAGCTACTGCTCGCCTTCTTACAGACGCAACATCAAGTTGATGAAACTCGAGAAAGAGACGCTCTTGAAGCGTTCTCACTGGGAGGAGCGGGTCAAGGAGGGGTTCAACTGGAAGACATACTTAATGAGCTCATTCCTGATGGTGAGTAGCATCGCTTCGTGCAAGACCAGAGGAGAGAGAGCTGATGATTTAGTGGGGGGGTATGGGCAAACAGAGATTGCCCTCAATCAGGCCTCACTTGTATCGCTTCTGTTGAGGAATAAGATTCAAACCATCAGGATGGAGATTGAAACGCTCACAGAGATGTTGGAAAACGATCAAGATCCCGTCAAAATGGGAGAAATTCAGGAATTGATCGGAGTGAGCCCTATCCCTCTCGCCGGTAAGATGTTCACTGATGTGGAGTCTGATTGTAGGAGCTATTGAGTCAAGTGACGGCAATTCGAGATGCTGCCACCGAGAGTGAGGTCGTCGTTCGCGATATTACTCGAGATATTCAGTCTCTCGACCTCGCCAAACGCAACCTTGTCGCAAGCATGAACGCCCTTAAGCGTTTCCAGATGCTGGGTAAGTCTGTGATCCATGTCTTCTTTGGGGATACAGCTCACCTTTGCTTGAACAGTCAACGCGTTCGATCAACTCACTAAACTCGCCAAATCTCGTCAATATCGCGAAACTGCTCAAGCTCTGGGCGCTGTCAAACAGCTCTCTTCATACTTCAAGACGTTCTCGAGTGTCGAACGGATAGCGGCAGTCAGCAGAGGAGTGTTCGAAGTACAGAATGTTCTCAAGGCGCAAGTGATGAGGGATTTCGAAGAAGCGTGCGTCGTCTCTACTTACTCTCGTCTTGATGATGCCCACTGACTTGGCAGTACTTGTAGGTTCTCGAGTGAAGCGACTCGAGCCGCCATGACGACTCAATTGACAGACGCTTGTCTCGTCGTGGACGCTCTCGGAGACGATGCCAAGTCAGTACACTCGTCTCATTTCTCTCTTGGTGCCATCTGATGGTCTATCTGTTTATAGAGATGCGCTGCTGCGGTGGTACTCCTTACTGTTGTTGCGAGACTATCGACGGATATTTGGCTCGACGTCAGAGGCAGGTCAACTCGACAACATCTCTCGAAGATTCGCTTGGTTCAGACGGATACTTAAATCACACGAAGATGAGAATGGCTCACTGTTTCCTTCGAGCTGGAATGTGGGAGCTGTGTTGGCGGGATCTTTCAGCGAAGTCACCAAGTTAGTTCTTCCCTCAATACGTAATTTCGATTTCAACTCACGCTCGCTCGCTACAGGAACGATCTCAAGAGTGTCTTGTCCAAATCTTCGCCAACGCTCGACGTCAACCTGCTACTGGAATCGATCGCACAAACCACGGAATTCGAACGCGAAATGGGACGAAAGTACTCGATGCCGGTGAGCTGATTTTGACTCATTTTGATTGTCGCGATATGCTGAACGTTCCCTTTGCTAGTTCGAGAGTATTCTGGCTCTCTCTGCGATCAAGTACGGAGGAAAGGATGCAACTCTACCCATTACGAGCGTTTTCGAGGCGTATCTCGGAATCTTTGTCGATGCACAAGACAAGTAAGTCTCCTTCTGTCTGTCACACATGATGTAAGTGCTCATCTCGTCGTGTGCAGAACTCTCTCGGAAATGATCCAATCTTTCACCTCTTCCCGTATTTCAAGTTCACCTTCCGACAATCCTTCCGCCGTTCTTCCCTCCTCTACCGAACTCTTCTACTTCTACCGAGAAGCTTTGGATCGATGCGCCAAGCTCTCCGTCGGTCAACCTCTACTTGATCTCTGCAAGGTGTATCGAAAATGGCTCAAAACTTATGCCGAAGATGTTCTCGGAGCTGCCCTCATTAGATACGATCGACGTTCAAGCGAAGGACGACCGAACCTTCAAGAGCTACAGACTGCTTGTTTGGTCCTGAACACCGGTGAATACTGCCTCGAAACGGCGTCTCAGGTGAGCACACGTCTCTTTCGCTCGTGATTCGCCTTGCTGACTCCCCTCGAGATCTCTTAGCTCGAGGAACGATTACAAGAGAAGATCAATCCGGAGCTCAAAGATCGAGTATCGCTCGAAGCCGAGAAAGACCTCTTCACCGGAACGATTTCAGCTGCACTCCTCGCAATCCTTCGAGAACTCGAGCTCACCGTCGAGGTCCCTTTCAATACCATGTCTCGAAGCCCGTGGAAGGATCTCGAGTTTGTCAGCAGCGAGAGCGAGTATGTCGGCGAACTAGCTCGAGCATGCGTGACGGTCGTCGGGATCGTCCGAGAAGGAGTCGAGCAAAAGAAGTATGTTAGAAGCACTTGCGATAAGATTGTCGGGTAAGCACCTTTCCTCCGTCGACAGCCCGGTCGGTTCACTGACTTTTCGTTTCCTATCCAGTCTCGTCCTCGCCAAGTTCTTGCAAACGATTGTTCGATGTCGACCTATTCCTCAAATCGGTGCTGAACAAGTGAGCTCTTCCTTGCCCTGTTCTTTATGGGCCAATTGCTGATGCATTCTTTCCTACAGCTCCTTCTCGACCTGCAAGGCTTGAAGCATTGCTTGATGCATCTCGTTCTCGCTCCCGGCGATTCTGCACCTATTCCTACTTCGTTAGTCTTCCTCGTTCTTGCTTTCCTATTTCTGAGCTAACGTATTGTTCAATAGATACTCACGTTACGTCTCACGTTCGACTCAGCGGGTCGATACAATCCTCAAAATCATCATGCAGCCCGAAGATCCTGCCGACGATTTCGTTCGACATTACCTCCTCCTCATTCCCTGTCAATCTTTCTCTGACTTCCAGAAGGCACTCGACCTCAAGGTATGTCTTTCCTAAAGTAGTACACTTTGCTTTGTGAGCTGACTGAATTCATGCTTGGCAGGGGGTTCGACGAGCGGATCAAAACAATCTTCTCGATCTTTTCCTCGCTCGTACTTCGACAGCATCTGGCCTCTCCGATAGCTCCTTCCTTACCCAACTCGACATGGATCCAAACTCGCAATCCCTCACTTCACCCTCTGCTTCTGGCCTCAACTCGCCTCTCGCACCGAACAACCTTTCCTTGTTCAGTGGTTTCAGCTCGGCAGCAACGACTACACTTTCTGGACTACCCACAAATGGCCTCAGTCGAGATACGAGTCGATCTGGTACTCCAGCGTTTGGCGGTCAACGAGGAGAAGGTGAAAAAGGATTTTCTCGTTTCGGTGCATTTTCGTCTCGTTTGTTCCGAAAGGACACCTCTTCGTAGTGTCGATAGACTCTGTTCTTGTTGTATTGTAGTTTGTGGCGTAAATGTTGAAACATTTTCAAAATTAAATTAGCTTCCTTCCCCTTTTCGGGGACCCATCTTCTTGTTCCTGTTCCTCCACAATGTTACGACTATCAGTACTCTTCGCTGTGCTACTACTAGGTGTCTGTGTACGATCACAGACCGCCGCTCCCTTCCCTCCTTTAGTCTGTGAGTCTCGAAATCGCTCGAGTCGGCGAACTCACAAATTCACCTCCACTAACGAATATCTCCCTCGATACAGACACTTACAATGGTCAATCCGCCCCCTCATCAGTAGTCGAAGCAATCTCGACCGCTGCTGAACCTTACAACTCGATCCTGGCGGCAACTGCTTCTGACACAGCGACTGGACTTGTTGGAGCATTCCCAACGACCGCGACCATCGCCGATACCAACAGCCCTGTCGCCGCAACGACGCGGGATGTCTACAGCTCTGGAAACCCGTAAGTTTTGCCTTGGCCTTCGAGAGTTTCGCAAAACTGACCATTCCGTTCTCATTCCCTCCCTCCTCCCTCCTTCACAATCTCCTACCTAACCTGCTACTCTCTTCTTAGCGGCGAGGTACTATCATCAAACACCCGAGCACCTTACACGAAAATCGGCACGGTGGAGACACAATTCTCAACGGGAACAGAAGGTGCAAAGGCAACGGGAACGTCTGGGTCGACAAGATTGGAGTACCCATCGAAGGTGTTGATCGGGTCCTGCTTTGCGATGTTGGGAGGAGTCGCTGTTGGTGCCACGTTACGCTGTTGGTGCCACGTTATTGTGAGACGGTGGTCGGGAGCTCGTGTTATATCCATATTTTCTGTATCCTTCTTCGTAATAATGTTCAAGCAGTCTCCTCTCTCTGTCGATTGGTCGCTATGAAGAGTGCTTCGACTTGAACTACAATCTACATCATCTCGTGATCGACTAGCGGGAGGGGAGCCTCGAGATAGAGGAGCGTTCGAATCGACGAAATGGGCGAAGTATTCTTTTCTGGTATCGGAAGGGTGTTCAGTCGGCAGTGGCTAGAACATATCACTGTCGATAAGGTATCGACAGGATCTCCAGGAGCTGAAACGGAGGACGTGGCGTTCTTGCGAAAGAAAGTATTCCGTAAGTATTCCGTGAGCACTCGAAGCGACTGGTGCTACGGGGCTCGAGCTCACTGTTGATTGTGATAGATAGCGCACGCTTGGGCTCATTGACGGGAACTTGGGTCGGGTTTGTGAGAACAGCTAAAGATTCAAACGTCGGAAGACGAGACGATTGAGCGGGAGCAAACCTGCATTTGACGTTTCGATCGCTCTTCGCCAGATGTTGTCGTTCATGGAATAGTTTGTAAGCGTCGGCATTTTTGATCGTCCGAGGTAATTGGAGCGACAGCGGAAATGAGAGTGCGAAACGAAAGAAATGAGCTTCGTCAGTTCATCTAGTTCTCCAACTTTACATCGGTTCACTCAGCGTTGATACAGCCCAGCCTCAACTCGTCTCCACTCCATCCAGCCCTCGAGATGCCGATTCCGAATCCAGTTCCATCAAGAATAGTGATTTCCTCTTTTCCGGACCTCGGGCCAATTCCTGATAGCAAGCCAGCTCGTTTGTATAGCCGTATGCGAGGCTGCCTAGAGCTGGTATCGTGCTAGTGACTTAGGCTGAGAGGACAGAGATAAGAAGTTGGAAGATCAAAATTCGAGAAAGGAAAGAGGAGGACAATCGCTCTCTTTTAAGTAACCACGACTCCCCCCTTCCATCCCTGGTTGTAGATGCGAGTAGGTAGAAGAAAAAGCGAGTAACATACGAGTCGAAATGAGAAGAGGAGGAGAAAAAGAGAAGACGAAGAGGAAAAGAGCAATTTTACAAAACTCGTGCGACGAGTTCGCTTATTTAGCCTCCTCTTTTCAGAATTCCGTAAAATTTATCCTCGTGACTATGACAACAAGTTCGAGATAAGAAGTAGGGAACCAGCGATGGGCGCGAGCTCAAAGCGAAGGACACAAGAGAGTGGTGTTTCCTGTTTTTGATTCGCGGAGTTACAGACCCTGCTACCTCCACTAGACGGCTTCAAGAGCAGTCTCGACAGGGAGAAGGTGATTTTACAACGACAGTTATGATAAGTTTATACGAGTCTCCTAATCTACAATCTATTGTCTATTGTCATCTCCCTCTGCCGTATTCCGTCCTTCTTTCTTCGTTCCATTCGCAGCCCTTTCTCCCTTCTCCTCTTCGACTCTTACTGCACTAGCCTTCACCCTTCTGTGCCATGCCTTCAGTACAGCGACCGTGATCTGACCGAGCACGATTTGCGATCCTTGATAGAGGACGATCGGTAATGATATGATACCTCCCGCTTGTGATGGTACGCCAGAGTATAGAATAGCGACGATAGCTACTCGTGAACAAGGTCCAGATCAGCCCTGTTCCTTTGTGGTATCGTTAGAAGACGGAAAGAGACTTACGAGCACCTAAAGCGGCACCCTTCGCTGAACCACAAAAGAGGAGAGCAATGGTAACCTCAGGGCTGAAGAGTGGGCCCTTCTCCCGGACTTTCTGGCCATCCTCCAGCGTGATTTGGCGAGGGAACGGGATGTACCGAGCCAAAATAAAGAGCAAAGCGCTGAGTACGATGTACAGGAAGATGTTGGTCATGAGGATAAAGGTGATTGCCTCGCCTGAGAGCACGTCGAAAGCTCCCTCGTAGAATGAGGTCGAGAATGTCGACCAAACAACTCCTAGCAAACAGAGACTGCCGACCTTGCCCAGTTTCAGCTTCGTTCGAACGAGCTTTGTTTGTCGAGGCCAGATGTACTGAATGACCTCTCCGGCGAAGAGAGGGATGAAGACGGTGTAACCGAGCTGAAAGGGAAAGAAAGAGCTTTGAGTAAAGTTGGACAAGCGAAAAAGACGAGGGGTTGAGAACTCACTTGTTCGATGACTTTTCGATAGACTTCTCCGATCCCTCCACCTCGTCCCGCATCCGGTCTGCCAAACTCCCACCTCGATGAGGCAAAGAACATCTCGAGCAACGCCGGAGACAAGAAAACACCGATGAGATTGCCGATGATGACCTCTGTCGTGGATGCCGCTTCATCTCCTCCAGCTTGTCCAGTCATGACCACATTCGAAGATACCGTCGTCGGTACGACGCTCATGACTTGCATTCCGATTAAAGCGTTTCGATCGAATTTGCTGAAAGATGGATCGGAAGCTCGAACGCAATTGATGATCTACGACAAGCGGCAAGGCGTTAGCATTCCTCTTCAGCTACGATGACAAGGCGAGGAATGGTCTGCTCACGGCGAATACGATTGTAGGGAAGACCAAGAAGCAGGTTCCTTGGGTCGCGAGATGCAATCTCCAGTTTCCGGCGCTGTGATACTGTCGAAGTCGCAACACCGTCAGCGAAAGTAGTTCTCAGAGCTTTCTTGCCTCAACGTACCAGGTTCCGCAGTGGTAGCGTGAGGCCTGAGACGAAGAAAATGATTGCGACCAAAAGATACTTGATCGTGTACTCGGCCTTCAACACTCCACCTGTCCTGGCGACGTTCGGAAAGGCTGCGGCCATACCCTATGCTCATATCGAGGGATCATCAACCGGATCGTCAGTTTCTGCATCGAGAGAGGTGAAAAAGATGCCAGATTTGGCGAGACTCACGATAACAAACCCAACACCCAGGACAAACCATTGATCCAATAAGAGCTGGAGTACCGCTTTCGTCCACTTCCACACCTTCTGTGCAAAACTCAGCGGCTTCTCTTCCTTCGGAGGTTGACTCAACTCTGAGTCTTCCCTCTTCCCATCTCTCGCCTTCACTACGTCTGTAGGATCTCCTTCCTCAAGTTCTGTACCTAAATCGGCAGCGATCGTAGCCGCATCATCGTCGGGCTCCTCGATAAAAGTTTGTTGAGGGAGATCTGCGGTTGAAGTTGGAACGGGAGCTGCGTCTGATCGACGCTGACTGCTGTGGTCTTGCGGTATCGGTGGAGCCAGTGAATTGCCTGACGAGGGAGTGACCATCAACCGTCGAATGAAGGAGTGAAAGTAGAGATTTCGACGTAAGCCAAGGTTTTCACCCCGGGTTTTGCAATTGATAATCGCAAATTTGAGAGTTTGCAAAAGATAGCGATCCGTCACTGCCGCCGACGGATCAAGCGGATCGATTCGAGGGGTCTACTTGGACGAACGATGCAGGACTGGATAACTCGTAGAAACGAAAACGAAATCTTTATTTTCAATCGCCCGCCCGAAAACAAAAAAGGCAGCAAAAGAGAGAAAAACGATGGGTAGTAAGGGGATAGAAGATCCAGTTTGACGAAGAAGGGGAGGGATGAGGAAAGCCTGATTGACCAAGAGAGAATGGGAAGAAGAAGCGAAAGGAGGATTGTGAAGGTTTGATAGTTTGCCTGACGAAGGACGATCGATGTTAGGAGGAGAGGAGAGGAGCCAGTGAGGACCGAGAGGATGGAACGCGAGGGGAGGGGTTGGAGACGAGAGGGATTGATATTTGGTTAGGAAGAACAGAGTTGCGAGGGCCGATCAGAAAGGAGACGGATAGAGTAGAACAGAGATTTCAGATCAATGTGATTGAGCGTTTACTGTCTGCAAATCGACAAGTCATAATCAGTTTCTGAACATCGAAGTGGGAGCTGATCGAGGGAAACGTACTGCTTGCACTCAGCGGGATCTTGAGGAGTGTTGCCTTGAGGGGGGACAGGAGCACGTCGGGGACCCTCATCTTCATCGCTAGAAGGAGAGTGACAAATACGAAGGGTCAGCCTCATACGTTCGCGTCCAACCGCGAAAACAAGAGTGCTTACGATTCTTCCTCATCCTCATCGAATTCGTCATCAAACTCATCACTGTCAAAGTCCTCTCCTCCAGCGGCACCTTGTTCGTACCTCAAAGCCTTTCCAGTGAAGAAATCGATAGCACGGGGGATCACTCGCTCCTTGAGGTCTTCTCCGATTTGGTAATCGAGTTCGAGCTTCTCGTCGAGGTCGTCGTCAATCGAGATGTCGGAAGCATCNTCGGCAGCAGGAGGTTTGGGAGGGGAGAAGAAGGAGAAGAAAGAGTCGGTCGCAACGACCTTCTTGACAATTCGAGTCTGGTTGGTGTCTATCCGAGCAATGTGAACGTGTTAGCATCGAGCGCTGCTGCAGAGAGAGATCAGAGTCAAACGTACTCTTGTTGCGTTGCTTCTTGGTCTCAATCTTGGTGGTAAGGTCCTTTCCTTCTTTCCAGTTGATCTTGGTACCCTCGGCGTGATCGTAAACGAAATCACCCTCGTATCCAACCTCATCCTGGTAGTAGTAGCTCTTCTCGAGTTTGGTGTTCTCGAAGAATTCCTTGGCTCCTTCGTTGAATTCGAAGACGAGAGTGAATCCGGACTTTCCTCCTTCGGGATAGGTGACTCGAATGTCGACCAAGTGCTTGAGGGCTTCCTCGTCTCGTTCAGTGATGAGTTCAGAGAGTCCGAGGTGGTTCTTGAGGGTAGTGAGCCAGAATTCGGGGATACCTTTGGGGGCTTGTTCGATTTCTTCCGAAGTAGGTTTAACTCCCTTAGGCTTCTTCTCCTCTTCCTCCTCATCTTCATCATCCTCAAAGTCCGACTCTTCATCTTCCTCTTCTTCCTCAGTCTTGACTCCTTTCTCAATCTCGTCCGACTTAGGTTCATCCTTTCCTTCAACGAGTTGCCTCCTTCGCTCGTACAAAGGACGGTACTTCTCGGCGTACTTCTTCTCGAGTTCAAAGATGTCCTTTTGGAATTCGGCTTCGAGAGCAGAGTGATCTCGTTGGACTCCCTTAAGGGCGGTGAGACGGTATTGGATAGCGGTGGGAAGGGATTCGACGTATCCAGATGATCGACCGATCAAACCGGAAAGGCGGCCTTGAACGAGTTGAGCTGCATTATTGGGAAAGAATGTGTGATCGGAAGAATGAGGGAGTGTGAAAGGTGAAGATTCGCGTTGAAAAAAGCGGGGGGTTGGGGAAAATTGAATGAAGAGGGAAAAAAGCGAAATCGATGTCAGCGACGCGTAGAGTGATAGAATTGGTGGAAGACGAGACTGACCGAAAGCAGGGTTGCCAGCGAGAGCAGCCATACCTTGAGCGTCTCGCGAGCCGATAGTTTCTGGCTCATCTTCTTCTCCGAGAGTGGGAGGGATCTGAGGTCGACTACAAACCACACAGCGCGGGAAGACTGTCAGCTGTCTCTTCCACTGGTGCGAGATCGAGTGGTCTCAAAAGCGAGGCAGGAGAGAGGGAGAGGAGAATAGAGTTCTTACGAGACTAATGAAGAAGTAAGGTTGTTGACGGCAGGGGTGTTCTAACCAAGAGAAGAAGGGTGTCAGTAGATGCTTCACATAGTCTAGAGTAGTATGTGATGCTCACTTGGGGAGTACTGTTGTCGTGAGTGGCCAAACACAGTGATCTAGTCAGCTTGATGAGGTTGAAAGAAAGGAGAGAAAAAGACAACTCACGGAGCAACTTGTCCACCAGGTCCAAGGCGGGAAGGGTCAGTGGGCATATTTTGAGCCATCTTTGAAGGATTAAGTGAGAGTAAGAGTGATAGGTGGAGAAAAGGTCGATTTGGTTTGTCTCGCTTCAGAGAGCGATTAATGGGTTCGTTTTTCACCTTCACTTTCGAACCAAAGCTAGCCTACACTACCATCGAGCCATGTACGATTAAGCCAAATGTCATCAAGTCCTACTCCCTCGTCGACGTCGACTCTTCATCCACTTCACTTGCCTCCTTCGTCTCCCTTCGCTCCCACTTCTTCGACCTTCGCTTCCACCTCTGCACATGACCCTACATCTTCAAGTTCATCATCTCGTGCACCGTCTCCAGTCAGTAGAGGCGTTCGAAGTCGAAAACCGAGTCCTCTTCCCCCCACTCCTTCCGACTCGAACCTCTTCAATAACAATGATTCAGCGGATGTGACAAGACCCAATCTGAGGAAGGCTACGAAAGATGCACTCGGATTGGCAGGACGAGGTTCAGACACTGAAAACGAGAGCGGGAGATATAGTGCAGAGGAGAAAGGGAAACAGCGGGAATCTAGAAGAGCCGCTTCAGAAGCACCTTACTCAGAGAAGGATACCGAGAGAGAAGTCGTCGTGCACAAAGTAAGCTTGATTGAAGTAGCTGTCTCAAAAGCGAATCCTGACCGATTTCATTTTTTGCAGGTTCTCAAAACCGACACTATGGCTTCCGTTTCGCTTCAATATGGCATCACCGTGAGTCTCTCCTGCTCGTCAGATACATCATGCAGAGGCTGACAAGGTGGAAGACCCTCAGCAACAAGCTCTGCGAAAAGCGAATCGATTATGGGCGACAGATCCGATCCACCTCCGACCGAATCTCCTCATCCCACTAGACCAGTGCAACCTCCCGAGCTCATCTTTTGGTCTCGAACGTATAGCGCGAGAAGAGAATGGAGATATTACAGTATGGAAACGAGAAGCGCCGACTTCACCTTCGAGGCGGACAGACCATGAAGGTTTAAGCGTCGCGGCAGGACGGTCAGAGAAGGAGCATCACATTCTCTCGCCGACTGCACGACGATTGATCTCGACTTCTTCGTTCGAGACTTCGCCAAATCCAGCAGGAAGCGATTTCCTCGCAATATGGGATGAAACTCCTTCTTCGTCTTCTCGACCTTCGCTCGACTCTGTTAGATCCTCTACAGGCTCAATAACATCGTCTTCACACGCTCCCAGGCCCTCATACTCTCCGCAAATCTCGTCGTACCTCTCCTCGACAAACAATCCCTACTCGTCTTCACCCTCTCTCGGTACTTCTCCGCCTTTACCGACCTCACAAGATCTATTCGACGCAACGAATCTCACACCGATGTCCCCATCACTCATCCCTGCGAGCACCCCCGATTATTCTTCCTCTGCCTCTCGAGCCTCGACATCCCTTTCTCCAGCTCCCTCGTCCTCTTCAAACACCACACCACCTTCCGACACCGGCGCAAACGGTACTCTCTCGAAACGGACCCTCAAAATTGAACGTCTCCCTGCATCGCAACTTTCCTTCTTCCCACCTCACGCAAACGCAAACGAAGATTCACCTTCTACCACGCCGAAACCTACTCCGTCTGAATCGACAACGAAACCACCTTCGGAAGATCTCTTCTTTGGACCTCTGACGAATTCACTCGCATCCTCGTTCTCCTCCCTTGGCCTGAACAAGTATCTTCCAACCTCATTCTCCTCCTCCAATCTCTATTCCAAGTCCGGTTCCATCGCCCTCCCTCTCTCACGCACGAATTCTTCCAATTCGAATATGGGAATGAATAGGTCGAGTTCGATGAGAGGATGGAATTTAGATTTCTTCGGAGGAGAGGAGGAACACGCTCCTTCGTCATTCGCGAAAAGTGCGATCTCGAGATCGAGAAGTACGCTCGGGTTGAACGGAGCGAGTGATAGTAGGAGGAGAAAGGGAGAGAATCAGGTTTCGTCGCTCAATGGGATTCCTCGGAGGACGAGTGAGATTGGATTGGAGGATGTCACGACGGGCACAGGAGCAAGATCAAGTGGAACTAGTGGGGGAAAGAAGGACAGGGACTCGAATGAACGAGTCAATGGAGGAGGCAATCGAGCGAGAGGCGATGTGAGGGAGACTTTTGGTTTGTTATGAAGCGAACGCTGCACAGGGATTGCCCTGTCTCATCTTGTCTATGCCCTGTTGTGTCGTACCCCCTTATTCGTCCTGTATACCCTCCCGCTCCATCTCCTTTTCGATATTATTTCTCGCAGCAACTTCGAATCAAAAATTTCGCGTTCTTCTTGAAGCCCGTCTGATCGACACCTTTGTTCGATACTTACTCGTGTGGATTTGGTAGAAATCATTTAGGCGGAGTGGAGTTGCTTGGTAGTTGCCCACTTTGCGAAATCTCAACTTTCTCGCATTCTCTCGCTTCAACACGCACCTTCTCCTTTCTGGCGGAGGGAGTATGGCAGCTCCTGATGAGGAAGAGCTAGTATTACGAGCGGCAGACGAACTACTAGCTCAAGACGATGCTACAACTCTGAAAGACCCAACAAAACGTCAGCAACACCACAGAAGACTCAGTTCGACCGCTTCAGCAGGACATATCCCTTTGCATAGTGTACCAACAGCCAACAGTCTACCGGCAGCACCAAGGGACCTCGTTGCTTCACTCACGGTCCTCGTTTGTGTCTCAACTTTGGCAACTCATCAACTCCCTTTGATCGCCCAACACTCGAAATCCCTGCTTTTAGCATTCCCATTCTTACATTATGGATCTCTCGGCTTATTGGGAGTCGGACTGGGATATTGGAGACCTAGAGGAGCGTTTGGGAAAGGTGTAAAGGGAGGAATCGAGTTGGGAAGAGGTGGTGAAAGGGCGAATCGGAAGGTCATGGCCCTTGCAGGAGCGTTCAGTGCACTATCAATGATCTTGAGGCTGTGGACGACGAGGCGGAACGACAACCGGCTGTGTGAGGTGATCGATGTGAGTTTTCGAATTATCTCCTCTCTTTTCCCTTTGCTCCCGTTGATCTTTCACCCGTGATACTAGCTCTTCGTACTGCCAACAATACTCCTTATCCTTCCCTACCTCTCTCCTCGACTTCCTCTCGGCAGCCCTCTCCACTCTCCCATTCCCTCAGTTTTCGCAAATACCATCGTTCTCACAACTTTCATGGCGGGATTCTGCTTGATCGGTATCTACGGCTCTTCGGCCAAGCTATTACTTGCGATACTGAGGCTTCCCTTCGAGGCATCGGCTTTACTACTGCTCAAAGAAGGCCTATCGGATGAAGGGAGAATAGGAGAGTTCTTGATGGGAAGTGTCGCTGTGAGTTCAAATTCTGTCTCTTCTTCAATCCTTCATCCCTGGGGGCGTACTCAAGATTCTCGATATCCTTCTCAGGCTGCCACAATCACTTCTCTCGCCTCCGTACCGCTCACTTGGCTCGTACCTCTCGAATCGATATTCCCTGCACCTTCGATTTTCGCCGTTCTGCTCACTCTTGCATCCTCGATCGGATCTCAGATCGCCCTCCTCTTCGCCCTCTACCTCTTCACATCTCCCCTGACATCTTCTGGCACCCTCTTCGCCCGAAACTTCCTCCTCCTGTGTTTGGCGACTCTCGGCGGAGACGGATTCGCGATTCAAGATAACTGGCTACAAGTCATCTTCGTATACGCAGTTGGAACTGCTGCTATAGCATGGTCAGACTCGGAAGTTTCGTCATCAGTCAGGGGGATTAGCAGTCAAAAGGGGTCTCAATCCGCCTCGAACACGGGTTATTCGCTCCTCAACGCGAATGGACCTGCAGGAAATGGACTCTCTTCATCGCCCAATCTCTCAAACCCTTCTTCGCCTTCCCTACATCCTTCGACTCCTCCTGCTCTCGGTAACCGGAAATCGTCCTCAGAACGAATTCCTCAATCGACCTCTGCCTCTTCCGCTTCCTTCCTCCCTCAATCCCCGCTACTCGCCCTCGTTCCTTTTATACCCTTAATTATTCACCTATTGCAACCACCCGCATCAAATATACCTCCTCTCACCCACGCCTGTTCCCTCCTCCCTTATTCCCTTCGAGCAGCAATCTGTCCGATCACTGCTATACCCCTCGACATGTCCAAGAACAACGTCGATATCGTTATCTCATACTATTCAGAAGACCTACCTCATGTCAAAGAACATTTAGATGGAATGCGAAAGTTGCCGTTCGTAATGGAAAGGGATGAGCGAGTTGTGGTGTATAACAAGGGACCATTGAGTGAGGAGGAGATCAGGCAAGGCATGGAGTTGCTGGAGCACGACGAAGTTGTGCCGCTCGACAACGTTGGACGAGAAGGGGAAACTTATCTCAAGGTGAGCGGTCTCTACCTTTTACTTGTCCTCGACAGATCAGCAGCTCAAACGTCCTTAATTACGGTAGCACATCTTGTTACATTACAACGATACAATCTCCTCATCACCTTATCCTCTTCCCGCTTCGAACTCCTCGGACGATCGAGCGTCCTCTCATCTTCGCCGAAAGACTCTCGCCGCTCATACTTTCTTCCTTCAACCTCATCTCGCGTGGCCTTGGGTAGCGGCACCTCGTATGCAACTCGTGGGACCAGATACGGGATTCGCACATCTAGGACCTTTGATCGATGCGGATTGCGGGAAGGACCTCAAAGTCAACGTCGAATTCCCGATCTATACCGAGTTATTCGGTATCTTCACTGGGAGTCTATGTCCTCCAGGAGGTCAAACTGTACGTCTTCATTCCTCTTCTGCTGCTCTTTCTCCCTCTCCCTTTTCTGCCTCTCTGCTCTCTCGCCCCCTCGCCTACTTCTCTCATCTGCTCGTCTTATTTCGTATGTAAAGAACTAATCGAACATTGAATGTCTCTCCAGATGGCGTGGTCGGCTCAGTTCGTAGCATCACGCAAGCGAATCCTCGCGAATCCTTACCACAAGTATTCCTACGTCGATGAGCTCATGTCTGCTCCTGCTGATCACTGGATCCACAACGTGAGTCTCATATCTCTACTGACGCGTGAGCAGTAGTACTAACGCTTTCTTCGTGTTTAGATGTGGGGTCCGAATGAATCAGGAGGACCTTCGAATCCTGCTTTCGGTCACTCTGTCGAACGTGCTTGGCCAATCGTCTTTGATTGTTGGGATCCTCGATTTGGAAAGGAATGTACAGACGACGTCATGGATAGGGATAAATGTACTTGTTTGGATGAGGACGTTTCGCAATAGCAATAATATAGACGATTTTTCTACTTGACAAGTTCTTCGACGAGAACCTTCTCTACCTCCCAAGCACCTCCCCACGAGATAGCTCTCGCTTTGAATCCGCCTGTCAATCCTTCCTTCTCCAAGCGACGAGACAGCTCTCGGTACATTCGAACGAGAAGAATGTCTTGCCTACAAAAAGGAGACGTCAAGCCGAGTCAGTTCGCCGTCGACACAGATACAGAAGAGAAAACATACGATCTCAAGTGTAACGCAGGGCACAAATCGTTTCCACCATCTCCGACGTAAACGACCCGATCGAAGTTCTCCCAACCACCGTTCCTCTCCATGAAGGCCTCCAACTCTTCCCCTTTGCACATGTTGGGAGAGCATCCTACTTTGCAAGAGTGTTGAGGACCGGAAGGATCAACTCGTCGACGAAGTTTGAGTAAACCGTCTGAAGTGAATTCGGCAGGGTTCGTAATGATCTCGTCGAATTGGTCTTCCATTCCATAGTGCTGCATCACGGAGATTTCCAAGTCAGCTTGAATCCCGACGTCCGTTTGAGGGAGTGAAAACGAAACGCACTCGGAGAACAGTATCGATGAAAACGGTGTTTGAGTTGGAAAGGCACAAGAAAGTAGCTTGAGGATCTGAACGAGCCTTGACAGTCGCTAATCCTCGCTTCATCGCTGGGTGCTGTCATCGAGCGCGAACAGACGTTAGTGGGGTTCGCGAATCGAAAGGCGAAATTTCACAGCGAAGACAACTTACGAGAGGGAGAGTTTGAAGCGCGGCTTCGATATCAGCTCGTGTCTTGCCTTCCTGGTGGAGTTTGACGAGGTGCTGAGCGCTACGACGAGAACGTACTGAGAATGAGCGAAACTTTTCTTGCGAAACAACGAAAACGAAATCCGAAACTTACACGTTATCGGTCCACTGCGTCGTTTTCTTTCCTTCCCTGAGACTAGTTCGCAAGTGAGGAGCGAGGACTTCGAAAACGTATCGATCGGTATCTTGATCTGTTCATTTCACATTTCACGCAAAGTCAGATTGCGAAACAAGAGAAGAGCTGAAGTAGCGAGGGTAAGACGTACCGACGCATGACCAATCGAAATCGAACACGATGAGTACCTTCTTGACCATGATCTGATGCAGACGAAAGGCGAGAGGGGAGCAAAGAAGGAAAGGTTGAGTCAAAGGAGGGAGAAAGGAAGGTGAGGGGTCGAGGGAGGCAGTAGCCCGTCAGCCAGTTGTGCGAGTAGCGGAGACCTTATACGACCGTCCTCGAATCGAAGCCGTAGGCAACGTGGGCTCGTGGGTTCCCGACAAGGGTGGAGTGAAACGAGGAAGTTGAGCAAAGACGAGGGACTCACTGTAGAGGTTGCGAGCTAATTCAAGTTAGTTCTTGACGGGTATCCGAGAGCTTCTGAGTCGAGACTGGCGTATCGAGGCTGAGTGTATGGAGGGGAGGAACTTCAAAAAGTTTTCGAGAATTCCAGTTTTGGGTTCCTTCTCTTCACTTTACAACTACACTAAACTACTACTCAAACATGTCTGGTGCTCCTCTTATCCTCGGTCTCTGGTACGCTTGAACTTCCGCTCTCCCCCTTCGTCCCCGTCTCCCTTGACAAAGGTTTTCAATCTTTTTCTTTCAACCTAAAACTCACATCTCGCTCGTCTCGCGTGTTGGACAGGTCCGTCACCCTTGAACCCGGAAAGACCATCTCGCAAAACACTTCCCCCGCTATCCAAATCACCAATGTTTGCGTACGCTTATAAACTTCTCGCTCTCGCAAACTATTCCTGCAAGCTGATTTCTCATACAATGTGACGATTTAGTACGGCCCTGAAGTCAAGGGAAACGCTCGATCAGCAGTCATGATGAAGTACCCCGAATTCGAACAAGATTCAGATGATGAGGATGATGAAGAGGAGGAGGAGGATGAGGACGATGAGGAGGGAAACATCAAGCTTCCTAACCTTATCACCAAGGAGACTGTTCTCGCTGTCTTGAAGCCCAACGGCGTGAGTTTTCGTTTCACCTTTTTCCTCGTAATTCGGCTTGCGAAAGGCTTTCACGTCGACTGACGCGTCGTTTCCAACCCTTTCTTTCTCTTTCGTGAATAGTCTGAGCAAGCTGCTATCAACGTCTGCCTCGTTGAGGACGTCGAGGTTGTTGAACTTTCCGTCTCGGGTGAAAAGTAAGTTTTCGCGTCCCTTAGCAGCCCTTCGCACGAAGCTGACCCTCCTGTCGCTCTACAGCCCTGTCTACCTCACTGGACACTACATCCGTCAAGAAGACTTTGACCAAGAACCTTACTCGGACTCCGAAGACGGTTCTGAGTTCGACGAGGAGTTCGATGATTCCGACATTTCTGGTTTGATTGGTGAGGGATCAGAGGACGAGGATATGGAGGACCGAATTCAAGAGTTGAAAGAGGAGAAGCCGTGAGTACTTGATTCCTCGACGAAACTCTCGAGGGACGATGAGCTGAACTCGATTTCCTGAGGTTTCTATAGTTCCAAGAAGCGCTCTGCCGAAGCTTCCTCCGCTGCTGATGACTCTACCGTTTCCGCTGCCGACCTCGCCGGTCTCTCAAAGAACCAAAAGAAGAAGTTGTTGAAGGCTCAAAACGGTGAAGCCGTCCCTGCTCCCGCTGCTGCCGCTTCCCCCGCTGCCGCCAAGAAGGAAGAGAAGAAGGTCGAGAAGAAGGTGAGCCCTTTGTCCTTCTCTTGATCCTGAGAGCTACACAACTGACGAGTGATCCTTCGCAATTCAGGCTCCCGCTGCCGCTGGACCTAAAGTTCAAACTCTCGCTGGAGGTCTCGAAATCACTGATGCCAAGGTTGGAACTGGAGCTGCTGCCAAAGCTGGATCAAAGGTTGGAATGAGGTACATTGGTAAACTCGAGAACGGAAAGGTCTTCGATTCAAACACCAAGGGATCTCCTTTGAGCTTCACTCTCGGACGAGGACAAGTCATCACCGGATGGGACAAGGGTATTGTTGGAATGCAAGTAGGTGGTGAGAGGAAGTTGAGGATTCGTGAGTCCTTCTATCTGACTTGACAAGTAAGAAAAACTCAAAACTAACAAGTTCTTCGTTCAGCCGCTGCCATGGCATACGGCAAAAAAGGGACACAGGGAATTCCCGGCAATTCCGTCCTATTATTTGATATCAAAATGGTATCGCTGTGTGTCTGATCTTCCTGCGTCGTCGACGGACGAAAAAAATACTGATTCCATCTTTTTCGTTTCTACAGCAAGAACTAGATCAACTTTGTAGCTTACAGTACTTCTTGGAACTAGGGAAATAATGTCTAAAGATACACGATCTTGATTCCTTCGGACTCCGCGGCGTCCAAGCGATCTTTTCTCCTGCTCAGATCGGTTTCTCTAATTCTCTCTCTCTCTCACCCATCCTCTTCCCTGATTAAATCCGACCCGTTATCGAGCGAGATGATCTCTTGTTGTTGCTTGCCGTTGACGATCATTCGAGTATTCTTCGAAACCCTCTCTTCCCTCTGCCGAAAGCCCTCGCTGACTGGCCATTTTCTGGCAGGTGATCGACGTCCTTCTCCTTGCGATCGTAACCGTCTCTGCCGGGTCAGTCTCCGCTTTCTGCCTGTACTCGAGCTTCCACCAGACTGATCATTTTGAGCTTTCTTCTAGATTCGTCATCTTTACACTCTCACCCTCGGTGACAGCAGCCTACGCTTCACAATTAGGCTCAGGCACGTTTGCGGTCCTCTCCTTGGGACTGACGGTGCTCGCGATGATGACAGACGTCGGTCGCAGCGTGACTTGGGCACTAGGTGTAAGCGCTTTCTCTTCCTTCGAACATCTTGCGCCACTTTGATGAGAGTTGAGGTGATATAGGCTTGTACAGCAGGGTGTGGTGCCTTCTGGCTATGGCTGTGTATCAACGGGAAAGAGGACCTCGTTTGGTTCGTCGAGATCTCGCTTCCGTGAGATTTTGCAAGGCACGGGCGCCGACTAAGAGCCTAGATTCCTTTGACAGTACGGGATACCCATTCATGGCCTCTGCATGCAGCTTGAGCGGAATGAAGTACTTGTTCTGGGCTGTGCGTCCTCTTTCCCTCTTCTGTATCTCAGATTCCGATCCTGGTGCTTCTTCGAGATTCCGACTGCATCTGACACCCGGCTACTTGACTCGGTGTCACAGATCTACATCATCTCATTCATCGCTCAAATCCTGGTCTTCTTCATCGGTACGTCGAGGTCCTTGGCTAGTCTCCCTTGTCGAGCTAATGTTTGACGTACTTCCGCATTAGTCAAACTTGGGGACATCCCGTGTCTCAACTTTGGTGGACGAGGCAAGAGTCGCTCGATGGGCAAGACTTCGAGGCGACGCGGACGAAGTGGTCAAGATGAAGAAGGAGAAGCGATGGGATTGCAAAGAGCCTGGAACAGTGACAGTAGTCAGCAAGAGTCGGACTCGGACGCGCACAAGCAAAGGACGATGAGCGGGAAAGGTAGAGGGGACGGGGACGAGAGCGCTGGTCGAAAGAGCTTGGGATTGGGTGATGAAGACCTGAGCGGCGAGGGCGGATCGGGGAGGAGATCNTCTATGAGACGCTACTGAGGTAGCCGGGTCTCTGATGACTCATAGAGAGGCTTTTAGACCCGAATATACTTGATCGGGAAGGCAGGGAGGTGTAGCTTGCGAGATAGGATGGTGAAAGAAGATTGCGAAACTGGAATCGACGCTTCGAACATCCCTGGTCGGACTTGGATGAGCCTGAAGGTCGCGGAGAGAGGGCGTTTCGTCGACTCGAGTTTCATTCAGAGAAGCGCTGATCGGTGTTGAAAGAGCCATACATGACAGCAAGCCTTCGAGGCGGTCGCGATAGATTTGCGAGGACTTTGGTTCGGAAAGTCTCGGGTGGGAACTCGATTCGCGCTTGTTCGCAAAGACGAACCGAGTCATAGCACTACTGGGAAATATTCAATGACGAAAGTTGAATCTGTCGGTCGAGTCAAAATTGGAGGAATTTCGAAAAAAGTTGAAAGAGTCGTTATCTTTCACCCTCACCGTCAACATGCTCTCAACGAAACTCGCACCGATAGCTCGCAAGAGCTGCTTCTCGCTCTCCTACCGCACTTATGCAACTGCGCCAGCTCCGACTCTTCATCCTTCAGAATCTGGACTTCGACCTCCCCATCTCCTCACTCTCGCCGATCTCACCATCCCGCAAATTCAAACACTCATCAGCTCAGCCGTAGCCTTCAAGAAACATTACAAGAGTAAAGCTATTCCCGAAGCAGGGAGGATTGAGGGAGCCAAGTTCGAAAAGGGAGATGAACAAACGAGTGAAGATGTCAACCGAAAGAGTCTCGATAGTAAGACGGTAGCTCTCATCTTCAGTAAGAGGAGTACTCGAACTCGTGTATCGAGTGAGACTGCTATCAAAGCACTCGGTATGTTCCCAACTCTCTTTCGTTGAACAGTGACTTCGCTCATTCTCCCACCCCTCCAGGTGGACATCCTATGTTCCTTGGTTCTGGTGATATTCAACTCGGTGTCAATGAGACGCTGTATGATAGCGCTCGTGTTATCAGCTCAATGGTGGATGGAATCTTTGCTCGAGTTGGGCACCACTCTGAAGTCGAGGTGAGTTTGAAAGCCTCTCGCTGCAGAACGGAGCTCTACTCACTCGTAGCGATGGATACAGACCCTCGCCGCTCACTCTACCGTTCCAGTCATCAACGCTCTCTCTCACCTTTACCATCCAACACAAATCCTCGCAGACTTGCAAGCTCTCCTCGAAGTTCGACAACCCTTCACTACCGATCTCTCATCTCTCAAAGGCCTCACGATCTCATGGGTCGGAGATTCGAACAACATCCTAAACGAAATGATGGTCACTTACCCTCGAATGGGAATCAACCTTCAAATCGCTACTCCGAAAGGTTACGATCTCGATCAGGAAGTGTTGGATCGAGCGAATGCGGGAATCAAAGCTGAAGGAGGAACAGGGAAGATCACGCACACCCACAGCCCAGAGGAAGCGGTGAAGAATGCCGACGTCGTTACCACCGATACTTGGTGAGTTACAAATTACGCAGAACGGGCTTTCCCGATGATATTGACGCACCGTGGAACCCCTCAATTGCAGGATCTCTATGGGACAAGAGGATGAGACTGCTAGGCGAAAGAAGGATTTCGCTGGATATCAGGTTACAAACGAACTTCTCGCTCGAGGTGGAGCAAAGAATGATTGTATCTTCATGCACTGCCTCCCTCGACACGAATATGAAGTCAACGACGAGGTGTTCTACGGTGACAAATCGATCGTATTCCAAGAGGCGGAGAACAGGTAAGAGAAAAAGCCTCTTGACTCGTCCCGCCTCTTTGTCGAAGATTGCGATATTGACCGGCTTCCTCTTCACTCTTCTATAGGAAATGGACGGCTCTAGCTGTGTTCGACGCTTTCGTCGGCAAGTGGAAAGTGTAGACACAACTCGCCATCTTTGAAAAGTAAAACCAGGAAAACATCAACTCAAGCCCAGAGAGGAACTCGCCAGTTCGCATCTCTTCAGTCAATCTACTGACTCGACTTGCTTCTGTGCTCGTTTCCATTCTCTTCACACCCATGTCTCTCTCAATCAACGCTGACGTTCTTAGACTCATCATTCAAGAAGCAGCGAACGAGGCAGAAACTTCTTTTTCTCATTCGACCATCGATGCCTTCTACCAACGATCAACCACACTCCGACGATTCTCACTGGTCAACTCGCAATGGAGGTCCCTCGCTCAACTCGAACTACAAAGCTACGTCGTTCTCACAAACCGGAATCAAAGACTCGCTCATTGCGCAATCGTCAAGACGGGATTGGCGAAGAGGGTTAGGAGACTCTTAGACAGGAGAGGAACAGGAGTGAAGGATGAAAGGTTGTTTAGCGAGATTCTGGAGAAATGCGAAGGGTTAAGAGAATTGGATTGTTGGAATTCAAGATTTGCTTTGAGCAGCTTACTGAAAGCCAAAGGTACGTTGTTTCCTTTGCACTTGTTTGTGAAGCGTCGGCATCTGATTAATAGTCTTTGTGCTCACAGAGCTCGCGTCGTTGTCGTTATCGAACGTTTCCCTCGTAAACGACTCGCAGAGTCTCAGCCTTCCTTTCCGTCTCCACTCCTTCAGCTTATCCGGAAGCTGTACAATCACGAAACTGGACTGGAGAGCGCTTCAACAAGCAGGTGCAGGCAAAATAAGAAACCTCTCGCTCGCAGGACGACTCTCCTCGAATCCCGCTTCTCTCCTCGACGCACTCTCTTCCTGGCTCCCTTCTGTACGAACCCTCGATCTGGCCGAAGTTGACCCTCCTACCCCTCTTATCCCGTCTCTTCATGGCTGTCAACAACTCGAACGACTTTCTATCAAACTCTCTGATTTCCCTGCAGCTCTCGCTATTCTCGGCTGTTCCCCTCAGCACCTCGAAGTCGTTGCTTCGAGCGACACACTCGATACTTGGACTTGGGAGGACTATCAATCAAACGTCCTTTTCGCCATAGGAAAAGCCCCGTTAGACAAGGTGGAAAATGTGAAGATTGTTAGGTTACCTGGGATCGACGAAACTCAGAGGGAGGTCGCTTTATCAGTCAAGATTGGGAAACGCAGAGTCGCTGCTGTCAAAGGGACGAAATTGTAAACTTGAATCGCTGTAATTTTTGCTTTCTTTCGTTCATTTCAGCTGTCATGCCATCATTCTCTGCCCTTTCGCTTGATCGTTCCGAGTAGGATTATACAAGCCTGGCCTGTTGTACGTAACTTTCTCTTCCTTTCTTTCCTTTCAATGTTGACTGACTTTTCTATACATGCTTGCACCTACCTCTCTATCTCACAAAGACGCGACTCAAAAACCCTTTCTCTGTTGCAACCAGACACTTTTAGCTTCAACCAACAGCAACCGTAGGATGCGAAGCAGATCGGATTCAGTTTTCGCTCCTCTCCCTTTGCAAGATTCTGCTTCTCCCGATCTCGATCTCTCATCAATAGCCCACATACCGCCCACTCCAGATTCGCCTCCCTATCAGATTCGTAAGAGCTCACCGAGACGGAACAGTCAGCTGGGAACACCTTCAAAGTCAAGCAGGAGGAGATCTAGGACTGTTTCGCAAGGGGATCGAGGAGGAAGGAACTTACCGACTCCTACTCATTCAAGCGATTCAGAAGAAGGTGGACGTGAAGGGATCGTGTTATATGGGAGAGATACGCAAAACTCGGTGATGGTTGAGATTGGTCAGGAAGAGAATCAGAAAAGTCGACGAGGGAGTTCGTCAACGAGGATGAGTGAGGGAGAGGGAGATTACTTGGTGGGAGGGCGAGATAGGGACGGAGGAGCGGGTACTGCAGACGAGGATCAAGATCCGATGCTTCAGCAAATAGCGAGGGAACGTCAACTTGTATGGGAACAGACTCGTTCGAGAAATCTTGGGAGGAAGAAATGGCTGATTCTGGTGGTGAGTCCTGTCTTCGATCGGTGTCATGGCGTTCAGCTCATCACTTGCTGATACCGTATGACAGACATCTTCGGAATCGTCGACCTCGTTGCGACAAGCGAGCTCGTCGAGAGAATCCTCAATATCTTCGTCAATGCAAAGCGAAGGTGTTCTGCTACCGTTGCAGCCTACAGTGAGTCTGGCTTCCGACCTAGAACCTGTCTATCAAGTGTCTTATTTGTTCGATCGCAGCTACCGGCACAAGCTCAACTCATCGCTCGAGAATTCTCGCTCTCAAGCATCTCTGGCATTCAGCTCTACCTCTGCCTTCCGAAGTCGCCTACGAGTAGAGCTCGACTTACCGAGAGTAGTTGGAGGGTGTTATGGGCTGATCATCTTGAAGGAAGAAGTCATGCTGAGACGCTGCGAGGAGCAAACGGTCTTCGTAAGTGCCTTTTCGTTTTCTCTTTAAGCCTGTCGAGGATCTAACACTCAGCAAGTCGCAGCTATCGCCGGTCATATCGAATTCGACGTTGATGACAACCGCTCGAGACGCCTCCTGCGACGAATCGACAGACCACGTCCCGCCTTTTCGACCTTCACTCCTCCGAGATCAGCTTCTCCAGCTCTCCGGTTCGGCACATCACTACCCTACTCGCGCTCTACGACTCCATCGTGGAGCGAGACTTGTCGCAACGAGACTCGCCACTCTTCCCACCTCGACGAAACCGAATCCGATGCTGAACTGGAGCAGTCTGTTCGGCCAACACCATCCTTCCCACTTCGATTTCAACCCCGTCCGCTCTCTACTCTCTCGCAAACGCTGAACAATGTCCACAATCCGGCATCATCAAGCACTTCTCATTCCACCTCTCGCGCCACAACTCCCGTTTCTCGTCCAGGCTCTCGAGGCAACGTGAGGAGCCTCTTCGACTCGGCTTACGGCAACCTTCCTGAACCCTCGACTGAAGCTGCCAAAAAAGTGAAACTCGAGGAATCGACTCTCCCAATTCAAGGACAGACCACTTCGGCCATCTTCTCCTTCCCTCGACCGGAATCGCGCGGCAACACTGGCGACGAAAGTAGCGAAGAGCGAAGTAGAGAGGAGTCGACCTTGAATTGGACTATCGAGCTCGATCGACTGAGGGAGGTTTCAGAAACTTCGCTTTTCGCAGGCGGCTCGGATCACGACGCCTCGATGTCCGGGGAGGCCGATACATCAGGCGTTGCACTACTCGATTCGATTCGCAAGGAACGCGTTGCCAGCTATGTCACACTCCTCTCACTTCCAGTCCCGATCGAACCTCTCTCCCTCGCAACGCTACCTTCTCGCCAACCAGTCGTCCAACTTCCTTCGATGTCTGCCACTCACTATCCCCACTTGAGCATCTATCCATCGGCCTACCCTCACATCGATCTCTACCCTCGACGTTTCGCCTCCAATCTCCCTCCTTTCCAATGCTCAGAAGATTCGCTTAACGCAACCAATTCGGACCTAGTCGCGAGTATCCAAACGCACCCTCTTCCCGTCATCACTATTGGAGCAAACATGAAGGAGGAAGCATCGCAACTTGTATCGGAGGAGGCGAATCGTCAGAACGAAGTGTCAACGTTCGAAGCAGACTTCATCGATACTTCAGTTGACTGGTACCTGAGTAGCACTCCCAGCGAAGCCTCTCCGGGATCAAGTAGCTTCGAAGAAGAGGATGAGGATGAAGGTGAGGGTACTAGTGACAGCGATGGGGAAGGACTGTTTGCGGTTTACGAAGGAACGATGCTTTCGGTCATTCAGGAGGAAAGCGACACTCGAAGTTTGACAGCTCAGATGGATGACTCGCGGGATGGAAGAGTGATCGAGACGATCATGGAAGAAGCGACGAATGAATACGTGAGCGAACAAAGTGAAAAAATGTCTTCGGTTCGTCCCTTTTTCGATTCTCCCCTCGTCCTCCGAGCTTACCTCGGGTCCTCCACAGTCCGAGCGAGATGAATCTATTGAAGTTCCTGTCATCACCTATTCGAAACCGAGCATATCCTACACCTCTCAAGCCGATCACTCTCAATCCTCTCGACTGCCTTCTCTCGAACTCGATCGAGCTACGTCTTCACCTTCTCCTCTTCCCTCTCCGACAATCACTCCCTCGAGCAAGTTCCCAGCAGACCTTCCTGAAGCTCCGGAAGATGCAGAAGAACAAGATGAATTGGATTACTCGTTCGAATACGAGGCAGAAGTTGGTACCGATGAATTACCCTACATCACTTCTCCCGGTCTCAAGCACGCCCTCGGACTCGACGACTCTCCTGAGATTCAACCTCTCTCTTTCCCAAGTGACGAGTCTGAAAGTGACAGCGATGAGAGCTTTTACAAGACTCGAGATTTCGCCCTCGATCGACAAGGGTTGGATCACTTTACGTCTGGAAGCCAGGGAGATGATTCATGTCAAACTTTCGATCACCTGGTACGTTGAAACTTCTTTCGTCGCATACTTTCTTGACTAATTTCGAGATTCTGTTACCGCAGACTCCACTTCCCGAGACTTCGACGGCCGAGGACGATTCGAAGCCAATACTCTTCGTATTCCCATCTTCCGACAGTCGAGACATGCTAGACGCCATCGCTCAATTCGTTTGCGAAGGTAAGCGACTTCGTATTTTTCCGTTTGATCCCACTTCCCAACTCACCCCTTCGTTATCGTTTTCGCAGCGCAAACACAATCTATCGATAGAAGAGGCAAATTCAGAGTCGCTTTCGGAACAGAAGAGCTTCCGAGAATGCTTCGACTCGCACTTGAGAACGACGAAAGGATCGAATGGGAGAAATGGTGAGCGTCTATGATTTCGTCGACATCCGTAGCGAGCTGACATGGATGAGACCGTCGTGCTCAGGGAGATCTTTTTCGTTGAGAGCAAAACAAACGGAACTAGCAGAACGATTTGGGAGGAACACCTCTTCGCCTACTTCCCTATAACTCCCTCTCAGATTCACCTACCTCAAGCGAATGACGACGGCGTCAAGCCTCTCTCTGAAGAATACGAACGGCAACTTCTCTCGGCTTTCCCGGGTGTCGGACTCTTCGCTGGAGATTCGATTCCTCGTTTCGATCTCGTTTTACTCGATGTCGAAGAACAAGGTCAGAGTGCTCCAAATCGCCTCAGTATCGACGACAATAGCTGATACTTATCCCTATATGATATAGCTCGTATACTGCAGTTGTCAGAAACCTTGAGCAACGCTAATCGATGGATCACGACGACTAGTTCCTCACGAATCTCGTTCACTCCATCTCTCCTTTCCGCTTCTCGTCGAATCGCCGTTCTCGCCCTCGGTCCCACTCAACAACCACTCCTCACCAATGTGCTCACCGAGTCAGACGGAAATGAGAGGGAGAACGTCGTATACTTTGCAGACGAATTAGCGGTTGAGGGTTTGAGCTATCCGAGAACATCTTTCTGGGATGATTGAGTACGATCAATACTAAGAGAACCGAATGTAATGTAGGAGATGAGTAATCCAAGATTAGATGTAGATTTCCAACAGGTGTAAAACGAAACAAAAATGATATAAGGGCTTTTGAGAGAGAGAAAGCGAATCGATAAGCAAAAACAAACGTACAAGAGAGAGAGAGAGAAGCAAGATAATATGGGGGGAGGGGGTAATTGAAAAGAGAGGAAAAACCTTCCGCAAGAACAGAAAACTAAATTAGACTACCAGTCGTCACTCCTCCCGCTCCTCCATTATTTCCACCTGTTCCTGATGATCCAAACGCACCGAACGCGCTCCCGTTCCCACCTAGGCTCGAGTTGAGGGGTGGTAATTTACTCCCTGCGAATGGATTGTACCCCGTTGCCTGAGGTTGTAAAGGTTGAGGTGAAGTCGTTCCATTCGCTGTTGTCGTCGACGGAGAGAAGGACGAGTTTGGAGCAGTCGAGGCAGGAGTAGAGGAAGAGGAAGAAGAGAATTCGTTGAACAGGGTCGAACCGAATGAAGAAGTAGGTTGGAAAGCTTTCCTCCCGTTCTGACTCGCGAACGAGTTTGATGTTCCAGTCGGCTGCGAGTTGAGATAAGAGGGTGTAGAATTCGAGTTGAGGGATAAGGTAGAGAATGAGCTTGTCGAAGGAGGGAACGAGGGAGGGGGGAAAGAGTTCGAGTGTTCGGGTTGAGAACGATTCATAGTGAAATCGGAAGCGATACTAGCGAATAAACCTCCCGTCTTTTGTGCAGTCAAAGGTTGAGTTCCCGTCTTTTGTTGTTCGAGGAATCGAGAGAAGGCGTCTTGAGGTTTCTTCGTTGCTGCCTCTTGTTGATTACTTCCTCCTCCATTCTGTCCACTCTGTCCTCCTCCTCCATTAGAACCATTCTG
>JGI24890J29729_1000259_pt1 | contig 38865 bp, 31 predicted proteins | sample FreactcultureFD7_FD_29729 | JGI IMG/M metagenome (IMG submission 29729)
GGCCCGGGGGGGGGGTATCAGCGGAAAGGCCGTTCAGTATGGACTGAGCGGCCTTTTTCTCGTAGAGCTGTTCAAAACGTCAGAGGGGGGCGTGGCGGACATAGACCTCGGTGCGGCCAGACAGATTCTTGGCCAGTTCCTGCAGGAAACTTTGTGTCGGTGCCGGCTTGTCGAAGCCGGTCATCAAGAGGCCTGCGGCCAGGGCGAATGGAAGCAGAAAATGGCGCAAAGCCGGTGCCGGCTCGCGCAGCGACAGGCCAAAGGTCCAGGCAGCGCTGGCGCCGACCAGTAGTCCCAGCAGCACTTCCGATTCCGAATGCACCTTGATCATCAGTCGGGACAGCCCGACTGCCGTTACGAGGAGCGCGGTGATGGCCAGGATGGTGGTACGCCAAGCCGGCGTGCTGCGTCGGGTCAGCAACAAAGCGACGGACAGATAGAGTGCGCAGGAGGAGGCAGTATGACCGCTGAAACCGGTGAAATTGAGCAAAGGTGGCCGGATATCCCAGCCCATGAAGAGCAGCTTGCTGATCACCACGATCAACATCGCTCCACCAAATGAAATGAGCCAGGCCAGCATCGGCCGCCACAGTCGGTTGACGGCCAGCCAGAGTGCCAGGATGCATGCACCGGGAACGGTGATGGCGCTGTCGCCAAGAAAAGTGATGGTGTGCCAGTTCATGAAAAGGGGGATCAGCGGAGCGATTGCGTCAGCGATCTTACTCGCTTGTGCGGTGCGGAGAAAGCGCTAGGACTATTGTTCTCCTATAAACGTTCAGTTTGTGTTGCGGTGCGATATATATCGTTTACGAATTTTCATGAGTTTGTTGCCAATCTTTACATTTACCGTTTCTCCTACAAAGTCACGCTACCTTGTCTGATTGCCGCTTTTGGACGGGCGCGTATCCTTGTTGGTCTGCTTTCTGACTGGCAATGTTTTGCATAAATTTTTGCCTAAATTTCGAAAATGATGCATGATTACTTCTAATTTTTTTCGTGTTGCACTGCAACAATACGGACTCCAAATATTGCCATTGTTTTAAAAGTAAAACTAGAAAAAGAAAGGGCTCTGATTCGTGAAGCCATGGCAGTTTCGCATTAGCAGCGGGCGCAGGACTCAAGTGCAGATGTGCGCTCTGCTGGTGTCCGTGACATGCCCGCTGGCGTATGCAGCCGACCCGGGCCAAGTGGTCGTGCCGTATGTGCAGTACAGCTACTTGCATGATGACAACGTGCTGCGCCTGAGCGGACCCGACGCCGCCGTGTCGGCGCTCGGTGCGCCAAAGTTGTCCGATTCGGTGCAGAGCCGGACTGCCGGGCTGAAGCTGGACCGTGAACTGAGTCGCCAGCATGTGACGCTCGACGCCAGCGCAACCAAGAATACGTACGATTATTTTTCGCAGTTTGACAATGATGCGCGCGATCTGAAAACCAACTGGAGCTGGTTTTTGGGGGAACGCTTTTCGGGCGACATCGGCTATGTGTATTCCAAGTCGCTCACACCCTTCCAGAACTTCCGGATATTGGGTCTGAACATTCGCACCATGCAGACCAAATATGCAACGCTGGCATGGCAATTGCACCCTGACTGGACGGTGCGCAGCCAGGTGTCGCATTTCGGGCTGGGCTACGACCTGAACACGCAGCAGGCCAACAATTTCAGTCAGAACCTGGCTGAGCTGGGCCTGGATTACAACCCGCGCAGCGGCAGCGTGGTCGGCGTGCAGGTACGCAAGACCGACGGGCGGTATCCGAATGACGTGCTGGTGGGTACCGAGTCCATCAACAACTCATTTACCCAGGAAGACTACAAGCTCAAGGTGGTCTGGCTGTACAGCGCCAAGACCAAGCTGCAGTTCCTGGGCGGCCTGACCCAGCGCGACCGCAAGTCGCCCACGGGTGGCGGCGGTTACCGCGGTTTCAACGCGCGTCTGGTCGGCGACTGGGCCGCGACGGGCAAGACCGGTTTCGTGGCCAACCTGTGGCGTGAAATTGGCGGCGTCAACGACGTCGATGCGAATTTCGCACTGACCACCGGTGCCAGCCTCGGCGCGACCTATCTGCCGACGGCCAAACTGCGGGTGGAAGGTCTGGTGGATGTCGAACGGCGCAACTACAACGGTGCCTCCATCGTCACCGGCGTCACGCCATCGAGCCGCCGGGACAGCTACGAGAAGGCCAGTCTGAGCCTGACGTATGCGCCGACGACCTCCTTGTCGATTTTGTTGGCGGTTTATCGTGAGAGCTTGCAATCGAACATCAGCAACTTTGGCTATGTGTCCAACGGTGTATCACTGACTTCGCGCTATGAATTCTGAGGCTCCCAAAATGAGTGACCTGCATGACGGTCTGCCGTTGGCCAATGTCAAGGCCAATACCATCACGATGGTATTCAAGCGCTTTGTCGAACCAGCCCTGATCGTGGCTTACCTGTGGGTGCTGGTGCGCCTGCACGGTCATGCATTCAACGGGGATTATTGGGTGCTGGCCATCATGGCGTTTTTCCTCTCCTCCTATTTCTTCACCGAATTCCACGAGCGGCGTCTGCGCCGCAACCCCAAGGGGCCGTCGATCATCTCGCCCGTCCTCGACTGGCTGGCGGTGGCAGCGGTGCTGGTCGTGGTGGCGTATATCTGTGAGTTCTATCAGCAGTTTTCGCTGCGCGCGATTTTCTTCTGGGTGGTCACCACGCCGGTGGGCCTGATCATCTCCCAGCAATTGCAGTCGCGCGTGATGCGCGACTTGCACAGCAAGGGAGAAGTGCGCAAGGCCATCATCATCGGTGTCAATCCGGCCGCGCTGAAGCTGGCGGATCGCGTCGAGAAATATCCTTCGCTGATGATCAAGCTGATGGGATTCTTCGACGACCGCGAGCTCAATCGCCAGCCGGCAGGTACCTTCACGCCGCTGCACGGCAAGATGTCGGACGTGGCTGCGTACGTGCGCGAGAACAACATCAACATGGTCTACATCAGCATGCCGATCTCGGCGCAGCCGCGCGTGCTGCAGATGATCGACGAGCTGCAGGACACCACAGCCTCGATCTACTTCATCCCCGACATCTACATCTTCAACCTGATCCAGGCGCGCTTCGATTACGTCGGCGGGATGGCGGTGATGGCCATCTGCGAGACGCCCTTTACCGGTACCAACAACATCGTCAAGCGCATCAGCGACCTGGTGCTGGCCTCAGGCATCCTGCTCATGCTGCTGCCAGTGATGATGGTCATTGCCTTGTGCGTCAAGCTGACCTCGCCTGGTCCCATCATCTTCAAGCAGCGCCGCTACGGGCTGGATGGGGAAGAGATCGTGGTCTACAAATTCCGCTCCATGACGGTCATGGAGGACGGCGGCAAGGTCACCCAGGCCACCAAGGGTGACATGCGCCTGACCAAGATCGGCGGCTTCCTGCGCTCCAGTTCACTGGATGAGCTGCCGCAGTTCTTCAACGTGCTGCAGGGTCGCATGAGCATCGTCGGTCCGCGCCCCCACGCAGTGGCCCACAACGAGTTGTACCGCAAGCAGATCAAGGGCTACATGCTGCGCCACAAGGTCAAGCCGGGCATCACCGGGTGGGCCCAGGTCAACGGCCTGCGCGGCGAGACCGAGACGCTGGACAAGATGAAGGCACGTATCGAATTCGATCTGGAATACCTGCGCCGCTGGTCGCTGATGTTTGACCTGTGGATCATCTTCCAGACCGTGCGCATGGTGATCAAGCGCGACAACGCTTATTGATGAACAAGGCCTTCTCGCAGGGGAGGGGCAACCAGCACCGGCCGCGGTAGCCGGCAACAAGTGACACAGAAAAGAAGAGAGCTTGGTCAAATGAAAATCGGGAAGGCAACAGTTTCATGGCAGCACAATGTCGCGGCGAAGGCGCTGGTCTCCGCGATGCTTCTGGTGGCATTGGCCGCCTGCGGCGAGAAGAAGGCCGCGTCAGGTTCCAGCCAGGTGGTGGCCATTGTGGACGGTCAGGAAATCACCATTCACCAGGTCAACAATGAGCTGGCCAAGACCGGCGGCACGCAGGTCACCAAGCAGCTGCTTGACGGACTGGTGGCGCGCCAGCTGATGATCAATGCCGCCAGGAAGGACAAGCTCGACAACGATCCGGCCGTGGTGGCCGACATGGAGCGGGCACGCAACCTAGTGCTGGCGCAGAGCTACGTGGCCGGCAAGCTGAAAGCCCCGGTTCGTCCGTCGGATCAGGAAATCGAGGATTTCTATCGCAAGAATCCCGATTGGTTTGCCCAGCGCAAACAATATGAATTTGCCCAGTTGATCATCGCGGGGACCAGCCTCACCCCCGAGCTCAACGCCCTGATGGACCAGCCCGGCAAGCGTCTGGATGATGTGGTCGGCTGGCTGGATTCGCACCGGGTGCAGTATGCGCGCCAGCAGGTGGTCAAGACTTCGGCGGATCTGCCGCAGCAGATGAATACCAGCCTCAAGACCATGGAGCGCGGCACCATGTTCGTGGTGATCGAAGGACCGACGGCCATCCTGACCTCCTTGCAGGACGTCAAGAATGTGCCCATGACGCTGGCGGTGGCCTCGCCCCAGATCGCCCAGTATCTGGTGACCCTGCAGCAGAATCAGGCGTCCGAGCAGTTGGTGGAACGGTTGAAGAAGGACGCCAAGATCGAGCTCACCGAGCAGGCCAAGTCGTTCAAGGATCTGAGCGCTGCGGCCCCGGCGGACAAGGATGGCGCAGCCGCGCAGGGTAGCCCTGGCAAGGATGCTGCTTCAGCGGACAGCGAGGCGATCAAGCGCGGCGTCGCCGGTTTCAAGTAAGCATGGATCAACAACGGGCGTGCAGCGCCTGAATCAAGAACCTCAAGAACCTGATGTATTGCGGAGTAATGACGATGATGAGAAAAATAGTATTCCTGCTGATCGGTCTGATGCTGTCCAGCGTGAGCCTGCTTGCGCAGGCCGACGATATCCTGCTCGGGCCGGGTGACGTGATTCGCGTCAAGGTCTATGGCAGCGATGACCTCAGCCTGGAGACCCGCATCAGCGAAGCCGGCGTGATCAGCTTCCCGCTGGTGGGCGAAGTGAAGATTGGTGGCCTGTCCACCGCCCAGGCCGAGACCAAGATCGCCGGTCTGCTCAAGAAGGGCGGCTATCTGGTCAACCCGCAGGTGAACATTCTGGTCACCATTCCCCAGAGCCAGATGGTGTCGGTGCTGGGACAGGTGTCCAAGCCGGGACGATACCCGCTGGATGGCAAGCGCAACGTGGCGGACGTCATCGCGCTGGCCGGTGGCGTGACGCCTGATGGCGGCGATGCCGTGACCATCGTGCGCAAGAACGGCGGTGCGGTCAGCAAGCAGCTGGTGGACATCTACAGCATCACGCACAGCGGCGACACCTCGGAACTGCCGGAGGTGCAAGCCAATGACGTGATCTATGTGGAGCGTTCGCTGCGTTTCTACATTTACGGTGAAGTGCAGCGTCCGGGCATGTACAAGCTGGAACGCGGCACCACGCTGCTGCAGGCGCTCTCCGTGGGCGGCGGCCTGACCCAGCGCGGTACCGAACGCGGGCTGGTGGTCAAGCGCCAGGTGGATGGCAAGCTGGAGGAACTGCACTTGAACAAGGACGATCCGCTGCAGGCCGATGACGTCGTCTACGTCAAGGAAAGCTGGTTCTGATCCGGCAGCCGGCTGCAACGTACATGATTTCCCATTTTGCTATCGCATACGCCAACCAGGAGGCGTGATCCCATGAATCTTTCTCAATTTGTTCTGATCCTCCAGGCTCACCTGCGGGTGATCCTGCTGATCCTGTCGATCACCGTTCTGGTGGCGCTCGGTATCAGCCTGACCCAGTCCAAGCAATACAAGGCGACCTCGTCGGTGGTGCTGAACTACAAGGCCTCCGATCCGGTGACCGGCCTGGTGGTCGCGCCCCAGGCCTTGCCCGGCTTCATGCCGACCCAGGTAGCCATCATCAACAGCCCGTCGGTGGCACTGGCTGTCGTGGACAACCTGAAACTGGCGCAACAGCCTGCGGTCAAGGCTGCCTTCGACGCCCAGAATCATGGCGATATGGATATCCGCAACTGGCTGGCCGGCGTGCTGCTGGCAAAACTGGATGCGGTGGCCTCCAAGGAAAGCAGCGTGATTGACATCACCTTCCGCGCTGATGATCCGCAGTTTGCGGCACTGGTGGCCAATGCCTTCGCGGCCGCCTACCAGCAGGTCAGCATGCAGCTGAAGCTGGACCCGACCCGCAAGGCATCGTCCTACTTCAACGACCAGACCAAGCTGTTGCGCGATGCCTATGAGCAGGCGCAGGCCAAGCTGTCGAAGTACCAGGAAGAGCATGGCATCACCAATCTGGACACCCGTACCGACGTCGAAAACAACCGCCTCAACGACCTGTCGACCCAGCTGGTGATGGCCCAGTCGGCCCTGGCCGAGGCGCAGTCTCGCAGCCGCCAGGCCAAGGCCGGTGGCGCTGCCGAATCGCCGGACGTCAATGCCAGTGGCCTGATCCAGACCCTGAAGTCCAACCTGGCCATCTCGGAAGCCCGCTTCGAGCAGGCCTCCAAGCGCCTGGGCGTGAACCACCCGGACTACCTGGCGGCCAAGGCCGAGCGTGATGGCCTGCGCGCGCAGCTGGCCAATGCGAGCGCCGCCATTTCCGCCTCGGTGGGCGGCAATGCCACCATCCTGGCCAAGCGCGAGTCCGAGATTCGCGCCGATTTCGAAGCGCAAAAACGCAAGGTGCTGGAGATGAACCGCACCCGTGACGAACTCGCCGTGCTCAGCCGTGAACTGGAAAGCGCCCAGCGCGCCTACGAGATGACCTCGCAGCGCTTCGCCCAGACCAGCCTGGAAGGCCAGTCCAACCAGTCGGATATCTCGTTGTTGTCGGCCGCCGTCCCGCCGGTCAATCCGTCGAGCCCGCGCATCCTCATCAACCTGATCCTGGCCGTGTTCGTCGGCGGCATCCTTGGCGTGATGACTGCGCTGGGCCTGGAGCTGACCAATCGCCGGGTACGTTCCGAGCAAGACCTGGTGGAAGAGCTGGGGCTGCCGGTGCTGGGTTCGATCACTCGCCCGGTGACAAGCTCGTCTCGCCGCCGCTTCGGATTCGGACGCGGCAAGCCTGCCTGATCCGGGCCCGTTTTCATCGCCAATAAAAACAGATACCGCGGGAATAACATGACTACAGCAACGTTGACATTCACTGAAGGCACCTCGCTGCCGAACCGCTCCATCGGCGCCATCCTGGTCGACAGCGGCAAGCTGACTCCCGAGAATGCGGAACGCATTCTGCGTCTGCAGCGCGAGCGCGGTATGCGCTTCGGTGACGCCGCCATCCAGCTCGGCTTGCTGACGCAGTCCGATATCGATCAGGCCTTGTCGCGCCAGTTCGACTATCCCTATCTTCTCAAAGGCGAAAGCAAGGTCAGCGAGAAGGTGGTGGCGGCCTACAATCCGTTCAGCAAACAGGTGGAAGCCCTGCGTGCCTTGCGCAGCCAGCTCATGGTCCGCTGGTTCGACATCGACGGCAAGCACAAGGCGCTGTCCATCGTCAGCCCCGCCAGCGGGGAAGGGCGCAGCTTCATCGCCTCCAACCTGGCCGTGGTGTTCTCGCAGCTGGGCGAGCGTACTCTCCTCATCGATGCCGATATGCGCCAGCCCTGCCAGCACGAGCTGTTCGGCCTGGATAACCGCAACGGCCTGTCGGGCGTGATCGCCGGCCGCTGCAGCGCGGCCGATGCACTCCAGCGCGTGCCGGATCTGCTGGACCTGTCGGTCTTGCCCGCCGGTCCGACCCCACCGAACCCGCAGGAATTGCTGGGCCGTCCCAACTTCACGCAGTTGCTGGGCGACCTGGTACAGGACTTCGATGTGATTCTGGTCGATACCCCGTCCGGCGGCCAGTATGCCGACGGCAACATGATCTCGGCACGCACCGGTGCCAGCCTGGTGGTAGTGCGCACCAACATGACCCACATCTCGGCCGTCCGTACACTCACCGACAACCTGACCAGCGCACACGTGGCCGTCGTCGGCAGCGTCGTCAACGAGTTCTGATCTCCCGACCCTCCTGACGAGAACTGCAAGATGACTGCCCAGACCCTGCGCCCCATGCGTCAACAGCCATTCTCCGGCCTGCCCTGGCTGGTGGTGGCGGCGGGCCTGGCGGCCATGTACGTCCCCAGTTTCATTGACCTGTTCCATGGCGTGTGGGGCACCGAGCGCAACGCGCACGGCCCGATCGTGCTGGCCGTCGCGTGTTGCTATCTGTTCGTGCGGGTGCGCCAGCTGCATCAGGACGGGCTCATCGAGCGCCGTCCGGCACCCATCGCCGGCATGGTGTTCCTGTTGCTGGGCTTGCTGTGTTTCGTGCTGGGCCGCTCGCAGACCGTGCTTTTCATGGAAGCGGGATCGCTGATCCCGATCCTGATCGGCATCGTGTTGCTGCAGTTCGGGATCCGTACCTGCCGCCGCCTGTGGTTTGCCTTTTTCTTCATGTTGTTCATGGTGCCGCTACCGGCCTCGGTGGTGGACCTGCTCACCCAGCCGCTCAAGATCGGCGTCTCCTACGCCTCCGAACTGATCCTGCGTCAGTTCGGTTACCCGATCGCGCGCAGCGGCGTGATTCTCTACATCGGCCCCTACCAGTTGCTGGTCGCCGATGCCTGCGCCGGGCTGAACTCGCTGTTCACCCTGGAAGCGCTCGGCTTGCTGTACATGAACCTGGTACGTCACCAGTCGCTGTTCCGCAATCTGGTGCTGGCGGTCCTGATCGTTCCGATTTCCTTTACGGCCAATACGGTGCGCGTCATGGTGCTGGCCCTGATCACCTATTACCTCGGCGATGCCGCCGGCCAGGGCTTCCTGCACGGGTTCGCCGGGATGCTGCTGTTCTTCGTGGCACTGGGCCTGATCATCGCGCTGGATAGCCTCTTGCGCTGGATCGCCGTGCGCCATGCTGCCTGGCGCGGGCTGCCGGCGCCCGAGGCCGTGCCGCGCCAGCGTGCCGCTGCGGCTGCGCAGGACACCACGCAGTTTTCCATGAACCTGCGGCTCTCCATTGCCGTGGTGATCGCCATGGTGGTCTCGGTGGGCCTGGTGCAGTTGCTGGTGCCGCGTGAGGTCAACGTGGTCAAGAAGGGCAACTTCGCCACCGTCATTCCCACCCAGTTCGGGCAGTGGAAGGAAGTGCCGTCGCCGTTCCTGCAAGTCAACGTAGGTCTGGAGGACGGGACCGATCGCAGCACCGACCAGCCCTACGACGACGTGCTTGGACGCACCTACGTCAACAGCCAGGGACAGATGGTCATGCTGGCGCTGGCCTACGCCAAGGAGCAGACCCAGGACGTGAAGATCCACCTGCCCGAAGTCTGCTACGTGGCCCAAGGATTCGTGTTGAGCGGCAAGGAGCGGGTGGCCATCCCGGTGCGGGCAGGCAGCCAGCCCGTCATGGGCTCGCGCTTCGTTGCATCCCGCCAGAACCGGGTCGAAGCGGTCACCTACTGGGTGCGCATCGGCGATGGATTCCCCAACGGCGGCCTGGCCGCACGACTGAAGATATTTGAAGACGGCATGGCCGGCCGGATCTCCGATGGCATCCTGGTGCGTGCCTCCACCCTGGTGCAAGAGGGAGCATCGCAGGCCGACGAGTTCGCCTTGCAACAGCGTTTCCTGGAAGACCTGCAGTCAGCCGTGGGTGCGGCCAACCCCGGCCTGCTGGTGCCGGCGTGAGCGCCTGGGTGATGACCGGCGTGGAATGTTCAGCAGTCGCGCAACGGGCAAGCTCGGCTTGCAGCGAAGGACAATGAAATGAGAAAAATCAATCTGGACTTGACCCAGCTGCTCATCCTGGCAGCCGGCGTCATGGTGGCCGTGCTGGTCGGCATGGTGCTGCCGGTGGCGGCAACCTTGCTGGGCGACAGCGTCGGACGTCTGGCGGCAGTGCCGGCGCTGTTCCTGCTGGGAGCCATCTTCGTCTTCAACAAGCGCTTGCTGCTGTTGCTGATCCTGCTGCTGCGCGCCTCCGGCGACGTCGTGCTGGAGTCCACGCGGATAGGGGCCGGCGGTGGCGGTGCCGGCCTCGGCGGGGCCATCAATGCCCTGATCATTCTGATCGCGCTGCTCTTCTTCATCGAGCGCCCGCGCCTGCTGCCGCGCAAGGCGGCAGTGGCCTGGCTGATCTTCCTGGCATGGGAGGCGGTGTGCGTGGTGGTCTCGCCCAATGCTGCCGTTGGCCTCAAAACCGCGCTCTCGCTGTGCTCCTACTTTGCCGTGTTCGTCTGCGCGTTTTATATCGTGCGCACCGAGGATGACTTCCGCTTCATGGTGCGCCTCATGATCGGCTCGTCGGTCATTCCCGCCATCTACGGGCTGGTGAGCGTGGCGATGGCCGGTGGCGTGTCCGGTGGTTTCCGCCTGCAGAGTACGTTTACTCACCCGAACATCCTGGCCTTCTACCTGACCCTGATCATTTCGCTGGGTCTGTACGTCCTGAAAAGCCCGACCTTCAAGCTGAGCCAGCTGCAGCGCTTTGCCTTCACCGGCTATCTGGGCGTGCTGATGGTCTTGCTGCTGCTGACCCAGACGCGCAGTGCATGGGCGGCGGTGCTGGTGCTGTTCGTTCTGTACGGGCTGATGTTTGAACGGCGCTACCTGATCTACCTGCTGGTGCTGTGCTGCCTCTCCTTGCTGATCCCCAGTGTGCAACAGCGGATCATGGATCTGGACGGAGGCGGTACGGTGGTAGGCAACTACGCCAAGCTCAATTCGTTCGCCTGGCGCGTGCTGCTGTGGGAGAGCGCGCTGAACTGGATGTCGCCCAGCCGCTACCTGACGGGCTATGGCGTGGAAGCCTTCGGTTACTACTCGAACGTGTTCTTCCCGCTGTCGGGCAACTTCGAGTGGAAGGCACACAATGTGTTCGTCCAGCTGATTTTCGATATTGGCGTCATCGGGCTGGTAGCCTACCTGGTGCTGTTCTATCAGGCCTTCCGGGCGCTGCTCCGGCTCTATCCCAGGGATCGCCTGGGTGCGGGCATCCTGATTTGCGCACTGGTTCAATATCTGGTCGTGTCGGCCTCCGACAACATGCTCAGCTATCTGGCGTTCAACTGGTATTTCTGGATGGCGATGGGCATGGGCTGGTCGCTCTATCTGAATGGACAGCCGGCTGATAAGGAAAGGGCGGGGCAAGCGTCGCGCCTGGCCGCAGCCCCTGCTGCCTGAGGGGCCGTGATGGGTGGGCTGCGCCGTGCAGGTGCAGCCCACCGCAGCGGGCCTGGCCGTTATTCGGCCTTGATCAGCTCCGCTCCGACGGTCGAAGAAGCGCCGCCGCTCTGCGCGTAAATGATCAGTTGCGGGGTGTTGGCATTCCAGACGAAGGTCGTGCTCTGGCCATTGGCCAGGTAACCGGAGTCGGTGACCACCTTGCCGACCAGCTTGTCATAGATGGTCAAGCGCAGCTTGCCGCCACCTGTGGCACGCGCTGTCAGTTTGTACTTGGCACCCATGACCGGCTTGGCCCAATCGACCGGCTGCATGCCGCGATTGGAGTAATTGACGGCAATCGTGGAAGCGCTGGCGCCGGAGATCACCACCGATTGCTGCCACGAGTCGAAGGTGGCCTGGCCGCTGCCGGCTTGCAGGGTCCAGGCACCGCGCATGGAGAGCAGGTTGAGATTCTGGTTGGGCGTGAAGGCCTTGCCGTTGCCATCGATCCAGCCGCTGGCCCCGGTCACGCGGCGCAGGGCGGCACGGATGGTTTGCAGTTCGTTGGAGACGGTGGCATTCCAGCCGCCCGGGGAAGGATTGGCGCTCGATCCGATCTCGGCAAAGATGGCGAAGGGCGTGCCGTCGTTGGCGTCGATGACGTAGGCACCGTAGCGCTTGAGCGTTTCAGCGATGCGGCGCACTTCTTCGTTGGTGATCTTGGATGTGTCAAAGGAAGGCGGCAGCATCATCAGCGCGCCTTCCGGGAATGGACCGCTGTTGACCTTCGCCGCATTGACGTCGGCCGAGGTGGCCGGGAAAACGTAGGTGGGCTTGGCGCTCAGGCCGTTGTAGGTCATCGTCATGGCCAGCGCGTGCGGATAGTACTCCGGCTTGGCGGCAGCTTCGTGGATGCGGATCAGCCCGGCCGAAGCAGGAACGCCCGCCGCACGCGCGCCCTGGTAGTAATGCGCAGGATCAGGCCAGCCGGTGCCGTTCATCTTGGTCCATGCGTAGAGTCGTGCAGTCCATTTGCCGTCCTGCTGTTTCAGGCCCCAGAAGGAATGGATGATGCCGGTGGACGGGTCCGCGATATCGGCGTGAGCATCGCCGCCCGGGCCAGGCTTGGTCGCTGCCGGCCAGTGGGGAATGGTGATGTCGCGGAAGACCTCTTCGTCAGCGATCTTGAGGCTGTTGCTGCCGGTCGGCCCGGTCACGGTTACCGCCGGATCATTCGGGCTGGCGAGGAACACGCCGGTCGAGTAATCGCCGTTGGTGATCAGCGGCGAATAGGTCGAGGTAGGGATGACGTCGTTGGAAAAAGTGGGATTGACCGGCCGGCTGTTCCACAGTGAATCCGCAGCGAAGGGTTTGAGGTAGCTGCCCCATTCCTGAGCCCAGGCCGGTGCACTGGCCAGGCCTGTGCATCCAAGCGCCAGGCATAACTGGGCTTGGCGTAGCTTGCTGAATTTTCGTTGCATGAGCATTTCCTATGAAGTAGTGGTGGTGCCGCAGGGCAAGATGCTGCCTTGGGAATCAGTCTGACGCACAAAGCGCTCAACGGTTCGGTGCCCCTGAAAAGTATAGCGAGCCTGTCGCTGTTCATGGCGTAAAAAAAGCTGAAAGCTCAGGCCAGGTTGAATGCGAACTTTTCATTTGATGGGCTCTCGAAGCGCAGCAACAAAATGTGTGCAAGTGCAGCAAATTTGTGGGGCGGATGCCGCATAATGTGAAAGATAAGGTGAGCTTTCACTCTTGATGAGACCGGTTTGGTGCCATGTGGAAATGCACATTCTGACCAAGTCGTTGGCTACTGGTTGCGTGCCGCGGGCCAAACTCATCAGGAGAACGCGGCGACAGGGCCAGTGGCTTCTGCTGCAGGTGAAAATGCGAGCCGGGTGGTTTTGGCGAAGCCTTCGGACAGTGCCCGGCAGCCCGCTGGTGGCGCAGGACGCATGAAGGATTTTGAATCGGACGAGACGGAAAGAGACGATGTTGATAGGACTATTGCAAACGATACTGCTGCTGTTCCTGGTGCTGCTGGCCATTCCGGTGACGGTATTGCTGGTGCAGGTGCTGGCGGCGCGGTTCGCGCGTCCCCGGTCGACGGTGCTGAGTCCGCTGCGTCCGCGCATCGCGGTGCTGGTGCCGGCCCACAATGAGGCGGGCGGGATTGCCGAGGTCATCGCCGGCATCCGTGCCCAGCTGGCGCAGGGTGACCGTGTACTGGTGGTGGCGGACAACTGCTCCGATGACACTGCAGCCATCGCGCGCGCAGCCGGTGCCGAGGTCACGGAGCGTTTTCACGATGTCTTGCGCGGCAAGGGCTATGCGCTGGACCACGGTATCCGGCAGCTGGCGCAGGATCCGCCCGACGTGGTGATCATCGTGGATGCCGACTGCTTCCTGGGTCCCGATGCGCTGGACACGGTCAGTCGCGCCGCGGTGCAGTCGGGCCGTCCGGTGCAGGCCTTGTACCTGATGCATGTGCCGCAGGAATCCGGCCCGATGCGCAAGATCGCCGAGTTTGCGTGGGTGGTGAAGAATCATGTGCGGCCCCTGGGTTTCCAGCGCCTCGGCCAACCCTGCCAGCTGATGGGCACCGGGATGGCATTTGGCTGGCAGCAGATCGGACGGGTCGATCTGGCCACCGGTCACATCGTCGAAGACATGAAGCTGGGTGTCGACCTGGCCACCGTGGGGCAGCCGCCGCTGTTCTGTCCGGACGCGCTGGTCTACAGCTACTTCCCGGTCAGCGAAAGCGGTGTCAGCACGCAGCGTACGCGCTGGGAGCACGGCCACCTGAGCGTGATCCAGACCTATGTGCCCAAGCTGCTGCGACAGTCGCTGCGCCTGCGCAATGGAGCCCTGGCGGCGCTGGCGCTGGATCTGAGCGTACCGCCGCTGGCCTTGCTGGTCATGCTCACCGGCGTGGCGTGGCTGCTGGCCTTGCTGGCCGCGCTGGTCCTGGGCGGTACGGCGGCCCTTGGGCTGGCCAGCCTGATGCTGGCCGCGCTGGTGTCGTCGGTGCTGCTGGCCTGGTCCGGGTTTGCGCGCGATGTGATCAATCTGCGCCAGTTGCTCAGCGCCGTGGGCTATGTGGCACGCAAGGTGCCGTTGTATGTGAAGTTTCTTTTCAATCGTCAGGTAGAGTGGGTGAGGTCCAAACGTGACTCTGAATGAGCCTATTGCAGTGGCGTCCGCGCCAGTGGCTGCGCAGCCCGGCGCAGTGATCGATCCGGGGCCGGATTTCTCGCGCGAGGTGTATTGCATCCTCGGTCTGCCGTTCGACCTGGTCGACGTGCAGCAAGCCTGCGCGCGCATGCATCTGGCCAGCAAGGAACGCCGCCGCTGCTTCCTGTCCACGCCCAATCTGAACTTCGTGATCGCCTGCCTGCAGGACTTGCAGTTCCGCGAAACCGTCCTGCAGAGCAACCTGTCGGTGATCGATGGCATGCCCATCGTGTGGATCGCCCGCGCCCTGGGATTGCCCTTCACCGAACGCGTCTCCGGCTCGACCTTGTTCGACGCCCTGCGCAGTACGGCTGGCCGCAATGGCGTCGATCCCATGCGCATCTATTTCTTCGGTGGCTTGCCCGGCGTTGCCAAGCTGGCCTGCGAGAAGATCAACGCCGACCGCGGCGGCATGCAGGCGGTCGGCTATGAAACCCCGGGCTTCGGCACGGTCGAGGAGATGAGCAGCCCCGAGACCATCGCAGCGATCAACCAGAGCGGGGCCGATTTCCTCGTTGTGGCGCTGGCCGCCCGCAAGGGCCAGCAATGGGTGCAACGCAATCGCGATGCCCTGCAGGTGCCGCTGATGGGCCACCTGGGGGCCGTGATCAATTTCGTGGCCGGAACCGTGTCGCGCGCTCCGGTCTGGGTCCAGAAAACCGGACTGGAATGGGCCTGGCGCATCAAGGAAGAGCCGGCGCTGTGGCGGCGCTACTGGAATGATGGCCGCACCCTGCTGAAGCTGCTGTGGAGCGTCGTGATCCCGGCCGCGCGGGCGGCGCGCCGTCCGGCACCTGCCGCCGCGCAATTTGATGCGGCCGGCATGGAACTGAGGCTGGATCATGGCACCAGTGAATTGCTGCTGAGCGGTGCCATCGGCCAGCCCAACATCGGGCGCTGGCGCTCGCTGCTGGCCCAGGCTGCGCAAGGGCAGGGGCCGGTGGTGCTGGATTGCGCGCAACTGACCTGGATCGACAGCGCCGCCGTCGGTTCGCTGATCCTGCTCTATGCGGCCTGCATGGCTGCCAAGCGTCCCTGGGCGATCATCAATCCGTCGGCGTCGCTGCGGCGGCAGTTCGAGCTGATGTGCGCACAGTATTTGCTTGAACCCTTGCGGTGACGCCGTCCCCGCTGTCCTTATTCCTGTCCTGGACAGAGGGACTGCGGCATGAGGGATCTTCGTGCCGCGACCTGTGCCGGGCAACCGTTTTTCGATTCAACTCCATAGAGCAAGAAAGGCAAACATGAAAGCGATGATTCTCGCAGCGGGCAAGGGGACCCGCGTTCGGCCGCTGACCTACGCGCTGCCCAAACCGATGATTCCCATTCTGGGCAAGCCCGTGATGGAGTATCTGATCGAGCACCTGGTGAAATTCGGCATCCAGGACATCATGGTCAATGTCAGCTACCTGCATGACCGCATCGAGAATTATTTTGGCGAAGGCCAGCGTTTCGGCGCGCGCATCGGCTATTCCTTCGAAGGCTATGTGGATGACGACGGCCAGGTCTTCCCCGACCCCATCGGTTCGGCCGGTGGCATGAAGAAGATTCAGGAGTTCGGCGGCTTCTTTGATGAAACCACGCTGGTCATCTGCGGCGATGCGCTGATCGATCTGGACATCCATTCGGCCCTGTTCGAGCACCGCCGCAAGGGCGCGCTGGTCAGCGTGATCACCAAGGAGGTGCCGATGGAGCAGGTCTCCAGCTATGGCATCGTGGTGACCGAGCCCGACGGCAAGGTCAAGTCCTTCCAGGAAAAGCCGAAGCAGGAAGAAGCCCTGTCCAATCTGGCCAGCACCGGTATCTACATCATGGAGCCGGAAGCCCTGGAGCTCATCCCCAAGGACAAGTTCTTCGACATCGGCTCCGACCTGTTCCCGCTGCTGGTGGAGAAGCAGTTGCCGTTCTATGCCCAGAAGCGCTTCTTCAACTGGATCGACATCGGCAACGTCACCGATTTCTGGTCGGTGCTGCAGAGCGTGCTGAAAGGGGAAGTGGCGCAGATGTACGTGCCCGGTACCCAGATCCAGGAAGGTGTGTGGGTCGGACTCAACACCCGCATCGAGTGGGAAGGCACCACCATCGAAGGGCCGGTCTACATCGGAGCCGGTTCTCATATCGCAGCCGGCTCGACCATCATCGGACCGGCCTGGATCGGCCATGGCAGCCATATCTGCAGCGGCGCGAAGGTCATTCGCAGCGTGCTGTTCGAGTATACTCGCGTAGCCAGTGGCACCACCTTTGAAGACAGCGTGGTCTATGGTGCCTACAGCGTCACCCATGATGGCGCAATGAAGCATACGTCCGATCAGCCGGACGAGCAGTGGAACGACGCGCGCGACCGCCGTCTCAAACCACGGACTGGCGTGGATAACAGGAGCACCTAATGTCAATCACCAAAATCTATCCCGTCATCTTGTCCGGCGGTTCGGGAACCCGCCTGTGGCCGCTCTCGCGTGCCGCCTATCCGAAGCAGTTCCTGCCGCTCGTGAGCGAACAGACCATGCTGCAGGAGACGGTCACGCGTGTCGGTTCCTGGCCGGAAGTCCAGGCCCCGCTGATCGTCTGCGGCAATGAGCACCGTTTCATGATCGCCGAGCAGATGCGTGAAATCGGCGTGCGCCCGCTGGGCATCATGCTCGAGCCGCAGGGCCGCAATACCGCGCCGGCCGTCGCCGCCGCCGCTTTGCACCTGCAGCGCCTCGATCCGGAGGCGGTCATGCTGGTGCTGCCGGCCGACCACGTGATCAAGGACGTGCTGTCTTTCCATGAGGCAGTCCGCCGCGCCATGGCTTCGGTGCAGCAGGGTGCGCTGGCCACTTTCGGCATCGAGCCGACGCAGCCGGAAACCGGCTACGGATACATCCTGCGCGGTGGCGCTCACGGCGCCGATACCGGCAACTTCCTGGTCGATCGCTTCGTCGAGAAGCCGGATCTGGAGACCGCCACCGGTTTCCTGAAGCAGGGCGGCTATTACTGGAACAGCGGCATGTTCCTGTTCAAGGCGCGCGATTTCCTCGCCGAGCTGGAATCCCATCGTCCGCTGATCGGTGCGGCCGTCAAGGAGGCGGTGAGCAAGGCCTACAACGACCTCGATTTCTGTCGCCTGGATGAGGCCGCCTTCGCCGCGTCCCCCTCCGAGTCGATCGACTACGCCGTGATGGAAAACACCTCGCGCGCGGTCGTGGTGCCCGCCAGCATCGGCTGGAGCGATGTCGGTTCATGGAGTGCGCTGCACGAAGTGCTGCCGGCGGATGCCGAGGGCAACGTGGTGCGCGGAGACGTTCACCTCAACCAGGTCAAAAATACCCTGGTGCGCGCGGAAAGCCGCATGGTGGCGGTGCTTGGCGTGGAAGACCTGATCGTGGTGGAAACCGACGATGCCGTGCTGGTCGCCAACCGTGAGAAGGTGCAGGAAGTGAAGGCCTTCGTGGACAAGCTCAAGAATGCCAAGCGCACCGAGCACGTCCATCACAAGCGCGTCTTCCGTCCTTGGGGCAGCTACGAGAGCGTCGACTCCGGCGAGCGCTTCCAGGTCAAGCGCATCATCGTCAAACCGGGTGAGAAGCTGTCGCTGCAGATGCATTATCACCGCGCCGAACACTGGGTCGTGGTCAGCGGCTCGGCGCTCGTCACGCGCGGCGAAGAGGTCACTCTGCTCAGCGAGAACGAGTCCATCTACCTGCCCATCGGCGTGACCCATCGCCTGGAAAATCCGGGCAAGCTGCCGCTGCACCTCATTGAGGTGCAATCGGGCAGTTACCTCGGTGAAGACGACATCGTTCGTTTCGACGACGTCTACAAGCGCGCCTGAGTTCGCCCGACCACCACTGATTCCCTTGCCTTGCTGCCGGGTTCTCCGGCATTGGCATGAGGAAACTGCAACACGCCCGATGGCTGCCATCGGGCGTTTTCTTTTTGTTCTCCAGCTAACTTTCCCCCGCCTCACGCCATCACCGACACCGGAGTGATGGTAATCACCGCTTGTGCATGTCTTTACATGCTGCAATGCAATATAAAAACCATTGTGCGTCAGCTATTTGTCAGCAATTGCGTACGTGAAAAACGCGAGTTATTTTAATTTTTGCGTCACTGACTCGCGCGTCAGTAGCACGTCAGTGCACTGTCAGCACTTTGTCAGGAAGCATGTTTCAAGAGGTAACAACGGGTATGAAAAGACGTTTTACGTGATTTTTTATTTGTTTATGGACCGTTTTTTATGCGAGCATAACAATGCGTCAAGTTTGTTTTTATGACCACGAATTCTTTACTGTGCGTCGCAGCATTATGGTAAATTCCTTACCGCTCTTTACAGATGAGCTGCTGCCGTTCACAGAAGTCCTTGCGTCGATGTCCGTTGCGAGCCACGCGCTTCGTGGCTCTGCCGACTTCGTTGCGGAGCTTGCGCAGCAGCTGAAGCCTTCTGCTTGTTTCTGACGCCGCCGCACGCGGTCTTCGATCCCTTCAAATCCATACCCGATGTCCTTCAAAGAGATAGTCAAGTCATCCGGAAGAACCCTGCTGACCACAGTCGGCGTGACGGTGCTCGGTTTTGCCATTTCGGTGTTGACCACGCGCATGCTGGGACCGGAGGGGCGCGGGCTGTTGTCGGGCTCGTTGCTGATCATCGGCCTGTCGACTGCGCTGGGGCGCTGGGATCTGGCCTACAGCTACATCTACTTCCGCGGTACCGGGCTGTACTTCCGTCAGCGGCGCTTCGTGTATCTGTCGGCGCTGGTGATCGGCGTCGGGACACTGCTGCTGGCAGCGGTAGGGGTCCTGATCAACGACAACACCATCTTGCACAAGCACATCGCGCTCATTACCGCGTTTGCGGTGGTCACGGGCCTGCAGAATTACCTGTTCAACCTGTCGCAGCTGGAAACCTCGCTGGCCTTCCTGAACCTGACGCGCATTTCCGGGGCCATCTTCAACCTTGCTGCGCTGGGTGTGCTGTATTGGCTGTGCCGACCGGTGCAATTCGAATACATCCTGATCGGGCAAATGGTGTGTGCGCTGGTGCTCATCGCCATGTGCCTGCAGTGGTGCCGGCTCTACCTGTTCAGCGCCCGCCCGGCACCGGCCGAGCTGGCCAGCCTGCCGCGGGCGCGCACCTCCGACATGGTGAAATACGCCTTGAACCAGCACGGCACCGGGCTGGTGGCGCTGGCCATGACCTATTTCGACAAGGTCTACCTGCTCAAGGTCGGTACCATCGAGGAGTTCGGCTACTACACGCTGGCCTTCACCACCTCGCGCCTGATCGGTGCGATCCACGAGGCGATGAATACGGCGCTCTATTCGCGCTATGCCGGCAAGGAGGAGGGGGAATTGAATTCCAGCATCAACACGGCGTTCCGCTTCACGCTGGTGCCCATGCTGGTGCTGGCGGGGATTGGCTCGGTGCTGGCCCCGTGGCTGATTCGCCTGGCTTACGGCCCCAAGTTCGACTCGGTGACGCCGAGCTTCATCATCCTGATGTTTGAATGCGTGCTGTCGGGAGCGGCCTGGACCCTGGCCCAGCGTTTCAATGCCGGCGGCAAGCCTGGCCTGATTCTGCGACGCCATGTGCTGTCGCTCATCCCGCTGGTCCTGATGCTGCCCTTCCTGCCGAAGGAGAACATCGCCGTCTATCTGGCCCTGCTGATGCTGCTGGGTGCGGTGCTGCGGATGATCATCACGCTGGCGATGTATCCCTACGTGCTAAAGCAGCCGGTTCCGCGCCTGGTGCCGACCCTGGCCGAGATCCGCAAGCTGTACGGCATGATCAAGGCAAGATGGGAGCGCCGCCGCCTGGGCGGCAACGAGTCCGCCTGAGCCATTCCCCGGGCGGATTGACTGCCCGTCTGCGGGAAATCACAGCAGACGCCGCGCATAAAAAATCAGCCCTCGGCGCAATGGCGGAGGGCTGAGATTGGCTAGCTGGTGTTCAGTAAGAGGCGAGGGCAGTCTGCGCCTTGCGCTGGTTGTTCTCCAGCAGGGTTTCCACGACCTCCCATGGCTCTTCGTTGAACTTGCGTGCAAACAGCACTTCGCCGCCCGGCAGCGGACAGTTGTGCCGCTCCGAAGCCATCACGACGGGCTGCGCGAAATGCGCCAGGTAGGATTGCGTCAAGGTTTCCGGGCTATCCCGTTTGGGCTGCCAGTCGGTATAGGTGATGCTTGGCTGCAGATCCTTGCCATGCTCCGAATTGGCCAGGATGGTCTGGAAAAAGAATTCATCAGGGCAGTCGACATGCTTGCAGAACGATGCCAGCCGCGAGTGCTGCCGGTGGTAGTCGAGCATGTATCGGCAAGCCTCGCCGGTCACTGCCCACCATTGGGAGCCGGCCATGGGCTGCAGTTCGCCCAGCGCCTTGCGGTAATCGCGCAGCGGCGCGTAGCGGATGATCAGGTCCTGCAATTTCCAGCGGTAACGCATCAGCGGCCTGGCCCTGCGCACCCAGTAATGGGAGAGGCGGCCGATACGCTTGCCATATTCTTCATTGGGCATGGGGTAGGCCTCCATGAAGTTCGCATCCGCCTGGCGCTGGAAGAAGTCTTCGATATACGACCTTGGCTGGACCGGCAGCGTGCTGCCGCTGAGCAGCACTACGCGGCCGGTTTGCGGCTCGTGCTGCAGGGCCAGTTCCATCATGTTCAGCGTGGCTTGCACCAGCGAAAAATCACCCCATGCCCCGTTGATGCGCTTGTCGCAGAACAGGACCCGAGGCATCGCGCGCAGCCGTTCGAACTGCGCGATATCGGCTTTGCTGTCGATGTGCAGGACGAAGCTGGCATGCTCGCTGGAGAGTTCGGCAATCAGCCGTTCCAGCAGCCTGGGGTTGTTGTGCGCGAGGATGAGGTAGGCGATTTTCACGTGCTCTCCCGCACCAGCGTGGTCAGCGGGCTTTCGATGGTCCACTGGTTCATATAGGTGGAGTTCTTGCCGTAGCTGTTGTCGATGACGATGTGTTTCTTGTCCATGAGGCAGGCCAGGATGTGGCCGTGCAACCGGTCGGTGACCACGCTTTCATGGTCGGCGAACACCTTGATTGCCTTCTTCACGTAGCGCCGCGAAACCGGAGCCCAGTACCACTTGGCCAGGGCGGTTAGGCCGGAATGCCAGCCGTGATGATTGAGTCGCCACTCGAGCTTCTCGAAAAGATTGATCAGCTTGCGGTCTTCCCCAATGACTTCGATCCAATCGGTGGTGGTCCGGATCGACAGCTGGCGCAGGCTTTCAGGAGTGTTGGGCTTTTCCTTGTCCACACGTTGAATGCGCACGATGCCCTGGCCTTGCTTGTCCGGGGTGGCGACAGGGTACAGCTGATGCGCCATGTCCGGAACGAGATAGACGTGAGGGGTGAACTCGTAGGCCATCTTCTGGGAAACCAGGTCACGCACGAACAGATGCAGATCCGGATGCCTGGAGATGTTGGCTGCCGATTGCGCCCGTGCCGCGTCCGACGAGAAGAACAGCGTCTGCGGCATCAGGATGATCTGGTTGCCGGGGAAGGCCATGATCACTTTTTCACGATCCTGGTGGATGTGGCCATAAAGGTCGCCAAAGTTGCCCCCTCCGTGGAACACGAGGACATCGCCGGGTTTGACCCACTCGTGCTTGAAGGAGTGCGTGGTTGCGATGGTGGCGGGCTTCAGGTGGTTGGTCTCGAAGAACCGCAGGGTCCCCAGCATGATGAGCAAGTCCCCGATGTTGTCGTGAATCGGGATGTCGATGTAATGGAATCGCTTCCCCTTGAGCATCCCGGCGATGATTGCGTGATGTGCCTTGAGGCCTTCCATGACTTCAGAATGCTTGTTCATTACTTGACTTTCTTGTGACGAGATCGAGAGGGGGAATGAGCGGTTCATGCGGATTCTCCTTTATGCATACGGCGTTGCCATTGTGCGCGTGCCATGGCGATGACCTTGAGGACTTCATCGGCCGAGGGGAACAGGCGTGGAATGGGTTCATGCAGGACGTAGGGATAGATCACCAGGGTGATGGCCATGCGCAGCGACGCGCCCAGCAACATCAGCAGCGCCAGGTAGACCGCGATGTTTTCGCTCGGCAGGAAGGGCAGCAGGGCAACTACCGGAACGATCGAGATGAGCTGGCGGACCAGCACCAGTCCGGGCCGGCCTGCTGCATTGAAGCGCTGGGCCAGCGTCCAGCCGGCACCCGAGATCACGCATTCGAACATCAGGATGATGAAGGTCGGCGTCACCGAGGCGAACTTGGGGCCATAGACCAGGTGGATCAGCCACGGTGCCAGTACCGCACCGAGCGCGGCCAGCAGCAGCATGGGCAGCAGCGTGAAGCGGAAGGCCATGTTGATGCTGCGGCTGAGTTCTCCTTCTTCCTTGCCGGCATAGCGCGAATAAAGTGCGGTGTTCATGGCGTCGTAGAGCACCCCGATCAGACGCGAGGTGGTAAAGGCCAGCGAGTAGTAGCCGAACTCGACGATGGTCGCCACCTTGAGCAGATAGACCTTGTCGAAATTGGTCAGCGCCAGCCCGACCAGCACCGTGCCGTGCTGGTTGAAGGCGTACTTGAGCATCTGGCTGGTCTTTGCCTGCGGCGCGGCCGCTTGCTGCTGGTCCGGCGCAGCAGTGCTGAACACGTTGCTGCGTGCCCAGTTCAGGCACAGGCCGATCAGCAGCAGGGCGCATACCAGTTGCCCGATCAGGATCTGGACGAAATCGACCGGGCGCAGCAGCAGGTACAGCAAGCCCAGCGCCGTCACGTTGAACAGCACACCGGCGATGCGGGTGACGTTGAGAAAACTCAGGCTCGGTTGCATCTGCGTCAGGTTGATCAGGTAATTTTGCAGCGCCGTGATGAGGGCGAAGCCGATGATCAGCGGCAGGTGCTCGCGCAGTTCGACGTTGTGGTTGAACATCAGTCCGACGAGGGCCAGCAGCGCGGCCAGCAGGCCGATGAACAGCGCCGACAGGAACACGAAACGTTTCTGGGCGAATTGCTGCCCGGCACCGCGATGGTAGATGTAGGTATAAGCCAGTCCGCAAGTGGCGATGGAGCTGGACAGGCTGATGATGAGCAGGGCACCGGAGAGCAGGCCGCGGCCTTCAGGGCCGAGGATGCGTGCCGTCAGTACGGAGATGATGAAACCGATCGCGGTGACGCCGACCGTGGTGAGGAGTGTTTTGCCTGAGGATTTGACTATCTCTTTAAAGGACATCGGTCTGGACGAGTTGGAATGGTCTGGTCGCAAATACAAGGGCAGCGCGCACAGCACGCTGTTCTTGGACATTGCGTCGGGGGAGTTACCGCTGAAGAGGGTTCATGCCCTCCGTTATATTTTCACGTTGTCCGGATGAGCTTTCCGCCCGGAAACGCACGTGTGGCCTGTTGTCCTGCCCCTAGCCAGCGCGTCGAATTTATCATATTGTTGCGGCGCACAGACAATATTGTGATGTGTAAATGGCGCTCATTTCAATCAGATTATTTTAAAAAATTGCTGCACTGAAAGAGAACTTTCTTTCATTTGAAGGCTCGGTGCAGCAGACAAAACAACATGCAGCTTTGCCAAGCGCTATATGAAAGGATTTTCCGATGAGCAAGGATCCTGACTGGGATGCCGACCTTCGTCGCTACAACATGCGCCGTCCTTTCCTGAAAGAGCAATCGATCTGGGCAATCTGGGTCTACCGCTGGGGCCGCCGCATCGAAGCCGCCCCGCCCGGGCTCAAGAGAAAGCTCAGCAATGTGTTCTACTGGGCGGCCTTCCGTTTCGTGGAAACCGCCTTTGGCATCAGCCTGCCCCGCACTGCCCGCATCGGACCGGGGCTGCGCATCTGGCACTTTGGCAACATCTTCCTGCACGCTGACGTGGTGCTTGGTGCGGGCTGCACGTTGCGCCAGGGCGTGACCATCGGCAACCGCAGGGAAGATGGTCCGGTTCCGGTCATCGGCGACAACGTCGAGTTTGGTGCCTATGCGCAGGTCTTCGGCGGCGTTCACGTCGGCGATGGCAGCAAGATCGGTGCCATGTCGGTGGTGTTGCATGACGTGCCGGCCGGTGCCACCGTCGTGGGCGCGCCCGCGAAGGTCGTTGCGCGCGAGCCGGCGGCTTGACCTGCCGCTGCGTTTCAGGCACCGCTGCCGGGTGTGGATGTGCCCGGTCATGGATGCTTCACAGACTTCTTCACTGAACTACAAGGAACAAGATGGCCAAGCAAACGATCCTGGTGACCGGCGGTGCCGGCTACATCGGCTCTCATACCTGCGTGGAGCTGCTGCATGCGGGCTACGACGTGGTGGTGCTGGACAACCTCTGCAACAGCCGCCGCAGCGTCATCGATCGGGTGGCGCAGATCTCGGGCAGGACGCCGGTATTCATCGAAGGCGATATCCGCGATGCGGCCCTGCTGGACCAGGTCTTCAGCACGCATGCGATCGATGCGGTGATTCACTTCGCCGGTCTCAAGGCGGTCGGCGAATCGGTGCAGCAGCCGGTGCGCTACTACGACAACAACGTCAACGGCAGCAACCTGCTGTTTGCCGCGATGGCGCGGCACGGCGTCAAGAAGCTGGTGTTCAGTTCGTCGGCCACGGTCTATGGTGATCCTGCCTCGGTGCCGATCACGGAAGATTTTCCCCTGTCGGCCACCAACCCCTATGGCCGCAGCAAGCTGATGGTGGAGCAGATTCTGGGCGATATTCATGTCTCGGACCCCGATTGGCACATTGCCTTGCTGCGTTATTTCAATCCGGTCGGCGCGCATGAGAGCGGGCTGATCGGCGAGGATCCGAGCGGCATTCCCAACAACCTGCTGCCTTTCATCGCGCAGGTGGCCGATGGCCGCCGCGCCAGCCTGGCTGTCTATGGCAGCGACTATCCCACGGTGGACGGCACCGGCGTGCGCGACTACATCCACGTCGTGGACCTGGCGCTGGGCCATCTCAAGACGCTGGTCAAGCTGGGCGAGGGCCCGGGCGTGCGCATCTACAATCTCGGTACCGGACGCGGCAACAGCGTGCTGGAAATGCTGGCTGCCTTCGAGAAGGCCTGTGGCAAGAAACTGCCCCATCAGCTGACCGCACGCCGTCCCGGCGACATCGCCATGTGCTATGCGGCCACCGATCGCGCCGAGCGTGAGCTCGGGTGGCGTGCCGTGCGTGACGTGGATGCCATGTGTGCCGATACCTGGCGCTGGCAGTCATTGGCCAAGAAGCTGGCTACGGAAGAGTAGGAAGCGGGGAGGCAGCGTCCTTCCCGGCGCTGTCTTTAAGCAGCGTCGCTCCAAACAAAAAAACGCCCGATATGAATCGGGCGTTTTCTTTTGGCAGTTCTGGCAGGCAGTCTTGCAGATCAGGCAGCGGTCATCTGCGAGGCTGCGAAGGACTTGCTGTCTTCGTTGCGACGGCGACGCAGGGCCACGAAGCCCACCAGTGCCAGGCCACCCAGCATCATGGCGGTGGTCGATGCTTCCGGCACCGCTGCAACGTTGAGGCCGCCGGCGTAGAAGCCACCGTTGATGCCGGACACGGTACCAGCGATGTTGAGCTTGTATGAACCACCGGTCAGCGTCGTGGTGGGAATCGAATAGTTCGTGCCGGTCGACGAGCTGCTGGAATTGAGCACGGCGGTGAACACCGTATTGTAGGTGGTGTTGGTCAGGGTGACGCTGTTGATGGCCAGACCCAACAGTTGACCCAGAGTGATGGTGGTCAGCGAGCCCGATGCGTTGCTCGTGCCAGGCAGAGAGAAGGTGTAATCGTCGCTGAAGGTCGAGCCAGCGCCCGTCGTGATGACGTTGTTGAAGGTGGCTACGCCATTGGACGAGAAAGTCAGGGTAGCGGCTTGCGCAGCGGTGCCGGCAAAGCTCAGGGCCATTGCAATGGCCGAAGCAGCGAGAAGTTTTTTCATGGGATCAATCCTTAGGGTTGCGGCAATTAATGAAGAGGATTGCGCGTGGCGCTTTCCATTCAAACAAATCAACTCACTTGATGCTGGATTGCCCGTGACTCTTGTGTCGCAGCCAATCTTCTAATTGTCAGATCTGCAATTTCTGCTGACAACCTCTGACACTTGTAACAAAACATGCGTTGATGTCGGAACTATAACATTTGCTTTCTCGCGCAAGCAATAAAAAAACGACAAAAAAGACAAACTTCCCGTTTTTTTTAATCGGCCGGAAAGCCGCGCCAGTAAAGGATTTCGACTGTTTCCGCAGCGCACTACCGATGAGTAGTGCGCTGCGGAAATGAACTGATCCGTACGGCAATAAAATTATCTTTTGAATAACAAAACTGAGCTAATTTTATTGTTTAAAAATCAATGATTTAGCACCGTTTGTTCGTGAATTTTCAATGGACGGGGAAATGGTGCTTACATTTTCCTGACAGAATTTAATTTCTTTTTTGCATTTTTTCGTTGGGATGTGGCGTCACGCAGACGTCGTTGCAACACTGTCGTAAAAAATCACATGCAGACCTTGGTAGTGAGTTCAAAAGTCACGTTGTTTACGTGCGGATCAGCTTGAAAGGCAAGTTGGGGATGAGATTTTGACGCCGTTGATTTGACGCCGTTGAGCCATTGGCCTTCAACCGCCAGCGCACGGAACGGTGGCTTTGTGTTGTTGTAAATTAATTATGCTGTATTGCGTAAAACACGATCGACAAATGCTGCTCTGCGAAATATAGTAAACAGACGAAGAAGGTGTTTTGCGCGTTGTTGATGGTAAATAATTGCTGATTATCTACAATTTAGAAAAATATAGAAATAAATTGCACCGCAGCAAAATCTGCTTGATCGCCGTTGTTGAACGGTAGTGCTTGCTGGCCCGACACCCTGGGGAGGAGTGGCGGACGTTCAAAGTGCTGGCCACTACCTCTGGAAACCCCTGAAACGCATCGTCGCAAGGATCTGCCTGCCAGACCCATGCTGACCCTGCTCGTCCTTCGCCGCTCGATCACGGCACGGTGCAGGCGGTGTTTTCGGGTGGTCCGGCAACCGCAGCCGCGCGTGCGCTTGCTGCAGGAAAAGCTTCAGGGGCCGTTCACGCAGCCGGTTCAGACCGTGCAACCGGAGCGTGAACGTTGAAGGCTTGACTTCAATCGGGGAAAAACATGCTGACAACATCGGGCAATCATCTGTTGACGGTGCAATTCCTGCGCTGTGTGGCCGCCGCACTGGTGGTGGCGCAGCACGCGGCGCTGGAACTGCGGGCGCGCAGCGGGCAGGGCGACTTGCTGTCCTACTGGCACGAGTTTGGCGGGGTAGGGGTAGACATCTTTTTCGTCATCAGCGGGCTGGTCATGTACCTGTCTACCCGCCGCAGGCCAGCGCCAGCGGATGCGGTTGCTACGGCTGGCATGTTCTTTCGCCGGCGGCTGATCCGTATTGTGCCGATGTACTGGTTCTATACCTTGTCCAAGGCGGCCATCGTGCTGACCATCGGGTCCAGGGCCTTTGCGGAGGGATTGCCGTTCCTGTATCTGCTGGGATCCTTGCTGTTTTACCCGATGGTCTCACCGGCCAGTGGCGAGCTCCTGCCACTGGTGGAGTCCGGCTGGACCCTCAGTTTCGAGATGCTGTTTTACGCCGTGCTGGCCGGCGTGATCGCATTGCGGCTGCCACGCCTGAAGACGGCGACGGTGATCCTTGGCTTGCTCTTCATCGTGGCCCACGCTTGGGGTGCCGGCGTCCTGGCGCAGTTCTTCGGACGCTCGGTCCTCTTCGAATTCCTGCTGGGCATGGTGGTGGCACGGGTGTGGATGCAGTTCAGGCAGCCGCCAGTGTGGGTGCCGGTCGTGCTGATTGCGGTGGCAGTATTTGCGCTGTTTGTCCATCGGCTGCAGGTGGACCGCTTCATCGCTCTGGGTGTGCCGTCCGCCATGCTGGTACTGGGCCTGGCCTGGATGGAGCGTTTTGAATGGGTGCGCCGGCAGGCCGGCCGCCTGGCCTTGCTGGGCGATGCCTCCTATTCCACCTATCTTGCCCACGGCTTCATCATGCCCGCCGTCGTGATCGTCGGCCTGAAATGGATGCCGCATGCCTACGGCCTGATCTGCCTGGCTGCAGTGCTCACGGCCACGGCCGTAGGTTGCCTGTCTTACCTGCTGCTGGAAAAGCCCCTGACACGCCGCCTGATGGCCCGCTTCGGCGGGGCGCGGACGGTTGCCTCCGGCGAGAATGCGGCCCCGGTCTGAGTGTGGGCCGCTGATGCGTCAGCCCCTGCTCAACGCGGGGCCGCAGCCTGCCACAAGCGTGCCAGCTGTTCGCCGCTGTCCTTGAGCAAGCCCGGTGCCTGGGCGATGGCGTCCTGCAGGCTCATCGGTCCGAAGGTGATGGAGAAGCAACCGGAGAAGCTGGTCTGCAGCTTCTCCAGCGACTTGCGATCGATCCCGCCCGAGAGCAGGGTGGTCGGCACCCCGGCGCGGCGCGCGCGCTGGCTGGCGATGAAGGGGGCCTTGCCGTGCAGGGTTTGTGCATCGCTGCGGCCTTCGCCGGTAATGAGCCAGTCTGCGCCCGCCAGCGCCTCATCCAGTCCGATATGGTCGGCCACGGTCTCGGCACCCGAGCGGAATTGCGCGCCCAGCATCAGCAGTGCGTAGCCGAGTCCGCCTGCCGCACCTGCGCCGGGCTGGTCGGCGGCATGGCGGCCGAGCGCCTGTTCCAGCACGCCAGCGAAGTGTGCCAGTGCGCCGTCCAGCAACGCCACCTGCGCGGGCTGCACGCCTTTTTGCGGACCAAACACGGCGGTCGCTCCTTCCTCGCCGCACAAGGGATTGTCGACGTCCGACATCGCCACGAAATGGGCCTCCTTGACCCGCGCATCCAGCCCCGAGGCATCTACCTGCGTCACGCGCTGCAGTTGTGCCGGTACCGGCGGCACGATCGCGCCGGAGGCGTCAAGAAACTTCACGCCCAGCGCTGCCAGCAGCCCGGCGCCACCATCGTTGGTGCTGCTGCCGCCAAGCGCCACCAGGAAATGACGGGCACCACGGTCCAGCAGTTGGCCGATGGCATCGCCGACGCCCAGCGTGGTGCGCTGGTCGACCGCGACGGCCATCCCGGCGGCATCGGTGATGCCAACGATGGCGGCTGATTCCACGACGGCGCTGCCATCCTTGAGGATGCCCACCGGAGCCGAGGCTGGCTGGCCGGCGGCATTGCGGCAGTCGACGGTCAGGCGCTCGCCGCCGGCGTGCATGAGGGCATCCAGCGTGCCTTCGCCGCCATCGGCAATCGGGCACAGCCGGACCTGAGCCTCGGGAAGTGCTGCCTGGATCCCGGCGCCAATGGCCGCAGCCACTTCCTCAGCGGAGAGCGAACCTTTGAAGGAGTCGGGAGCGATGACGACAATGGGGGCGCGACGGGAAGAGGCAGGGGTGGTCATGATGATCGGCTTGTCCTGATGCGGGCGCGCTGCAGGGCAGGTCGCGCCGTAGGGTCTCGTTTTGATTGTGGTGCCGGAGGGTGGCCCGGCTCGGCTTGTTGCCGCGACATTATATAAGCAGCGCTGCGCTTCATTATGGCCACACCGGTATAGGCAGTAATAACGCTTGGTGAAGATTGCTGCATCCTCGCGTCAATATGAATGAAGCGAGTAACAAATGGTAAGGAGATTGGCGGGCGCGGCGCCGCCGCGCCATAGTGTCATGTTGGTGCCGTTGCGCCGCTGGAGTTCATGATGAAGCCCTTACCGCGTTCTGCCTTGCTGATGGCCGTGCTGCCCGCCGCATTGCTGCTGGGCGGCTGTGTGGCCGTTCCTGCCAGTCCCTACAATGGCGCGGCAGTCTACCCGGCGCAGCCGGTGTATTCACCGTATTACGCCTATCCTGCTTATCCGGCGTATCCCGCCTATCCGGCTTATAGCTATCCGTCGTCGTCCTTCTATTTCGGATACAGCAGCGGATGGGGTGGCCGCGGGCGCTGGCGCTGAGTGTTCTGCGCGAAACTGAGCGCCGTCAAGCCGGTGAGCAGTCCAAAACCGGCTAAAATGTCGCCTTTGTTGATGGGTTAGCATGGCAGGGCTGGAGCGGACGGGGCGCATGAGCGGCCTGATCCGGAGCGAGCGGGCATGGACCGCAGTCGCTTATTCGCCGCTGTCTTCACACCGTATGAGTTTTATCGTTTCGTCGACCCGAACAGACATCCTTGCCCGCTCCCGGCGCAGAACTGCGCTGGGTATTGCTTCGTCCATACTGGTGCATGCGGTGTTGTTCATGTTCGTGCGCGCAAAACTGAACGAAACGCCTCCGAGGCTGGAGTCTCCCGGCCGTCCCGATGCGCCCTTGCAGGTCAGCTTCATCCGTCCTGCGGCACCCGTGGTGCAACCGGAATTGCCCAAGCCCGCCCCGGAGCCCAAGAAGCCGGAGCCGGTCCAGAAGAAGCCGGTCGCCAAGCCGGCGCCTCGCCGTAGCGCCCCGGTGGCGCGTCCTTCGGTTCCCCAGCGGACCCCGTTGCCGGTGACCGAGGCACCCAGCCGCAATGCGGCTGCCGCTGCGCCGGCGGCTCCAGCGGAAGATTTCATGGCGTCGTTGAAGCGCAATCAACAGAAGCGAGAAGATGCCGAGCAGGCTGCGGCCCAGGAAAATGCCGCGGCACGTGCCGCGGAAAATCCCTCTGCCAACGACATTGCCCGCGCCAATATCGCCTTTCAGGAACGGCGTGGCCGTGGCACCAATGGCGTATTTCAGATCATCAGCATGGGGCCGCGCGTGGCGCAGTACAGCTTCCGTGGCTGGACTACCGACCAGCGCCGCAGCCAGAACCAGCTGATTGAAGTCGACGCAGGGTTTGGGGGCAATGTGCAGCTGGCCGTGGTCAACAGCATGATTGCGCTGATCCGCCGCTACTACCAGGGCGACTTCAATTTCGATTCGCAGAAGCTGGGCCGCGTGGTGACCTTGTCGGCGCGGCAGGAAGATACCAAGGGGCTGCAGAATTTCCTGCTCAATGAGTTCTTTTCCGGGCGGTGACGGAGCGTGATGTCGCTGCGGCGATGGTCGGCGAATTGTCGGGGAAGGACGTACAACTGCGCTCCCCTAAATGATTAAAAATGTTTTGCAGAAACAGTTGATTTAATAACATAAGCGCTCTATAATCTTTGTCTTCAGTCGGGGCGTAGCGCAGCCTGGTAGCGTACTTGCATGGGGTGCAAGGGGTCGTGTGTTCGAATCACACCGTCCCGACCAATAGAATCAAGCAGTTGCGGCGAAAGCTGTACAGATAGACAGCACTGTATATTAGGGATCCTCTAATATTCAGTGCTGTTTTGCTTTGTGGGCCACGGTAACGGCAGGTCGATTTCTGAGACCTGGGCAATCACTTCCTTGATGTAGATCTCGGATGTCTGCGGCGACGTATGAGCCAGGCGGGCCTGGATCTGCTCCATCGGCAGCTTCGTTCGGGCTGCATCAGTCGCGCCGAGCGCGCGCAAATCCCTGAATTGAATCCTTTCTTCCGCCGGCGAGTCCTTGTTAATGCCGAGGCGGTCGCGTGCACGGTCCCACATCGAGAACAGGCCGCTCTTCCCGTAGGCTGTTCCTTTCCGAGTCGGGAAGAGGTAGCCGGTGATCAACGGCTTGCCGTGCACCTTGTATTCCCTCTTGATGGCGCGGGCGCGTTGGATCACATCCCAAATCGCGGGGGTGATCAGGATGTCCACTGATTTGCCGCTGGTCTTCGCCGTCTTCGATGGCTTCAGACGGATGTGGCCGCCGATCTCTCCCTCGATCTGCGATTCCTTGAGCGTGCGAACGTCTACCGCGCGAGCCCACAGCAGATAGGCTGCATCGACCAGGCAGGCAAACATTGGCCCGCTGGCGGTGGGCAGCGCCTTGCCTGTATCGGATCTGACCTTGCTCATCATGCCGGCCTGGCGGATGGCCTGCACCTGCTCATGAGTGGGCAAGATCAGGCGCCGCTCTGTCTCATAGTCGTCCAACTCAATCTGGTCAATCGGATTGTCCTCGCGCAGCCCCAGTTCGGAAATGATGTACTTGAACAGCTTCCGCGCTAGGGCCGTCTATTTCTGAGCGGTATTCGGGCGGTCACTGAAATTCTGCCGGAGAAACTGAGACCAGCTCTTGGTTGTAACCTGGCGGGCCGAGAAGTCGGCAAACGCTTCGGCCATGGTATCGAGGTACCGGCCATAGGTGGCCTGGGTTTCGTCGCTATAGCGCTTTAGCTTGTGCTTTTTGAACTCGGCGCAGGCGTAGGCCATGCTTTCATTGTCTACGGCATGCGTCAGCAAGCCCGCCAGAGCCAGGTGCATTGCAGCTTCGCCATCGGCGACTCTGGCCAGCTTGATCCATTTCCGGACCTGCTTGCTCTTGGGATCGACGATGGGCTCAGCTGGAACGAACCAGTAGCTGTTATCTCGGATGTACACGCGGCGGGGCAGGCCCTTGCCGGTCTTGCGGGAGCGATTCATTTGCGGATCAAGCGGAGTTTCGGTTCTTGTTTTTCCGGCGCTGCAACAGCTTCCGGTCTGGTGGTGACATACACGCGGAGCACCATGATGGTGTTGTCCGGCCGGCGGTGGGCAGGAATGCCCATTTCCTTGAGCTTCGCCAGCTGGTAGGCGGGCCGATGGTAACCCGTGACGGCCACCACCTCGGCCTCGGTTAAGGTGATCGGTTCGGCGACTGCTTGCATGGTTAGATCCTCCTAAATTCAACGACCCACACCCACGGATTGGCATCCCAACTGCCTGGGCCATTGATGGATTCCCACAGCACGCTGAATTCCGCGACCGGGCCGCTGATCTGGCGCATACCGACAAAAGATAGTGTGTTCCGTGCGGCCTCTGCATCAATCCCCTCGGCCAGCGCATCCTGCTCGCTGATGTCCTGCAGGCGCTCCACCCGCACGCCGGTGATCTCCAGCATGATGCGGGAGGCCCAGCGGGGCATATGGATCGATGGGACCACCGCGCCCTGCTGGCCTCGGTAGTTGAACATCTTGCTCCAGGCCTCAGCCTCTGCCGCATCCGAGCGGATGTGGCTAAACGTTTCGTCAGCGGCGTAGCGCACGCCATCGCTGCCGTCATCTAGTTCCTCGGCCTGGCAGGTCTCACGCACCCACAGGCGATCGCCGACCAGCCCATAGGGGCAAACTTTCAGCAGCTCGGCATGGCGCAGATCATGCCAGCGCATGGAGCTATCACGAAAATGCCAGTCATAGCCCGGCGTGTCGGATCGATCAAATTCCTTGACCAAGCCGAAACCAATGAGGGTAGTGACTTCGCGCCGGGTATTAGTCTTGTCGCCGGCCAGGGTGGCGCGCACCATCGCACCATTCATCAGGATGGGACCTTCTTTCATAGTGGGATCTCCCTCACACGCAGGTCCAGCGGCCATTCCTCGACGTCGCCGCCTTTCTTGTCATTCAGGCGGATGTGCCAGTGGCCACGGCCGAGGTCTTCCTTGCGCACGCCTTTGGGCCAGTGCTCTTCCGGGGAAGAGGAACAGCCATTCCAGATCGGCGAGGCACCGAGCTGCTTCACGTGGGCCGCGATACCACCCATCCGGCATTCCGAGACGATCGACCTCGCCCACTCGATATCGAAATCTCGAGCGCACGGGCCACTCTCACCACCGACTATGATCCAGTCGATGCCGGTGGGCGTGTTGGCACCGTGTGCCGAGAGCGCACCGTAGTCGGCGTCGCAGGTATCGCAGTGGACCGGCGGCAGCGCCTGATTCAGGTCGATCGGGCCGAGCAGGGGCTCCATCGAGAGAAAGCGCTTGGCGGCCGGCACGACCAGTAACTTCGGTATATCCCGGTCCGCCTCCTCCTGATTGACCACCGTGGCACCCAGCCAGACGTTGCGGGGCAGGTACGGCTCATCCAGGTGCTCCATCCAGAACAGGCTCCGGCCGACCTGCACCAGCATGTCCGGCACGTTGCCGATGCGCTTGGTCAGCAGAAGCCAGTCGAGATTGGGCGTTGCCTCGATCAGCGCGAAGAGATCTGCGCGCCAGCGCTCCGGCACCTGGTTGTCGAACACATCGGCCAGGCTGGCGCAGAACACCCGCTGGCGGCGGCCGTGCTGGCGCTGGAAATCTTCGGCGGCAGAGTTCCAGGCCACCGGCTTGCGCCAGTTGGATTCACTGGTGCGCACGCGTTCTTTCGTGCCCCACACCACTCGGTGCATGCGCTTGTCCATCATGGCCTCGGCGTAGCAGTTGTCGCAGCCGGGAGATACCTTGGTGCATCCGATGAACGGATTGAAGGTGCTATCGCACCATTCGATTTTTGTGATTTCAGCCATTTTCCTTACCTCGACGTTTAGCGTTTACGGCCGCCCAGTACTGGCTTCCGCGAGGGCCTCGCTTTTTCTCTCGCAACTTCATACATTCCTTGCAGTGACGAGTTCCATTCCCCGCGACGTAAGAGTTAGCTTCGGTGAACTCATGACCACGAATGCAATGAGTCTTTCGTGCATTTTCGTTGTCGCGTTTCGCATGGCAAAGAGTGCAAACCGCCTGCACGGAAAAATGATGTTCTGCCGCGTATCCAAGGTAGTGGTCGTATTCATGTCGGCGCTCACCTGGCGCGTACACATGGCCGCAATCTACACATGGAAGGGTGTTGGGATGAGGCCGTTTGCCCGTACGAACCTCCACATTGATTCGCTGGCGAGCCTGAATCTTGTCCCCATTACGGGGATGCATCGGCAGGGGGCCATAACGACGCCGTGCACTAGAATTCAGGGCATCCTTATCGGTGTTCGTGTTTTCGCTCACGCTCAATCCTCCACGTTCTTGCGTGCGATCTCCGCGTCCGCCACCAGCTGACTGTCGACCACGGTGCCCAGGATCCGGTCATAGTTCCACTCGCAGTCCCGGAACACGCGGCCGTCCTCGAAATCGACCAGGTGCGCGGCCACGTCGGCCACGATGTCCTTGTCCTCGTTCGTGTGGATGGTGAAGCGCTGCAGGGCATTCTTCACACGGTATGCGCCCTCCGACCAGTCGCCGCGCGTGTCGCGCATGGCGATGGCCAGGTCCAGGCGCTGGTCCTTCGTGCGCAAGTGCTCCAGCACATACGACCAGTCACTCTCCAGCGGCAGTTCGTAGCGCAGCAGGATGGCCGCCAGCTCCATATCGGCTTTGCGCTTGGCCAGCGCCTCTTCCTGCTCGCGCTGCGCTCGTCCCGCCTCTGCCTCAGCCTCCCGCGCGGCCTTGTCAGCGTATTCCTCGTAGGTCTTCTTCAGACGCTCATAGACAGAGGTGGCGTAGGTGAAGCCGTCATCGGTCTTGCACTCGCGGCGGAGATCTTGCAGGTAGCCAGCATCATGGCTGATGGTCTTCGGGTACCGAGAACGCGATTTCGTGTCGCGCTCGCTGTACGACGCAGGCATGCCGACTTCCTCCATGAAAGCGCGTACGCGCTTGGCCACCCCTAAGTTGGCGGCGATGGCGGGGCCGTTGGCCTCATGTGTGGCCAGATCCTTCGCGCGCGCAGCCTCCAACTGAGCCAAGGCGTAGCTTGCAACGGCAGTGGCTTTCGGCTTTCCCCAAGAATATCCCGGCATTCTGGATGCATAGTCTTGTGGGTACGATTGGCAGCCGCTGCTCACCGCCTTGCATTGCTCGATGGGCATGATCTTGATGATATCGGTCATGGCTTGTCCTTCGCGGCCAGGGCAGAGCATTGGCAGCCATAGCCCTCGTTCTGCGGGCAGCACTGCGGATCGCCGCTGCAATCAGCCGGCCGTTTCCCTTTTGCTGGTTGGAGTGCGGTGCTGGCGAGATGCACCAGGCGCAGGACGCTATCCGACGACAGCAGTGAGAACAGTTCATCCTGCTGCTGGGTCAAATATGCAGTCGAAAAATGGCCATTGAACTGGCTGGGCTGTGGCAGGCAGGATTCAAAGCGCGGGCAGCCAGTCGCGGTCTCACCCAGTGCTACGAGCAGATTGGCGTCGGCGCAAGGCCAGCATGTGCCGAGCCATTGTCCCGTCTGGTCGTGGACATCGCCGGTACCATCGCAGTGCGGGCAGTTCTCGCTGGCCACTGGCCGTGTCACCGCTGGCGAGGGCTGCGCGATAGGCAGCGGCGAGTGCTTCGGCTTGGCCGCCTGCTTTGCACGGATTTGATCCACCTTCGTCCAGATGCGGGCAAGCTCGGTTTCGCCGGCCGCATGCATGTCCATCTTCGCCGCCAGGCACAGTGCTGCCAGCGTCACCATCACGCCGCCTACCTCCTGCACCGGCTCGCCGACTGGACGGCCATAGACGTAATCGACCAGTTGGTGTGCCTCGCTCTGCGTCATCCCTGTCGATTGCACCAGCTCCGTCGCCTCCTCGAAGAAGCGATGATTACGCTCCGGCAGATCATTGCTGATCGCCTCGCCAAAGCAGGCCATCATCCACGGCTGTACGCGCTGCTGGAACGGTACGGTTCCCGCTGGCGACAGGGAGGCGCGGCGATTCCATGCAGCGATGGCCTTGATGTCGCCATAGTCTATTTCACCAGCAGCCAGATTGGCCGCAGGGCCGATTGCTCCGCAATCCTGGCACTCTGACTGCTTGTAGGTTGCCCCGCTCGGCAGCGCGGTCAGAACTTCACCGTCGCTGATTTTCGACCCGCCGCAGAACGGGCAGTGCAATGTTTGACCTTGTTCCGGCTGCGGCACCAAGTCGGCATCGCCATCTTCCAACTGACCAGACTCGATCAGCGCGCACATTGCAGGGCTCAAAGGGAGCTGCACCGAACGCAGCGCAGCCTCAGCGCGCTCCATGCGCTGGTGCGCGATCGAGCCCGGGACATGGTCCTGTTTCTCGGACAGGATGTCCTTGAGGGCGGCTTGGATAAGATCTTTGCTCATGCTGCGCCTCCCTGTGCAACGTTCATGGCCACGGCCACCGGCTGCACCCAGATCGGTGCTGCGCTCAGCTGGAAGGTTTCGCCGGACCAGGCCAGTAGCAGCGTCCGGCCCATCTCCGAAGCGATGGCCTCGGCCGCTGCCGGCGGCACGGCGTTGCCGATGCGTTCGCGCCAGGCTTGATCGGACAGTCCGTCCAGCTCCAGCATTTCCTCCGGATCCACCAGTGACTGCAACGCCGCCAGCTCCAAGGTTGTGAAGGGGCGGTGCCAGGTGCCGTCCAGCGCGCGGATGACGCAGACCAGCTTGTCGGCCGCCGCCGGCATGCGCGGATCAGCGACCGACCAGCGGCCGTTGTCGTAGCTGGCCGCCGAGGCGACGGCACCCGAGTGCGCATCCATGGGCAGCACGCCATAGTGGCCACCGGTGAGGTAGTGGTCCCCCTTCTGGGGGATGCCTGCCGGGCGCGGGTCGGCAATCGCGTACGCGCCGGTGTCATCGCCGCCGATCACGGTACCGCTCGCGCCATCCCACTGTGCCACCGGATACTTGCTGAACAGCTTTCCCTCGCGTGCAGCACGCGGATCGGCAACGGCGAAGGCGCCCTGGCCTGTGGTGCTGCCGCTGATCACGGTGCCGGCCGGGTCCTGCCAAGGCGTGACGCCATACTTTCCGAACGACTCGCCGGCGCGCCGAGGATCTGCGACAGCCTGGCCGCCAGAGCTTGGGCCGTGTCCGGATGTGACGGTACCGGCCGCACGATCCCATTCCACCACGCGGTAGACGTTCTTGTGCGTGGTCTCGATCGCGCCAGCGCGCGGGTCAGCCACCGAGAAGGTGCCCTGGCCAGGCGACTTGACACCGATCACAGCGCCGGATGATTCGCGCCAGTCCAGCACACCATACTGCTGGTACTCAGCGGCACCGGCGGCGGCGCGGGGATCAGCCACTGCGAAGCGCCCGTTTGATGGCAGGGACTCTCCGGCCACGGCGCCCGAGGTATCGCCCCATGCATTGACCCCGTATCCGGCCGAGTAGAGTTCCTGACGCGGGTCTGCCACCGCGAAGGAACCATTGTTCGGCAGGCTGCGGCCGGTCACGGTGCCGCGAGGCTCTTGCCAGTCATCGACGCCCAGGAAGCCGCCGTTGCGGTTTTCCGGAACGATCAGGTAATCCCGCAGATGGCCATCCTCGATCGCCAACCGGTTGAGGCTGCGCCAGTCCTTACCGGCCTCCACGAACGCCAGGCGAACCCAGGTCTTCCACTGCAGCGACGGGATCCGGTGCATCGGGCCGCCGACCGGATCACCCGGCAGCGGCATGCGGCCCAGGATATCGCCCACGGCCAGCAGGTTGCGCTTCGGCGGTTCGTAGAGGAAGTTTGGCACCTTGGCCATGTGGCGGCCGACGAGCAGGAAGCGCTTTCGGCTCTGGGCCAGGCCGCCTATCTCGCCGCAGTCGTGAGTGGTCTCAGCGGTCGCGTAGCCGTGTTGGCGCAGCAGCGAGACGATCTGGTCCAGCAGGTGCCGCCCGCGCGTGGCGATGCGCGGCACGTTCTCGAAGATGATCAGCTCAGGGGGATCGTCGGCCCAGGCCTCCAGCATCAGCCAGACGCCGCGCAGGGTCAGGCG
>JGI24890J29729_1000260_pt1 | contig 38856 bp, 47 predicted proteins | sample FreactcultureFD7_FD_29729 | JGI IMG/M metagenome (IMG submission 29729)
TATCATAAAGAAAGAATTATTTTCTTTATTCGGTTGTGATAATAATTTAATAATACCTGGTAAATATACCATTGATTCAGTTAACGGTATCCCAATATCGAGATCAGAAATTGATTCTTTTGGGTTATTGAAATTTGACCCATCAACAACAGTTGGGTTATTGATGTATGAAGGTAATGATATAACAAAACATATTAATTATTTTATAAATAAATCACAATACACATCTCAGGATTCACCATTAGAATTTAAATATAAAGGTAATGTTTTATTTAGTTTATATGCTGTGGATACATATAATTTTTTGTTTAAATTTGGTAATGTTTATAAAAATAAAAAATATTCTTATTGGTTAAAAGATTATATTGCAGCTTGTAATCCAATATTTAATATGGTTAATTTTACAACTATATTAACAGATATTATAAGTGGTTCAATATCATTTGGTGGTAATAAGAGTTTAATAGATATAAATAAAAATTCTTCTATACTAATAGCATTACAAAAAATATTTGGTTTTTGTAATGAATCAAACACTGATAGTGCTAATACGGATGGATCCTTATCAGATTTTTTAAATAATCAAAACAATAATAATCAAAACAATTTAAGTAATTCAAACACAAACAATGGTAATCTGAATAATATTGGTTTAAATATAGATTATTTTAATTTTACACAACAAGAACTATTAGATTCATCTGACGATGCAAATAGCAAAGCAAATGGTTTTATTAAATTTTCTACATGCGGTAATCTTGAAGTACCTGTTAATAGTGCGGATGTAATCTTATCATTAAATAATTTATTTAATAATTCAAATACACAAAATATAATTGATTATACTAATGGTGGTAATGTATTTAATCCAACACAACCAATAAAAAATAATAGTGGTTTGATTGATAATACAATTAATAATCCAGATATCAACAATATTGTTGATACACTATCTAATTTAACGACAGCTGGATTAAGTGGGTTATTATCTTCTGGTGAAGACCCTATTGCTTTAGATATAAATAACATAAACATAGCTAATCAATCTAATATATTAAAATCAATTCCATATGCTATAATGGAATTGATTATATCACCAAAAGTATTGATTATACCAAAGACACATAGTTATTTAAATGGTGATACATCAACTAAGGATACAACAGCGATTATAAATGATTTTTCTAAATTAATTTATAATATAGGTGATAAGATAACTAAGAAAATATTGGATAATATTTTTAATTCGATTAAGACTGACTTAGTTAAATTATCAAAAGATTTAGCATCAAGATATTTAAAACAAAGAGGTATTGATTATTTAGCTTGTTTAACATCTTTATTGAGTTTATTAAAGATATTAAATGGGTTAATAGATAATAGTGGGTGTCAAAGTTTACTAAGTAAATTATTAGCTTTATTAAAATTAGCTAATTTTGGTCCAATGCCAACAATACCACCACCTTTGGTTTTATTGGGTGGTGCATTAAAACCTGGTTTAAATCATGTTGCTATTGTTAATGATATAAAATCATCATTAATTTCAAAAGGTATTGAAACATCAACCACAATGCCAGACGGTACACCCAATAATATGATGATTGCAATAGAAGAAATGGTTAAAGTATTAATAACACATGTTAAAACAAATGCTAATATTTCAGTAACAACAACTGGTGTTGGTTTATCACAAGGTTACGCTCAAATACAGTAATATGAAAAATAAAGAATTGGAAAATATATGTAATACATATAAAGATAAAAGTAATAAAGAATTATCGAATATTTTGGTTTCATTGGATAATGATTTTAATGGTATTAAATTAGTTATGCTTGATTTAGCCATTGGTATAGGTGAAATAGAAGAAACATATAATAATGTTTATAATGAGTTACATAAAAGATTAAAGTTCAATGATTAATAATATAGAGATAATATTTGGTGTATGTGTTGATAATGCTGACCCCAATAATGCACATAGAATAAGGTTTATTGAACTATCTAAATTAGACACAATTAACAGGTCTTATTCTGATATCCTTTCCATTGTGTATAATGATGATGATAATGGAAATTATCAACCATGGGGGTATCCTACACAAACACTACAACAAGACCCATATTTAGCAGAGCCATTTATGGGTAAATATATTAATATGGTTCCAGATAAGGGTCAGTTAATAAAAGTTTTTAAGTATAGTCTTAATAAAATAACCTATGAATATATTGGACCAGTTACAAGTGATCTAATAAATACAAAGGAGGGGTTTATTTCATCTTTACAAAAAACAAAACCAAATAATAACTTAGAAAATGGTGTAACGCCTGGTGTAGATATTCTACCAATAAGTGGTAAAAATAATGAACAAATATTATTGGGTGATAATACAATTATAAATAGGGTAGGTTACCTATCACCAAATAATAAAAAAAATGATAAATTTTCTTTTACACAGTTGGTTGAGTTTCCAATATCAATAACAAAAACAAGTAATGAAATAACAAAAACAACAGATATTGATTATCCGATAGATTTTGTTATTTCCGTTAATTTTATATATAATAAAGAAAGTAATATTAATTTAAAATTAAATATTTATGACTCTAATAAAATAATTAATAATAAGGGGTTGTTTGGTTTAAGGAAGTCTGATGTATCTTTTACTGATAAATTTAGAAGTTATTTAAAATCGCCAGTTATATCATATGATATAACATCTGGTGATATAAAAAAAATATTTAATGAATTTTTAAATATTATAACAAATTTTAAACAAAAAAAAATATATAAATTTCCACCTAATCATACTGATGAGGTATTCACATATACTGAAACTGATTTAACTATTATAATAAATAATCTATATGGTTTTTTACCAAACTCTGGTAACGCATTACCAGAAAACCCAGCCCTAATCTTTAATGATAATTTCGTTGTTATTAAAGATTTAAATCAAATAAACTACGGAATACTCTCACAATCAACGTTAAATAGTCAATATAATATATCTGACCCAACTAAATTATATAATTTTTCTACATTATCTTCATTTATAACACAAGGTGCTTATGAGAATTTTATAACAAAACTATCTGTAACAACTAAAACAGAGACACTTACTCAAGATATCATAACATCAGAGGATAAAACAGATACCTATTTGATAAACCATGTAAATAAAATATTATTATACTCAACAAATAATGATAACTCATTAACCACAATAGATAATTCATCAAACGGAGCAACACAACAAAAAATATTGGATGTTTTTAATAAATCACACCCAATATTAAGAGGTGATAAGTTGTTGAATGTTTTAATATCATTAATAAATCTATTAATAACACACGGACATCAGGCTGGAGTTAACCCACCAGAATCTTTGGATGAAACATCAAAAAAAACATTAAATGATTTAATCCAAACACTTCAAAAAGATTTGATTGATGATGTTAATAGTGTAACAATGAATCACAATATAAGAATTAATTAAACTATTTATTGTTATGGGAATTATTAGAAACTATTTTGATAAAAATAATACAATAATTAAAGGTTCTTTAGTAAACACAGCTAAGAACCCTATTTCAGAATTATATTGTGGTGGTAATGTTAGTAGATTATTATTATATATTGATTTTACTGATTTAGCTGAGATGGCTACAAATAAATTATTTGACCCCTTATCTGAAACAACAAAACATTATTTAAAATTAATAAATACATCTAATTATGATGTAAATCAAACATTAACAAAAAATGGTGACATAGATATTAGTGGTAATTTTAGATCAACATCATGTGATATAGAGGTTAGACCTATAACAGAATTATGGGACGAAGGTATTGGATATGATTACGAACCGACATATTTACTTGGTGACCAATCATATAATAAAACACCATCAAATTGGGTTAATGCAACTAATAATACACAATTTTTACACCCTGGTGGAATAAATACACCAGATATTTTATCAACACAACATTTAGATAATGGTAATGAAAATATCATTTTAGATGTTACATCATTTGTAAATCAAATTATAACAACAGGTGTAACAATAAATACGTACACTGGTACTACCAATAATTATTATGGGTTTTGTATTAAATATAGTGATGAGTCAGAAAATTCCAACACTGGTAATACTAGGTCATTAGGATTATTCACCAAGTATACTGATACATTTTTTGAGCCATATATTGAAACAATATATGATGATGTTATAACTGATGATAGAAATAAATTTTTTAAAAATAAAGATAATAAATTATTTTTATATGTTAATATTGGTGGATCATTAAAGAATTTGGATAATTTACCAACATGCACTATCAATGAAACATCTTATACAGTGTATCAAAAAACTACTGGTGTTTATTATGTTATTGTTCCAGCATCGGATACTAATACAATGACCACATACACCGAATATAATGATATTTGGACTGGATTAAGTTATATTGGTCTTAGTTTATCAGATGTTAGATTAAAATTTATACCACTAGATAATACATCATATTATAATATAGGAACAAATTATGTCGAACCACTTAAGTATGGCATAACCGTATCTGGAATAAAATATGGTGAAACTCTTACCTCTGGAGAAATTAAGAAAATAAACTTCTTATTAAGAAAACCGTTTACATTAAATAATTACGAATCGATAGATGAGTTATTTTATAAATTATATATAAAACAAGGAAATAATTGTGTAGAGGTTTTTGATTGGCAAAGAGTTAATAGATTGTATGAAACTATGTCTGTTTATTTAGATACATCATGGTTAATCCCACAAACCTATTATATTGATGTTAAAACTTCTTTGGGTGGAGAAGTTAATATTTATAATGAAATACTTAGGTTTACAATAGGTAGCAAAATAAAAAATTAATTATGTTTTTAGTTTATATAAACCCACTGGGTAAGAATCATAAAGGTGAATTTATTTATGAATTTATTTTTAATGATAATATTGAAATAGAATTTGGTGAAGATTGGATGGTATTACCAGCATCATCTGGGTCACTAACACCACCACCAATGAAATATATTAAAAATGTTGAAATATTACAAACAACAGAATTAGAACTAGAATTAGCGATATATTCAGATTCATTTCAATATAGTGATGCTGTTGAAAATATATTAGCAGTTGGTTGGGAGAAAGAATCACCAGATGATCAGATTCGGTTAGTGTTCCAATACGGAGAAAAAGAAGAATCAATTATAGATAAATTATATAGTCGTGACATAAAATTAAATAAAAAGAAATAATATGAAAAAAAGTTTATTAGATATATTAATAGAAATGCAAGCCAACCAACCAAATCAACAAACACAACCATTGTTAAATCTTAATAATGTGGATGATAAAAGCGTTTCTCAGGTTACTCAAGGTTTACAAAATATTGTTAAGACAAAAGATCAATTAATCCAACAACAAAAGCAATTGGTGGCAAAACAGAACGCCTCAACCCAGCAGCAACAATCTGGTCCTGGACAAACACAAAGTCTTCAGAATGAAACAGAAACCATGACTATGGCCAATCAGGATAAGACACCAATGGGTAGGTCACCAGAGAACTCAGCAAAGGATGGTATTCCTGTTATGGAAAAGGAAAAAATAAAAGAAAATTTTGTTGATTCGAAAATGTTTAGTATTATTGCAGAAAATGAAACACCAAAAATAACAAAAAAAGAATTTATTGATTACATAAAAACAAAAAAAATATGAAAAACACGACAATCGAAACACCAGTAATTACTCCGACAATTACACCAGTTAAAGACCCATCAAAAATTAACATACCAAAACCAAATATTTTACCAAAACCACAAGCATAAGTTTTGTGGATAAAAAATAGTTTCGTATATTTGCCTTATAACAAAAATTATAAGGTATTTTTATGGAAATTAACGAAGAGATTATAAAAAAAGTAAATAATAATGGTCATACCATGAGTAGTATGCCATATATTAAAGATGATAAAAATCTAATAACTGAAAGATTTAATTATCTGAGTGAGAATTATTCTAACACGTTTAATACTAATTTTAATAGTGTTAAACCTTTTGATGTGGTATATAATGCAAGTAATAATGCTATGGATATCATTAAAAAAGAAAAAAACCATAAATTACCATTATTAGATTTAGCTGAAAAGATAGTTAGAGATGAATATAATCTTGGGTATGATGAGGTATTATTTGATTTAGAAATATTAGAACCAGGTGAAATTACATTACCAGACTCAATAAATAAAACAAAAAAAATATCTAAAAACTTTAAACAATCAGACGATAAGGATATTTTAAAAAAACGAACAATAAATGCCTTATCACAAGGTGCTGCAAAAAAATCACATTATATTTTTCATATGTATGGTGATGAAATAGAAAAAATAACACCAAATATAATAACACCATACCAAAAAGCCATACTAGCCAATGATTTAATATATTATATTATGTCTGATGAAGATTTTGAAAATTATTTGGAATCTGGGTCTGACTCAAATAATGCTGGTTATGTTAGAATAAATTACGATGGTGATATACCTATAATAGAGGCTAAATCTATCTGTATGCCTCTTCTTATCCATGAAATGATTAAAGGGGTTATATCATTATTATCAGTACCAGGTATCCAAAATATGTCACAGGATATAATAGATGAGACTGATTTCATTATGTCTGAAATTTGGGAAATACGATACGGCCCAACTCTATGGACAGAATTCCACGATATTATTGATACGGGTGATTATGATATTAAAAAACTAATAATTCTTGAAATATTTAAAATGGAATCTGATGAATTTTTAAGATACATGAATCATGTTATGAATAATAAACCAATGGCTATTAGTATAGTTAGTTCAATAGTAAAAAAAATAAGACGTGATATTGTTAATCACGGGTTTAATGAGTAAATAAATTAATTCCTTTTTATTCATATATTTATCTTATATGAATAAAAAGGAATTAATGGTTGAATATACTAAATGTTTATCCGATCCAACCTATATTATTGAAAATTATTACGAAACTTTCGATAAAACAGAAGAAAGTTTCGTACCGTTTAAATTATTTAAAAAACAAAAAGAATTAGTATATAATTACGAATCAAAAAGATTTAATTTAGTACTAAAATATAGACAAGCTGGTATTACCACAGTGACAGCTGCATATGCGGCTGTTAAAGTTGTTTTAGCTGAAGCATCTAACCCAGAAAGAATTCTATTACTTGCAAATAAACAAGAAACCGCAATAGAATTTCTTAACAAAATAATGGATTTTGTTAAACAATCACCAAATTTTTTATTGAGTAATGTTGGTGAGGTAAAACCAGATGGTAAAATAGAATTTCCTAAAGGTGCCCAAAAACACGTTAGATTTAAAAATGGTTCTGAGATTAAAGCTGTGGCAACATCAAAAGATGCCTTGCGTGGTTATGCCCCTACAATAATGATTCTTGATGAGGCTGCGTTCATAGAGGGTGGACAGGAACTATGGTCAGCATGTCTTGCATCAATATCTACTGGTGGTAAATGTTATCTGATATCAACACCAAATGGTACTGATGAAATTTATTATGAAGCGTATGATGGGTCAATAAGAGGTGTAAATAAATTTCATGTTACTCATATAAGATGGTGGGAAGACCCAAGATATAACAAAGGTTTTAAAATGATTAAAACTGATGATATATTAGCTTATATACAAAAACAAGAACATGATAAAACAGAAGAAATATTAACAAATGTAATAACATCAAAAGATAGAATAGTTGATGATGAAAATAGGGATAAAATATTAAGATTAATATCAGAGGGTTATAAACCACACTCCATATGGTACGAAAATATGTGCCGTGATATGAATCTTAATAGGAGAATGATTCAACAAGAGCTTGAAGCTGCATTCGTAGGTTCTGGTGATAACGTTATTGAGTCCGCTGTTTTAGAAACACAATTACAAACAAATGTTATTGATCCAATAATAAAAGATAAAAAATGGGATAATGCATTATGGGTTTGGAAATTACCTGAAATAAACCATAGGTATATTGCTGCCATGGATCCATCAAGAGGTGATGCAGAAGACCCAAGTGGGTTTTGTATAATAGATTTCGATACATTTGAACAAGTTGTGGAATATAATGGTAAATTACCACCTGATATTGGTGCCCAACTTGTGGATCAATACAGTAGAATGTATAATGCCTTAACAACAGTAGATATTACTGGTGGTATGGGTATAGCTACTCTAAATAAATTAAAAGAACTTAATTTTCCTGGTAAATTATTACATTATGATGATTATGATGATATGACAATTTATTATGGTGCTAATGAGGGTAAAATACCAGGTATAAATTTTGCCACAAAAAATAGACGCATACAGATTGTACAAGCACTTGAAGAAGCTGTATCTCGTGATGGGTTTAAAATAAGAAGTATACGACTCATAAATGAATTAAAAAAGTTTATCTATAGAAATGGTAAACCAGATCACATGAAATCGTCACATGATGATTTAATTATGGGTCTTGGTATGTGTCTATTTGTTGCCTCAACATCATTTAAACGATTATCAGAGAATACTAGTACAGCTAAGGCTATGTTGGATAGTTGGAAAGTTAACAATAACTCAACACAAACAACAGCCACAGAATTACTTAGAAATGCAACAAAATTAATATCAGAAACATCATACTCACCAAATGAAATAAATAATAATACTTTACAAAATACTCGTGACTTTTCATGGTTATTTGGTAGTATTAATAAAAAGTAAATAATTTATTCTATAATGAATAAAACAATAATAAGTAAATTTAATACACAAGGTGCCCTTAGAATATCTCAACCAGAATTTAAAACAAGTGGGTTGAATGGTGGTAATGCTAAGGTAATATCAAAGTGTAGTGATTTAGATGACCCATTTGTATCATATGCGTATGATTATGAATGGAATGTCAGTTTACAAAAATTTGTCCACTCACCAGTATTTGAATGTGGGTATGTTGAATAAAAATATTATATGGCTAAGGAAACAGTTTTTCAAAAATTAAATAGGGTACTAGGGAATGAACTAGAATCACCTAAATATGCTATTGACCCAAATTCTTTTAAGGATTTAGATTCTAAAGAATTAGAATTAAAAAAATTAGAAGCACAACAAACAGTATATCTTCAAAATCAATGGAGAAAAATTGATAATGAATTATATCAAAAAGCTGTATATTATGAACCAACAAGAATAGCATCATACTATGATTTTGAGGGTATGGAGTTTACTCCAGAAATTGCAGCAGCATTGGATATATTTGCCGAAGAAGCATCATGTCCAAATGAACATGGTAAAATTTTAACAATATATTCTGATAGTGATAGAATAAAAGATGAATTAACTGAGTTGTTTGATAATGTGATTGATATTAATTCAGTTATAACATCATGGATAAGAAATACTATAAAATATGGTGATAACTTTATATATAATAAAGTTATTCCAGGTAAAGGTATTGTGGGAGTTACACAGTTACCAAATATAGAAATAACCAGATCTGAACCTGGTTTTTCAAAGGTTGTTTCGATGGATGATTTTCAAAAAGAAAAAAACGTTAAATTTTATTGGAAAAGTAAAGATATTGATTTTAATTCTTTTGAAATATCCCATTTTAGGTTACTTGGTGATGATAGAAAACTTCCATATGGGACCAGTATTTTAGAAAAATCAAGAAAAATATGGAAACAACTTCTACTTGCTGAAGATGCTATGTTGGTTTATCGTATAACAAGAGCACCAGAAAGACGTGTTTATAAGGTGTATGTTGGTAATATGGATGAAAAAGATATTGACCCATATGTAGATAAAGTTGCAAATAGTTTTAAACGTGCTAATGCGGTAAATTCAAATAACGGTCAACAGGATACCAGATATAATGCGATGTCGGTTGATCAGGATTTCTTCATACCAACTAGAGACCCAGCATTACCTATGCCAATAGAAACCCTACCAGGGGCATGTATTTCTTTAGATACTATGATACCACTATTAGATGGTAGGGTTTTAACTCTAAATGAGATAATAAATCTTTGGGATTCTGGTGATAGAAATTTATGGGTATATTCTTGTGACCCTATAACTGGTAAATCGTTACCTGCACCAATAACTTGGGCTGGAGTTACTCGTAAAAACACAAACGTATTAAAAATAACATTAGATAATGGTGAATCAATCATAACAACACCAGACCATAAATTTGTACATAGAACTAATGGTTTTGTTGAAGCACAAAATTTAAATGAGGGTGATAGTTTAATGCCATTTTATACAAAAAATAGTAAAATACGGTCAAACACTAATGAATATCAACAAGTTTGGGATAATAAGACACAAACTTGGGAATTTACACATAGATTTGTTAAAAAAGCTTTAATTAAATATGGGTTAATAAATGATTTTATTTTTGATGATACTAATGATAATTTAATAAAAAATGTTATACATCATAAAGATTTTAATAGATTTAATAACAATCCAGATAATTTATTATTAATGGATTCTAATGATCATATAAAATATCATCAACATAATATTAAAAATGTTTTATGGGGTGATGAAAATAAATCAAAAACTAATAGAGATAAAATTTCAATTGGTTTAAAGAAACATATAGATGGGTTATCTGACATAGATAAAAAAAATAGATTTAATAAGAATATTCATTCACCAGAAAGTATCAAAAAAGTAAATGATAAAATGATTGAATGGACTAAAAACCCAGAAAACTTAAAAAAAAGGGGTAAGTCTGTATCTATAGGAAAATCATCAGAAAAGGTTAAAAACCAAATAATTATTAACAACAAAAAAATGTGGTCAAAGGATGGTCATAGAGAAAAAGTTTTTAGTAAAGAACAAAAAATAGTTTTTAATGATCAAATTTATAATACATTTTTATCTATTTTTGAAAAAACCCTAAGAGTAGATAAAACATTAGAAATATTAAATAATGATACTGTTTTTATTAATACATTTAGGGAAATTAATTCTGATATCAGAAGTTCCTTAACTAATTTAAACGAATTTACTAATAACCACGTAAATAAAATGTTTATTAGTAGGGGATTTAAAAATTTTACTGAATGGAAGAAACAAGAGTGTTTTAAACGTGGTTATATTAATCAAAAACAATGGAAGTATAATATTGATAAAAAAAATAAATATAATCATAAAATAGTTAAAATAGAATATTTAGAAGAAAAAATAGATACTGGAACAATAACTGTTGATGGTAATGAATTATACTCCAAGTCACATACATTTGCCACACAATGTGGTATATATATAAAAAATTCTAATTTGGGGGACATAGAAGATATAGTTTACATCCAGAATAAATTATTGGCTGCATTACGTATACCAAAAACGTTTTTGGGTTTTGATCAGGCCGTTGGTGATGGTAAAAATTTATCTATTTTGGATATAAGGTTTGCCAGAACAATTAATAGGATTCAGAGAGCAATCATACAAGAATTAAATAAAATGGCAATCATACATCTTTATACCAAAGGGTATGAGGATGATCTTGATAATTTTACATTATCGTTATCTAACCCTTCAACACAGGCAGATATGTTGAAGGTCACAAACTGGAAAGAAAAAGTTTCGTTATATAGGGATGCTGTTACTGATGCTGGAAATGGTTTTGGTGCGATGTCTATGACGTTTGCAAAGAAGGAAATATTTGGTCTAAGTGATGATGAGATTAAGTTAGATATACAAAGACAAGCCGTTGAAAAGGCTGCTAGTGAAGAGCTTAAAATGTTATCCGAAACAATTAAACAAACTGGTATATTCAGAGATTTATATGGATTATATAAGATTGACCCCACAAATATGGGTCAGATAGAACAAGGTGATGAACAACAAGACCAAGCCCCATCTAGTGGTGGAGGTGGTTTTGGTGGTGGGGAGTCACCTGATGTTGCTCAAGATTTCACCACACCATTAACTGGTGATGAAGTACCAGGTGAAGAACCTACAGGACAAGGTGCTGGGGATGAAAATGCTGAGGAACCTACTGGTATACCTGGATCAGATGATGAAGAAATTAAGTTAAAAGAAGGTATTATAAGAAAGGTTTTGGTTAATAAAGGTAAACATATTAACGAAGCAATAGGTAGGACATTATCGGAAATAGATAAAATCATTTCTGATTAAATGATTTAATAATAAAATTTGATATTTATTTAAAAAGAAATATATGTTTGGATTAATCAAAGAAAATATAATAAATAACCTTGAAAAGGTTTATTTGGGTGAGGATAAAAAAGATTTTAAAATAAAATTTAATAATTTTTTATCAGTAATTAAGGAATCAAAAGACCTTAAGACATTCTATAGCACATATAAAGAATTAAATGAGGTTTCTTTCGAGGATGAGGCAACTTCAAGGGATTTCGTTAATGAAGTTATTAATATTTTAAGTGTTTTGGATAAGAAGTGTGTTAATGTATTGAACACTTTATGTGAAACAAAAGAACCATTAATGGAAACATCTAAGGAGTTCTATTTGGATAATATAATATTTAATTCTAAATTATCTATTAAGGATAAGGCTGAATATAAATCAAAACTAATTAAATCATTAATGAAAGAATCTGAAAATATTGGTAATTTATTAGATTCAGCTGAAACAAATTTAAATGACAAGATGAGCAATTTATCTGAGGATCAAATAAATTTAATTAATTTATTTGTTGAGAATAACCAACCTAATATAGATGCTTATTATAAAAACTTAATAAATGAAACACAGTCATTATTAGATGATAAAATAATTGAATCAACAAATAATGATACCACCGTTAAATTAATAGAAGCAAAAAAGAAATTAAAAAACATTGTTAATGAATCTACATTACATAATATAGAATCATTAATGGAGTTAAAATCATCTTTTTAAGATATTATTTGGTTTTTTAATTTGGAATGATTATTTTTATTTAAGAATAATAATAAAATTAAATAAAAATAATCATGTTCAGTAAGTTTGGTAAAGAAAAAAAAATAGTTAATAGTGGTGAGTTCAGAATAAAGTATGGTACTATTGATGCGGTGAAATTAAATTCAATTTATTTATGTATTGAATCTTGGGTTCAACCAATTGAAGAGTCACTTGATTTTGAAAAATATATTAAGTTAATGAGAAGAAACCTAATATTATCCATATCAAAAAAAATAAATAAACATATTTTTAATGAAAATTTTATAGTTGATCTTGATTTACGGTCTAGTGGTATGGATATAAAAAGAAAATCATTTATGCTATTGGAGGTTACGGTTTACCCAAAAATAAAACCCAAGTTTAATTCTGAAATATTGTTTAATTCTATGTCTGATGTTTCTAATATAATAACAGAAACATTAAAAACAAATAAACTAATATTTAAATCAAATAAAAATGGAAGATAACGTAGTATACACTGATTCTATGGGTCAAGATAGTTACATGACTGGTGCTGAGATATTATCAGATATAAGCAGTAACATAGATACCTGGTTCACACCAAATAATAAGGATTTCTTCTTTAATTATAAATGTTTACAAACAATACCATCTGGGTTATATTCGATAACATATACACAGGATAATGGTTTCGGTGTTTCAAAGATGGATTATAAAAGTGATGAATATTTCGCATTACCATCATTTCCACATAAAACCATTATATCTGATATGGAAAAGTTTTGGGGTTCAAAAGAAACATATAATAAATATAATATAACTCATAAAAGGGGGGTTATATTGCATGGTACACCAGGTGGGGGTAAAACATCATTGTTATATCTTCTTATTGAAGAAATGAAGAAACATAATGGTATATGTATTTATTTCGATGACCCCAAGACATGGGTTGAAGTTGGAAAACTTATCCGTAAACTAGAACCTAACAGACCGATATTATGTATTATTGAGGATATTGATGGTATTATCATAAAGTTCGGTGAGGAAATATTTTTAAATTTTCTGGATGGTCTTAATCAAATTAATAATATTATTTATGTTGCCACAACAAATAATTTAAAAGATATACCAGATAGGATAAAGAATAGACCATCAAGATTTGATAAAAAATATGAAATTAAAAGACCTACCGCTGATGATAGGTTAGCATATTTTACACATATGATTCTTGAGGAAGATTTATCCAAGTATGATTTGAAAGTTTTGGTTAAAGATACTAATGGTTTCTCTATGGCACATCTAAAAGAAGTTTTTATATCTTTATATATACTTGGTAGTGAATATGATAAAACATTGGCCGATTTAAAGGGTAGTAAAATAAATGAACAAGCTATTGGTTTTAATATGGGNCAGTAAATATTTATATATAAACTAATTTATGTCTATACAAATATTAAAAGAAAATGAAGAAGGTTATGGTATACTAATAGAAGGTGATTCTGGATTTATATCACAGGATTTTAATAAATCTTTTTTAAGTGAAGGTACAATAAACAATACTTTAGATTTAACCAAACCGATAATATATTATGCAACACTACAGAAGTATGATGTTGAAAATAGAAATGGTAGAGTATACCCAGAAAAAATTTTAAGAAGGGAAGCTACCAGATATTTAGAGGTTATTGAAAGAAATGCCAGCTACTCTGAATTAGATCACCCAGATAGTCCCACCATTGCATTAAAAGGTGGTTCACCATTTAGAATAATTGAATTATTTTGGAAAGGAAACGCTTTAATTGGTAAGTTAGAAGTATTGGTTTCACATGGTTATAGAAATAGTGGTATTATATCATGTAATGGTGATATGTTGGCTCATTATTTATCTTATGGTATGACTGTTGGTATATCATCTAGGGGTATAGGTACACTTAAAAAATCTGGTGGTAAAAATGTTGTTCAGGATGATTATGAAATTATTTGTTGGGATGCTGTAACCACACCATCAACACCAGGATCTTATCTTTATAAGGATATGAGTTCTTTTAAAGAATATGATGAAGTATTAAAACCAGAAAAAGTTGATATTGGTGAAAAGTCAAATAAAAATGATGATTTTATGAGTAGACTGAATAGTTTTCTTGGTAAATAATTTGGTTTTTTGATTTTTTATTAATAGTATTATACTAAATCAAAAAAAATAAAAAAAATGGAAAACGAAAAGAGCTTTTATTGGTGGATGGTCACTGCACAGTTTACAACAGAAGATGAAAAGGGTAAACAAAAGACCACAAAGGAAAACTACATGGTCAAAGGTGCGTCAAACACAGATGCGTCAACACAGGTAACAATACACTTAGGTGAGTTGATGCAAGATTTTAGAGTTATTAATACTAAGGAGGTAAAAATAACTGAAGTAATTCTACCAGATGGTATAGAACTTAATGATAACTAAATAAATTAACTTTAACTAAAACCCCGATGTACAAACATCGGGGTTTTTTTATGTCTTTTTTTTCAAAAAAAGTACTTTTGAAAAATATTATATATTTATATTTAAGAAAGGATAATAGTTTTTAAAACAATAAAAATAATATGAGCAAAAAAAGTATATTAGCTGAAACATTGGAAGAAGTTAAAAATGTTAAGTCGGCTATAGAAAAAAATGCTAGTAAAGTATTAAGGTCAACACTTAAAGAAGAACTAGAAGATATTTTGAAAAAAGGTATTTCTAGTGATGAAGATGGTGAAGATGAAGATATTGATACAGACCCTGAAAATACAGGCATGGATAGTGAAGAAGACCCTATTGGTTCAGACTCAGAAGAAATGACCGATGACTCAGAATTCGAAACCACACCTGGTGACGAACTTCCTGGTGATGAGGTAATTGATTTAACTGATAAATCAGATGAAGAAGTTCTTAAAACATTTGAACTTATTGAACCAACAGATCAAATTGAAATTGTTCGCACTGGTGACGGTATTAAAATAAACTTCAACCCAGAACATAAGGAATCATCAGAAATTGGTGATGACAGTGAGACAGGTGAAGAAGAAATTAATCTTGAACCAACTAACGGGGGTGAATCTGAAGATGGAGAAAATTCATCAGAAGAGGAAGAAGAAGAAATGATGTATGAAATCGAAATTGATGATACGGATGATTCTGAAGAAGAAGAAACTGTAACCGAATTAGATGAAACAGACGAAGAAAAAGAAGAAGTGGATGAGGTTAAATCTACAACCAAAATAAAGGCTATAGAAAAAACTAATCAACCAGAGAATGATAAAAAAGAACTTCACGAAAAGTTGGTGTCAACCAGAAAAAAACTTCAAGCTGTGATAGTTGAAAATAAAAAGTTGAAAGAAGATGCTGAATCTTTTAAATCACTTAAAGAATCATTCAAGAAAAACGAAGGTGAATACAAGGAAGCAATTACTCTTCTTAAGGGTAAATTACAAGAAGTTGCTGTATACACCACTAACCTTACACATGCAGTTAAATTGATGACTGAAAATTCTACAACAAAGGATGAGAAATTTAAAATAATTTCTACTTTGGATACGGCAAAAACCATATCAGAATCTAAGCAGATTGCTACTACATTGGAAGAACAATTTAAGAGTAAAAAGACAGCATCAGCTGCAAAAATAATTGAGGAAAAAGTTCTTGATAAACAAGGTTTAAGTGGTACATCACAAACTCTTAATGAGACACATGTATACAAAAACCCACAGATTGATAGAATGAAAGAAATAATGAATAAAATAAAATAATAATAAAAAAAATAAAAAATACACACATGGGTGCATTATTAGATTCAGGTAGAGTTGGTAACGTGAGCGTTAACCACCAAAAACTTGTAAGGGAGGATGTTATTAATCGTTGGAGTGATCTTGGTCTTTTAGAAGGTCTTGATGGATATCCAAAAGATAACATTGCTCAGTTGTTCGAGAACCAAGCTTCTTGGATGTTAAATGAATCAACATCATTAGGTGTTGAGGGATCTTTCGAAACAGTTGTGTTTCCGATTGTAAGGAGAGTATTCTCTAAGTTACTTGCTAATGAAATCGTTTCAGTACAAGCGTTGAACTTACCTATTGGTAAATTGTTCTTCTTTGTTCCTAAAATCGGTGCAAGTGGTTTCAATGCTACTGGTACAAACCAGATGTCTATGAGTGATGACTTCAATAATAACACGAATCTTTATGATGCGTTTTATGGTGAAGACGGTATGTATGATAAGTCTAAGGGTGCTGGTACAATATTGACAGGTGCTGTAGCTGGTACAGGTACAACTTTCGCAAGTACATCTTCTGCTAAATCAAATATCTTCTTGTATGATTACACAAGAACACCGTTCAACACAACGTATCAACCAAATGATGGTTTCAAACCATTGACCTCTTATAAAGGTAAATTGGCTGTTATCTCTGGTAACACAAGTGCTATCGTTAGGGTTACTTTTGATCCTACTACTTTATCACAAGCTGGTTATTTTGGTGGTGCCAATGGTTATGGTGGTGAAAACCCAACATCATATTTGTTTGAAAATGCTGAAGAATTCCTTTCTACTTTAAGTATCACATCAACTGCTACAGTTGGTTCTGTTACCGCTGGTGATGCATTGGATTTCAACTTCGCTGCTCAGAAATATGGTTTGCAATTAATGCAAGATCAAAGTGGTATGCCATACACTTATGTTCAAGTATCTAATCCTAATAGTACTGTTTCTACATCAACTAACATTTATGCCTCTGGTTTGACTGTTACTGCTAAGAAATATGATTCATTAGAATTGAACGATGATATGGGTGAAGTTTCTTTCGAACTTAAAAACGTTACTGTTTCTGTTATTGAAAGAAAATTAAGGGCTACTTGGTCTCCAGAAATGGCTCAAGACGTTAGTGCTTTCCATAATATCGATGCTGAGGCTGAATTGACCGCATTGTTATCTGAACAAATCGCTGCTGAAATAGACAGGGAAATTTTAAGAGACTTGCGTAGAGGTGCTTCTTGGAGGTTATCATGGGATTATGCTGGTAAGACAGGTCGTGGTATTGATACTCAAAATGCTGCTGCTTTCTATACCCAAAAGGAATGGAACCAGACATTAGTTACAGCTATCAACCAGGTATCTGCTCAGATCCACAAGGCTACATTACGTGGTGGTGCTAACTTCATAGTTTGTTCTTCTGAACTTGCTGCTATATTCGATGACCTTGAATATTTCCACGTATCAAACGCTGCTCCTGAAGAAGATAAATTCAACATGGGTATCGAAAGAATCGGTTCACTTTCTGGTCGTTACCAAGTATACCGTGACCCTTACTTCCCTGCTGACACAATCCTTATGGGACACAAAGGTACATCATTGTTAGATACTGGTTATGTTTACGCTCCTTATGTACCAATGCAGTTAACACCTACAATGTACAATCCGTTCACATTCGCTCCAGTTAAGGGTATTATGACACGCTATGCTAAGAAAATGGTTAATCCTAAGTTCTATGGTGTGGTTAAAGTTAAAAATGCCGTTACATTTGGTATAAACAGTTTCCGTTAATCGTTGATAGTATTTTATATGAATGGTGGTTCTTTTAAAGAACCACCATTTTTTTTTGGTTTAATCAGTTTAATTAAGTATTTTTGATAAAACTTTGATATGGTTAATGATTGTGTTATTGACTACACAGAAAACAAATTAAGTATAGAGGATTTATGTAAAAAATATTCCCTTGGTAAGGTTAAAATAAAAAAAATTTTAATAGATAATAATATCACCATAAAGAAAAAAGGTGGTATTATTAAAAATATTCCTGTTGATGTATTATACAAAACAGAAAACAAAAGATTACAATGTATTACCTGTGGTGATATTATTAATGATGTAGATAATAAAAGTGGTATTATTTTTAAACATATATTATTACATTCTCCAAATAAAAAAATACCATCTTCACATATAAGAAGACAAATTTTAAAAACAACTGGATTACCTTGGTTTTTAAAATATTTTAATCAGATAGATACAGAAAAAAAAGAATTTTTAAACTGTCCAAAATGTAGTTGGTCATCCACGGATTTATCAAATAAAACTGGTTCTTTTACTAAACATATCAATAAATCTCATGGTTCTATCGATATGTTTTTAAATGAGTTCGGTGAGTATAAAAAATATTTTAAAAATAAAGAAAAAGAAGGCTTCCTTCCCATAGAAAATAATAGTGTTATATGTAAGATTTGTAATAAAAAATTTAAAAATATAAATCAGAAACATTTAGATAAACATGGTATAAACATATCTGATTATAAAATAAAATATTTAAATGATAATTATATATCAGAGACAACAAAAAATAAATTAAGGGAATCATATAATATAGGATTAAAACACTATGAACAACAATTTAAATTCAAAGCGGAAATAGAGATATATGAGTTAATAACTGGGTTAGGCTTTGATGTTATATTAAATAATAAAAGTGTTATTCGGTGTGAAATGGATATTTACATACCAGAGTTAAAAATAGGTATTGAGTATAATGGTTTATATTATCATACTGAAAATTTTGGTAAGGATAAATGGTATCATTTAAATAAACAAAAATTAGCTGAAGATAATGGTATAAAATTAATACATATTTTTGAAGATGAATGGGTCAATAATAAAAATATTTGTATTAATAAAATAAAACATTTATTAAATAAAAATGATAATGAAAAAATATTTGCCAGGAATACGATAATAAAAGAAATTAGTCAAGTAGAAGCAAATATTTTTTTAGATTTAAACCATATACAGGGTGGTGCAAATAATAGTACATATAATTTAGGTAGTTATTTTAATAGTAAATTGATTGGTGTAATGTCTTTCACAAAAAACCCTCATAATTGGATTTTAACACGGTTTGCTACCGATAATAATTTTAGGTGTGTTGGTATACCATCTAAGCTATTTAAGTCATTTTTAGGGGTATACAGTGATGCTGTGGTGGTTAGTTATGCTGATAGAAGATGGACACTAAATAAGTATGATAATTTATATATAAAACTTGGTTTTAAATTGGATTTTGAATTAAAACCTGAGTACAGGTACTTTAACTCAAAATTCGGTAGGTATAAAAGATTTCACAAATTTAATTTCAGGAAAAAAATATTACTTAAAAAATATCCAGAAATATTAAATGATAGTATGACAGAAAATGAAATGACAAGAATACTCGGTTTTAGTAAAATATGGGATTGTGGTATGTTTAGATTTAAATATAATTAAAAACCCACCTATAGGTGGGTTTCTTGTAGTGATGTTATTTCTAAATCAATCTTTCTATATAAATCATTTATCGTTTCATCATTAAGTATTAGTTTATCATATTTAATATTTTTAATACCAGATTCCGACCCATGTATATCTTCACTTATTATTCTTGGGTTAGTGACTTTCCAAACCTCACCATTAAAATTCTTAATAGACTCTTGTTCGTGGTCAAATCTTAAATCACAAATAACAACATTCTTATCCATATTTTCTTTATACCATTGATTGAATCTAACAACCCAAATTTTACGTCCAATGGTAATAAATGATGGAATGTACTTGGCGAGATCAAACTGTCCTATTTCTGTTCCCATGACCTGTAAAACACTCCTTGGGGTACATCCCCATGTTGGGTCAATAACGTCTTTACCATCACCAAATACCTGATCATGCGTAAAGCCGAACATGGCCATGCAACCATATTTTATTGGGTCTGCGTAGCTATACTTAACAAACCCATATTTTGATACTAGATAATCACCTATAGTATCTTTTCCGTTGCGTTTTTCACCACAAATTCCTATAATCATATTTTTCGTTTTTTTTAAAAATAGTCAATAAGAATTAAAAAAACAAATCCCGAATAATATTATTCGGGATTTGTTTTAACTTTTTTTGGGGTTTGTATAATTAAATTTTCCTGTGTTTGTTGGTGGTGTGTAATTTGGTGAACCAGTTGTTGTTTTTGGGTCTGATTCTGGGTCAGTATAATATTCTTCTGGTTTCTGTGGTGTTGTTTGAGTATTATTATTTTGTGGTTGTGTTGTTTGTTGATTTGTGTTGATATCATTTTCCATTTGATTGGAGTATGATGCTAGTGTATTATTAACAGTGTTAAATAGATTTGTGACATCTTTTTGTGTTTTTTCCACCGTATTAAATCCAGGCATCGATGAACCTAATGATTTAACCGTATCGAAATATTGGGTGGCGTTATTTAATTTTGATGCACTTTTTGTTAGGATATTTTTTACACCATCAATATCGTTTTTAATATTTTTTATTTGTTTTTCCCATTGGTTATATGCTTTTTTATATTTAAAAGTTTTACCAAGATCACCCAATGCACTAGCACCAGCTTTAATATTATCAAAAAAACCCTCATTTAAATCATATTTATCTGAGAATCTATCTTCCTCTATATCTTGTTTTATTTTAGATATAACCTTTTTAATTATAAACGGATTGGTAACAACATTACCATTACCATCAATAACATGGATATAATTAAGATTAAAATCTGATATTTTTTTACCACCACCAACCGAACCATCTGGATAATCATCAGATTGTTCAATATGTGTTTCAACATCAGCATTAAAATCAACAATAAAAACATCATTACCAAGATCAATTTCACAACCATCTTGTGAAATATTTTCTTGTTTTCTGCTTTCTATTTCTTTCCTATTATATTGTGGTATTGGCAAACCCATTAATCTCCTTGAATGGTTTATTGTCTCTTTTAAAGTTTTTATACTCATTTTGTTTATATTGTAAAATTATAAGAATTATTATTCTGTTTTTGTGGTTGTTTTGTTTGATAATTTATTGTCGGTTCAACCTTATTAAGAACATTTGATGGTGTTGTATCTTTTTTAATTGGCTCATCATCATATTCAGATTCTTGTGATTTTAAATTATCATCAAGTTTTTTTAAAAAAGATAAAATTTTATTATTATCATTTGTTTTCATTTGTTGTTTTAAATCAGATATAAACTTTTCGGTTTCTGGATTTTCGTATTCAGATTCTGCACCATTTAGTGTTTTATTTAAATATGTTATAAAATCTTCATGTGTTGTATTATATGGTACTTTTAACACATCTTGTGGTTTATTATTTAATTTAGGTTCTTGTTTAAATTCGTTATTATCTGGATTATTCTCATCAAAATAATTTAAAAATTTATTTTTTAAGTTTTTAAATTTATCACTGAGCCAGCTTTCAGTCAACAATGGTACTAAACCCATTTTAACACGTATGGTGTTTATTTCTGTTATTAAATTATTTTCCATTTTTATTAGTTATTTTAAATATGTTTGTTAACATTTTTTTATAATTATTTTTTGATTCTGTTAATGTTGAATCAGTTTCCTCACCAATACTAACCAGCGTTAAATAAATATCTTTACCATCTGGGTCTAAATTATTATAACTTAATAATGTTGTTCTTGGTTTAAGCCCATTGTTATCCAACAAATTTTTTAAATATTCATTTAATGTTTTATTATCACTATAATCATTAATATAAACATAAATAGCTTCAACAATATCAACAACTAATAGATCTATATCCTCATGCCTTGTATCAATACCAGATTTATCCAATACTTTTTTTATAAAATCGGTGTTAATGAAAGTATTATATTTACCTGGTTCTTCTCTGGTATTATCAACGGTCATTTCATCTTCTTCAGTTAACTCATCCGTTGATTGTTGCCCACCATTTAATTTAGCTATAATACTTTGTTTATCACCATCCGTTAATTTAGCTGGGTCAACAGCAGATAATACAGAATTTATTATATATTTGTAATTTTTATCACTTAAGGTTTGTTGAGAATCACGCATTCTTTGTGTTAATTTACCAGTTATTTTCTGGATTAAATTAAAAGAATCATCAGTATCACCATTTTGATCAGGCGAAACAGCACTACCTGGTTGACTCATACCAGGTTCTTGCATTGGGTTTTGTGATGTATCTGGTGTTTCTGTTGGTGCTGTATCTGGTATTGGTTGAACGGGTTCTGTGGGTGTTTGTGTTGTTGTGCTTGGAACCTTTAAAACGTAACGCTCAGTTATACTTTTTTTTTTAGTATATCAGTACCTTCTTTAATACCACCAAGTTGATTAATTTCTTTAAACATAAGATTAAGGTGCTTAAGAGCATCTGTATATGTTTTATATGAAAATTCACGCAAGTTTTGCACACCAGTCATGTAGTCATATTTTTCATTAATTTCTTTTTTAATGTAAATATATTTTTCTTCTTGTATAATGGCGTATTTATCACCATTAGATGCTACTGATTCGTGTAAAATTGTTGATGGATTGTCTCTATTTTCTTTTATTTGTGGTGATTTGTTAGAAACAATACCTGCTATATGTTTAATTCTATCTAATTTATCATCTAAATTAGATATTTTTTCTGAACCTATTGATCTCATTTTATGGTATTTATTTGTATTTTTATTATACTTATAAATATTAAGAAAATAATTAAAAATTACTGCTTAATTTTATTTTCCAATGATAGGTTTTTATCTATGGTATTATATTTTAAATCATTTAACTCTTCTATGAAGCCCACTCTTCTAAGATATTTAAAAACCATATTTTCTACACCAAGTTCACCATGCTCTTCAAGCCCAGATTTTCTGAATTTTTTAATTTTATCTTTAAGTAAATCTATTTTTTTGATTTTATCTGATGGTTCGGTTATTGACTTTATATCATTAAAAATAGAATAAAATATTTTAACCTTTTTTAATATATCTCTTTTATTAAATGATTTGCTATCCTTATCTGGTTCTGATATCCATTTATTGAACAAGGCTGAATATATACCACTAGAATCAACCACCTCATTAATATCTTGAAAATATAATTCAGTATCAAATTCTTTTATTTTAATATCGTGTAAGTTGTTAAAATTTTCTTTTTTTGTTTTCAAAAACTCATCAACCAATTTTTCATTATCTCCAAGTTTTGATTTATCTAAAACAACATGGATATCTATATCAGAGTATTTTGACCAATTATAGTTAACTATACTTCCGACCAATAAAACATCATGAACATTTATTGAATCTATATTGGCTGATTCAATAAATAATTCAGCTATTTTTAAAATATGTAATCTCACATCTGATTTTAATTTCATTTCAGATGTGAGATTACTGTTTGTATTATCCCATATTTTATCACATAATGTGTTTTTTATATCGAAACTATTAATAACATTATCCATATATGATAAATAGTTTATAAAAAATAAACATCGTTGGATTTTTTATCCCAAACAATTGTCATTATTTTATTATTATATTCATATCTCTCATCTAATACTGATGCATTAAAAAAGTGTGTATTTTCATTATATTTGTAACCATATCCACTATGTATATGACCACATAAATGTATTTTTGGTTTTATTAAATCAATTTTTTCAGTTAAAGCCTCACACCCAAGATGTTCATCTATCCCATAAACTTGGTCTAAATGACCCCATGCTGGTCCATGTGTTAATATTATATCGGTATCATTTGGTATTAAATTCCATTTTGATTTAATTTCGTCACCATTTCTTGGTAAATTAAATGCCCAATTATGGAAATGTGGTTGCCAAGGTGAACCCCAGATTTTAATACCTTCAGGATAATTTTCATCATCAGCAATATACATATTATCTTCTAGATATGTTATATTGTTGTATTTTGATAAAATTTCTTTTACCCTTTCTTTATTATCTTTAAAACCAAAATCATGATTTCCAGCAATAAATACTTTATGTTTGTAATTATCTAAAGAATTAAACCATTTACAAAATGATTCTATTTCACCAGAATAACCACGAGAGGAAATATCACCACTATGTAGCAATAAATCACCACCAGGTAAATCTTTGGTTATTTGATTATGTTTATTATGTGTATCTGATATAAATGTAATTATCATGTTATGCGTATGTTTCTAAATCTTTATCTTCTGAGCTAAATACAATGATATCTTCTTCATCATATATTTTAGCATACCCAACATATCGTTTAGCATGTTCTAATGCTTCCATAAGTGAGTGTACAATTTTCTTTTCTTTTCTAAGGATACCATTTACCCATTTAGACATTATTAATTTGTGTTTCATTTTAATATTTTTTAAACATATTTAACCATATTTCTTTTGAGACATCAGTATAATTTGTTAGCCCCTTTCTATTTAAATAAATATTATCATTTGGTGAAGTGTACGTTAATAATAATTTACTATACATTTCTTCCATATCAACTGGCTTTGCTGATAACTGTTGATTTATCCATGGTATTTCTGAAGAACCAATAAGTGGTATTCCTTGACTTATTAAATCAGCTGCAACGATATTAAACGTTTCAGAAAAGGAACACTGCATACCAATATCTATTGTTCCACAAAGAACTAAAAACTCATCCCTAGGTAACCATTCATGAACCATTAACTCATGTTCATCCAAATTAATAAACAACGCTTCTAGGTTTCTCATAATTGGTTCACCTTTCATTTCCACCCTACCACTATTAATATGAAAAACAAGTTTTTTATTAATTGCTTTTGCAAATTTTATTGCTGATATTGCTTGCAATAAATGGTTTTTTAATGGTCTTATCGCACCAAAACACCCTATATCAATCACATCTTTATCCTTATTAAATGTTTTTTCAACATATTGTTGCGGATAATAATTAGGTAAGTAAATAACTTTTGATTTTATAGTAGTGTCAGATAGTTTTAATTTATCTTTTAATAAAAAAGAAACTTCATTTAATGCCCTTGGTGCATTTGCTGCTATTATAACATTATTAAATTTAGCATAATCATAAATCCAGTCAATCGCCATACCTTCATTTGATAAGAATGGTATTTCTGAGTGTAATCTGATTATCCACGTAACATTTGGGTGTAATTTTGTTAATACACCAAATTTTGTTGGTGTTACCCATAATGCTTCTATTATAACATAGTCTGGTTTATATTTTGTTACCTCCCTATCAATATCATTATTATCAACAACAATTGACATGTTTGAAATAACACCATTGTTTGATAACATGTCATTCATGTATGATGCGGAATTATATAATCCAGTCTGTAAACCAGTTGATGTGTGTTTTTCTGGATTATAATCCTCACGCCTTTTTAAAATAAATAAAACTTTTTTGCTCATATTTTTAATTTGAAAGTGGGAATTTTATTGTTGGTTCTGATTTATAATTCTCTATTATAAAATCTTCTACATTTATACCTACGTTAATTTTAAATGTTCTGGGATTACCGATTAATTTATTTAAATTTCTATCGTTAATTAATATTTCTCCAGATATAATACGGTTAAGTGTATCAATGCCATGTGTATTAATTATATATTCGGTTATTTCATCGTTTATATATTTTTTTGGTAAATTAATTTCGTTCATCTTTTTAATTTGAAAGTGGGAATTTTATTGTTGGTTCTGATTTATAATTTTCTATTATAAAATCTTCTACATTTATACCTTTAATAAGTTCATCAAAATTATTACTAAATGAACCTGGTGTATTTGAACAACCTATCTCTTTAACTTTTGGGTCATCAAAATTAGGTAACCAAAATTCTCCATTGATATGTAGTGTTGGTAAATCATGATAAGGTCGGTTTATTTGCTCTTTTACACCATCTAATTGATTAAGGTATATGTGAGTATCCCCTAGATTCCCAATAAGCTCATCTGGTATCATATTGGTTAAATAACCAAATAAACAAAGAAGAAAACCATATGAGGCGATATTAAAAGGTAATCCTAAAGGTGTATCGATTGACCTTTGATTCCACATTAATGAAATTGCTCTTTTTGGAATACCAACCTCATCAAAATATTTATGTTGTTCAGAAATGTCTGAATTATCCAAATAATCACAAACATCCCTATTTGGTTTATGAATTTTAAACCAATAATCCATTCTTTCTTTTTCGGTTAATTCTCTTGTATAACATTGAAAACCATAGTGACAAGGTGGTAAAACAGCTGAATCAATATCTGACGGATTCCAAGCACTCACAACCATACGCCTAGAATCTGGATTATTTTTAAGATCATTGATAAGGTTTTGAATCTGATCAATCCCTTTATTGGTAACATCGTTATTTGATTTACCACCCCAATTACGCCAACCATGCCCGTAGATTGGACCTAACTCACCCCATTTTTCGGCAAAATCTAAATCGTTTTTTATTGAATTTATGAATGACTCATTACAAAATATAGCTTTTGGTTGATAATCTAAGTAAGGGTGTTCAAATCCAAATTTATTATTTTGGTCATCAATATATTTATTTAGTCTTTTCAGTGCATCACCATTCCAAATATGACAATCACCCAATACCAATGGTCTGATATTTGTTTCGCCACGAAGAAACCAAAGCAATTCTGTTATAATACCTTTGGTGTACATCTTCTTAGATGTTAAAAGTGGAAATTTACCATCTTTAAATTTGTACCTAATAGACCTACCAAATACACTTAAAACTTTACCACTACGTGTATTTTTTTCTACACCATTTTCCAATATATCCTTTAAAAGGTCAATATATTGTTCATCTAATCCATTTTTCATAATATAATAAATTTAAAATTAATATTTTTGTTTAAAACCGATTCTCTTTTTAATAAATTTTTTTCCTTTTCTTTATTGAATGTGTAAGTTGATTTTACTTCAATTACTTTGTTTTCTGATTGTATCCACCTATTACAATATTGATTGCTTCCCTGTATATACCATCCATAAATATAGATGCAATACCCAAAACTGGTCTATTTATATATTCTTTATAAATACCTTCTTTTTTAAGTATTTCCCATTCCATACATACATCATTCCAGTTAGTTTTAATTGTATTATGACCATCTGGTGTTTTATAAAGTAATCTAATAATTGAATTAGATTCGATAAATTTTTCTACAAACTCATATAATATCATAAGTATATTTTTTTAATCCCTGAACCACCAAATATTACCATCACTTAACGCATCACCCCAGTTAATTTCATCATCATATGTATCTTCATCATCATAATCAGGTTCATCTGGATCAACGAAGATATTTTTTGTTGATAACATTTTATTTTGTCTAGTTTTGTATTCTTTCCACCATTCTTCTTTTGTGAATCCAGTTGTATAATCTGGTTTAATCCTTATTTCCCATGGATTATAAGAACTTACACGAATTGTTGCTGGCAAATTATACCACCATATTTTTCTTCCGTTTTCTTTTTCTGGTTCAAAGAAATTAAATGGGTGTTCATTCATTGCAACCTGTAAATATTGAACTTTTGCCATAGCATATACCAACCCACCATTATCACCAGTAGTTGAGAAAGAATAAAATAATTTCCCATTACATATCATCTCAACAAAAGTATGGTTATTAAAGTTCGTATAACCCCATTTTTCTTTTGTTGTGGTTTTTTGTTTAAATCTGATATCCCACACTGCTCTTTGTATGCTTTTACTATATGGGATCAAATCCTCTGAATCAATTAATGGTAATTCATTTTCTTTAAGGTCATTTGCATAATAAAGCCACCATGTTGTTGGAGTGTCATTATACCCTTGATGTGTTTTTTCTTCTATATCATATACGTCATAATATTTGTCGTATATCATTACTTTAAATATTTTTCTCATTGTTTGAAATTTTAATTTCTTGATAATATTTAGGATTAACAATTATTTTTTGGTAAGATGTATCTTTCGGTTTTGAAAAGAATCGTTTAAATTTTAAAAGGAAGTTTTTAAATTTGTTTCTATACCAAACAGTTTCTCCATTTATTGATGTTGAGTTATGTATTGATACCCATGGCACATAAATTAACCCTTTTTCTTTTATATTATTCATATGGTACATATTTTTCTATTGCGTCAATACCAAATTCATATACTTTTGACGCAATAATTTTACCATTTATATATAAAGGTGTTGAATATGTCTCATCCGTAAATGGTATCAATATAACACAGCATCCTTCGTGATCATAATCTACGATAAAATAACATTCGTGTCCTATTTTATTGTCATGGTCTATAACATTTTCAATGACCACAAAATCACCTATAACTATATCACTTTCTTCACTTATTAATTGTCCTTTTTTCATTTTATTAAATTTTTATAATTTGTTGTTAGTGTAATAATCAATACAAAACATTTCATACGATAATGGTCTAAGCTGGTTATGAGAACTATTACTAAACGGTGGATATGTTCTAAACCATTCTTCCATGTATTCCAGGTAATTTTCTTTTATTTTTGAATTATCTGTTATTGAAAATAACCTCTCATCTAAATGGTACGCTTCCCTGTTTTCATCGTAAACTTTTTGACAATGTTCACATGTATCATCTTTATGTCTATGAACACATGTAACATATTCTCTGAATGGATCCCATTTAACCCAAACAGAATCTGGATTATATGTCGTCCCCATCATAATTATTTATTCTAGNATNATNATNNATTCTAGATTTTTCCAAAAACAAAGAATCCAATAGGTCTTTTTCTGTTTTTGTTAATCCATCTTCATGCTCCAATATGGAGTCAATTTCTTTCTGTATTTCTGCTAATTTTTTGTTATGCATAAATTTAATTTTTTAATGTTTTAATTATTTTTTCTTTTATACTTGTTTGTTTAATACCCTCATTACTTCTTGAACACCTCACGAAGTTATCATTCAACCACTCAGCCATATCATAATCATCAACGGCACACCAATTACCATCAAAATTATGTTGGTCTAACCAGTATTTTATCTCTTTTGAACGATATAACCCAAGATTTTTTGAGTCCTGAAATAAATTAGGTGTAAACCCTATTGGTTGTTTTATAACCCCTTGCCATGAGTACATCTCACGCATTTGTGTTAAAGAAAGACGGTGTCTCCAATCAGACGATACGACAATCTCTACCGTAGGTTCTGCAATAATTATTTCATTTAATATTTGAACACAATCTTTATCGAACCTATCAGCATCATATTTATTTGGTTTCTTATCCCTTGACCCAAATTGATTAAGCAAACAAAGAACACCATCATGATCCATGAATAATAATTTCATTATTTTTTCCTGTATTTAAATTCTTTGAAATTTTTGTTAAAATGTTTTCCCTGACTCTCAGCCATATCAAATGCTGTGAATGTTTCATGTGGAACATTTTCGTATATGTACGAAGAACCAGAATTAAATTCTAATTCCAATTCTTTATTGGATGTATCATAAATTCCTTTCTTAATATTGCTACTTGTGTATTCACAAATTATTTTAGTTCCTTCTATTTTTTTGGATATTTTCATAAACGTTGTTATTTATAATAAAGCTATTAAATAGATTTCATAAAAACAAATGAAAATTACTTTTTTTTATCAGAAATTTTTATTAAGTTTATATAAAATATAATTAGGTATGTCGTCTGAGAAAATGAGTAATGAAATGAGACACGCCTTTAAAAAGGCTAATGAAGTTGCTCTTAAAGTTAGAGATAGAGCACTCAGGGTGGAACATGTGGTATATGGTATATTAACAACTGATAATATAATTAAAGAAATTATTTATAAAAAAATAATAGCGTATGATACCATGTTAAATGAAATAATGGATCATATGAAAATAATATCGACAGATGAGGATCCTGCTGATGACCAGATAATAAAACCAGAATCATTATTGACACAATTAATAAGAAAATGTTCAATAAATAAAAATAATGATTCAATAACGGTTGATGTTTTCTTTATTGAGTGTTTTACATTAAACATTAAAATAATGGAGATATTAAAGGATTATGGTGGTATAACAGAAACATTTATAGATAAAAAAATTAAACAATTAGTACCAATGGCAAACGTTTTTCCGATGGATGAGAATTCCGAAAAAAATAAATCAAAACCAAATACAGAGGTTAAATCAAAAACACCCATATTGGATAATTTCAGCCGAGATTTGACGGTATTGGCAGCAAGTGGTAAGATAGACCCAGTTATCGGTAGAGAGGCTGAAATTGAACGTATTGCCCAAATACTAACAAGACGTAAGAAGAATAATCCAATTTTGCTAGGAAGTGGCGGGGTGGGTAAGACTGCAATAGTTGAGGGGTTGGCATTAAGGATAATAAACAATGATTGTCCAAGACCATTATTGAATAAACGTGTTGTATCACTGGATTTAACTCTTATGGTTGCTGGAACTAAATACAGGGGTGTATTTGAAGAACGTATAAAATCCATAATGGATGAGCTAAAAGATAATACAGATATAATACTTTTTATTGATGAATTACATACCATGATAGGTGCTGGTAATTCATCAGGCTCAATGGATGTATCCAACATATTAAAACCTGCTTTGGCCAGGGGTGAGGTACAATGTATTGGCGCAACCACATTAGATGAATATAGGTTGCATATCGAAAAAGATGGTGCTTTAGATCGAAGATTTCAAAAGGTAATGGTATTACCGCCAAATCTTGAAGAAACCAAAGAAATACTTATACAAATAAAATCTAAATACGAATCATATCATAAGGTAGAATATACGGATGACTCAATAAATGAAATTGTAAGATTAGCTGATAGGTATATAACAAATCGTGAGTTTCCTGATAAAGCTTTGGATATAATGGATGAGGCTGGTTCAAGGACACAATTAAATGTTAAAGTACCAGAAAAGATAAAAAAAATACAAGAAAAAATAAGATTAATAAAACAAGAAAAAGAGGTAGTTTTAAAAACACAAAATTTTGAAAAAGCAGTCGATTTAAGAGATAAAGAAAAAAAATTAATAAGTGAAGTTGAGGCGGAAACAGAAAAATGGAATAAATCTATATTGGTTGATAAAAAAATAATAACTCCTGATATAATAGCAGAGGTCGTTGCATCAATAACCAACATACCAGTCGATAGGATATCAAACGATGAATTAAAAAAAATAAAAAATATAGAAAATTTATTATCATCAAGAGTTATAGGTCAAGATAATGCCATATCTGTTGTTTCTTCAGCGATAAAAAGAAATAAAACAGGAATTAATAAAAAAAATAAACCTATTGCTTCTTTTTTCTTTTTAGGGGAAAGTGGTGTGGGTAAGTGTATATTAAGTAACTCTATAATATCTATACGTAATAAATTAACAAACAAGATAGAAAGAATATCTATATTAGATTTTATTAATAATACCCTTACGAAACCCAATTAAACCAGAAATTATTTTTTACCATTGGGATTTTTATTTATTATAAAAGTATTTATAATAAATAAAATATGAAAATAGTAAAAAATAAAAAAAAGATTGATGCGATTGAAGTGTTTCCAAATATAAATGATTTTAAAATATTTTCCGTTGAATCAAATAAAATAAATTTAGAATCATCAGTAATTAGAGAAAAATGTGATTATGTATATGATTTATTAATTAATGGAGATGGTAAAGTTTTATTTTCTAGATTGAGTAGATGGAATTTTTCTAAATTTGGTTTTAAAAATAGAACTGTTTTTTCTATATCATTTTGGGCTGAACGTGGATACTCAGAATATGAATCTAAAATAAAAATACGTGAAATATTTAGTAAAAATAAAGGTGATACAGACTTAAAAAAACAAAAATATGCCGATATGATTAAAAATTTAAAAAAAATATCATATAAGGGGTATATTTTTAATGATAATACAAATAGAATGTGTTCATGTAGTAAGCCATTAATTATAAAATCAACAACTATTAATAATGAATTAGTTGGTAAAATTATTGGTTGTTCTAATAAAAATTGTAATACTTATAAATTATCATTAATAGAAAAATATAAATTATATTTACCAGAAAATATTTATATTGAGGTTATTAAAAAAAAACAAAAAATAAATAAAGAAAACTCAATAATTTCAATTAATTATTATATAAAAAGAGGTTTTAGTGAAGATTTTGCTAAGGCTAAAATAAGTGAAATCCAAAAAAATAGAAGTAAAAAAGTTAAAGAACATAAAGGTAAATCTAAAAAGAATTTAAGATTAAAAGGTTATAGTGAAAATAAAATAAATGAGCTATGTTTAACACCAGCTAATATTAAATTTTGGTTAAACAAAGGATATTCTGATGACGAGGCAAAAATAAAATTAATTGAAAATCAAAGTTACGCATCAAAACATGTTGATTATACTAAAAGATTATTACCATCAAATATTGAATATTGGACTAACAAAGGTTTTTCAAAAGAAGAAGCAAAAATAAAAGTATCTGAACACCAAAGAACATTTACACTTGAAAAATGTATTGAAAAACATGGTGATGAAAAAGGTAGATTAGTTTTTACTGAACGGCAAATAAAATGGTCTAAATCATTATCATCTGGTGGTAATCTTAAATTAGGTTATTCAAAAATATCACAAGATTTATTTTATTCTTTATTAAATCATTATATGATTAAAGATCGTGAAAATGTTTATTTTGCTACTAAAAATAAAGAATTTAGATTACCAAAAAAAAATGGTGGTATATACATTTATGATTTTACTGATACTAAAAATAAAAAAATAATAGAATTTAATGGGGATATGTTTCATGGTAACCCAGAAAAATATAAATATGATGATTTTCCAAATCCATTTAAAAAAATATTAACAGCGAAAGAAATATGGGATTATGATATAGATAAAGAAAAAATCGCTAATAAAGATGGTTTTGATTTATTGGTGGTATGGGAGTCCGAATATAGAAAGAATAAAGAATTAGTAATAAAAAAATGTTTAGATTTTTTGGAAATATCTAAATAATTTATTAAATTTATTAAAAAAATATGATTAACGAAAATATAAAAAATAAAAGGTATAAAAAATTTACTAAAACTTGGGATATAAATGACTATGAAATTGAAACTGATAGTGGGTGGGTGAATATTAAATACTTACATGAAACGATACCATATGATGTTTATCATATGGTTCTTGAGGATGGTATTGAACTTAAATGTGCGGATAATCACATAGTAATGTGTCCTATTAATGGTATAGACCAAGTTTTTGTAAAGGATTTATATGTGGGTCAAAAAGTTGTAACAAGATATGGTTATAAAAAAGTATTATCTGTTAAAAATCTTGGTTATAAAGAAAAGATGTACGACTTCCAATTATCAGACGAATCTAACCATAGGTATTATACCAATGATATATTATCCCATAATACTGAGTTAGCTAAAGCATTAAGTGAACTAATGTTTGATTCACCAGAATCATTAATACGATTCGATATGTCGGAATATTCCGAAAAGTTCACAATAAGCAGATTAACTGGTGCTCCTCCAGGGTATGTTGGATACGAAGATGGTGGTGAATTGACCGAAAAAGTTAAGAATAAACCATATTCTGTGGTATTATTTGATGAGATAGAAAAAGCACACCCAGATATATATAACATTTTGTTACAAGTATTGGATGAAGGACATTTAACGGATTCAAATGGTAAAAAAATTAATTTTAAAAATACCATACTCATATTCACATCAAATATAGGTATTAAAGAAGCAAATGATTTTAGTTTAAAAATTGGTTTTAATAAGGGTGATAAAACAACAAATAAGAGTGATACAATAAAAAAAGCTCTTAAAAAACAATTTCCACCAGAATTTTTAAAAAGGATTGATGATATTGTGGTATTCAACGAATTAAGTGATGATACCATACTAAAAATAATTGATTTATTATTCACAGAATTGAAAACCAGATTATCGGAAAGTGGTTATAGATTATTATATGATGATTCGGTTATAAATTATGTAAAAAACATGGATAAAGATTATGAGGGTACTAGAGACCTACAAAATACAATCAGGAGAGATATCGAAAATCCAATATCAGAGGAACTAATTAAAAACGATATTCCAAAAAATTGTACCATAAAACTAACATATGATAATAAACTAATTATTGAACTAACTTAGAAAATACTTTACATTTAAATAAAATATGTTTATAATATTTGTTTGTCTCAATTAAATCACCTATATTTGCAACAACCGATATAGGTGATTTAATTTTAAAAATAATAATTATGAAGAAAAAATTTATTTACATTGGTATGATATGCCTATCCATTATTATGACATCATGGATAACAAATAAAGATGGAATAGCTTTCAAAGATATAGCTAATATCCCAGAATCAATTAAAATGTATTTATACATAGAGGAGTTCTCTAATAAATACAACATACCAAAAAACATTGCATATGGTATACCACACTATGAATCTGGTTATAATGGACCAGCTGATACTGGATATAACCCAAAATTGGTTAGTAAGCATGGTGCATACGGTGCAATGCAAATAAAACCCACAACAGCTAATTTTATATCAGATACATTTATAACAAAAAAAGAATTATTAACTAACACAAAGTTAAATGTCGAGGTATCCTTTAAATTGTTGAGGTATTTGTATGATAAGTACCACACATGGCCGTTGGCTGTTGGTGCATATAATAGCGGAAAACCAATAATTAATAAATACAGTAAAAAAGTTACCACATTTAATTATAATAAAATAATAACAGAGTCAAATAAATTATAAAATGTTTACAAATAAAACATATGATGACTTCTTAAACGAAGTATTAAAAGATTTACCAAACCAACCAAAAATGGATAGAGAAAATGTTTATGATGTGATTAATTCAGAAAGGGATTATCAGGAATCAATGAAAATAAATAAAGATCGTCCAGATGTTGTCGATGATTTAACTTTAGGTGATACAATAACATGTATCCAATTTAATTTAAATAAGGCAACTACTGGGTGGTATACTGATTCTAAACCATATAATGAATCCATGGTTTATTTACGAAAAATAGCTGCTCTTTGTGTTCAGGCTATGGAAAAATATGGTTGTGAAAAAAGAATATTTTAAATATCATGATACTAACAATTGCACAGAAAAATGGGGTAACTGAATTCCCATATGAAATTAAAGATAATAATGGTAATACCATTTATTTTGAGGATTCAAATGGATATTGGTGGAAACAAGAGTATGACCAAAATAATAGCGAGATTTATTATGAAGACTCATATGGTGATTCGTATAAAAAAGAATATGATTCTAATGGTAATGAAATTTATCACGAAAACCAAGATGGGTCATGGTATAAACGAGAATTTGATATCAATAATAAAAACACTTATTATGAGGAATCGGATGGATTTTGGGTGAAACGTGAATACGATTCAAATGGTAATCTAATTTATTTTGAAAATGCAAGAGGATTTATTATAGATAAAAGAATAAATAAAAAAACCACATAATATTATGTGGTTTTTTTATTTATATTATTAAGAAATTATTTCTTTGTTTTTCCTTTTTCATCCATTTTCTTTGCCAATTCTTCCATAGCATTTTTCTTCTGCTCTCTCATCTGTGATGGTGTTGATTCTTTTCTTGTTTCATTAACACTACCTTTCTTAGCTTCCTCCCATGGTTTAGTGGTTGCTTTAGCTCCCTCTATTTTCTTTTCAGCACCTTGGTTTTTTAGAGAACCTTTAATATCCTTCTTTGCTTCTGGTGCAACAGAAGTGGTTGCTTTTTCTGGTGCTTTCTCAGCTGGTTTCTTAACACCTGATTCAGATTTACCTGGAGAGTCCTTAGTGCCACCTGATCCTGGTTTAATTTCTTCCCATGTCTTAACGGTAGCTTTAGTACCCTCTATGTTCTTATTTGAACCTTGGCTCTTTAAAGAACCCTTAACATGTTTTGTTGCTTCTGGGGCTGCACCACCAGTTACTTTTTCCCATTCTTTAACAGGGGTTTTCTTAACACCTGGTGCTGTCTTAGCTTCAGTTTCTTCCTTAAGGTTAGATGCTTTATTTTCTGCAAGCATTAAACTTTCATAAACAAAAGTTAATTGTGATTCAGTTAATTTATATCTCTTACTCATTTATCGGTATTTTATATATAAATAGTTTATTTTTCAATAAAAACCAAAAAAAATTTGTTTGTTCAAAATATTGTTGTATATTTGTATCGTTGTTAAGCATCAAATTAAATTAATTAAAATAATATGATAGAAAAATTTAAAGTCGTTTTAGGTAACGAGTTAGGTATAAGCGAAATTATACCATTTGAAAACTATTCACAGGCAAAAGCATGTTTTATTGAAAAACAAAATGATGACGCATATGTTGTATTAAAAGAGATTAATACAGACCATACTGAAACTATTTTGGAACAAAAACAAAACGAGCAAGAAATAAAACATACCAGTAAAGATTGGTATAATACAATATATCCTAACAAAGAAGTAAAAATATTAGATCCTGATGGCTGGGATAGAAGTAATTTCACTTATTCTTGGGGTGTTGAGGAAATAACCCAAAATGAATTTATGCAGAGAGTGCTAAGGTCAACAGTTAGTGGTTACATATTAAAAAAATAAATTTTATGTTTGGATGGTTTAATACTCTTTATTATAAGGGTAAGGTAGTTGGTAAATCTAAAAGTCAATTTAAATATTCGTGTCAAAAATACTATATCCATGTGTCTTATTTTGATGGTGATTCTTTGGCTAAATCAAAAACTATTCGTGTAGATAAATTAACATATGACACAGTTATTGATACCGATTTAATACTAATTAAAGGATAAAATTAAGAATAAACATTAAAAAATAATATATGAAAAATAATAAGACAATTGCGCAGTTTTTAGGAATAAAGGATTTTCCTTACTGTATTAAGGATAATAATGGTAAAACCATTTATTATGAAGAATCAGATGGATATTGGTGGAAACGTGAATTCGATTCATCTGGTAATATTATTTATTTGGTAGATTCAAATGGTAATATTAGGGATAACAGACCAAAGGTTATCGAATTAACTCTGGAACAAATAGCACAAAAATTTGGTACAAACGTTTCAAATATTAAAATTAAAAAATAATGTCTAAACATACACAAGAACAATTAGATTTTATTAATTATAATGACTCTAAATCTCTAATTTTGGCAGCAACAGCTGGATCAGGGAAAGAACAACCATTATTTAGTAAAGTATTAACACCAAGCGGATGGAAAAGAATGGGTGATCTTAAAGTTGGTGAATCCATCATAACACCAACAGGTGAAAAAAGTAAAATAGTTAATATATACCCACAGGGAGTTAAACCAGTATATAAGACAAATTTTAGTGATGATTCATATACCCACGCTGGTAAAGAACACCTATGGAAAGTTGAGGTGGGGTTAAATACGAATATTTTTGAACACCTAACAACCGAACAGATAATGAGTAGATTGGATAAAGAAAACTTATATATACCTCTAACAAAAATAGAGAATAAAAGTTCATATACATACCATTTTAACCCCAAAAAAGTTGGTGATTTATTAAAAAAATATATAACATCGATACCAATCAGCTTTACTGAAGGATATGATTTATTGGATATATTAAAAATATTCGAAAATTTCACCATATTTAACCATAATGAAATTTATTCGGATATCAGCTATTCAATAAATGATAGGGTAGATATAATAAAAGCTTTTTTTGATTTATATGAATTACCAGAAACACTAAATGGGTCAATTAAATTAAATGATAAGTGTATACCACAAACAGAAAAAATAATAAATTCAATAACATCCATAATAAATTCAATAGGTGGTATTGTTTATCGTTCTGATATCATTGATGAAATAAAACTTAATATTGTTTTCAATAAAAAAGATGAACAATATAGATGCTTCCATTCAATAGAATATTTTGA
>JGI24890J29729_1000263_pt1 | contig 38692 bp, 28 predicted proteins | sample FreactcultureFD7_FD_29729 | JGI IMG/M metagenome (IMG submission 29729)
AACGATTTCGCCGCTAGTCTGGATGAGCTCTTCCTGTTGGCAAAATCGGCTGGTGCGGAACCGGTGATCACCATCACCGGCCGCCGTGCCAGTCCGGATGCCGCTCTCTTCGTTGGTACCGGCAAGGCACAAGAAGTCGCCGACGCCGTCGCCGACCTCCAGCTCGAACTGGTCATTTTCAATCACGCTCTTTCACCGGCCCAGCAACGTAACCTGGAGCGGGTGCTGAAGGTGCGTGTGCTCGACCGTACCAGCCTGATCCTCGACATCTTCGCCCAACGGGCCAAGAGCCACGAGGGCAAGGTGCAGGTCGAACTGGCCCAGCTGCAGCACCTGGCGACCCGCCTCATTCGTGGCTGGACTCACTTGGAGCGCCAAAAGGGCGGTATCGGCCTGCGCGGTCCCGGTGAAACCCAACTGGAAACCGACCGCCGCCTGCTGGGCGAGCGCGTCAAGGCGCTGCGTGCGGTGCTGGCCAAGCTGCGCCGGCAACATGCCACGCAGCGGCGTGCACGCGGACGCAGTGAAACGTTCTCCGTTTCGCTGGTGGGCTATACCAACGCTGGCAAGTCGACCATCTTCAATTCCGTGGCCAAGGCCGGCGTGTATGCCGCCAACCAGCTTTTCGCCACGCTGGACACGACGTCCCGTCGCGTCTACCTGGGCGAGGTCGGGCACGTGGTGATCTCCGACACCGTGGGTTTCATCCGCGAACTGCCTCACCAGCTGGTCGAGGCATTCCGGGCCACCCTGGAAGAGACCATCCACGCCGACTTGCTGCTGCATGTGGTGGATGCCGCCAGCCCGGTGCGCATGGAGCAGATCGAGCAGGTCAACCTGGTCCTGAAGGAAATCGGTGCCGACCACGTGCCGCAGATCCTGGTCTGGAACAAGATCGACGCCGCCGGTCTGGAACCGGCGGTCGAGTATGACGAGTATGGTAAAATCCAGCGGGTTTTCGTCAGTGCCAAGTCTGGTGCTGGCCTGGATCTGCTGCGCGAGGCGATCGCCGCTTCGCTCAAGGCCGCCTTGGAGGCCAGGGGTCGCAGCCGTTCCCAGCCAGTCGATTCCGAAGACATGCACGCTTGAGCCGTTCGAGGGGACGGTTCGTTGCACGTTCCTGGCGCGCATTCCTCCTAGATTCTCTTAATCCATCACTTCAGCCGGAACGCAAACGCATGCTTGTGTCTTTATTCAGGAAAATCGGTGTCAAGTTTTCGTTGAACGACCCCCAATGGGGACGTGGTTCGCAAAACGACAACCGCGAGAATCAGAATAACGGAAGTAACGGCGACAAACGGCCCGAAAAACCGTCCGGCAACAACGACGGCCCGCCTGACCTCGACCAGCTCTGGCGCGACTTCAACCAGCGCATCGCCGGCCTCCTGGGCCGCAAGGGCGGTGGCGGTTCCGACGGCGGCAACGGTGGCGGCGGCTTCAATCGTGGCGACGTCAAGGGCGCCGGCATCGGTGTGGGCGTGATCGCCGTGATCGTGGCTTTCCTCTGGCTGGCCAGCGGCTTCTTCATCGTGCAGGAAGGCCAGACTGCCGTGGTCACCACCTTTGGCCGCTACAGCCACACCACGCTGCCAGGCTTCAACTGGCGCTGGCCGTATCCGATTCAGGGCCATGAGATCGTCAACATGTCGCAGGTTCGTACCGCCGAGATTGGCTATCGCGGCAACGTGCGCAACAAGCAGTTGAAGGAATCCCTGATGCTGACTGATGATGAAAACATCATCGACATCCAGTTTGCCGTCCAGTACAAGCTCAAGAATGCCGCCGAATGGCTGTTCAACAACCGTGACCCGGATGATTCCGTGCGCCAGGTTGCCGAAACGGCCATCCGCGAAATCGTCGGCCGCAGCAAGATGGACTTCGTCCTCTACGAAGGCCGCGAAAAGGTCGCGCTCGACGTGAGCCAGCGCATGCAGCAGATCCTGGATCGCTACAAGTCCGGCGTGCAGATCACCAACGTCACCATGCAGGGCGTGCAACCGCCTGAACAGGTGCAAGCTGCCTTCGACGACGCCGTCAAGGCCGGCCAGGACCGTGAGCGCCTCAAGAACGAAGGCCAGGCCTATGCCAACGACGTGATCCCGCGCGCCTCCGGTGCCGCCTCGCGCATGCTGGAAGAAGCCGAAGCCTACCGCTCCCGCGTGACCGCCAATGCCGAAGGTGATGCCTCGCGCTTCACCCAGGTGCAGGAAGCCTATGCCAAGGCCCCGGCCGTCACCCGCGACCGCATGTACCTGGAAACCATGCAGCAGATCTTCGCCAATACCACCAAGGTCATGGTCGATGCCAAGAATGGCAGCAACCTGCTGTACCTGCCGCTGGACAAGCTGATCCAGCAAAGTGCCAGCGACGCGGCCCCGGCCAGCGGCAAGGCCCCGGCATCGTCGACCGTACAGCCCTCGGCGGGCGCGGCGTCCACCACTTCGACTGCAGGAAACGACACTGTGTATTCTTCCGAGCTGATGCGAGATTCGAGAAACCGCGATCCCCGTGATGCGCGTGATAGGGAGGTGCGCTGATGGGCCGCCTCGTCACTTCCGTCATCGTCGCCGTCGTGGCGATCTGGCTGGCTTCGTCCACCATCTTCGTGGTCGACCAGCGTTCCTCGGCCATCGTCTTTGCCCTGGGTGAAGTCAAGCAGGTCATCAGCGAACCCGGCCTGCACTTCAAGCTGCCGCCGCCGTTCCAGAACGTGATGTACCTGGACAAGCGCATCCAGACCCTGGATACCCCTGACGCCGACCGCTTCATCACCGCCGAAAAGATGAACGTGCTGGTCGATGCCTACGTCAAGTGGCGCATCGTCGATCCGCGCCTGTATTTCGTCAGCTTTGGTGCCGATGAGCGCCGCACGCAAGATCGCCTGTCGCAGATCGTCAAGGCTGCGCTGAATGATGAAATCACCAAGCGCACCGTGCGCGAAGTGATCTCCAGCCAGCGCAACAACGTCATGGATGCCATCCAGGCCCGCGTGGCCAATGAAGCCAAGCAGATCGGCGTGGAAGTCATCGACGTGCGCCTGCGCCGTGTGGACTACGTGGACCAGATCAACAACTCGGTGTTCGAACGCATGAAGTCCGAGCGCGTGCGGGTTGCCAATGAGCTGCGCTCCACCGGTGCGGCCGAATCCGAAAAGATCCGCGCCGACGCCGATCGCCAGCGCGTGGTGATCCTGGCCGAAGCCTATCGCGAATCCGAAAAGATCCGTGGTGCCGGCGACGCCAAGGCGTCCCAGATCTACGCTCAGGCCTTCGGCCAGAACCCGGACTTCTACAAGTTCTATCGCAGCCTCGAAGCCTACCGTGCCAGCTTCAAGAACCGTCATGACGTGATGGTGGTGGATCCGAGCTCGGAGTTCTTCAAGTACTTCAAGGGAGTCGGCGGCGGCAATACCAGCGCTGCGAAGAAGTAAAAATCTGCTTATCAGGCGATAATGTGAACAGTTCTGCGCCGCCGCGTATTTCCGGCGGGCAGGGCAAACCGGATGGATGCCGCTGGTAAAGGGCATCTTTCCTTTTTTGGTCGGACACAATGTGCCGGGGTGCAATTTTCCCGGTGTGCAAGAAGAGGGGCGGCAGGCATTCCCGGACCGCCCCGATTGTTCGTCTGGGCGGCTGCTTCTGATCTGGCTGTCCGAACCACGCAAGTACGCAAACCGTTTTTTTCTGCTTTGACTTTTGTTTATGCCTAACTGGCTTCTTCCCGAAAACATCGCCGATGTCTTGCCCTCCGAAGCGCGCAAGATCGAGGAACTGCGCCGGCGCCTGCTCGACAATTTCCGCCTCTATGGCTATGAAATGGTCATGCCGCCGCTGCTGGAGTATCTCGAATCGCTGCTCACCGGTGCCGGCCAGGATACCGACCTGCGCACCTTCAAGCTGGTCGACCAACTCTCCGGCCGCACCCTGGGCGTACGCGCCGACATGACCACGCAAGTGGCGCGCATCGACGCCCACCTGCTCAATCGCGCCTCGGTCACCCGCCTGTGCTATGCCGGCAGCGTACTGCATACGCGCCCGACGGGCTTGCACGCTACCCGCGAACCGATCCAGATCGGTGCCGAGATCTATGGCCACGCCGGTATCGAAGCCGACGCCGAGATCCAGGAACTGGCCCTCAATTCGCTGGCCCTGGCCGGCATGCGCACCATCCGCCTGGACCTGTGCCACGTCGGCGTGCTGCGCGCCATCATCGCCAACGATGCGGGTGCCAAGCGTGATGAAGCCCAGCTCTTCGGGCTGCTGCAGGCCAAGGATGTGCCGGGTCTGAAGGAAATTACCGCCTCCTATCAGGAAGGCACGCGCGCAGCCTTGCTGGCGCTCCCCAACCTGTACGGCGACATTTCCGTCATCGCGCGCGCGCGCATCACCTTGCCGGCGCTGCCCGGCATCGGCCAGGCGCTCGACGAGCTGCAGGCCGTAGTGGAACTGGCAGCCGGCCATGAAGGGGCGGCTGTCACCATCGATCTGGCCGACCTGCGCGGCTATCATTACCACAGCGGCGTGATGTTCTCTGCCTATGTGCCGGGCCTGCCCAATGCGGTGGTGCGCGGCGGCCGCTACGACCATGTGGGTGAAGCCTTCGGCCGTGCGCGGCCGGCCACCGGCTTCTCCCTGGACCTGCGTGAACTGGCACGACTGATGCCGGGCGCAGAACGAAAACGCGCCATCCTCGCCCCTTGGGGCAGGGACGCCGGTCTGCGTGAGAAAATAGCGCAATTGCGGCAAGCGGGAGAGATCGTGATCCAAAGCCTTCCCGGCCACGAACACGATCAGGACGAATTCGATTGCGATCGCGCACTCGATTTCAGCAATGGAAACTGGATTATCAAAAACTTGGGTTGAGTCATGTTACAGAACAGCAATGCAAAGAATGTCGTCGTCATCGGTACGCAATGGGGCGACGAAGGTAAGGGCAAGATCGTCGATTGGCTGACCGATCACGCCCAAGGCGTGGTGCGTTTCCAGGGCGGCCACAATGCCGGCCACACGCTGGTCATCGGCGGCAAGAAGACTGCGCTGCAACTGATTCCCTCGGGCATCATGCGCGAAGGCGTGGCTTGCTACATCGGCAACGGCGTGGTGCTGTCGGTGCCCGACCTGCTGCGCGAAATCGACAAGCTCGAAGCCGCCGGCGTGGAAGTTTGCTCGCGCCTGAAGGTGTCGGACGCCTGTCCGCTGATCCTGCCGTATCACGTGGCGCTGGACGTGGCGCGTGAAGCGGCCCGTGGCGTGGACAAGATCGGCACCACCGGCAAGGGCATCGGTCCGGCCTACGAAGACAAGGTGGCCCGTCGCGCCATCCGCGTGGCTGACCTGCTGAACGAAAAGCGCTTTGCCGAAAAGCTGCTGGCCAACCTGGACTACCACAACTTCGTCCTGACCCACTACCTGAAGACCCAGCCGGTGGACTACCAGAAGACCCTGGACGATGCCCTGGCGAACGTGCCGCGCATCAAGCCCATGGTCACCGACGTCTCCAGCGACCTGTACGCCATCCACAAGGCCGGCGGCAAGATCCTGTTCGAAGGCGCGCAAGGCAGCCTGCTGGACGTGGACCATGGCACCTATCCGTTCGTCACCTCCAGCAACTGCGTGGCCGGCAATGCCGCCGCCGGTGCGGGCGTGGGTCCGGGCATGCTGCACTACATCATGGGCATCACCAAGGCCTACACCACCCGCGTCGGTTCGGGCCCGTTCCCGGCTGAGCTGCCGACGGACGTCGGCACCGGCAAGCACCTGGCGTCGGTCGGCCATGAATTCGGTACCGTCACCGGCCGTGCGCGCCGTTGCGGCTGGTTCGATGCCGCCTTGCTGAAGCGCTCGGTGCAGATCAACGGTGTCTCCGGCATGTGCCTGACCAAGCTGGACGTGCTCGATGGCCTGGAGTCGCTGAAGCTGTGCACCGGCTACAAGCTCAACGGCAAGACCGTGGACATCTTCCCGGTCGGCGCTGAAGAAGCCGCTGCCTGCGAGCCGATCTACGAAGAAATGCCCGGCTGGTCCGAGACCACCGTCGGCGCCAAGACGCTGGACGCTCTGCCGGCCAACGCCCGCGCTTACATCAAGCGCATCGAGGAACTGGTGGGCGTGCCCATCGACATGATCTCCACCGGCCCGGACCGCGAAGAGACCATCGTCCTGCGCCATCCGTTCAAGTAATTCACCACGCAATCGCCCGCAAGGGCACAAGGCACTACGAAGCAATCAACAATATGAAGATCTCTGACGACAAAGACCTCTGGGTCTCCTGGGACGATTACAACCGCCTGATCGAACGACTGGCATTGAAGGTCTACGAATCTGGCTACCAGTTCGACCAGGTGCTGTGCCTGGCGCGCGGCGGCCTGCGCCCGGGTGACGTGATGTCGCGCATTTTCGATGTCCCGCTGGCCATTCTCTCGACCAGCTCCTACCGGGAAGCTGCCGGCACCATCCGCAGCTCCCTGGACATCGCCAAGTACATCACCATCACCAAGGGAACCCTGGGTGGCCGCATCCTGCTGGTGGACGACCTGGTCGATTCCGGCGTCACCCTGCAGAAGGTGATGGTCCACCTGAAGGAACATTACCCGTCCGTCACCGAGATCAAGAGTGCCGTCCTTTGGTGGAAGGCCTGCTCGGTCGTGGAACCCGATTTCCACATCGACTACCTGCCGACCAACCCCTGGATTCACCAGCCGTTCGAAGAATATGACGGCCTGGGCCCGCATCAGCTGGCGGCCTGGATCAAGAAGGGTGCCTGATCGTTCGCTTTGGTTTGAATGAAGCTGATGTCAGACGTGAAAAGAGCTTGCCGCGGCAAGCTCTTTTTTTCGTCTGTTGATGACCGGTGCAACGCTTCAGGACCACGGAATGATCTTGCGTTCTTTGAAGGTGTCGAAGAGTTGATAGAACATCTGCTCCGTCTCCACATACTCGTGAAAGCCCAGGCGCCGGGCCTTGCTGCCGTCGCCGAACATGTCGTAGTCCCACGAGAACACGAAATCGGCAAATTCCCATGCCGACAGTGAAGCATAAGGATGCTGCTTCAAGCCGTGTGCTGTGACGATCCTTTCCCACAACGGCGCCTTGTCCGCCATTACCTCGGCCAGTTTCAGCGGCAGTGGCATGCCCACTTCCATGCCGAAATAACGGGCGATCTTCGGCCACATCTCACCCCAGCGGAACAGGTCGCCATTGCCGATGTTGAAGGCCTGGTTGGCAGCCGCTTCGGTGGTGGCGGCCCATACGGTGCCCTTGGCCAGCAGGCTGGCATCGGTCATTTCGACCAGCTTGTCGTAAGCCCCCGGTTTGCCGGGAAAGCGCAGCGGCAGCCCCAGCGCCTTGCTCATGCAGGCATACAGCGCAATGTCCAGCGCCAGGTTCATCGGATTGCCCAGGGCCGCGCCGCCCACCACTGCCGGACGCGGTGCCGACCAGCTCCAGCCGCGGCCTGACTCGACGCGCCGCTGTTCCAGCCAGCGCTGCTGGTCGAACATGAATTCGGGCGGCATGAACTGCGCATCGCTTTCGCGCGCCGGCGTCTTGAAAGGGCCAAGATGGCCGCCATAGACTTTGTAGCCCTGCATCAGGCTGATATGGCGCAAGCCGGGCGCGTGGGCTTCCGCCGTCTGCACCGTGTTCTGCAGCATGGCCAGGTTGGGGGCCACCAGTTCGCTCCAGCTGGGGCGATGCTGATAGGCCGCATAGAACACGTGGGTGACCTGTTCCAGCGGGGCCAGCTGGCGTCTGGCATCGCTGGCGTCGAGCAGATCCACGGAAACGTGGCGCAGTCGTTCCTGCTTGCGGTGCTCGCCACCCCGGCGCGACAGGCCGATCACCTCCCACTGCGGCAGGGACAGCAGGTGCGCGATCAGCTGGCTGCCGATCACGCCGTGGGCTCCCGCTACCAGGGCGGTCTGGCGCTGCGGCGGGGAAGTGCTTGGGGTCTGGGTCATGGCGGGCTCCGTCAATCAGATGGGTGTAGTCCGTTCGGTACGGGTCAGCGCGGCCGGTCGTGCATCCATCTTCCAGCTCACCAGGGCCACGGCAATCCCCGCCAGCGGCAGCAGCGCCGCCACGTAAGGCACCGCATGCAGGCCCGGCCCATGATCGATGGTCACGCCACCCAGCCAGGCACCCGCCGCATTGCCCAGGTTGAAGGCCGCGATATTGGCCGAGGAGGCCAGGTTGGGCGCACCGGTCGCCTTTTCCAGCACGCGCATCTGCAGCGGCGGCACGGTGGCGAAGGCCGCCATGCCCATCAGGCCCACGCCGATGATGGCGGCGATCTTGTTTTCATTGGTGAGCCCGAACAGCACCAGCACCACGGCCAGCAGCACCAGGCTGCCCAGCAGGGTGGCCATGAGCTTGCGGTCGGCCAGCTTGCCGCCGGCCAGGTTGCCGATCACCAGTCCCAGGCCGAACAGCAGCAGGATGGGCGAGACCGCGGACGCCGGGAAACCGCTGATGTCAGTCAGGATCGGGGCGATGTAGGTGAAGGCCGCGAACACGCCGCCAAAGCCCAACACCGTCATCAACAGCCCCAGCATGACCTGCGGACGCATGAGCACGCGCACTTCCTTGCCGAAGTCGGCTTCTTCACCGCCTTGCGAGCGCGGCACCAGCACGGCGGTCGCAGCCAGCGCGATCACGCCGATGACGGTGACGGCCCAGAAGGTGGCGCGCCAGCCATAGATCTGGCCCAGCCAGGTGCCGAAGGGCACGCCCAGCACGTTGGCCACCGTCAGGCCGGTAAACATCAGGGCGATGGCCGAGGCCTGCTTCTCCTTGGGGACCAGGCTGGTGGCTACCACCGAACCGACACCGAAGAAGGCACCATGGGCGAAGGAGGCCACCACGCGCCCGATCATCAGCGTGGCATAGCCCGGCGCGATGGCGCAGGCCAGGTTGCCGATGACGAAGACCACCATCAGCGCGATCAGCAAGGTCTTGCGCGGCAGGCGTCCGGTGGTGGCCGTCACCAGCGGGGCGCCCACGAACACGCCCAGCGCATAACCGGTCACCAGCAGACCGGCCGAAGAGAGGCTCACGCCCAGGTTGGTCGCTACTTCCGGCAGCAGACCCATGATGACGAACTCGGTAGTCCCGATGGCGAATGCGCTGATGGTCAGCGCCCAAAGTGCAATTGGCATGGCAATCCTTCCAGAATGAGGAGTAATGAGGGTTTCCGGCTGCCGAACCCGAAATGGAGTCGCAGCGATGTGAAGGATTGTGCGCGCAGTCTTTGTTGAGAAAAATGCCGTTACAATCAAAGAATATTTGATCCGGAGTCAACAATGAGTATTCAGTCCGAGGAATTGCGCACCTTCGTCGCGGTCGTTGAGGCCGGCACGCTCTCGGCTGCGGCCGAAGTGCTGGAGCAGACCACCTCCGGGGTGAGCCGCGCGCTGTCGCGGCTGGAGGAGAAGCTGGGCGCGAGCCTGCTGACCCGCACCACGCGCCGCATGGAGCTGACCGAAGAGGGCGAGGCCTTCCTCGAGCAGGCGCGCGCCATCCTGGCCGCCATGGAGCAGGCCGAAGACACGGTGCGCATGCGCACGCGCAAGCCGGTCGGGAAGTTGCGCGTGGATGCGGCCGTGCCTTTCATGCTGCACTGTGTGGTGCCGCATGTGGGCGCTTTCCGCGCGGCCTATCCGGAGATCGAACTGGAGCTGACCACCAACGACCGCTTCATCGACCTGGTCGAGCAGCGCGCCGACATCGCCATCCGCATCGGCGAGCTGCAGGATTCCACCCTGCATGCGCGGCCGCTGAGCTCGGCGCGTCTGAACATCGTGGCCAGTCCCGAGTACCTGGCCCGCCACGGCGCGCCGGAGTCGGTGGAAGCGCTGGAACAGCACCAGCTGATCGGCTTTTCCCAGCCCGATAGCCTCAATCACTGGCCGCTGCGCCACACTGCGGGAGACCGCTATCAGGTGCGTCCGGCGATTCGCGCCTCCAGCGGCGAGACCATTCGTCACCTGGCGCTGCAGGGGCAGGGCATTGCCTGCCTGTCCGACTTCATGACCGCGGCCGACCTGGCGGCAGGCCGCCTGGTGCGCCTGCTGGATCATTACGATAGCGGCTTCCGTCAAAAGATCTCGGCGGTGTACTACCACAACACCCAGCTATCGCGCCGCATCAGCTGTTTTCTGGATTTTTTGCAATGCAAGCTGTAAATCGGAAACGTTTTGCCGTTATTCCAGTCTGAGCGCCAGCACTGCCGCAAGGGGGAAGGATCCTGTGGCTGTCATCACGACAAGATTGATCCGGAGAGAACAAGATGAAGCAAACGGAAAACGCCATGGCCACAGGCCGTCCATCGATCGCGGCGATGTGCCGCGCACCGCTGCAAGGGCTGCTGCTGGCCGGGGCGGCCTTGCTCAGCCTCGGCACGGCCACGGCGTTCACCGCACCGGCTGCGCATGCGGCCAATGCCAGCGTGCTGTCCTTTTCGCCGCAGGGCGAAGTGCAGCGCATCCGCCAGGTGCGGGCGCGCTTCTCGGAATCGATGGTCAAGTTCGGCGACCCCAAGGCGGCCTCGCCCTTCGATGCCGATTGCGCCATCAGCGGCACGGCACGCTGGGCCGATGACAAGAACTGGGTCTACGACTTCGAACGCGACCTGCCACCCGGTACCCGCTGCAGTTTCAATTTGCGCGCCGATGCGCGTTCCGTCGCCGGCAATACGGTCGGCGGCAAGACCCGCTTCCAGTTCAGCACGGGCGGCCCGGCGGTGAGCCGCGTCGAACCCTACAGCGGCGCACAGATTGCGGAAGACCAGGCCTTCATCCTGTTCCAGAACGGGCCGGCCACCGAGGCTACGGTTCGCGACCACCTGTATTGCGAAGCCGAAGGCATCAACGAGCGCATTCCCGCCAAGGCCGTCGGCGACGCTGATCGCAAGGCCTTGCTGCAGCAGTTCGCCAAGGGCGCGGACCCGGCGTCGGTCACCATCGTGCAGTGCCAGCAGCGCCTGCCCAACGAGGCGCACGTGAAGCTGGTCTGGGATCGCGGCATTGCCGCTGCCAATGCGCCTGCCATCGTGACCTCCAAGCCGCAGGTCTTCAATTTCCAGGTGCGCAGCGAATTCGCCGCCAGCCTCTCGTGCCAGCGCGAGAACGCCAACGCTGCCTGCTCGCCCATCCTGCCGGTCACCTTGTCGTTCTCGGCCCCGGTGCCGCGCAAGCTGGCCGAGCAGGTGGTCATGAATGCCACCACCGGCAAGATCAAGCCCACGCTGGAAGGCGACAAGGACGAAGCCGTACGAGAGCTGCGCTTCAAGCCGCCGTTCCCGGAGAAATCCGACTTCACCATCAGCCTGCCTTCCGGCTTCAAGGATGAAGATGGGCGCACCCTGGCCAATGCAGGGGCCTTCCCGCTGAAATCGGCGCTGGCGGATTTCCCGCCGCTGGCCAAATTCCCGGCCGCCCCCTTTGGCATCATCGAGCTCAACGCTGATCCCACACTGCCGGTCACACTGCGCCGCGTGGAAGCCGGGCTGCTGGTGCGTGGCAAGGACGGCCGCGCCATGCCCGGCCAGGTCGCCGACCTGAAGGTCGATGGCGACAAGGCCGTCATCGCCTGGCTCACGCGCCTGAACAAGTATCACGAGAAGTGGGGCGATCCGAAGAAGGTGGATACGCGCAGCGTCAGCCTGCTGGCCAAGGAACCCGGTGCGAAGAAACTCGATCTGCCTGCACAGAAGGAAGCCAAGGATGGCGAATGGCCCTTTGAAGTGATCGGCATTCCCCTGAAGGATCCGGGCTTCTACGTGGTCGAACTGGAATCCCAGAAGCTGGGCGCGTCGCTGCTGGGCAAGCCGCAGCCGATGTATGTGCGCACCAGCGCGCTGGTGACCAACCTGTCGGTGCACGTCAAGCTGGGCCGCGCCAATGGCGCCGTCTGGGTAACCCGGCTGGACGATGCCAAACCGGTAGCCGATGCCGAGATCCGCGTCTCCAATTGCGACGGCACCCAGCTCTGGCAGGGCAAGACCAACGCCAGCGGCGTGGCCATGATGCCGGTGCTGGAAGATGCCTGCGTCAACCGCGGCTACAGCGCGGAGAACGCCGACAAGATCAGCGGCCTCTTCGTGAGCGCGCGCAAGACCGACGAGAAGGGCCGCCAGGACATGGCCTTTGCGCTGACCTCGTGGAATGAAGGCATCGAATCCTGGCGCTTCAATTTGCCGACCGACATGGACAAGTCGGCCACCACCCGCGCCACTACCATCTTCGACCGCACCCTGTTCCGTGCCGGCGAGACGGTCTCGATGAAGCACGTGATCCGCACCGAGACCATGCAAGGCTTCGGCCTCATGCGCAAGGAAGACCTGCCTACGCGGGTGCGCATCAGCCATCTCGGCAGCGGCCAGCAATACCAGTTCGCGCTGAACTGGCGCGGCAACAAGAGCGCCGAGACCAGTTTCACCCTGCCCAAGGAAGCCAAGCTGGGCAGCTACGAGGTCGTGCTCGACCAGGGCACAGTCGATCCCGCTGCCAGCAGCAATGCCAATGGCCAATCCGATGACGGCGACAATGACGCAGGCTATGGCCGAGGCACCTATGTGACCGGCAGCTTCCGCGTCGAGGAATTCCGCCTGCCCCTGATGCAGGGACGCATCACGCCGCCCAAGGGCGCGCAAGTGGCCATCAAGGAACTGCCGCTGGATCTGCAGCTGAACTACATCAATGGCGGTGCCGCCGCCAACCAGGCGGTGCAGGTGTCGTCGCTGTTGCGGTCACGTTCGGTCAACATCGCGGGTTACGACGGTTTTTCCTTCGATGCGCCGCGTAATGACGATGACAGCAATGCCGACGACCAGAAGATCGTCGCCGACAAGCTCGCCGTCACGCTCGACAAGAACGGTGCCGGCCGCGCCGTCATCGGCAAGCTGCCCGCGCTGCAGCGCCCGCAGGAACTGCTCACCGAGATGACCTACAGCGATCCCAATGGCGAAGTGCAGACCATCTCCAACGTCACGCCCTTGTGGCCGTCGGCGGTGGTGGTGGGCCTGCGCACCGGCAACTGGGTTTCGGTGAAGAAGAAGCTCACCCTGACCGCCGTCACCCTCAATACCGCAGGCCAGCCGCAGGCCGGTGTGCCGGTGGAAATCCGTGGCCTGGCGCGCAAGACCAATTCGCACCGCAAGCGCATGGTCGGTGGCTTCTACGCTTATGAAAACGACGAGAGCAAGCAGGACCTCGGCAAGCTTTGCTCCGGCAAGAGCGACCAGCACGGCATGTTCACCTGCGATACCGAATTGTCCGAAGCGGGCAATGTGGAGCTGATTGCCAGCGCCAAGGATGGCAATGGCAATGCGGCTGCCGCCCGTTCCTCGGTGTGGGTCACCGGACGCGGCGAAGTCTGGTTCGATGGGGAGAACCAGGACCGCATCGACATCCTTCCCGAGAAAAAGAATTACCAGCCCGGCGAGACCGCCAACTTCCAGGTCCGCATGCCGTTCCGCTACGCTACCGCGCTGGTCGCGGTGGAGCGTGAAGGCGTGATCGATACGCGCGTGGTGCAGCTGTCCGGCCAGGACCCCACCATCAGCGTGCCGATGAAGGCCGAGTATGGCCCCAACGTGTATGTGTCGGTGTTGGCCGTGCGCGGCCGCATGCGCGAGGTGCCGTGGTATTCCTTCTTCATCTGGGGCTGGAAGGAACCGATCAACTGGTGGCATGAATTCCGCGAATACCAGGGACCGGGCCCCATCGTCGATCTTTCCAAGCCAGCCTGGAAATTCGGCATCGCCGAAGTCAACGTGGGTGATGCGGGCCATCGCCTGCAGGTGGCCGTCAGCACCGACAAGCCGGCTTATCCCATCCGCGCCACGGCCAAGGTCCAAGTGCAAGTGAAACTGCCCAACGGCAAGCCCGCCGCAGGTGGTGAATTCGCTCTGGCCGCCGTCGATGAAGCACTGCTGGAACTGCAACCCAATGGCAGCTGGGATGTGCTGCGCGCCATGCTGCAACGTCGCAGCTACGGCGTCGAAACATCAACGGCCCAGATGCAGGTGGTTGGCAAGCGCCACTACGGCAAGAAGGCCACGCCCGCTGGCGGGGGCGGTGGCCGTGCGCCCACGCGTGAACTGTTCGATACCTTGCTGGTATGGAAGCCCAATGTCACGCTGGATGCAGACGGCAGGGCACAGCTGGATGTGCCGCTCAATGATGCGCTGACTTCCTTCCGCATCGTCGCCATCGCCGAGAATGGCATCAGCGATTTCGGCACCGGCAGCATCAGCATTCGCTCCACGCAGGATGTGCAGGTCATCTCCGGCCTGCCGCCGCTGGTGCGCGAGGGCGACAACTTCAACGGCAGCGTCACCGTACGCAATACCACCACGCACGATATGACGATCAAGGTCGCCGCGCGTGCGCAAGGTGGTACTACGGCGAGCACGCTGACTCTGCCGGAACGTGAGGTGAAGATTGCAGCCGGACAGTCTGCCGAAGTCATGTGGCCGGTGCAGACGCCGGAAGGCATCAACCAGCTGGCCTGGGAAATCAGCGCCCAGGAGCAGGGCGGACAGAAAGCGCGAGACGCCATGAAGTTCACACAGCGCGTCGTCCCGGCCGTGCCGGTCACGGTGCAGCAGGCCACGCTGTTCCAGCTGGACAAGAGTGCCGCCATCAACGTCGCGCGACCAGCCGACAGCCTGCCGGGACGCGGTGGCCTGGCGCTCTCGCTCAAGCCCAGCCTGGCCGGTGGCAGCGATGCGCTCACGCGTTACTTCGTCAACTATCCCTTCGCCTGCCTGGAGCAGAAGACGTCCAAGGCCATCGGCCTGCGCGATGAAGCGGCATGGCAGAAGATCGTGGTGGACCTGCCGACCTATCTGGATGGCGATGGCCTGGCCTATTACTTCCCGCCCAGCGACAGTGGCGCGCGCCGCGGCAGCGATACGCTGACGGCCTATCTGCTGGCTGCCACCAACGAAGCCGGCTATGCCATCCCGCAAGCCAGCCGCGACAAGATGCTGGATGGCCTCGCGGCCTTCGTGGAGGGCAAGGTGATGCGCGATTTCTGGTCGCCGCAAAAGGATCTGGACGTGCGCAAGCTGGCCGCCCTGGAAGCGCTGTCGCGCTACAACCGCGTGCAACCCGCGATGCTGGGTTCGATCCAGATCAATCCCAACGTCTGGCCCACCTCGGGCCTGCTGGACTGGATCGGCATCTTGCAGCGCGTCTCTGCCATCCCCGAGCGCGACAAGAAGCTGGAGCAAGCCGACCAGATCCTGCGTGCCCGCCTGAACTTCCAGGGCACGCGCATGGGCTTCTCCAATGAAGAAGGCGATTACTGGTGGTGGCTCATGAGCAGCGCCGATGCCAATGCCAACCGCCTGATCCTGCTGGAGCTGAACAACCCGGCCTGGCGCGAGGACATGCCGCGCCTGATCGCCGGTGCCATCGGCCGCCAGCAGCGCGGTCACTGGAGTACCACCACGGCCAACGTCTGGGGCAGCCTGGCGCTGGAGAAATTCGCTCGCAAGTTTGAATCCGAACCCGTCACCGGCACCACGCGTGCCACGCTGGAGCAGAACGGCACCAGCACCGCCACCCAGAGCCTGGCCTGGAGCGGTGCCGCCAACGGCGGCAAGCTGCAGCTGCCTTGGCCGGAAGGCAGTGCGCAGGGTGGCAGCGTGCGCCTGGCGCAAGAGGGCAACGGCAAGCCCTGGGTGACCTTGCAGAGCCTGGCAGCGGTCCCCTTGAAGCAGCCTTTTGCTGCTGGCTATCGCATCACCCGCAAGGTCGAGGCCATCGAGCAGAAGCAGGCCGGTGTATATACACGGGGCGACGTGCTGCGCGTGACGCTGGACATCGACGCGCAAGCCGAGATGACCTGGGTCGTGGTCAGCGATCCGGTGCCGGGCGGTGCGACCCTGCTGGGTTCCGGCCTGGGCCGCGACTCGGCCATTGCGCAGGGCAAGCAGGAGGCCCCGCGTGACCGTGGCATGGGCTGGCTGGCCTATGAAGAGCGCAGCTTCGAAGCCTATCGCGCGTATTACGAGGCCATGCCCAAGGGCCGCACCAGCATCAGCTACACGGTGCGCCTGAACAATGCGGGTGAATTCAACCTGCCGCCCACACGCGTGGAAGCGATGTATGCGCCGGAAATGTTCGGTGAAGTCCCCAATGGCAAGCTGGTCGTGAAGGCGGCGCAGTGATGCGCATGACCGCAGGCACCCTCCGGCCCGGCGCGCTGGTTTCGATCAGCGCGCTGGTGCTGGCTCTGCTGATGCCCACCGCAGCCAGTGCCGTGCCATCGTTCAACGAAGTACAGCGCGACTTCCTGCCCTCGGAAGCCAGCCTGCTGGACCGCAATGGCGAGCTGTTGCAGCGCATGCGCGTGAACATGGAAGAGCGCAAATTGTCCTGGGTCAAACTGGAAGACGTATCCCCGGCGCTGCGGCATGCCCTGGTGGCCTCCGAGGACCGGCGTTTCTACCAGCACAGCGGCATCGACTGGAGCGCTGTAGCTGCCTCGGCCTGGGGCAACCTGTGGAATACGAAGACACGCGGTGCCTCCACCATTACGATGCAACTGGCGGGTTTGATCTATGACGATCTGCGCCGCAAGTCCGGTCCGCGTTCGCTCACGCAGAAAGTGTCGCAGGCGTGGATTGCACAATCGCTGGAGCGCAACTGGCGCAAGGACCAGATCCTGGAAGCCTATCTCAACCTGGTAGCCTTCCGGGGCGAGCTGGTAGGCGTGCATGCGCTGTCGCGCGTGATGTTCGGCAAGCATCCGAGCGGACTCGACCAGGGCGAGGCCGCCATCGCGGTCGCGTTGATCCGTGCGCCCAATGCGACGCCACGCCGCGTGGCCGAACGTGCCTGCGCCATCCTCAAGGAAGAGGGCGCGAGCGAGCAGTGCAGCGGCATGGATGGCCGCACCGAGCTGGCGTTGGCGCGCGTGTCGGCCAAGCGTGATTTGCCGGGGACGAGTGATTCACCGCAGCTTGCGCCGCATCTGGCCCGCAAGCTGTTGAATGCGCCCGGACAGCAATTGCGGTCCACGCTGGATGCGCCCTTGCAGCGCTTTGCCACGCAAGCCCTGCGTCATCAACTGGCCGGACTGGCCGAGCGCAACATCGAGGATGGTGCCGTCATCGTCATCGACAACGCCACCGGCGAGGTACTGGCCTGGGTCGGTTCCAGCGGCCCGCTGTCGGCAGCCGCCAATGTGGATGGGGTGGTGGCGCAGCGGCAGGCGGGCTCGACGCTCAAGCCTTTCCTCTACGAACTGGCCATCGAAAAGAAATGGCTGACGGCCGCGTCCCTGCTGGATGACTCACCCGTCAACCTCGCTACCTCGGCCGGGCTCTACATTCCGCAAAACTACGACAAGCAATACAAGGGACTGGTCAGCCTGCGCACGTCGCTGGGTTCCTCTCTCAATATCCCTGCGGTGCGCACGCTGGTGATGGTCACGCCCGAGCGCTTCTTCCGTCGCTTGCAGGCGCTGGGTTTCAACCTGCGCGAGAGCGGTGATTATTACGGCTACAGCCTCGCGCTGGGCAGCGCCGACGTCACACTGGCCAACCTGGCCAATGCCTATCGCGTGCTGGCCAATCAGGGTCGCTACACGCCCTTGCGCACGCGGCTCGATGAAGCGCGCACGCCAGCGCGCGCCACGCAGGTGATGGATGCCGATGCGGCCTACATTGTCGGCGACATCCTCTCCGACCGCAGTGCGCGCGCGCGGACCTTCGGTCTGGAGAATGCGCTGTCCACCCGCATCTGGACGGCGGTCAAGACCGGTACTTCAAAGGATATGCGCGATAACTGGTGTGTCGGCTATTCCTCGCGTTATACCGTAGGGGTATGGGTCGGAAACGCTTCTGGCGCGCCGATGTGGGACGTGTCCGGCGTGACCGGTGCGGCACCGGTGTGGCAGGAGGTCATGCAATATCTGCATGAACGAGGCCGCAGCGGCGCACGCGATGCGGGCAACGGCCCGCCCGCAAAACCGGCCGGCGTGCAAGCGCAGATGATCCGTTACGAGCAGGATGTGGAAGCGGCACGCACCGAATATTTTTTACCGGGCACCGCCCAGGCCGAGATCCGCCTGGCGCATGCGCGCGATATTCGTCCGGCCATCACTTACCCCACCACAGGCATGCTCGCTGCGCTGGACCCCGATATCCCGCCTGCGCGCCAGCGCATCCGCTTCCGCGCCCAGGGCGCGCCAACCGGCAGTCGCTGGGTGCTGGATGGGAAGATGATGCCGCAGGAGGTCATGCGGGCGGGCAGGGTACAGGCGCAGAAGGTGGCGGCCAACTTCACGGCCGCTGGGGAAGAAGCCCTGGACTTCGACTGGATGCCCTGGCCCGGCAAGCATGTGCTGGTGCTGCAGGACAAGCAGGGCAAGCTGCTCGATAGCGTGCGCTTCGAGGTCCGGGGTGCGGTAGTGCGCAATGAACCCAAGGCAGGCGTGACAGCACGCAAATAAGGCACGCAAATAAGGCGCGCGGCGTCACCCTGCACAGATCGCTGCAGGCCCATTCTCTAGCGCTTGCTGCCGCGCTTGCCGGTCTGCAGCAGTTCGCGCATCGCCTGCAAGGGCAGTTCGCGGCTGCGGCCCCGGCGCAGCACCAGGGAAAACTGCGACTGGTAGCCAAACTCGGAAGGCAGCAAGACTTTCAATCGTCCCTGCTCGACCCAGGACTGCGCATAGTGCTCCGGCAGATAACCGATATAGCGGCCCGAGAGAATCAGGATCAACTGCGCTTCCATGCTTTCCACCGTGGCCACGCTGCGCTTGAAACCGTGCCGGCTGAGCTCGGTCTGGCTCCAGTAACTGCGGCTGACCACGCTCATTTCCGAGACGGCCGAGGCGCGCAGGTTGCGCTGCTGGAAGCAGGGGTGCCGGTCGCTGCAATACAGCCACTGCTGCTCGCGGTAGAGCGGCTGATAGATCAGGCCATTGGCCTTGGCGGGGAAAAAGCCCACCGCGATGTCGAGGTCATTGTCCAGCAAGCCCTTCTGCAGTTCGTAGGGGCTGCGGATGAGCAGGTTCAGGTGCATGCCCGGAAACTTGCTGGAAAAGACGCCGATGGCCTCTGCCATCGGCAGGGAGGGATCGGTCACCGTCGTGTCGAGCACCCCTATCGTCAGCGTGCCGCCCAGTTCGCCCTTGAGCGACTGGGTGTAGCGTTCGAAACTGTCGACCTCACCCAAGACGCGCAGCGTTTCCGACAGCAGCAGTTCCCCCTTGTCAGTGAGCGCGAAACCACCCCGTCCACGCCGGCAGACGGTAAAGCCGACATCGCTCTCCAGCTGGGCCATGTAGGTGCTGATGGCCGAGGTCGTCAGGTTCAGCTCCTGCTGGGCCCGGGCAAATCCCTGGTGGCGGACCACTGCGGCGAATATGCGCAGCAACTTGAAATCGATGCCTGGGGTCATGGATAAATCGTCTTTGCATGGAGGAGGGCGCGCGTTCAGTGCCCGCAATAAGTTTCGAATTCTAACAACTTATTATTTGATTACAGCTATCTTTTGATAACTATCGGCCATTGTATATTCGCTTCGTCGCAGCCTGCTGTTGCTGCCAGAATAAGGGTGATACGCAATGTCCAAAGTCTTCCACCAGCCCCAAAGCGGCAACGACATGCCGCGCTTTGCCGGCCGTTCGACCATGATGCGCCTGCCTGCGATGGACAGCGCCGAGGGCCTGGATGCGGCCTTCATCGGCGTGCCGCTCGATATCGGCACCTCCCTGCGCGCCGGGACCCGCTTCGGTCCGCGCCAGATCCGTGCGGAATCGGTGATGATCCGCCCCTACAACATGGCCACCGGTGCCGCGCCCTTCGATTCCCTGTCGGTGGCCGACATCGGCGACATCGCCATCAATACCTACAATCTGCTCGAATCGGTGCGCGTCATCGAAGAGGCGTATGAGGAGCTGATGGCGCATCCGGTAATTCCGCTCACGCTGGGCGGCGACCACACCATCACCTTGCCTATCCTGCGCGCCATTGCACGCAAGCACGGCCCGGTGGGCCTGGTGCACGTCGATGCCCATACCGATACCAATGACGACATGTTCGGCGAGAAGATCGCCCACGGCACCACCTTCCGCCGCGCCGTGGAAGAGGGCTTGCTCGATTGCAAGCGGGTGGTGCAGATCGGACAGCGTGCGCAGGGCTACTCCAGCGGCGACTTCCAGTGGGGCGTGGACCAGGGTTTCCGCCTGGTGCAGGCCGAGCAATGCTGGCATCGTTCGCTGGCGCCGCTGATGGAAGAAGTACGCGCCCAGATCGGCGCCGGTCCGGTTTACCTGAGCTTCGACATCGACGGCATCGACCCGGCCTGGGCACCCGGCACCGGTACCCCCGAAGTGGGCGGGCTGACTTCCATCCAGGCCCTGGAAATCGTGCGTGGCTGCCGTGGCATGAACCTCGTGGGCTGTGATCTGGTGGAGGTCTCGCCTCCCTATGACTTGAGCGGCAATACCTCGCAGCTGGGCGCGAACCTGCTCTACGAAATGCTGTGTGTGCTGCCCGGCGTGACCTACCGCTGAGAGGCCCGCCATGGAGCTGAAGATCTTTCGCAGCGGCTGGGGCATGCAAGAACCCTGGAGCCGCTGCGTGGCCGAACTGCGCGAGGCCGGCTGCAGCGGCCTGGAAGCGCGCCTGCCGATGGCGCTGCAGGAGCGGCGCGCATTGCGCGACCGCCTGCAGGCCGAGGCGCTGGATTACATCGCCATCGTCTTCAGTGGCGTGGACGTCGTTCCGCGCCAGGCCGACCGGCCAGAAATCCATTTGCAGCACCTGGCGCGCGCCTTCGACGCGGCGGCGGAACTGCAGCCCCGTTTCGTGAACCTGCTGGCCGGCAACGACCGCTGGCCCCTGGCGGAACAAGTCGATTTCCTGGGACGGGCGCAGGCCCTGGCCGATGATGCGGGCGTGCCTTGCAGCTTCGAAACCCATCGCGCCAGTTCGCTCTACAGTCCCTGGATCACGCTGGACATCGTGCGCCAGCTGCCCCGGCTGCGCTACACCGCCGACATCAGCCACTGGGTCGTAGTCTGCGAGCGCTTGCTGGATGACCCGCTGGATGACCTCACGCTCTTCCTTGAGCGCGTCCACCATGTGCAGGCGCGCGTGGGCTATGCGCAGGGGCCGCAGGTCCCCGATCCGGCCGCACCCGAATACGCGCCCGAGCTGGCGTTCCACCAGCGCATCTGGGAGACGGTCTGGTCTTTCCAGCACGCCAGCGGCTATGCCACCAGCACGCTCACGCCGGAGTTCGGTCCGGACGGCTACCTGCATCTGCTGCCCTATACCCGCAGCCCCGTGGCTGACTTGTGGCAGCTCAATCGTTGGATGGCGCAGCAGGAGCGCGCGCATTTTGCACGCTGGTCACAACAGCATGGCATCGGTTCTTCGTCATCAACGCAGTCGTCTTCTACCGCAGGAGTTTGAACATGCATACCGGACAGCGCAATTTCACGGCCTTGCCCGTGATCGATATCAGCGGCCTGTATGGTGACGCGTCGACACGGCGTCAGGCCGTTGCCGACCAGCTGGGAGCAGCGGCGCGCGAGGTCGGATTTTTTTACATCACCGGCCACGGGATCGATCCGCAGCTGATCGCCGGCCTGCGCGAGGCCAGCCGCGCGCTGTTTGCGCAGCCGATGCCGTGGAAGATGCGCTATTACATCGGCGATGCCTGGGGCCACAAGGGCTATGTGCCCGAGGGCGAAGAGGTCTATTCCAAGGGCCGGCCCGATCACAAGGAAGCCTTCGACATCGGTTTCGAGGTGCCGGATGACCACCCGCTGGTACTGGCCGGCACGCCCCTGATCGGCAACAACAAATGGCCCGAGCTGCCGGGTTTCAAGGAGGCCGTCTCCCGATATTACGAGGCGGTGTTCGCGCTTGGCCGCACCTTGTTCCGTGGCTTTGCGCTGGCGCTGGGCCAGCCCGAGGATGCCTTCGAGTCCCTGGTGACCTGTCCGCCCTCGAAGCTGCGGCTGATTCATTATCCGGTCGACCTGGAAGCGGTCGATGCGCCCGGCATCGGTGCCCACACGGATTACGAATGCTTCACCCTGCTGCTGGCCGATCAGCCCGGCCTGGAAGTGATGAACGACCAGGGCGCCTGGATCGACGCGCCACCCTGTTCGGTGGCCGGCGAGGAAGCTTTCGTCATCAATATCGGCGACATGCTCGAAGTGATGACTGCGGGCGCCTTTCCCGCCACGTCGCACCGCGTGCGCAAGGTGCAGCAGGAACGCTATTCCTTCCCGCTGTTTTTCGCCTGCGACTATCACACGCGTATCCGACCCTTGCCGCAGTTTGCCAGCGGATCTGAAGACGCGACCCGTTACGGTGAGCTGTCCATCGGAGAACACATGTATTCGCAGGCCCAGCAGACCTATACCTACCTCAAGCGCAAGGTGGAAGCAGGCGAGTTGGCGATGTCTGCGGACGCATTGAAGCCCGGCAGTTTTGGTTATACCCGGTCCAGGACGACGGCCGGCGGTTGAGTTCTCGCCCGTTTTCTTTTCTTTTTTTTCAGCCCGCTCACAGAAGGAGTCCAGCGCCATGACCCACCCCCTCCGCCGCATTTCGTTCAAGCGCCACCTGCTCACGCTGGCCCTGTCAGCCTTGCTGCCGGTAGCAGCGTCCGCGCAGACCATGGTCCCCGGCCAGCTCAAGGTCGGCATGGAAATCACCTACCCCCCTTTTGAATCCTGGCAGGGCGACAAGGTCGTCGGTTTCGATCCGGACATCGCCGAGATGCTGGGCCGGGAATTGAAGCTCAAGCCTTCCTTCATCGATACCAAGTTCCCCAGCCTGATCCTGGGCCTGGGCGGTGGTCAGTTCGATGCGATCATTTCCGGCATGTACATCACGCCCGAGCGCACTGCCCAGGCTGATGCCATTGCCTACGGCAAGACCGGCGCGGCCATCATGGTGGCCAAGGACGGTGGCGTCATGCCCAAGAGCGAAAACGACCTGTGCGGTCTCAAGGTCGGCCTGCAAGCAGGGACCAGCTGGGTCAACGCCTTGAAGAAACTCTCGGCCGAATACTGTGTGCCCCAGGGCAAGCCGGCCGTGGCCGTGAGCGAATTCCCGACCGCGCCGGAAGCCTCGCAGGCCCTGCTGTCGAAGAACATCCAGGCCCAGATGGAAATCGCCGGTGCCGCCAAGATGCTGGCCGAGCGCAGCAAGGGCCGCATCGTCATCAGTTCGCCGGCCCTGGTGTATCCGCAGACGCTGGGCATCTACGTCAAGAAGGGCAATACCGCCTTGTACCAGGCTTTGCAGAAAGCGCTGGCGGCAGGACAGGCCAGCGGGGAATACGCAGCCCTCATCAAGAAATACGATCTTGAGCCCGTGGCGGTAGCAAAGTAACGTCGACCTTGAACCACCGGGAGCTCTCGCATGGCATTGGATTGGTCGTATTTCTGGTCCCTCTTTTCAATGGGGATCTTCTGGCGCGCGTGTCTCACGGTGGTCGAACTGGGTTCGCTGGTGTGGGTACTGGGCATGGTGCTGGGCTTCTTGCTGGCCTGCGCCCGCACCTCCGGTACGCGCTGGATCAACTGGGCCGCCGGGCTGTATATCTGGCTCTTTCGCAGCCTGCCGCTGCTGGTCGTGGTGGTGGTGGTCTTCAACCTGCCGCAAATCTTTCCGCTGACCCGCGCCGTTGTCGGTGATCCCTTCTTTGCCGGGCTGGTGGCCATGGTGCTGACCGAGGCGGCCTACATGGCGGAAATTCATCGCAGCGGCCTGCAGTCGGTTGCACGCGGACAGCGCGAAGCAGGGCGGGCACTGGCGTTGAGCCGCCTGGGCACGATGCGGTTGATCGTCATGCCGCAGGCCTTCCGCATTGCCTTGCCCACTCTCATCAACGAATACGTCACCATCATCAAGCTCACGTCGCTGGTGTCGGTGATCTCCTTGCCGGAGTTGCTGATGACGGGCCTGCGCCTGTATTCGCAGAATTTCCTGGTGATGGAAACCCTGCTTGGCGTGGCCGTGTATTACGTGCTGCTGGTGACTCTTTTCAGCACGCTGCTGGGCTGGCTGGAGCGGCGCCTGGATCTGCAGAAGCGCCATCCCGCAACCCTCAGTGAGGGCCAGTGCAGCGCCTTGCGCAGCCATCTCGGCAAACCGCCTGTCGCACCGGCAGTGCCCCAGGCGGCGGGGCAGCCGAGTGCACTGGAGCTGATCGGCATCCATAAAGCCTATGGTGCGCATGAGGTGCTCAAGGGCGTGAACCTGAGCGTGAGGGCGGGCGAGGTGGTGTCCATCATCGGTCCTTCGGGCTCCGGCAAGACGTCGCTGATCCGCACCATCAATGCGCTGGAGAAGATCGACCAGGGTGAAATCATTCTCTTCGGCGAAGGCTATATCAGCGCCAACGCCTCGCTGGAGTCCAGCCTGGTACGCAATGGCATCGGCCGTATCGGCATGGTGTTCCAGGGCTTCAACCTGTTTCCGCACCTGAGCGTACTGGACAACGTACTGCTGGCACCGCGCTACCACCGCCAGCCGGGCGAGCCGGCGCTGCGCCAGACCCGGGCCCTGCAATTGCTCGACAAGGTGGGCCTGCTGGCGCACCAGCACAAATACCCGCACCAGCTTTCCGGCGGGCAGCAGCAACGGGTGGCCATTGCCCGGGCGCTGGCCATGTCGCCTGACGTGATGCTGTTTGACGAACCGACCTCGGCACTGGACCCTGAACTGGTCGGCGAGGTCTTGAAGGTGATCCAGGAATTGGCGCAGGAGGGCATGACGATGGTGATCGTCACCCACGAGATGGACTTTGCGCTGACCATCTCCGACCGCGTGCTGTTCATGGAAAACGGCCGCGTGCAACTGGATGCTTCGCCCCGACAGATCCGGGAGGCCACCGCAACCGACGCCGCGACGCTGCGCGTGCGCCGCTTCATGGGATTGGATGCCTGAAATGACCACGACCCCCGATGAACTGATCCTGCGCCGCGACCTTGCGGCCGCTTACCGGCTGGCCGCGCTGTTCGGCTGGGACGACACGCTTTACACGCATTTCTCGGTACGGTTGCCGCGTGCAGCCCATGCCGCACCGGAGGATGACCGCTTCCTCATCAATCCCTTCGGGCTGATGTTCGACGAAGTCCGCGCCAGCGATTTGCTGGTAGTCGACCTGCAGGGCCGCGTGCTATCGGGCAAGGCCGACTACAACGTCGCCGGTTTCACCATCCACAGTGCCGTGCACATGGCGCGCGAGGATGCCCACTGCGTGCTGCATACCCACACGCTGCCCGGCATGGCCGTGGCGGCCTGCGAGCAGGGGCTGCTGCAGCTCAACCAGATCAGTACCGAGTTCCACCAGCGGGTCGGCGTGCATGCCTATGAGGGCGTGGCCTTCGATCTGGATGAACGTACACGCATCCAGCAATCGCTGGGCAACAACATCGCCTTGCTGTTGCGCCACCATGGCCTCTTGTCAGTGGGGGCCACGGTGGCCGATGCGTTTGCGATCATGTTCTACCTCAATCGCGCGTGCGAGATCCAGATGGCTGCTGCGCAAATGGCTACAGTCGCCGGACCGGTCACCGAGATTGCGGCGCACTTGAGCCAGCACGCCTGCGAGCAGCTGCAAAGCGTCGAACATGAGCGGCAGATCCTGTGGCAAGCATGGCTGCGGCGCCTGGACCGACTGGATCCTTCCTACCGCGACTGAGGGCCACGCCATGCCGACCTTGTTGATTTGCAGCGCGACCGATGACCTCAGTGACCTGCACGCGGTGTTTCGTGAAGAGGCCGCGCGCCGCATGCCGGAGCTGCAAGTGCGGCTGTGGCCGGACCTGCCCGATCCGGACGATGTGGAGGCTGTTGCCGGCTGGTATCCGCCGGCCGGGGTCATCGAGCGCTTGCCCAATCTGCGCCTGATTTCTTCCATTGCAGCCGGAGTCGATCATGTGCTCGGCGCTGCGCGGGCTCACCCTCTTGTGCCGGTGTGTCGCATCGTTGATCCCGCGCTGGCGGCAGGAATGGCCGAGTACGTCTTGTGGGCCGTGCTGTATTACCACCGCGCGCTGGACCAGGCGCTGCAGCAGCAGGTACAGCGTGTGTGGAAGATCCCGCCGCAAAAGCCGGCGCATCAGGCCCATGTCGGCCTGATGGGGCTGGGTGCTCTGGGGAGCCATCTGGCCGGGGTGTTGCGAGGCCAGGGTTTCACTGTCAGTGGCTGGTCGCGTTCCGTGCATCACATCGATGGGGTAAGCACCTATGCCGGTGACGATGCACTTCATGCATTCCTGCAGGCACCCGATATCGTGGTCTGCCTCCTGCCGCTGACCGATGCCACCCGCAAGCTGCTGGGGCGCGACGTATTTGCGGCGATGAAGCCGGGTGCAGCGCTGGTGCATTGCGGCCGGGGAGAGCATCTGGTGGAGGAGGACCTGTTGATGGCACTGGAACGGCAGCATCTGCGCGGGGCGGTGCTGGATGTCTTTGCGCAGGAACCGTTGCCCGCATCAAACGCGTTGTGGTCGCACCCGCGCGTGGTGGTCACGCCGCATATGGCGTCGAGTGCGCAGCCTGAGGTGATCGTCGGACAGATTCTGGACAACGTGCAGCGGGTACGCAGCGGGCAGCCTGTGCTGAATGGTGTTGATCGCGGTCTGGGGTATTAGGGCCTACCGGAATGCTGCCTCACCTGAATACGTGAACATGCAGTCCATGGGCCGGCCTGCGCCCATGGGCCCGGCGGCATCACTCAGGGTTGCGGAATCAATTGCGGCGACACCTGTTTCGCATGAGCCGCAAACAGGTGTTCGGCATCCAGTGGTAGCAGATAGCCTTCCTGCACCAACTTGTCACCAGCGGCCTTGATCTGCGCGGCATAGTCTGCCCGGCCATGGTAGCGCTGGTCGAGTGCAGGCCGGGGATCACTGCTGCTCCTGCTCGCACCACTCACGGCGAAAGGAATTGCGCTGCCCAGCGAAGAGCAGGTTTCCCCTTGCGCGTGGCCGCCGGCGCGCAGGTTCCATCCCGTGTAAGTAGCCAGTGGTACTGCCACTTCCGGCTGGGCGATGCCGCCCAGCTCATTGCCATCGGCATCAACCTTGGGCACCAGAATGCGGTAGGGCCGCGTGACATCCACGACCGGGATGGCGTTGCGATAATCGGTGACGGCCAGCGGATTGTGGATGCCGCTGTAGGCCAACTGCAGTGGGGTTGGCGTGACTGTCCCAGAGGAGTCGGCCAGTGGTACCAGTATGTTGTCCAGTGCAGGGAAACCGATCGAGGCCTGGTCCGGCGTGACCGCCGTGCCGCTGGCCACCGTGGGGTAGCGCGAGGGTGGCGGCAACCGGTCTTTCGCCAGCCAGTTTTCCATCGCCGGAATCATGGCGCGCAGCACGGGAGCCTGCGTTACGGGGCTGGCCGGGAACTGGCACATGCTGTCCTTGCCGTTCCGCTTCACCACGCCATTCCTGATGCCGGCTCCGCCCGCGTGCTGGGTGCCTGAGATCAGGTAATAGCGCACGTTGTCCGGCAAGACCAGATCCTTGCCCGCGCCGTCGGTCACCACCAGTGCACCGCGTCCTCCCCACCATTCAAAGCTGCCATCGATCTGCATGATCTTCGGGCAAGTCGCGCTGGCAGTGCATCGCTTGAGCAAGCCATCGGTGACGCCACTGACGGGATCTTTCAGCACGTTGTAGGCGAAGGGAAACTGGTCGCCCGGCATCCAGTGTTCTTCATGGCCCTTGGACCAGCGGCCTGGCTGGGAAAAGCGTTCATTGATCCAGGTGCGGCGTCCGCCCGGGATGATGGCCATCATGCCGTCGAAGACCTTGTTGCCCTGCGCATTCTTGTTGAATCCCATGTAGAGGAAGTCGCGCATGAAGCGGCCCGACTGTGAAATACCTTCACCGATAGTCAAGTCAACATTGCGCTTGTCGCGCGCCGTGCAGGACTGTTGTTCGACGCAGGCGGCATTCTTCATATCGTTGAGGGGATTGGCCGTGCCGCTGGCATCGGCAGGCGCATCGCGCAGGAAGCTCACCAGGTCGCGGACCGCGGCAAAGCCGATCGCCATCACCTTGGGATGGGTGGCGGGATAGACGAAGCTGTAGATGCTGCCCTGGTCGGCGGGCACGGTCCCGCCTGCGGGGCCGGGGACTGCAGCGGGCGGAGTGAAGACCACGTTCACGCTGCCGTCCGCCTTGGGTTCGTAATGCCAGTCGGTCACCGGCGCAGAAGGAGCCTGGTAATCCTGCTGGCCCTGCGCATTGCGCCAGGTCTGGCGCACGGTGAAACTCACTTGCGATTTGTCGCGCAGGGAGGCAGGTGCGTACGAGAGTTTGAATTCGTTGTGTCCCTGATGGAAGTCGGGGATGTATTCTTCGCGGCTCAGACCGCTGATGGCGGAACCATCCTTGTTCGTGACCACCGGGAATTGTGTGCCCAGTGCGCCGTCGATGGCCGCGCCCGACTGCTTCAGATCACCCTGCCATCCACTCCAGACGATGGTGTAGCCGGCGCGCAGCAGGGAAGGGTAGGTGTCGCCGGGAGCCGGGCCGTTGCGCAGGGATTTACCGCCGATGAAGAATTCCTCGGCCAGCTTGCGGCCACGATTGGCCACGTCATAGAAGAGCACGCGACGTGCCTGTGTCGCCGACTTCGGACGCAGGATCACGAAGTCGGTCGTGTAGGAAACGTAGCCATGGGCGTCTCTGGGGGCCTTGTCGAGATCGGTGATGCTGGCATTGTCCGGGTGAAGCGGATTGAGCTTGCCGTGCACGACGCCCGAGATCAGCTGGTAGGGGCCGGCCGCACCGGCTGGCGTTGCGCCACCGAAGGCATCGGCGGTCTGGGTGATTTCGAGCTGGTCGATGTAACCGGACGGCCTGGCTGGTGAGTTGGCGGCGAGCGCCTGTCCCGTGGCTGCCGTGCCAGCAACGAGGGCCAGCAAGGTGAGGGTGGTTTTCATGGTCTCCGTGATTTTGTGGGAACGAGGAAGACCAAGCCTACCGCAAACTGGGATGACGGGTTTTTATCGCTAACGCCAACGTCAATCCAATGAGGAAGCGATTTATGGATGAGCTGGGAATACAAAGTTGCTTCAGCCATTTCACGAAGTTGGTCCCGGCAAACCGTTGATGCCTGCCGGATCGCATATACCTCCCCTGCCATCGCCTCCCGGTTGGATTCCCTCGAAGCGGAAATAGGCAGCCCCGCCTGTTATTGCAAAGCGGGAACTAGTTCCCTCCGTGTCTCTCAAAGACGCACGCGCCATTTCCCCATGGCACGTAACAAATAATTAAGAAGCCTCACGTCGGATAATTCAGTCGCAATCCTGCGGCCTTCGTAGGGATGGCACGTTTGCCGAAGCATCCATTGGCATATCTTCGTTCCTGTAAGTCGATAGTGTTGCTGCATGGATATTCTGCGCGTAATCAGCATGCCAGCCCCGTCATCAAGCGCCGTGCTCGTGTGCCGATGTCGTATTGGAGATAAGCTTGAACGACCAACTCTCAACTGAGCCGATGAATGGCCACGCCGCACTGGCAGCGCCATGGGACGGCGTGTTGCAGCAACTGCATCGCGAGATTGATCAGCGTGGCGACGGCCGGTGTTTCGTCTGGGTTGACCCGGCCCAGGGCGAGCCCGAACTGGGAGAGGTCGACCCCGGCCTGCGCGTTAGCGTACCGATCGTGCATCCGCATTACGATCAGCGCTTCGCCCCCTATCTGGTGCCATTGAATCTGAACCGCTTCGGCGACGATTGTGTTTTCGCAGCCAGCATCGAACTCGCTTGGACGGCATGGAGCACGCCATTTCTGATGGCCCGCAGAGGAATGCCCATCAGTGGCTGGATCGTCAGTGACCTGGGTGCGCGCGAGGTTGCCGCGTATTGGGGGAGACACTGCTATCTGCATTTCGTGCATGGACGAACGCACCTTTTGCGTTTCCATGATCCCGGCGTGCGCGAGATGCTATGGCAGGACCTCGACGCCCGGCAGCGCGCCTTGCTGCTGCGCCCGGTAAACGCGGTCTTCTCATTGAACCGGCATCAGGCATTGGAGTCCTTCAGTGAAGCCTCGACGCCGGTCGCAGGGCTGGGTGCGGATGCATCCAACCGCCCTGATGAACAGTTGCAGCTCAGCGAGCAGCAATGGCAAAAGGTGAATGACTATGCCACCGTGCACGCCGCCTGGACCTATCTGCTGGGCGAAAACCTGGTCGGCCGTGATACCCCGGTTACCGAAGCCTTGCGACATAGCCTGGGCGCTGCTTCTTCTTATGGCGTGACGTCGGCGGACGACCGGATGCTGTTTCTGGTCTGTGGCTTGCGCTATGGCATCGGCTTTCACAATCACGTGCGCATGGCCGAGGTCTGGCGGCGCACCGCCAGCGGCGAGTCGCTGGTCGATGCCATTGAAGCCGTGTCCGGCCGCCCCTTCGAGCAACTGTCCAGCTATCTAATTGATTGAGTGATCGTCATGGCTTGCACCAACCCTCAACATCCCGACTGTCGAAACTGCAACAAGGATGGACTGGCGATTCTTCCGGTCCGTTATGCTGTCGTCCCGCTCAACATCCCGGGCGACATCCCGGCACCGCTGGGCAACAAGGTCACCAGCACCGCGCTGACGAACTACAAGTATGTGTTGCGCACGTTGCGCGCGGGTTTCGTCTACTTGTTCTATGAGCGTCACCCCTCCAACATCACCATCAAATGGGAGGCCTATGCTGTCTCCCCCGAGGGGACGTTGTGGAAGCGGCCCTCGCACCTTTACCCGGAGCCGGTCGCCACGGAACCTGTGTGCTCCCGAAGTGGTGACAATATTCCCGCATCAGTGATTCACATCGAGAAACCTGCGACGTGTGGCCGCGTCTGGATAGCGTTTTCACAGCATGCATGGAGTGAGGCCACCTTCAAGGCTTTTGCCAACGACATCAAACTGCGCGATCAGCGCATGCAGACCTTTATCCCCAAGCTGTGGGTCAGTCAGGGTGGCTATCGTCACGGCATGGTCGCCACCGAAGGCAACGTACAGAAGGTGCTCGAATACAACCCGGCCTATTCGCCCGACCTGCTCAATGAGAAGACCGCCACCGGTGTATTCGGTCGTAAGAACGGCACCTATGACCACGCAAAACTTGAGGCCAATACGACGATTCATCGATCCTTCAGCCGCAAAGACCAGGCCAAGCCCCTGGTGGCCAAGATGGAAGAAATCTGCACCCACGGCAAGGGCGAGAAATACAAGCCCATGATCATGGGCGTGTGGGACGCGCTGGGCATTGGTGTCGAACTCAACAACTTCCGCAATGAACCGGCGGGGTGGATGCATCGCTACAACACCGAGCTTCCGTTTCAGATCGATGGCATGCTGACCATCAGCAGTCTGAAGGATCTGCTGGAAAATCACGCAGGTGCCGTCGTCGATCGCAATGCGGATCTGGCCAGGCAGCGCGCGCAGCAGCATGACTTTGCCAAGGAACGGGCCGATGCCCAAAAGCTGCCCGCCGAGGCCAGGGCAAAGCGTCTCAAGGCAATCGAGGTACAGGAGTACGTGCAGTCCAAAGGCGTCGAAGTGGACAACGTCTACGAGAACCGCATCATGCACGCCACGATGCTGCCCGACGCCGCGCGCGACAAGGAGTATGCCCAGATCAAGGCCGATGCCGATACGGTGGTGACGTCGCGTGCCGCCTACAGGAAAGGCCGCGTTGAAAAAGCCTGGCCGCCGTATGCGGAGAAACTCGACATGAAGGCCTACGAGACCTTCAAGAAGAATTTCGAAAGCCTGCAGGATGAAGCCACGGCCCTGATTGAAAAGCGCACCGCCGACATGCTCGCGTGGATGCAGTCCCGGCATTTCCTGGATGGGCTGCGGGAGTACCACGGCGACGATATCCAGGATGCCGTCGCCTTCGAATCGCATGTCAGCGAAGTCACGTTCCTGTTGAATACGACCAAGAGCGGTCGCGGCAAGATCGAAGAATGGGTCAATGATCTGCAGATCGCGGAATCCAACCTGATGTACCGTCTGTTGAGCATGAACCAGGATGCGGCGCGAACCGAAGTCACGCAATTCCTGACCCAGGCCGAGACGTTCAGGAGCGAGCAGACCGCAGCTACGGTATGGAACTGGTATGCGTATATCCAGAAGTCGATGAAGGCCATCGCGGATTTATACAAGAAAGCGGCAGGCGTCTATAACGCCAACGAAAAGGCAAAGGCCGGTACCAACGTGGCTTTCAACGTGAAGCTTGAGCCCTACCGGCAGTTCGGCATCGACAAGACGGCCTCCACCTTCGGTGATTTCATCTTCAAGAAATTCAGACTCGACGGCAAGATGGCCGACATGGCCTGCGAGAAGATCATCCAGAGCTGGTTTGGTTTGCGTGCGGGTGTGGAAGTGGCTGCGGCGGGTGCGCTGGCCGATGCGCAGGCCCGTTATGCCATGAGCGGTCGGCTCGACATACTGGAGCGCGTGCGGGCATCCAAGAACCCGCTCTCGCCGGAGGTTCCTGAAAAGGAAACGGTGTCGTCCAGGACGCTCAAGCGTGACTGGGCCGCCTTCCGCGATTCAGAGAAGAGCGCCAGTGCCATGCGTGATGCCCGCATGGCACTGGTGGTGTTGCTGATCGAGAGCGGGAATTTCGCGAAGATGATGCATGACTGCATTGAGAAAGGAGATAGCAAGAGTCGGGCTGGACTGGCAGCTTCTGCGATGACGATCGCTAGCGGCGTCATTGATATCTGGGGTGTGGCGGTCAAGGAAATGCAGACGGCGAATGCGACGTCCTATCAAGTGATGAAGTTGGGTGGGGCTGCTTTAAGTGTCGCGGCTGGCATCATAGGTATTGTGTTTGACGTTCAGGAAGCGAAAAAGTCTGTGATTAGAGACGAGAGCGGGATTCTCAAGCTCTATTCGGTGAAAATCGTCCTTGGCGTGATCAATATTCTGGCGACCGGTGCCTCTTCCTTCACATACGCAGCGCCAATTCTCCTGAGATTGACTGGACGTGTATCAGCGGCACAGGCATTGAACTTGGTGGGTACCCGGGTAGCATCGGCTATTGCTTGCCGGATTCTCTTTATGTCAGCAGGAATGTGGATTGGTGTGCTGGTATTTATTGTGCAGGTGGCTATTTGGGCGTTGAGCGATGATGACTTGGAAACCTGGTGCACGCTCTGCGTTTTTGGTACGAAAAAGGCAGCTGAGGCCGCATACAAGGATGCGACTAAGCAGCGTGAAGAACTGGGTAAAGCGTTGATCGCGGTAGGAGTTGGATAATGGATCAGTACTTGGAAACACCAGGCCAAGCAAATGGCCTGATAAAGATCAGTGGCGAAATAAAAAATTATCTCAGCAAAAGAGATGAGGCTAGTTTTGTCTTGACCAAGAAAGACAAGACAGGAATGGGTATGGTCTCCGTTGCCCTGGCTGCGGCAGGTATGGGAGGGCAGGCAATCGCAACTGCCTCAAATGCGGCCAGTCTGCAGGAAGAAGCCGACTACGTCGAATTCGATCTGGGCGGAAAAAAAGTTAAAGGCTGGCTATGGCGGAGCCCATTCAAAGAAGGCGATGTCGTCGATGCGGCGGTTGTTTGGCAAGGAGAGTATTTCGAGTTGGTCGCACTTGCCAATCCCAGTAATCGGACCATAGCGTTGTATCCGCATTGTGTACGAGGGCGGCGTGCATTTTATACGCTGGTTTTTCGCTGGTGGTTAATTTTTGCAGGAATATTGCCTCCGGTTTCCGCTTTTATTTTTTATTCTTTCGAACCTTTTAATCGCTATCTTTTTCAACCTCCTTTTTGGTTTTGTTGGGGAGCTCTGATAGCAAGTGCAACCTTTGTTATTTTCATGCTGATGCTGCAATGGACGCCGTTCGGTAAAGCGGCGCAACGCGTATTTTCAGTACTGGGGTTAAGAGATCCATCAGGCGTGGATCTAAAAAAGACTACCAAGGCACAACGTAAGCCGGGCGATCCACCAGAGATGGGCGCGTTCTTCTTTCGTTATTAAATGAATTTGAAATGCCCTCTATGGAAACGCACGCCCAATGCCAGGTAACGCTTGCCCAGGTTGAAACCGGCGAGCTGATCAAGATCAGCGGCACGATCCGGCACTACACCTGCGAGCGCGGCGAGGCGAGCTTTGTTCTCACGCGCAAAGACAAAGCCAAGATGGGCATGGTCTCCGTTGCCCTGGCTGCGGCAGGCATGGGAGGACAGGCGATAGCGACTGCTTCAAATTCGGCCAGTCTCCAGGAAGAAGCCGACTACGTCGAATTCGATCTGGGCGGTAAGAAAGTCAAAGGCTGGCTATGGCGGAGCCCGTTCAAAGAAGGCGATGTCGTCGACGCAGCCGTTGTTTGGAAAGGAGAGTATTTCGAACTGGTCGCACTTGCCAATCCTGCTGACCGGACAATTGCGTTATATCCGCACTGCGTGCGAGGGCGGCGTGCCTTTTACATGCTGGTTTTTCGTTGGTGGTTTATTTTTTCTGGAATATTTTCTCCTGCGGCCATCTTATTCGTTTTTATAGCGTTCGGTTTTAATCGCATTATTTTTAAGTTCCCATTTTGGCTCGCATGGGGGGGCTTGCATTTTGTTGGACCTTTATTATTCTCATGCTGATGCTGCAATGGACCCCATTCGGTAAAGCGGCGCAACGTGTATTTTCCGCGCTGGGATTAAAAGATCCATCAAGCGTAGATCTCAAAAAGACCACCAAGGCACAACGCAAGCCGGGCGATCCGCCAGAGATGGGGGCATTCTTCTTCCGGTATTGAGAAAATCAACTCCTCGCCGGATGCCATTCATATGGTGGCCAAAAGTCCAATCTGGGAGCTGCTGCCCTTCTGAACTTGGTGCTTACTATTTCAAGTATTAAAGTGACAGAAAATAGCGACTGATAAAAACTGGGCAAAGCGTTGATCGCAGTAGGAGTCGGATGATGGATCAGTACGTGGAAACGCCAGGCAAAGAAAATGAAATGATAAAGATCAGTGGCGAAATAAAAAATTATGTCAGTAGAAGAGACGAAGCTAGCTTTGTCTTGACCAAGAAAGACAAGACAGGAATGGGCATGGTCTCCGTTGCCTTGGCTGCGGCAGGAATGGGCGGGCAGGCGATCGCGACTGCCTCAAACGCAGGCAGTCTGCAGGAAGAAGCCGACCACGTTGAATTCGATCTGGATGGCAAGAAAGTCAGAGGCTGGCTATGGCGTAGCCCATTCAAAGAGGGCGACATCGTTGATGCTGCTGTTGTTTGGCAAGGAGAGTATTTCGAGCTGGTCGCACTGGCCAATCCTGCTGACAGGACGATTGCCTTATATCCGCACTGCGTGCGAGGGCGGCGTGCCTTCTATACGTTGGTTTTTCGTTGGTGGCTTATTTTTGCCGGCATATACCCCGCTATTTTCTCCTTTCTTTTCTATTCTTTCGAACCATTTAAACGCTATCTCTTTCAACTTTCTTTTTGGCTTTGTTGGGGAGGTCTGATAGCGAGTGCAACCTTTGTTATTTTCATGCTGATGCTGCAATGGACGCCATTCGGTAAAGCGGCGCAACGCATATTTTCAGTACTGGGATTAAGAGATCCATCAGGCGTCGACCTTAAAAAGACCACCAAGGCACAACGCAAACCGGGTGATCCGCCGGAGATGGGCGCATTCTTCTTTCGTTATTAAATGAATTTGAAATGCCCTCTATGGAAACAAACGCCCCATGTCAGATAACGCTTGTCCAGGTTGAATCTGGCGAGCTGATTAAGATCAGCGGCACGATCCGGCATTACACCTGCGAGCGAGGTGAGGCGAATTTCGTTTTGGCCAAAAAAGATAAATACAGAATGGGCATGGTTGCGGTTGCTCTGGCAGCCACCGGCATGGGGGGACAGGCCATAGGGACAGCGACGAACGCGTCACGGATAAATGAAGAGGCTGATTTTGTTAGCTTCGAACTCAATGGAAAGCGGGTGAAAGGCTGGCTGTGGCGAAGTCCATTTTCTGAAGGTGATGATGTGGATGTAGTGGCCGTTTGGCAAGGAGACTATTACGAACTCATGGCCATGGCAAAGCCCTCCGAAAGGCTTATTTCTTTGTATCCGCATTGCGTACGTGGAATAGGCGCTTTCTATTCGTCGGTGTTGAAATGGTGGTTTGCGTTTGCGGTATTGTTCGGGCTTGCCTCAACGGCAGTAGCGCTTTGGGCAGTCGGGCGACCAGAATTTATCTTTGGTGAAGATTTTTGGATAACTGGGGCAGGTGTGGTAGCTGGTCTAAGCTTCGTCACTTTTATGCTGGCGAGACAATGGGCTCCATTTGCCAAGACATCGCAGCGAATATTTCAGGTACTTGGATTGCCCAGTCCGGCCTCTGTTGATTTGAAGAAGACAAGTAAGGCACAACGTAAGCAGGGCGATCCACCAGAAATGGGGGCATTCTTCTTCCGGTATTGAGCAAATCAGCATCTCGCCGGGCGCCATTCACATGATGGTCGAAAGCCCAGTCTGGAGGCTTCTGCCCTCCTGAAGCAGAGGTTTTCTATTTCAAGTACTGAAGGATCAGAAAATAGCGACTGATAAAGACTGGGGAAAGCGTTGATCGCGGTAGGAGTCGGATGATGGATCAGTACTTGGAAGTGCCAGGCCAAGATAATGGCCTGATAAAGATAAGTGGTGAAATAAGAAATTATGTCAGCGAAAGAGGTGAAGCTAGCTTTGTCTTGACCAAGAAAGACAAGACAGGAATGGGTATGGTCTCCGTTGCCTTGGCTGCGGCAGGCATGGGAGGACAGGCGATAGCGACTGCTTCAAATGCGGCCAGTCTGCAGGAAGAAGCCGACTACGTCGAATTCGATCTGGGCGGAAAAAAACTCAAAGGCTGGCTATGGCGTAGCCCATTCAAAGAGGGCGATGTCGTCGATGCGGTGGTTGTTTGGCAAGGGGACTATTTCGAGCTCGTCGCACTTGCCAATCCTGTTGACCGGACAATTGCGTTATATCCGCACTGCGTGCGAGGGAGGCGTGCCTTTTACATGCTGGTTTTTCGTTGGTGGTTTATTTTTGCCGGTATATTTTCTCCGGCCGCCACTTTTCTTTCATTTTCATTCGGACGTTTGCCCAGACATATTTTTCAACTTCCTTTTTGGCTTGTTTGGGGAGGTCTGATAGCAAGTGCAACCTTTGTTATTTTCATGCTGATGCTGCAATGGACCCCATTTGGGAAAGCGGCGCAACGTGTATTTTCCGTGCTGGGGTTAAACGACCCATCAGGCGTAGATCTAAAAAAGACTACCAAGGCACGACGTAAGCAAGGCGATCCGCCAGAGATGGGCGCATTCTTCTTCCGCTATTAAATGAATTTGAAATCCCCTCTATGGATACAAATGCCCCATGCCAGATAATGCTCGGTCAGGTTGTGACCGGCGAGCTGATCAAGATCAGCGGCACGATTCGGCACTACACCTGCGAGCGCGGCGAGGCGAGCTTTGTTCTCACGCGCAGAGATAAGGCCAGGATGGGCATGGTCTCCGTTGCCCTGGCAGTAGCAGGCATGGGAGGACAGGCCATTGCGACTGCCTCAAATGCGGCCAGTCTGCAGGAAGAAGCCGACTACGTGGAATTCGATCTGAATGGAAAGGAAGTCAAAGGCTGGCTATGGCGTAGCCCATTCAAAGAGGGCGATGTCGTCGATGCTGCGGTTGCTTGGCAGGGGTACTATTTTGAATTAGTCGCACTCGCAAAGCCATCTGACCGAATGATTGCACTGTATCCACATTGTGTACGAGGGAGGCGTGCTTTTTACACGCTTGTATTCCGTTGGTGGATAGTTTTTGCAGGAATATTTCCACCTACTTGCACGTCTTTGATCATCTGGGCGTCAGGATTTAATGATTTCTTTTTTGAGTTTCCGTTCTGGGCAACCTGGGCCGGTTTTTCGGCAGGTTGGACTTTTATTATCTTCATGCTGATGCGGCAATGGATGCCCTTTGGTAAAGCTTCACAACGCGTATTTTCAGTACTGGGATTAAAAGATCCATCAGGCGTGGATCTCAAGAAGACGACCAAGGCGCAACGCAAGCAAGGTGATCCGCCAGAGATGGGCGCATTCTTCTTCCGTTATTAAATCAATTTGAAATGCCTTCTATGGAAACAAACGACCCATGTCAGGTAACGCTTGGCCAGGTTGAAACCGGCGAGCTAATCAAGATGAGCGGCACGATCCGGCATTACACCTGCGAGCGCGGCGAGGCGAGCTTTGTTCTCACGCGCAAAGACAAAGCCAGGATGGGCATGGTCTCCGTTGCCTTGGCTGCGGCAGGCATGGGAGGACAGGCGATCGCGACTGCTTCGAATGCGGCTAGTCTGCAGGAAGAAGCCGACTACGTGGAATTCGATCTGGATGGCAATAAAGTGAAAGGCTGGCTATGGCGTAGCCCATTCAAAGAGGGCGATATCGTAGATGCGGTGGTTGCTTGGCAGGGTGAGTACTTTGAGCTGATTGCCGTTGCAAAACCAGCGGATCGGTTAATTGCTTTATATCCGCACTGCGTGCGAGGTCGGCGTGCTTTTTACGGATTGGTATTTCGATGGTGGTTTATTTTGAGCGTGTCCGAATTTTTGTGTAAACGGGGTTTCGTTTAATTCATAGCGATACGTTCACCGAACTGGATAGTAAACCGAGTCAGTGCAGCTTTCCAATCCC
>JGI24890J29729_1000265_pt1 | contig 38672 bp, 56 predicted proteins | sample FreactcultureFD7_FD_29729 | JGI IMG/M metagenome (IMG submission 29729)
GCTGCATCTTGTGGCCCATCTGGACATGTTCTTCGCCAGACAGGTCAGGGATTTCCAGGCGTCCCAGTTTCTCCAGAACAACGCCAGCGGTATCGCCCCGTGCAATCTTGCGGCTATCGCCAGACCACAGGGCGGCATTACGGATTTCGGGTGTGAAGTCGGATTGATCGTTCATAGTAGCCTCGTTGGTTAGGTGTGGTGAATAAACATTAGTTATTGGTCGGTGTCAACAAACGCTCCTCAGATTGATAGTTCAATTCGTGGACCATTATCGTATTTCGACTTTGGCAGTTTTGGGTATTCCGGCAAAACCGGGTAGGCCATACGCTCACGCATAGACCGCCTTTGTTTCTTGTCGCCGGTCAGAAAGAAATATCTGTGCTTTTCCATCGGTGGCAAAGTCTGTACGCCGTTTTCTTTTGCCCACCGCTTCGGGTCCGTGATGCCCTTATCGCGTAGCGTGATCGGATGGACCCGCTTGCCATCCACAAGATAGGCGTGATCGTGTGATTTGGTCGCCCCGGTATAGAGCCAGTTCGTCGCCTGATAGATGATCCCGGCGTGGCCCCATTCAGTGTCAGCGTATGACACTACCGCGCACGGCTTTTCGAGCATCTGCAAAGACCGGCCAACAAGGAATGACGCCGCGTTCTTTTCTTCGGTTTGCACCACCAGACGGCACAATTCATAAAGACGAAAGTCCCTATAGCGGAAAGAGTGCTTCTGGATCGGCGGCGAAGGCTGGCCGTAGACAACGACGCCTTCGATCTTACCTTCGATCACAAGCCCAAAACCCGCCCAAAAAATAGACGCCCGCTTTGAGTAGTGCTTCGCCAGTACAAATGTTTCCGCTATCGCCTTTGTTATTGGCACTACGGACATGAAATGGAGCGGAGAGGCCGGAGTTGAACCGCCGTCTACCTTTTGGAAAAGGTCGCACTGCCCTTGTGCTATCTCCGCAAGCATCATTGAAATAGTTCCTAAGTTAGCGGCGTTATTAGTCACCACGTTTAACCCTTATAGCTATACCACTTCCCAAGTGGGATAATTTCCCCACCAGCAGCGCGATAGCCCGCATCGAAGTTCGTCTGAACTTCTTCGCGCAACCGCTCGATCTCACCAGCCGTCTCCTTAATCGCAGCATCACGGATAGCGCGTAGGGCGACAAGGCGAACATTCGGTGCCGTCTTGTAGCCATCAAGGAAACCGGCCACCATAATGTCGTCGTATATTTTGAGTAGCGCGTCATCATCCAGCTTGGTGGGCATTGCGGCTCCTATTTTTGCAGCAGTTGATTACGAATTATTTCCCGCAACTTTTCTGGAATGTCGTGGATCATGTTAACGGCGGCATGATCTTCGCCGAACCATCCAATGAGGCCATCCAGTCTACTGGCGATGACAATTAGTTTCTGAGCATCACTCAGTTCTTCGGGTGCCCCCGGTTGTATGCTCATGTTTGGCTCCTATTAACCCGGCAACACTGGCGGAAACGGCAACGCCGCCCAGTGTGAAAAATCAAGGCATGAAAATCCACCGCCGTACACTTCCCATCCCGAAACCCACGGGTCTTTGATTGACCAGTGAACAATTTGCATGTGCGTGCGCCGCCGTTCGAGCCCATCCTTCGGGGCATACCCGATAATTAGCGTCCCGTCCTTTGGCGCTGTTTCGATCAACTTCCAGTCCATTAAACCGCTCCTATTTCTCGTTTAATTCGTTGAGAAGATTATACACTGTACCAGTGCTGACCTTTAGCGCCTTGGCGATGACTGCCTTCGTATAGCGCGGACGCCATACCGTCTTGCCGCCGATCTTCTTGCGGACCTTTTCCTTAAGCATCTTTGCGCCCTTGGCTCGCAGCTTGGCGTCCAGCTTCTTGGGTGCGCCTAGCAGATGGCCCTTGTCCCGCAGGACTGCCATCCCGGCCTTGGTGCGCTCAATCGTAAGCTGGCGCTCAAACTCGGCCATGATTGCGAGCATCCCAAGGATCAGCCGCCCCGTAGCTGTGGTGAAGTCAAAGGCTTCGGTCAGGGACTTGAACCCAGCCCCTGCCGCCTCGATCTGGGCTAGGCGCTCGTAAAGGTCTTTGATGGACCGGGAGAGCCGATCCAGCCGCCATACCACCAGCGTATCGCCGGGGCGCAGGTCTTTAATCGCCATGTCCAGCACCGGACGAACCTTCTTAGCCCCGCTGGTGGCCGGTTCCTCGTGGATGTGGAAACAGCCCGCTTTCCGCAGTGCGTCGGTCTGTAGCTCAAGGCTTTGGTCCGCCGTGGAAACACGGGCGTACCCGATCAATTCCCCTTTGGGGCCTTGCGGTGTGGACTGAATAGGACGATTAATCATACAATAGCTTATACGGGCTATTTGACATTCCTGTCAAGCCTTGCTATAAGGTACATGTAGCCTGCGCCTCGGGGTTTTCAGGGGCTGAGACAGAAGATGGCAAACCACCCAAACCGCAAGACTGCCGCCGAAGTGATCGCGACGCATTTTTGCAGCGATATTCAGGACTGGCGCGAAAGCCGTTATCAGCCCACCCGGTACACGGCATGCCCCATCTTTACGAGCGGCGAATACTATTATTCTGCCCCAACGGCCAATCAAAAACTGCCGAAGGAATGGGACTGGAGTGTTATTGGCGAGCAATTCGGACGCAAGATTTACCGCGCGCACATGATCGGCGACAGTAAGGAGTGATCCACATGCACATTGAGCAAGACCAGAATTGCAAGTTGTTCTACCGCGCCGTCTTGAAGCTATCGCGGGATGAGGTGGCAATCCTGCAAGCCGCCGAAGACATTTGCTCCAATGCCGCCAAGGCTATGGGCGAAGACCCGCACGATGGGACATTTGCAGACGCTAAGTTCTACCTTGGCGTTGCCATTACTGGCCTGACAAAATAACCACATGGCAAACCTAACTCAAGACTTGCGCGCCGTTGCTGACCACCTCCTAGAGATTGATCTAGGCTTTCAGCGCACATGCTACGACGCCGCCAACAATTTAGATTATATTATGGCTGCTGCGGTGAAATTGTCTGCGAACTGCCAGCCGTACCGCTCATTTGATGCTGAAAAACAGAAATACACAGACGAACTCGTCGCCGTTCGGCGTGAGCATTGGTTGGCGCTCCGTGCGGCAATAGCAAAAACTACAAAGTAGGGGCTATGGACACCGCAGAAGCATTGTTCGAGGCATTCGTGAAAGCGATAGGGCCATCCGCCCTGTGCCCTGAAATCGCGCGGGAGATTAAGAAAAACCGCGCCCTCCGCAAACGCATCAAAGAACTCAACCGCGATAACCAATAAGGGCCCCAAATGGACCGTCCATTAACAATGCAAGAATGTATTATCGGATTGTTGTTTTTTATTGGGCTTTTTTGTTTTGTTGTGGCGCAATTGCACGGCAATTAATTGCTCACGTTTTCATACCCCACGTTATAACAAACACCAATTGCAACGCGGCAAACCAGTAAAACGCATTACACCACGATCCGGCTACGGCCCATCGCGCGATGTTTAACCCGTACAGGGTCATGATCACATAGTTAAACAGCCGTGGGTCTAGCAATACGTTCATGCTTTTGGCTTTCAATGATTGTGGTCTAGCGGTCAATCCGCCGCGTCCAAGGATTGTAGCCTGCCGGCGCTTTAGCCCAGCCCCGGCCCTTTGGCTTTATGCCAAGATGCTTGGAACGCTTCCGGGCCACAATAGCCTTTTCAGCTACATCAGCAGCGTTCTTGCCCTTTACGCAGTTGCAGCATGTCAGGCCAAGGTTGCTTTCCCGGTTTTCGCCGCCGTTAATCAAGGCGGTGATATGCTCCAGCGTCCAGCTTTCCCCGGCCCGTATCTGCCTGCCACATTGGCCGCATAAGCCCTTGAGTGCGGTCCAGACGCGCAAACGCACCCTGGGTGGTGCTTGGGTATCATCTGACCGTCCAACCCACTCAGGGACCGCCCTGCTCACCGTTCATCCCACGGCAGCGCAATTCCCTGCCTAGCGCAAAAAGCCTCTATAAGCGTCTGAAGTTCGCCATGTTCTTTCTTGTCTAGGTCGGACGTTGAGCGGCCTACGGGGACCATGCCCCCATCCTCATCCGGCATCCACCGTTCGCCCTTATAGGCATGCATAAAATAATCTTTCCAATCTTCTTCCGGGTATTTCTGGCCGTGCCAAAGCAACTTTTTGGATACTTGGGTCAGTAAAAGCCAAAGGCGGTCATTCTGAGGAACGGTGCGCTTTGGCCCCTTAAACTCCACCCTTGTCCCGGCTGGCGCCTTTGCGATCCAGCCAAGCGCCCGCTTGCGGATTTCATCAGTAGCCAGGACAAGGATCGCACGGCTCAAGATTTTGGTGCCAGATTAATGTTGCCAATGCGGGCCTCTTTGGCCTTCATAAGATCGGACCATGCCGGCAGGGCCTTGCTCTTGAGGCGTTTCAGCCCATCGGCCCGCATTTCCTCCCAGTCCGTCACATCAGCAATCGTGGCGCAATTGGCTAGGAAGGTCTTTTGCTCCGCGCACCAGTTTTTTACGCCTTCCTCAACGTCAGGGTCTTGGTTCATAGTCTTGGACCCGTGAATGGCTGCGGATTGCGTTGTGCGGCCTTGTGCGGCCTCGCCATCGTCATCGCTGGCGTCATCGGACACAACGCCGGTAATAGCATAAGCCCCGCGCCGAGCGTAGGTGACGGCGCTCTGAAGCCCCTGCGGATCATTCTTGACGGGACGGATAGGCCAAACGCCGCTAATCCACTCGCCGGATGAATGGGCCAGCGTGGTAATCAGGACCATTTCTCCCTCATTGATTGAGCTGGTCTGGATCACGGAAAGCCCGTTAGCGGTGAGGGCTGGACGGCAAGCCGCGACAACGGCGGGGAGGTCAGCATATTTTGCCTTAAAAAACGGGTTTGTGCTGTCTTTCTTGGCTGTTTTCATTTCAGCCTGGGCCTTTGCCAAGGCCGCAGCCAAGGCACCGATGGTTTCACTTTGCATAGCTTATTTCCTCTAGGGGTTTATCTGTTTCAGCTTCGGCGTGGGCTTCTGCTAACCCGCGCATATATTGGCAGCACTCGCACAACCGCTCGCCGGGAGCCATATAGGCATCGTGCGGTTCCCCGCAGTCAGGACAATAGGTCATTGGTTCAAAACTCATTTGACATTCTCCTTCGTGGCGGTATCCGCCGCATCCGTTGACGCACTGCATTAGTTACTCAAAGCCCACAAGGCGCCACACGCTACCGCCAACAAACCCAGCCAAATGAACACGCCAGCCGTCACGCGGGAACGCTGATCCAGCGGCGGCGGAACGTACAGGTCTTGTTCTGTCCAAGGGAATTTATCAGCCATTGTCAGCCACCACGATCTTGAGGCCAAACACAGACGGGACCAGACCTTCGCCTTCGCGGGTGTAGACCGTTCCAGGATTGCCATGAAACCGCGAAGGCTTGAAAGACACGATCTGAAGCCATTCGCCATCACGGGCGCGTAAGCGGGCCGGTAGCGCGACTTCAGCACCATCAGCATCCACCAGCTTATATTCATAAGCGGCGACAGGTTCGCCAATGCGGCGAGCATCGGCATAGAGGCGGTCATATTCTGCGATCAGGGATGGGGTGGGCATTATGCCACCTTCCTGGCGGCGGCTTCGCGCTTCCAGCGGTCAATCTCATCACATGCCTTTTCTTCGGTGGGAAAAGCGGTTTCTGAGACTTGCTGAATATCTCTATAAATCCAGTAGCCGGAAGTGCCCTTGCGAATTTCGTAACCGCGATAAATTGTGTCAGTCATGGTTCAACTCCGTGTTTCTGTGCAGCTATATTTTATCAACTGTTGCCCAACGTCAACCCCTAAATCGGCATGTTGACAAAATAAATCTTCGGCCCCATAGTTCCACCATGATAAAACGCCCCGTTGGCCGTCCCGCCCTTTATTCTGACCGTATTTTGGCCCTAAAGGTAGGAAAATCAGTCTATCTCGCCGGGGCGCCAATGGCATCCATTAAGGCTATTGCCAGCCGTTTAGGCAAGCTGACTGGACGTCAATTTAGCAACCGCAGCGAAGATGGCGGCGTAATCGTCTATAGGGAGAGATAATGACCGAAAGCCCCGAAATGCTGTCACAGACAGCGCAATTGCTCGCAGCGCGCGAAAGCGAACTCGATGCTGCAAATGCACAAAGACTAGCAGACTGGCGGGCGCGGTATTGGTATCGCTGTGTTGAAGCGCCCATCCCCGTCCAGCCTAGCGGTTGGCCTGCTACACGCGGCGAGGCATCCCCGCCTCTTACTTCCGCAGAAAGCACCGTGACACCGATCAAGAGGAAGAAGCCGTGACGGAGCCAGATTGGTTCAAAGATATTCCTAAGCTGGGCGCCAGGCCGGATTGCCTGAAATGCGGAAGTTCTGTCATGACTCCTAAATTTTCCGCGCCGATCATGCCTGACGATTGGCCGGAACATATATTGTGGAGGTGCTTAGAGTGCGGGTCAGGACGCTACACAAGGTGCAAAGACTATGTGGAGAAAACACCATGAGTGATCGCTTTTACTCCGACAAGCGCCAGCGCCGCAGCAAGCGGTATCAGCTTCTACACGCCCAGCTTCGCGCCGAGGTGGCAGAGGCCCGCAAGCCTGAGCCGAGCAAACAGGCTACGAAGCGGGAAGCAAGTAATTCTTTTCGGCTGCGGGGAGAGTAATGGTCTGCAAGGCGCCACACCCTAAAGAGTTGGCTTTAGATCATGGCATATTATTGAAACTTCTACGTTATAACCCAAAAACCGGCTTATTTACTGCCGCCTGCTACAGACCTGGACGGCAGCGGCCAGATGGCGTTGTGGGCTACTTACATGCCACCGGGTATAGGCGCATATATGTTATTGACCGGCATTTTCAAGCCCATAGATTAGCGTGGTTTTATGTTCATAAGCGTTGGCCGCGTGCAGAGATAGACCACATAAACGGAAACCGCGATGATAATAGAATTATAAATCTTCGGGAGGCAACCGCATCACAAAATCAGGCTAATACAAAGGCCAGATTGCGAGCGCTTCCAAAGGGCGTTTATAAAATATGGGGCCTCGTTCATAGTGTCCGATATTACGCCGCTATATCGATAAACCGGAAAGTCATTCACCTTGGCTCTTTTGACACCGTTGCGGAGGCTAGGTGCGCCTATAAAAACGCTGCCACCAAGTATTTTGGTGAGTTTGCGAGGATGGCATGATCCCCTGCTTCACCCTCACGCTGCCAGTCCCGATTAGCGTCAATGCGCTTTATGTGAACCGCCGCGCCAAGGGGATGAAGGGCCGGATGATTAGCGAAAAGTATGCCGCATGGCGATGCAATGCCGAAGGGATGCTATGGGGTCAAACGCCGCTGCCGTCATTTCCCGGCCCCGTTGCCGTCATGATTGCCATTGAAGAACCTAAGCGCGCAACGGACCTGGACAATAAAGCCAAATGCGTTCTGGACTTTCTAGTGCGGCACCAAATAATTGCTGGCGACGATCACCGATATATCCGCGCGCTATGGTTGCAGTGGGGAAAGAATATCACTGGCTGCAAAGTCACAATCACGGAGATGGAAACGTGATTGCCGAGCTTCCGCCAGCCGAGCGTATCCGCATATTAACGGATCGCATTCACCATCTTAACAAAGCCATGACTATGGAAATCGAAGACCGTCTGGACATGATCCACTCAGCTAGAATGGCGCTGAAAAAGGCGCAGAAAGAGCTAGACAATGGCAACCGATAAGCAGCTTCAGCACGTCATGGACCTAGCGAAGCGCCGCAAGCTAACACCCCGCCCCATTGCTAAATCCGAAGCGGCTATGACCGATGCTGCCCGGCTCAAGCGTGAGGAAGAGGCCAAGCGAGCCGCCAGCATGTGGGCCAAGGGCATGGATCGGGAGACACGGAAGTGAAGCTAACTCACAAGGATTACGAGCTAATCCGGTATCTGTTTCTGGACGTGGACTGGACCCCGCTTGAGATAGCCGATGAGATTGGCCTGACCTTCCGCCAAGTGTGCAATCACATCGAAAAGCACTGTCTCCGCAAGGTTGATTACAAAATCGCCCGCACCGTGGTCAAATCTACTCGCGCCGGCATAGTCCAAATACCCCCATGTCAGTAATCGCGCTCGGTAGCTATTGGACCCCACTAGGAGGCTCAGTCTGGGACGGGCACCAGCAACAGACTGTCATGGAATGCAGATGTATTTGCGGGACCGTCAAGAATGTCTCTGTAAGGAATTTGCGTGAGGGGAACAGCAAATCCTGCGGCTGCAAGACCAAGGCGCTGCGGCTTGAGAAGCATAGGACGCTATCCATCTGGCTTCCCCATGAGGTTATCTGGATCGAGGCGGCTATTACGCTACCAGTCCAGTCCAGGGCCTTCGCCTACCGCGATATAAGCCTCATGAGCAGGAAGTCTCTGCAACAGGTATCCAACAAGGCTAGGCTTATAAGATTGGCCCAGCGGGCTTCGGTAGCCTTGATGCAGGCAGCGGAATAGAATAATCTGACTTCGCCGGATTGATCCCCGGCGTTTGGCGTCTGGCCGGGCATCGAGTTTAGCTTTCTCCAGCTTTCGTGGCTCGACCCGGCAGATGCTTACACGATTAAGGAGAAATTAAATGCGGCCAAGCCGTTTTAAGAAAGTAGAACAGGCGCGAGAGGTTTTAGCGACCCTCCATCCTACGCTTTTCGGCCTCGAAAATCCAGTTCCACTAAAAATCGGCATCAGTGCCGATATAAAATCGCGGTATCCAGAACTTTCCTGGACGCTGATAAATTATATTATGCATCGGATCACTATCCGCCGCGCATATCTCGCGGCCTGTACCGCAGGCGCGGCCCGATACGGTCTTGATGGTCCCGTTGGTGATGTCACTGAAAAACATGCGAAGTGGGCGGCTGAGGTTTTAGCCTTGCGAGAAGCTCACGCGAAAGCGCGCGAACAGGCGGCAGCATGAGCGCCCTCCACTGGTTCCCATTTTACTGGGAAGATTACAGCACCAAAACCATGCACCTCACACAGGCCCAGCACGGCGCATACATGCTGCTACTCCGCTGGGTTTACACAACCGGAAAGCCCGTACCAGACAAGCAGAAGTATAGCATAGCTCAAGCCCGGCTTAAGCCGGAGTTGGATGCTACGGATGCTGTCTTGGCTGAGTTTTTCGAGGAAAACGGCGGATTTTGGGTCAATATTCGCGCTTGCGAGGTGATGGAGGCGGCGGCGGACAAGCACCGGACTAATTCTGAGAAGGGCAGGGCTGGTGGCCGTAAAAGGGCAAGCAACGCTCAAGCCCGGCTTAACCACAGCTCAAGCAACTACAACTACACTCAGAACAACAAAGAAGAAGTTAAGAAAGAAAAAGCCACGCCTACGGCGCAGCCGTTTGTTCCGCCAGATTTCATTCCGAACCTAGCTTGGGAAGATTTCCTAGAAATGCGGAAGAAGCAGCGCAGGCCAGCAACCGAGAAAGCAAAGGCGCTCCTAGCCCGCTCTTTGGAAAAGCTAATGATCCAAGGCCACGACCCTGGAACCGTCCTTGAGCAAAGCACGATGAACGGTTGGACCGATGTTTACCCCATAAAGGAAAAAGGAAATGGCAATGGAAGACTATCCCGAAAGTCAAATCATGAAACATTCTACGACGCTGCCAGCGCAGTCGCCGCAAGGATCGCCAGTCGAGGAAATGGGGAAGCTGGTAGCCCTGAGCAAGCTACAATCCTTCTACTACCAGCCCGGCCAGACAAAACCCCAGATTGAGGGGATGCTTGAGGATATGCTTGGAGACCTTGGAAAGTATTCCGTGGTCGATGTTGAGCGGGCCTGTATGCGCTACCGGATGAACGGGGAAAACCGCTTTTTCCCCACTTCAGGCCAGCTCATGGCCCCGCCCAAGGAAAAGCCTGTCGTTGCAAAATCAAACCTGAAACAGTATAATTCCACGGAATTTACGCATCACGATGCCGTTGCACCCGGTAAATTAAAGCCCCCGTATTTGATCCTAATGGAACGCCGGGGAATGTCATATGACGATGCTATGGCCGCACAAAACCGCATGTTTCCGAATGGATTTCCGTCAAAGGTAGTACCCCGTTAATTGGAGGCGCCATGCTTGCGCGATGTCACAAACCAACTGACACCACAGAAGCTAGGTTTTGGGCGAAAGTCTTAGTGGCAGACCCAAATTCTTGTTGGCTTTGGATTGGCGGTAAGCGTTCGTTTGGCTACGGGGCGCTTAGAGTTTGGCGAGATGGAAGGTGGATATTGGAAGGGGCGCACCGCATTTCTTACACCATGAAATTTGGGGAGATTGCTCCCGGCCTGCGGATTTGCCACAAATGCGATAATCCGCCATGTGTAAATCCGGATCATTTATTTGCCGGTACCGACGCAGACAACTTACGCGATATGCGTCGCAAAGGCCGTGGGACGATGGGCGAAACCCACCCTAACGCGGTTTTAACATGGGAAAATGTTAAGGAAATCAGAGCAAGTGCGGAGCCTCAAAAAGTGCTAGCGGCTCGCTTTGGTGTTGGACCGGGGCATATCAGCCAAATCAAAACCAATCGTATTTGGCGGGCGGAGGGTAAACCAAGTGATAATTGATTTTACTTCCGGGCCTGCGTTTCTGTTGGCTGTTATCGCGGTTGTGCTTTGTGCAGCAGCAGTATTGGCCGCAAGATGATTAAACTTGCTCCATATGACGTTTTGGAACGTTGCATTGAAGCCATTCCTGCAATTATGGCAGATCGCCCAAAGGAAACCCGGCTTTTTTGGCCTTTGCCAAAAACCACCAAAGTGTTAAAATCGCCTCATGGAAATTGATGCTCGCCAGGAAGTGCGCCGGTTGTTGGACCTGATGACCCAAGAGGCCATTAAGGGGCCCTCACAAGCCCGTGTAGAGGCGATTAGGGATTTCACTACCCAATTAGCCGCCCAAGTCAAAACGCCGTGTATGCCTTCCCTAGAGGCCCCAGTGCCGTTCTTTGACGAACGCGGCCATATGTGGATAGCCTAATGGACAATCGGCCCAACAAACCAATGACCGCTTGCGAGCGCCGCGCGGTCCAAGCTGCCTTAGAGGCTCAAGGTGGAATGATTTATCCAGGTAGGGAACTTCAGGTTCAACGCTTCCTAGAGCCTGCCCAACCTCGCGTTAAATTTGATTACGTCCAAAACGGTAAGCCCATGTCATATCAGGCAATGTGGTCACAAAAGAACAGGGCGGGTTTTAAAAAGTTATCCGTCAATGAATACATAAACATGCTAAGTCTGTTGGAACAGGACGAGCTAATCTGATGCTTCAATGGTTTGTTGTAGTATCCAAACCAAATCAAGAAGCGCGGGCGGCGTTAGAATTAACCAACCAAAATTTCCGGGTATATTTGCCAGTTTTAGACTGCAAGCCCATGTTTCCCCGATATTTATTTGTACAGTTTGACCGCCAGCTTGACGCTTGGGGCTCAATAAAAAACACTCGTGGTTGTGTTGAACTTCTTTGCAATGGTTTTATTCCGTCCAATGTCCCTACAGCAATCATTGAGGCTTTGATGGCCTATAAATCGCCAGAAATCATTCCCGCCAGTCAATCGCAATTTACCAAGGGCCAGCCAGTCCAGATTACAGAGGGCGTATTGGCTGGCCTTGAGGGCCTATTCCAGGCCGATGTAAAAGGGCGAACGGCGGTTCTTTTGGAAATTATGGGTAAACGGGTGGAAGTCCCTCGCAACACTGTGCGGGCAGCCTAGACAAATATTCTAAATATGGTAATTATGTTGCGCTGCTGCGTTACCGGGGGTGCAAATTGTTGTGCCCTGCGGTAGCTATTCAGAAGTACCAGCCAGCATTTTAACCCCTAAACTCAGGAGAGTAACATGCCCGGTTGGACCACTAATGGCGTTCCCCTTCTCGGCTCTGCCACGGGCGCTGAAACCACCTCTTTCGACACCAACGGCGCCAATGGCGTCAATCCGCAGACTGCTGCCATTTCCTTGCAGCAGCTCGCCTTCGACATCAGCTTGTATAACTCCAAGCTGGACAAGACGATGGTGGCCGGAACCCGCTACTACACCTCGTACACCATCGGCGTTCCCCAGGTATTCACTGGCGGTATTGTCGAAGTGGGCGGCACTGGCGGTACGGACCTGTGGAACATTGAGCTTCACAGCCCGACTGGCGCCACGCTTGCCACTACGCTCCTGACCGGCACCACGGCCGGCACAGCCAGCACTTGGCAGCAGATCGCTTTCACCGCGACCTATACCCTGACCGTTCCGGGCACCTATTGGGTTGTTCTGCAATCCAACGGCACCACGGCCAAGTTTGCCAGTATCAATTCCCCGACCAGCACTTTGCTGACGGGTTCGGCTACTGGCACCTTGGGCACCCCGGCCTCGATCACCCCGCCCACGACCTACACAGCCAACCTTGGGCCTCGCATAGTTTTGTACTAGCCGCCTCAGCATCCCCAGCCCCGCCGTAATTCCCCCTACGGCGGGGCACCCTTTTTCAAGGATCAGACATGGCTAAGAAAATGACCATGAAGGCCGCCGTCAAAAAATACGAGGGCTCCAAAGCCGATATGGCTAAGGACAAGGCCGGAGCTAAGAAGCTCATGAAGAAGGCCAATAAGGGTAAGTGCTAGCCTAGCCTCCCGACCCCAGCCAGGGGGTAACTGGTGTAAATTGTCCTTGGGCTTAGGCCCATGTCAGTGAATAGTGTTTCACATGAAACAATCCCCTTCCGCCAGTGCGGATAAAACCGCAACAAAGCCGCAAATTGGCAAACCGTTTGAGATAGGGAACCGGGCTAACCCCTTCGGGCGCCCAAAAGGCTCACGGAATAAGCTAGGCGAACAGTTCATCCAGGCGCTTCAGACCGACTTTGAGGCCAACGGCAAGACGGCCATTGAGACTGTCAGGCAAGAACGGCCCCACGAATACCTCAAGGTTGTGGCGTCCCTGTTGCCCAAGCAGATTGAAGTGAAAGAAGGCGCATTTGACGGCGTTGATGATGAAACACTCGCCGCTCTTGTCGCTGCCGCCCGATCAGCTCTCGGTATTGTTGAAGGCGGCGGAACGGGAGCGGCAAACTAGGCTCTCGCGGAATAGGCTTAGGGACTATCGGCCCTATACCAAGCAGCGGGAGTTTCACGCAGCGGGCAAGGCCCATTCAGAGCGGCTTTTCATGGCCGGCAACCAGCTAGGCAAGACGATAGCCGGCGGTAATGAATGGGCGATGCACATGACGGGCCGGTATCCCGATTGGTGGGAAGGCCGCGTATTCGACAAGCCTGTAAGATTTTGGGCTTCTGGCGTGACCTCGGACAGCACTAGGGACAACCCCCAGCGCATCCTTGTAGGACCACCGCAGCAGAAAGAATTATGGGGGACGGGAACGGTTCCGTTCGACGCCCTCAAGGACTGGACCCCGGCGCGGGGTATCCCTGATGCGCTAGACAGCATCATCGTTCGCCACGGTGGCGGTGGTGATGTTCAGGCCGGCGAGAGTATCTGCGCTTTCAAGTCATATGAGCGCGGCCGGGAAAAGTGGCAGGGGCCAACCCTCGAAGGGGTCTGGTTTGATGAGGAACCGCCTTTGGACGTTTACACCGAAGGCACGACCCGTATTCAGGCTACTGACGGCATTAGCATCATCACTTTCACTCCCTTGAAGGGCATGAGCGAGGTTGTGAGCCTGTTTCTCACGGATGCCATGCTTAACGACCTACAGACTAAGGCCAAGGGATGAGCCGCAGCGTCACAATGATGACGATTGACGACGCGGAGCATTACACGCCTGAGCGCCGCGCGGAAATCATAGCTGGCTACCCGGCTCATGAACGCGATGCCAGGTCCAAGGGTATCCCCGTCCTTGGGTCTGGTGCCGTGTTCCCGGTAGCCGATGAAGACATAATGATCGCCCCGTTCGTGATCCCGCCGCATTGGCCGCAGATCAATGGGCTAGACTTCGGATATGACCATCCTTTCGGCGCCGTGAACTGCGCTTGGGACCGTGACAGCGATAGTTTCTATGTGTGCAAGGAATACAGCGCACGGCTTCAGGGGCCTATCATGCATGTTGGCGCCGTCCAGCCTTGGGGCGCTTGGATACCCACCGCATGGCCACATGACGGACTACAGCACGACAAGGGCGGCTCCTGCGAAGAACTGGCAAGCCAGTACCGCAATCACGGTCTGAACATGCTGCCTGAGCGGGCCACATTCCCAGATGGTGGCAATGGTGTAGAGGCCGGCGTCCTGGAGATGCTGGACCTCATGCAGACGGGACGATGGAAGGTCTTCAGCACATGCGGGGGCTGGTTTAGTGAAAAACGCCTCTATCACCGCAAAGATGGACAGATTGTGAAGATCAAGGACGATATTCTATCGGCTTCCCGCTACGCATTCATGATGCGGCGCTTTGCCAAGACCTATGTGGTGCGCGTTTCCGGGCCGCGCCGGCCGCAGGGCGACCTTATGGGTAACGCCTCCTGGATGGGCCGCTAGTGGCAACTGAGGACACCTATCAGGGCGATCAAGACGCATCGGCCAAGACGGATGAGGATATTGTCCGTGAGGCCATGCGCCGCTTCGACATATGCGCGACATGGGAAAATGATGCCCGGCTGCGGTTCATCGAAGACATCAAGTTCTGCAACGGCGATGCTGACAATCTTTATCAGTGGGATAGCACATCGCGCACGGCGCGAGGCTATGGCACGATTGATGAGCGCCCATGCCTCACAATCAACAAGACCCGCCAGCATTGCCTGAACATCATTAACGACGCCAAGCAGAACAAGCCGGGCGTTAAGGTCAAGCCGGTGGGGAATGGCGCCACCTATGACGCGGCCCAGGTCTATGAGGGCATCTGCCGGCATATTGAATACATCAGCAATGCTCAGGCGGCCTATGACACGGCCACGACCTTCCAGGTGCAGGGTGGTATTGGCTGGATACGGTTAACCACCGATTACCCCGACTACAACGACCATTCCTTCGATCAGGAAATATTCATTCGCCGGGTGAAAGACCCGTTGACCGTCTATATGGACCCCGACATTCGGGAGGCTGACGGTTCGGATGCCCGCTATGGCTTTGTCTTCGATGACATGAGCCGCAATGCGTTCGCGGACAAATTTCCTAAGTACAAGGACATGGCAACCAAGTCGCCGCTGGATGTTTCCGGGGTGTGGCTCAGGCAGGATCAGGTCCGGGTGGCGGAATATTACCGCGTCACCGAAAACAAGGCCAATCTGGTATCGTATGTTGATCCACTGACCGGACAGCGCAAGTCCGAGCGGCAGGACCAGATGCACAAAGAACTATACAAGCAGGCCATTGACGACCCCGGCACGAAAGAGCGGGACATCATGGACCGCAAGGTTGAATGGTTCCTGATCGCTGGCGACAAGATCATTGACCGCTCTACCTGGGCCGGCCGCTATATCCCGCTAGTTCGTGTGATTGGCGAGGAAACCATCATCAACGGCCAGCTAGACCGTAAAGGCCACACGCGGGCCATGAAAGACCCGCAGAGGCTTGCCAATTACTGGTATTCGGCCGCGACTGAGCATGTCGCGCTACAGTCCAAGACGCCCTACATCGGGCCTATGGCAGCGTTCGAGAACCTCGAAACCTACTGGGACAGCGCCAACACCGTTAACCATGCTTGGTTGCCCTTTAACCAATATGATGACAAGGGCCAGAAGCTAGAGGCACCGCAGCGTCAGGCGCCCCCTGTCATGGCCCAAGCCTATATCGAAGGGCTTAAGATCGCCTCGCAGGAAATCAAGGAAGTTTCGGGCCAGTTCGAAGCTGACCTTGGGATGCCATCCAACGAGAAGTCTGGTGTGGCCATCCAGCAGCGGCAGAGGCAGGGCGATAACGCGACCTACCATTATATCGACAATCTGGCCCTTGCGATACGGTTCGTGGGCAAGCAGCTAATCGACCTCATTCCCAAGATTTATGACACGCCCCGCATCATTAAGATCATGGCTGAGGATGGGGTAGAGCATGAGGTGTCTGTGAACCCGCAGGCGCAACAGGCTTACGAGCAGAAGCAGCAGCAGGACAAGGAAACCGTCCAAAGCATCTTCAATCCCTCGGTTGGCCGCTATGATGTAGAGGCAGATGTTGGCCCTGCCTATGCCACCCGCCGGCAGGAAGCCTTCAACGCCATGATGCAGCTCATGAAGGAAGACCCGGATTTGATGAAAATCGCCGGTGATTTGTTCGTCAAGGCCGCTGACTTCCCGATGAGCGACAAGATCGCGGAGCGGATCAAGAACACGATCAGCCCACAAATCCTTAACGGCGGACCGCCCGGTCCCAGCCAGCAGGAACAGGAAGCCCAGAAGCAGCTACAGGCTCAGGGTCAGCTATTGCAGAAGATGAGCGAGGCGCTATCTGAGGCCAAGTCCAAGAACCGGGTTGAGCAGGAGCAAAAGGGCATTGATGCGTATAAGGCAGTTTCGGAGCGCATGAAAATTCTCCTGCCTATGGAGATTAGTCCCGCCGAGAAAACCAGAATGATCCATGACATGCTGATGGCCGAACATCAGACTAACCTAGGTATAATGGCCGATAGTCATTCATCCATGCTTTCGCTGATCGAGGCCCATAACCAGCCTGAACCGCCGCCCCAAGCCCAGCAGGCCGCCGAATGAAAGCCAGAGAGCGAATTATCCTCCCCAAGTCAGTTAAAAAGGCTGATGACAATCGGCTGGTCCATAGGCTGATTGCCCGTACCGCCAAGGAACTGGCTGGCACGTTTTATGAGTTCGCGGCCCATGACAATGAGTTCTACAAGTTCTACCCGAAGATGCAGTTTTTCATTGACCGGGAATGGGAACGGTTTGTCACGGTAGCCAAGGAAGTGCTGACCGATTGCCTGAAGTCCGGCGCGCTGACTGAAGGCGAGAAGGGCGAAATCTATGACGCCCTGATCCTGGACGCCACGCTGCCTTATTCTAATACTGAAACCCAGATCACGAACTTTCGTCATTAACGCTAGCGGTGGCGCTCACCGTGTAAATTGTCCTTGAGGAAACTCATGTCTGATCCCGCCGAGCCTATTGCCCCTGCCGCCGAACCGGAAAAGACCCTAATTGAGCAGGATGGGTCAGTCCCCGAAACTGTCGTTATCCCCGATCCGCCGGCCGAAGAACCCGAAGCCCCGGCTGAACCGGAACCGGCTAGCGGTGAGGCGGCTATCGAAGCCGCCCCGGAAAAGCCCAAGCGCACCCCCTGGTATCAGACCCGCATTGACGCCCTGACCCGCCAGAAGGCCGAGGAAAGGGCTGCGCGGGAGGCTACTGAAGCCCGCTTGGCTCTACTGGAAGCCGCTGCCAACCCGCCCGGTGACGCTCCCAAGGGCTATACGGCGGAAGATTTCCAAGCCGCTGTTAGGGCCGAAGCCCAGCGCGTGGCCCAGGTCGAAAGCGCCAACAAGCGCACCAAGTCATGGTTGGACGCCGGTTCCAAGGAATACGGCCTCGAAGCCTTCAACGAGAAATGCAACACGGTTGCGGCCATGGGCGCCGGGGATAGCCCCGACTTCATGGCGATTGTCACCGACCCAGATGTGATGCCGGAAGGCCACAAGGTTGTTGCCATGCTGGCGGATAACCCCGATGAGGCTGAACGCATCCTGGCTCTTGAGCCGCGCAAGATGATTGCGGCGCTGACAAGGTTTGCGACAACTGCGGCTGCGCCGGCCAAGCCAATCTCACAGGCCCCCCGCCCTATTACACAGGTAGGCGGTACGGCCAAATCAACTGCCCCGTCCGAAGCCGACGACATCAAGGTTTGGATGGAGAAGCGCCGCGCTGACATTGCGGCCCGTTCAAAGACACACTAAGCCTGAACCGCCTTGGCCGGTATAGCCATGTCCCGCGTGTAACCAGCGTCACGAACTGGAAAACCCGATCCTAGCTGCGCGCTCCTAGAGCGTTCCGTTTGCACTCTTTCTGCTTGGTCGGCAGTGGTCCGTTGGCACCCTTAACGCCTTCATTCCATCGCCATTTTCCCAAACCAACAGAGGCGCACCGCGCCTCGCAGAAAGGAATTGTTATGTCTAATACCCTTTTGACTATTGGGGGGATCACCCGCGAGGCGATCCGCCTGTTCATGAACTCCAATGCCTTCATCGGCAACATCGACAAGCAATATGACCCGTCTTTCGCCAAGACCGGCGCCAAGATCGGCCAGCAGCTCCGTATCCGCCTGCCCAACGACTATGTGGTTTCGGATGGTCCGGCCCTGAGCGTTCAGGATACCAACGAACAGCAGACGACTATCACCGTGGCAACCCAGCGCCATGTTGATACCTCGTTCAATTCGGTGGATATGACCATGAGCCTGGATGACTACTCGGAAATCATCCTTGCCCCGAAGATCAACAATCTGGCCGGCAACGTTGCCGCCACGATCATGTCCGGCGTTACCGTTGCTCAGGGCGCCTTTGCGGGTACCGTGGTTAATGGCGCGGAAGGCGGCATCTGCAACTATGTTGCGAATGTTGATGGTTCCAACAACGTCATCGCCCCGACTTCTGAAACCTGGCTGACGGCCGGCGCCAAGCTGGACCAGTCTTCGGCTCAGGTTCAGAACCGCAAGGCCGTCCTGGACCCCTTCACGATGGCGCGCACTGTGTCCAGCCTGTCGGGCCTGTTCAATCCCGCCTCGGACATTTCCCGCCAGTACAAAAATGCCCGCATGTATGACGCCCTGAACTTTGAATGGTTCATGGATCAGACTGTGGTTAACCATACTGTTGGCACGTTCTCGGCCGGCGGCACGGTCAGCAGCGCGTCCCAGACTGGCACCACGATTGCGGTGAATGCCATTACGGGTACGCTGAAAAAGGGTGACATCATCACCTTTGCCGGTGTGAATGGCGTGAACCGCGTCACCAAGCAGACCACTGGTTCGCTTCAGCAGTTCGTTGTGACCGCTGATGTTGCCACTGGTGGAACTTCCGTCACTATCTATCCTGCCATCGTTCCCCCGAATGCGGGCAATGCGGTGCAGTATCAGACCGTGACGGCTTCGCCGGCCAATGGTGCTGCGATGGCGCTGGTTGCCAATGCGGGTGCCACCTATCGCCAGAACTTCGTCTATGCCAAGCAGGCCGTGACGATGGTGACCGCCGATTTGGAAATGCCGCCGAATGTGAAGGGTGCCCGCGAGCAGATGGACGGAGTGTCCATGCGCGCTGTCACTCAGTACGTCATCGGCACGGACCAGACGGCGGATCGCTTGGATGTGCTATTCGGGTGGTTGTTCGTCCGGCCAGAGTGGAGTTGCATCGTCGCTGGTACAGTCTAGCGGAGACTAACTTTTAATTGCCCCGACCCACTAGGAATGCGATATTGCTTCGTGTTCCTAGTGGAGAAGGTCAATGGACGTAAAATGTGAAGTTGAAGGGTGTGTGTTCCTCACCCATCGTAAAAATCCCGCATATTGCAGCAAGCATTACTGGCGATATGCGAACCACGGTTCTGTTGTTCTGCCTCCCAGAAAGAATAAGCGGTATCATCCGCATTACATTCGCTGGCACGAAAAGAAGGTAGATTGCGTTTCGGCGTGGTTAGATTTTTGGGCCTTTACCAACGACATTGGCGACTGCCCCGGCCAAAACTACAGGCTGGATAAAATCCACCAAGCCAAACCCTGGGGGCCTAATAACTTTCAGTGGCGACCTCTCTTAGAGAAACAAGAGGGTGAAACCGATAAAGAATGGCACGCCAGAAAATGGGCTGAGAAGAAGCAGCGCATTCCCGATTTTGAGCATAAGCGCGACGTTCAGCGCCGGTTCAACATCACAGCAGAACAGTACGCGGAGTTAGATAGGGCGCAGGACCATAAGTGCGCTATTTGCCGGAAGCCTGAAACTGCAATCCACAAATCTACTGGTAAGGTAAAGCGCCTAGCCGTAGATCATTGCCACGCGAAGAATACCCTTCGGGCGTTACTTTGCTGGCGCTGCAATGCCACTCTCGGCAGGACAGACGATAACCCCGAATTACTAGAGGCAATGGCCTCATATCTTAGGAGACACGCTTGAGCGCACCCGGCCTGAAGATCACCAATTTCCATTATGCACACATCAAACTGCCTGATGGTCCTGCCGGCTTTGTGGAGTTTCCGAAGTGGGTTTATCCTGACCCCGCCAGCACCAAGAATGGTCATCTGGTGAATGATGCCGAAGAAGAAGCGGCTTACTTTGCGGCCCTTGAGAAGAAAGAGGCCGTTCCCGATCCCAAGCCTGCTGCTGATGAGGCTCCAACGCCGACCCCCGCTGCGATCCTTTCTGGCGTGAATGACGAGCGGGAAATCCTGCTTCAGATCGCCAAGGAAAAGAATATCAAGGTCGATGCTCGCTGGAAGACTGACCGCCTCCGCGCCACCATCGAACGGGAAACGGCTGACCTGTGACCGTCACAACCCCCGCTGACATTATCCGCCTTGTCCTGAAGGATACCGGGGTTCTCGGCGTGGGGCAGACTGCTTCGGCGGAAGATACGAACGACTGTTTCGACACGCTCAATATGCTTATTGGAGAGTGGGCATCGAAGCGGTGGCTTATCTATCACCTCCTTGATCTTTCCAAGGTGTCCACAGGCGCCCAAAGCTATACCGTGGGACCGGGCGGTGACATTGACACCGGCACCATGCAGCGCCCGGACAGGCTAGAGGATGGTTGCTTTTTCCGGCAGCTAATCACCGCATCATCGCCTAACAAGATTGATTACCCGCTGGCGATCCTGGAAAGCCGAGAGGATTACAACCGGATTGGCCTCAAGCAGCTTTCGACCATCCCGCAGTATATTTATTATGACGCTGCGTTCCCTCTGGGCATTGTGTACCCGTGGCCGGTGATTTCAGCCACTCAGTATGAGCTGCACATTCTGGTCAAGGCGCAGATCGCGCAGTTCGCTAACCTTGCGGATACGATCAATCTTCCCAGCCAGTATTTCGGTGCGCTGCGGTATAATCTCGGTTGCCGGGTCCGGCCGATGTACCAGCTACCCCCTGACCCGTCCTTGGTCGCGCTCGCTACTGACAGCTTGAGTACAATCAGGAATATGAACGCCCAAATCCCCCGCCTGCGTATGCCTGTCGGGCTAAATCGTGGCGGCCTCTATAACGTCTATAGCGATACCGTTTATTAGCGCCGCGTTTGCGGGTCTGTGCTGCGCTAATTCACCCTCCCGACCCTGAAGGAACCTAACATGGCCGCAATTCCTAATTTCTTGCAGGGCTTTCGCCTTGTCACTGGCGAGGCGCTTAACGCCCTCGTTACCCAGATCAATAACCTGACCGGAAATGGTACGCCGGGTGCGGTCACGGCGACGACCTTCAGCGCCTCTACCTCTGAAACGCTGGCCGGCACGCTTACTGTTACGCCGCAGTTTATTGCTTCGGCCGGTTCAACGCAGGGTGGCGCCACGGCTATCACAAGCCGTAAGGCTTTGGTGACGACTGCCACCGCCTCCAGCAAGGGCGTCCGTCTTCCCACGGCTGTGACCGGCCTTGAGGTTGAAGTTGGCAACTATGGCGCAACCTTTGCCACCAAGGTCTATCCGGCCACGAATGGCAAGATTGGCGCTGCTGCCACCAATGCCACCGATACCGTTCTGGCTGTGAACAAGGTCAACAAGTATGTTGCCGTGAACACGACCAAGTGGATCGTGTTGCGTGGCTCGTGAAGAAATCGAGCCCGGCACGGAAATTGTCGGGTTCGACTTTATTCTTCCTGTTTCAGACGAAATCTGCCGCCAGCAGATAGCGAAAAGCCTAAACTTGGGGCTACCGGAAGCCACACAGAGGCGGCGCGTCACGGTCATAGCCAATGGCCCAACTGCCAGGCAGGCCGACCTTCGCGCGATGTTAGGGCCTACGCTGGCTCTAAACGGTGCGCTTGGCTTGTTTCTGGAACAGGGCTTAGCCCCAACCTATTGGGCGGCCTGCGATCCCCAGGAATATGTTGCGAGTTTGCTGCCGGATAATCCGCCGCTTGATACCGTTTACTTTGTCGCCTCCAAATGCCACCCAGCCGTATTTGAGAAGCTCAAGGACCGCGATGTTCGGTTGTGGCATCTCCTGGACCATCCCGCCGAAGGCCGCCAGCGCATCGCCTTGGCCTCATCGGTAACAATCTCGGCAAGCTGGCTCATGCACCGTCTAGGCTTCACGGATTTTGACTATTGGGGCTGGGATGGGTGCTTTATGGATGGGAAAAACCATGCCGGCCATAATGCAGACTGGTCCGGGGTTGATACTCTGCACCTGAACTATGGCGGCAAAGTCGAAAACGGCGAAGTCATAGGCGGCAGGACATTCGCAACGACCCGGACATGGGCAGCAGAGGCCAAGGGCGCCGAGCAGTTTTTCCAACTCGCGGAATACTTCGACATTGGCATCAAGATACATGGCGACGCGATGATTGAGTGTGCCCGCCAAGCAGTGATGAGTATAGCAGCGTGAAGGTTCCTCTGGTCATCGGAGCATACGAAGCCCGGTCCATTATTGCGGACGCGCAGAAGTGCGTTAACCTCTATATGGAGAAAAACCCAGACGATAGCCCGTTCCCGTTTACGCTCTATCCCACCCCGGCGCTGGAATATCTGACTACGGCCACGGTCACAGGGCCGGTTCGGGCGACTTACACAGCCTCAAACGGCAATTTCTATGTGGTTGTCGGGGCCAATGTTTATACAGTTTCCACAGCCTATGTCTGGACCCTGCTAGGAACGCTAACGACTTCAACAGGGTTTGTTTCCATCAAGGATAACACGCTAGCTTGCGTGATTGTGGACGGGACCCCTAATGCAAGGGTCATAAACCTCTCGGATAATTCCTTCGGGAATATGTCCGGTACCAATTTCTTTGCCACCAACAAAGTGGACTATCTCGATACCTATTTGATTTTCAACCGCAAGGACACGAACCAGTTTTTCTTTACCTATAGCAATGCGACCTACGCGATGCTGACGGGCGGGACGGGGTTTGATCCGCTGGACATCGCCGGCAAGAATGGCGGCAACGACAATCTGGTATCTGTAGCCGTCATGCACCGTGAGCTATGGCTTATCGGGGAGGATACCTCTGAGGTCTGGTTTGATGCCGGTGCCGCTGATTTCGCATTCCAGGCCATGCCAGGCGCCTTTATAGAACATGGCTGTCAGGCAGTTGGGTCAATCGCCCGCTATGATTTGGCCTTGTATTGGCTGGGCCAGGATGTGGCGGGTAATTCCATCGTCTTTGAAGGCGCGCAGTACCGGGTAAAGCGTATTTCTACCCACCCCATTGAGCGTGAGATCGCCACCTATTCAGATAAAGCTGGCGCGCTTGGGTTCACCTACTTGCAGGAGGGGCATATTTTCTATGTCCTGACCTTTCCGGGCGACAATGTTACTTGGGTCTATGATGTTTCCTATTCTCAATGGCACAAGCGGGCATGGTCTGACACGGACGGCAATCTGAACCGCTGGCGCGCGAACTGCTTTGCGCCATTCAATAATCAATTGATTGTTGGGGACTTTGAAAACGGCAATCTCTATGGCCTCAACCTCGATCTGTACCTTGATGACGGCGATCCCATCGTTCGTATCCGGTCATTCCCGCATATCGCGGAAGAAAATGACCGCGTGATCCATAAGAACCTGATCCTTGCTATGGAGGTGGGCGATCAGATGGACACCTCAACAGACGATCAATACGAGGTTTCCCTCCGCTGGTCCGACAATGCCGGCCGGTCTTATGGCGAGGCCGTGCTACAATCTCTAGGCGCGACTGGCGAATACCTGACATCAATCCAGTTCAATCGCCTAGGTCTTGCCCGTGACCGCGTTTATGAGGCGAGCTGGTCCGCCCCCATGAAAACGGCCCTTCAGGGTGCCTATCTTGAAGTCATCAAGGCAGCGTCTTGAGCAGTCCCGGCAATCCGCTTCAGGGCTTTCCGCAGAACGGGGCGCCCGTTGTAAATCCCGACCTTAACTATACCTGGACTCCGACATGGCTGCGCTGGGCCATGTCTATCTGGATCAGGTCAGGAACGGCACAGGGCGGCACCAGCGCACCTACTGGTTCAATGCTGGCATTCGGAGGTCCGACTACCGCAATACCGTCAGGCTGGATACTGTGCGACGGATCAGCAGTAAACCGGATTGACTACGGCGCCTTGTTTTCAGTGATCGGAACATTTTGGGGGGCGGGTGATGGTTCAACAACTTTCAACCTTCCACCTCTGACGGATCGGTTTCTAGTGGGGGCTGGGTCTTTGATATTCGCCAGCCGCAGCGGAAATATTCCACTTACGGGCGGCACTGGAAATGGATACGCAGTCGTTAATTGGATAATTAAACTATGAAGAACTTCCTGCGGATTGCCGAAGGTGTTGATGTTCTTCCTATCCTGAACGCCATCCAATCAAAGCCGGAACTTTGGGATGAAAACTCGCTTCGAACTACGCACCCAGCGTCCCCGCATCAGGAAACCAGCGACATATGGCTCTGGTTCAATGAAATCCCGGAAGATGAAACGGCTGTAGTAAACGACATTCAGACGATGCCATATAATGCGTGGCGGGAATTGCCCCAGGTTAGGCCGGTGATTTTTGACCTCATGCGCCGGGTTGAAGGTGTCCAGTTGGGCCGGGTGATAATTACCAAACTTCCACCCGGTAAGAAAATCCCACCCCATGAAGACCACGGTGCGCCGGTTGATTTCTACACGCGATACCAGATTGTGCTTCAGAGCTTTCCCGGTACGCTTTTTACGATTGAAGATGAAACCGTGAACTTCAAGCGCGGCGAAGTCTGGCGGATAGACAACAGCAAGGAACACTCTGTGGTTAATAACGGCACGGATGACCGGCTAGTGATTATCGCGGACATTCGCTCATGCTGACGGCTCAGATCGAAGCATTTTCGGACGTTATCGACGTTGCCAAGCCATTGCTGGAAAAGCATTGGGAAGAATTGGCGGTTTACAAAGACAAGATGCCGCTAGACCCAAATTATGAGGTCTATTTTGCCCGTGAGGCGCGGGGGGAAACGCTCCTAGCCACCTTGCGCCATAATGGCGAATTGGTCGGCTACTGGATGAATTTCGTAGCCCCCGGCCTGCACTACAAATCGACGCTGACCATGACGATGGACATTCTTTGGGTTCATCCAGATCAGCGCGGCGGTTTAGGTGGCTTCAGGCTTGCGGAATGTGTCAAGGCGGAAGCCAAGCGGCGTGGGGTAAAGCTCTGGTACGCCGGCTCGAAAAATCACAAGGAAATCGCATGGTTTCTTCAGGGAATTGGAATGAACAAGACCGAAGAATATTTCTCATCCTGGATCGGGGATTAACGTGGTAGCTGCTGCCATCGTCGGAACTGCCGTTGTGGGTGCCGTTGCTACAACGTCTTCCGCTTCTAAGGCGGCGAACGCCCAAACCGCTGCGGCCAATCAGGCAAATCAGACGCAGCGGGATTTATATAATCAGACTCGCGCAGACCTTTCGCCATACAATGAAGGCGGCCTTAAAGCCTACAGCACGCTCAATGACCTGTTGGGCGTTGGCGGAGGTGATAGCGCGTCCATGCAAAAGACGCTTGAGGGCCTTCCGGGCTATCAATTCACCCGCGATCAGGGCTTGAAGTCCACACAGAGCGGTTATGCTGCGCGCGGCTTGGCCGATAGCGGCGGGGCACTAAAGGGAGCTGCAAACTACGCTACAGGCTTGGCAAATACCAATTACGGAAACTATGTGAACCAGCTTCAGAACTCGGCTAATCTTGGCGAGAACGCTGCGGCACGGACTGGCGGTTATGCCACCACTACGGGTCAGGGCATTGCCTCTAACACAATCGGTGCTGGCAACGCACAGGCTGCGGCTGCGAACGCGACTGGTGCTGCTATCACTGGCGGCGCAAATAACTCTCTCGGTGGCTATCTCTATAGCCTGAATAACGGTCTGATTAACGGCCAGCAGGGCAGCAATAACCCGGCCGCTTCACCAACCGCTAGTTGGTACACAGGCAACGGAAATGGGGAGTTTTGATCTATGCCCGTTGATGTAAGCAGCTACGACCAGAAGCCCACTAGCCCATTCGACACGCTGGGCAAGCTGACCTCTATTCAGAGCCAAGCCAATCAAAACAAGCTGTTCCAGCAGGAATACAATTCCAAGCTGGGCTTGAGCCAGATTTACAAGGACGCAGTGGACCCCGCGACAGGCCAGTTTGACCCGTCAAAAATCCCCGGCCTTATCAATGGTCCGAATGGCGCGAATATCACGCTAGGTCTTCCGCAGGCGATCCAGAACTCCCAGGAAGCGCAGAGCCGAAATATCGGCATCGAAAGCTCAAAAATCAAACTTGCTCAGCAGCATATCGACGCCATAAACAATTACATGGCCCCGTTGCTGGCTAGTCCAAATCCATCATCGAATGATGTTGTGGCGACTATTTCTCATGCCATGCAATCCGGCCTAGTAACTCAGCCAGAAGCGGTTCAGTTCTATTCGACGCTCCCCAAGGGGCCGGACGGCAAGATTGACGAAAGCCAGATTAGGCCCTGGCTCCAGCATAACCAGATGCAGCTTATGAGCGCGCAGGAGCGTTTGAACGCGATCAGCCCGGCACCAACGGCAATTGATAGCGGCAACCAGATTAACCTTGTTCGCACCCCGCAGCTTGGCAGTCCGTCTATGGCCGGCGTGGTTCAGAAAGGCTTGCCGCCGAATACCCCTGTATTCAATCAGCAGACCAACCAGCCGGGTTATCTCGGCTCTGGCGGCGGCGCTGGCGCTGGTCCGGGTGGTTTCATTGCCTCCGGCCCTGCCTTGGGTGCAGAAAGCGCGGCCAATACAGACGCCACAGCTTCGGCCGGCCAAGGCGTTTCCTTGCAGCAGATGGCCGATCAGGTTCCGGCTCGCAAGGCGCTCCTTGGAAACCTGGAAGGCGCACTGGATAAGTTCACTTCCGGCCCCGGACAGAACTGGAAACAGGTCGCCGCGACTTTCGCAAATGCTAACTCCCCCTTTGGTCAGTTATTCGACGCCAAGGCCATTGCCTCGCAGGAAGAATTTAACAAGCAGGCAACGCAGCTCGCACAGTCGCAGTTTCAGTCTCTCGGCGGTACTGGCACGGATGCCAAGCTGGATAGCGCGATGCACACCAGCCCGAATGACGCACTATCGAAGCTCGGTAACAAGGGCATCATTGCCATGCTCAAGGGTAACGAGGATGCGATTAACGTCAAGAACCAGGCTTGGCAGGCATACAAGCAGGATCACGGCGCCCAAAGCTATCCGCAGTTTGCCACACAGTTTAACAAATCCTATGACCCCCGAGTATTCCAGTCTCAATACCTGACGGTGGATGACCGGAAGAAGATGATTTCTGGAATGACCAAGGCCGAACAAAAGACGTTCCTGAACAGCTATCGCACCGCCATTTCAAACGGATGGGTAAAACTTCCCGGTGCCCAATAGCTGGCTGAACGATCCGTCTGATTATATCGGTGGTGCCGTTGGTGTCCCGGTCAAGATCACAAGTGGGCGGCGCACTCCACAGCACAATGCCCTAGTGGGCGGCGTTCCTAACTCGGATCACTTGCGCGGTCAGGCTTACGACTTCGTGCCGCAGGGAATGTCTATGGATGACGCAGCCTCAAGGCTTCGCGCATCTGGCATTCCGACCACGAAGATCATCAATGAGCGCGACCATATTCACGTTTCATATCCTGCACAGGGAAACATGCCCCAGACGATTTCCGATGATGACTTGCTGAAGGCGCTTACGGGCGGAACACCGTCTAAGGCGGCGGCTCCAACCGCTACCGCGTCGGCCGGTCAAATTTCGGATGAACAGTTGCTTGCGGCATTGACTGGCAGCGCCGGTAAACCGGCCCCCGCCCCCGGTGATGCGCCCCCAGCCCAAGCCAAGGGCGTTGGCCTTTTGGAAGGGTTAATGACCGGACAGAAGGTTGCGGCCCCCAAGTTCGGCTTTACCGAAGACCTGACCGCCAAAATCCCCTTTGCCAGAGATATTATGTCGGCCGGGGCGGCTGGCTTGGACATGGCTGGGAATGCCCTTACCGGCCAACAGAGCCCCGGTTTCAGCAGCCTCTATCAGTCCCACATGGCCGATTTCGGCCGCCAGCAGGCTAAATATGAGGCCGCCAATCCCAATGCGGCGGGTGCGGCTACCGTGGGCAGCTTCCTATCCACCGGCCCAGGGGCCGTAGCAAAGCTCGTAGCGGCCAAATCGCTCCCAGCCCTTATGGCGGCTGGGGCCAAGGGCGGTGCCGCCATAGGTGGCTTATTTGGGCTTGGAACGCCTTCTGAGGATAACAGCGTAGGCGGCCGGGTGGGTAATGCCCTGACCGGCGCTGCTACTGGTGCCCTGACTGGCGGGGCACTCCCATTGGCAGGCGCCGGTCTTGGGGCGGCTGGCCGTCAAGTCGGCAGGGTCACAAACAAGCTGTTCCCCAGCGTTGAGGAAGTCGCCTCTAAAAAGGCCAAGGGCATCATTGACCAATTTGCCGGTGGTTCCGTCACTCCTGTCGCCAATGAGATTGTTCCCGGCTCCAAGCCCACACTGGCCGAAGCCACTGGCAATGCTGGGGTGGCATCGCTTACCCGCGCCCTCCGCGATCTTAACCCGAATAGCCCGCTGGTAGCGCGTGAGGGTCAGAACGCTGCGGCTCGTTTGTCTCACTTGGAAACGGCGGCCGGAACGCCTGAAGAAGCCGCCGCGCTGGTCGCTGCCCGTGACAAGGCGGCCACTTCTAATCTCAAGGCCGTTTTCGATCCAGTTAGGGGGCAAGCCGCTGATATTGCCCCGTTACGCCAGCAGATTTCCGATATTCTGGCTGGTCCGAATGGTGCGCGATCCGCTGTCAAAACATCCATGAAAGACGTGCTTTCAGTTCTGGATAATGAAGGCAAGCCGATTACGGACCCGGAAAAGCTGTATCACAGCGTCCGCAAGGAAATTGGTGATCTGATTTCCGGCAAGGACCTTACCAAGAGTTATGGAAAGCAGGCGGCCGCAGAGCTGATTTCTGTTCGGGACGCCTTGGACGGGGTGATTGAGCAATCTGCCCCCGGCTTCAAGAAATATCTGAATGAATACGCCCAAGCATCAGCGCCCATAACTTCTATGGAGTTCCTCCAGGGGCTTAATCTCACTGATGCCCAAGGAAAAATCACGCTCTCCAAGGTTCAAAATGCCATCAAGCGTCTTGAGGCGCAGAAGGCCGGTGCGGGCGTAAAGGCGGGAAAGGCTGTCACTGACACGCAAGCCGAAGCCTTGAAGGCAATCAGAGATGACTTGCTCCGCGCCCAGCATATCTCGCTTGGGAAGGCCATTGGTTCCAACACGGTCCAAAACCTGACAGCACAGCGGAAACTTGGTATTCTGGATAAGTATGGCCCGGAAGGCATTGGTGCCACTATCGGCGGCGGCATCGGTGTCCTAACGCATCTGCCCGGCGGCCCTGAAATTGGTGCCGGCCTCGGCGCTCGCGTGGGCAATGTGCTTGGAAAATCTCGCTTGGATAGGCTGGCAAAAACTCAAGAACTAACGCAAGCCAACCTTGAGGATATGCTGCTTAATCCCGCCCGCTACCAGAACCCGTCAGTCCCGCCCAAGCCGATAGCTTCCCTCAATGACATTCTCAACAGCAGCCGAGCACGGGCTAGCATGGGCGTCGCCAACCGCCTCGCCATCATGCACGAGCTTGGCGCGAAGAAGCGCGCGAACGCGCCTTAGGATGCCTTCTTCGCGGTAGCCGTACTGGCATCCACGAGCGAACTCAAAGAACAGATAAACCGCAACCGCATACCAGAACAGGTCCATGACAGCTTCCCTAGTCCCTCCCGGCAAACAGACCTTCGTGGACATTAACGGCGCCCCGTTAGTTGGGGGCTTCGTCTATATGTATACGCCGCTCACGCTAGTTTTCAAAGATACATGGACAGACGCAGACCAAGGCTCGCTTAACACCAACCCCATAGTCCTGGACAGTCGCGGACAGGCTATCATTTATGGCGTTGGGGCTTATCGGCAAATCCTGACGGATGCGGACGGTAATACGATCTGGGATGCAGAAATCAGCGGGTTTCAGGACTCAGTTTTCGGCCCCCAAGTCACTGTTGCTTCTGCAGCGACTACCAATCTAGGTGCTGCTTCATCCAATAATGTGCTGATTAGCGGCACTACCACGATTACCAGCTTCGGGACTTCAGCCTCACTATCCAACCCGATCTATTTCATCCAGTTTAGCGGTATTCTCCAGCTTACCTATAACGCCACCAGCATGATCCTGCCCGGTGCGGCAAACATCACCACGGCGGCCGGTGATAGTGCCTTGGTGGAAGTCACCAACGCCGCTTCCGGCTATTGGCGTATGATTGCCTATTTCTCGAATACGTCTGGCGGGGCACTGGGAACCGCCGCAAGCTATAACATTGGCACTAGCGGCGCCACAGTCCCGCTATTGAACCAAGGAAATACATGGTCTAGCGGATCACAGGTATTCAACTGTCAGACTTCATCCCCGGAATTTAGCCTTTCAATATCTGCGGGCCATGTGCTGGCGAACTTTGCCGGATCAAGTAATTTCAATCTTACAACCGGCGTTAGCATCGTTATGGACAATCCGATCAATACCCAAGTGGGGCAATCGGGCGTCTTCTGCATTATTCAATCAGCGGGCGCGCTGACTATGACGTGGGGCACGTCTTTTAAAGCGCCCGGTGGAATAGCGACTGTCAATTTAAGCGGCGTCAATGGCGCGACAGATGTTTTTGCCTATTACGTCCATAGTTCTACTTTCATTATCATTACCCCGATCCTGAACCCGACATGATCCCTGGGCTTTGCTCGCTGGTTTATAGAAGCAGTGGAGGAACATCGGGAGGGATGACAGCTATCGCATCCCCACCATCCTTATCAGGTGGAAGCGGGCAGACAGTCGTTGGTAACTCAACGGCGATGGCGTCTGGTGGTACGGCACCATTCACCTATGCGTGGGCCATTCTCTATGGCGACCAAAGCGTTACGGCCACATCGCCAACACTGGCAACAACAGCATTTGATTGCGGAAGCCTTCTGCCGGGCTCAAGCACAACAGCAGTTTTTGCCTGCACAATAACCGACAACATCGGCAGCGTTGCAATCACTAATGCCGTCAATATTGATTTTCACCTAGAAAGCTAAAGGAACTCTCATGGCACAACAGCCCACAGTTATCCGCGATGGCGTTGCCGTCATGGACCCCAACAATTCTACAAACGCCATTCCCAATACTCTCAAGGTCAATGCGGACGGGTCAATCAATACTTCGGGAACGGCTACTATCACGCCGGTTTCTTCCGCTACTCTGACGGCTACTCAAGTGACGGTTCCGGCTACGGCAAACGGCATTCTTATTCTTGCGGCCAATACCAGCCGCAAGGGCGCGACAATTTCCAATCCAGGAAGCGTTCCCGTTTATATCCAGCAGGCCGCAACAGGTGTGACAACTTCTAGTGGGTTCAGTATTCCGGCTGGTTCATCTTACAATATCAATGAGCCACTCTATACGGGGGCGATTTATGGAATTATCGCAACCGGCACCCAGGTTGTTACTGTAGTGGAGTTGACCTAATGGGAACCGGGATTTCTTTAAGCTCATGGCCCGCTGTTTCGACTCAGCAACGTCTCACATCTGGTACCGCTGCAACCTACACAACCCCCGCAGGGTGCAGGCAGATCAAGGTCAGTATGGTCGGTGGCGGAGGTGGTGGTGCTGGTTCTGGCAATTCTGGTACTGCTGGCAGCGGCGCGGACGGAGTAGCCACCACCTTTAACAGCGTTAATGCCGCATTCGGCAAGGGCGCTGCAAATGGAAACGGCTATTCGGCCCTATCTGGGAATGGCTCCGGCTCGGCAACAAGTCGCGTTCAGGGTGGGGCGGGTAGCGCCAATCAGCAGGCGTCTGTCACAGGCACCGCCCAAGCTGGTAACGGCGCGGCGTCCATACTCGGTCCCGGTGGAATTGCAACAGCTAACACTGGCGGAACTGCCGTAGCCAATTCAGGCGGCGGCGGTGCCGGTGGGCGGGGCGACGGTGGTGCGGCGGGATATTCAGGGTCCGGCGGTGGCGCGGCTGAATATGTTGAGATTATCATCAATAACCCTGCTGCAACTTATACCTACACGATTGGCACGGGTGGCGCGGGAGGCACACAGGGAACCAATGGCTACGCTGGTGGCGCGGGCGGAACTGGCTACATCATCGTGGACGAGTTCTATTGATGCCCGCTACCCTTCTCCCAAACGGAAAACAGCAATTCGAGGATATAAACGGCAATCCATTGGTGGCCGGCACTGTTGGTATGTACGTCCCAACCACTTTAACGCCCAAAACCACATGGCAGGATGCTGACCAGTCTATCCTGAACACCAACCCAATTATTCTAGACAGCCGAGGGCAGGCGATAATCTATGGGAGTGGGGTTTACCGCCAGATTGTAAAAGACTCTCTGGGAAACGTGATCTGGGATCAGCTTACGGCCTCTACCGGAGCCTCGGACCTGAATTATGACACGGTGACAGCGGCAACAGCGGCCACCATTTCAACATCACAGGACTTTATCCTGATTGCCGGGTATGCAGCTATCGGCGATGCCTGCGAAGTCCTGATGTATAAGCGGGTTTCTGCACAACCCTCCGCGCATCAGCTATGGTTTCAATCAGCCGATCTTGCCTATTGGGAATACCAGCCTGGGTCCGATGGTGTGAATGCTGCTGTGGCCGGAATGCTTCCAACAAATGCCGATAATGTTTCCGCATGGGGAAAACTTCAGACATTTGTTCAACAACTGCCATCGAATGTTACTTATAGTGATGGCGCATTCATGGACATAAATGTTCCGAAAACTGGTGTTTATGTTTTTGCATCTAGCATCACATGGGATGTTTCCGTTGGCGGCATTCGCGGCAATGGATCATGGTTTGTTTTTACAAACACCGGAGCGCACGGAATTACGGTAGATGCTACAAACCCTGGTGATGGTTCTCCATATAGAAATTACCGAACGACATGCGATCAGCTTCTCATTCTTGGGCCATCGTCTGGCACAAATTATGGGTTAAATATTGCCCCAGTAACAAGCGCCGCATCTCATTTTGGCTTTAGACGCTGTAGCATTATTGGCTGGAAGCATGGCATTGATTTTAACTCAAATGCATATCTTATCTCATTTGAGGATTGCGGGGTGTTTTTCAATGAAACAGGAATAACGGACGGTAACGCTGGGGCAAATTCCGGTGAGAATATCCGCTTTGTAAATACTGATGTATTTAACAACACCGCTGCCGGCGTGATTTTTGTCAATCCCAATGCTGATTATTCCATGACAAATGCGTCCATAGATTATAATGGCGGTTCATCTGCCGGGCCGCAAATTTCAGTCTTGGGATCAACTCTGACATTGGAAGGTGGGCACGTTGAGGGCGGGGCTCCGGCCGCATATCAGGTTGGAAAAGGGGCCACTCTTGCAGATGGAACCCTGACAACTATCGGAACGACCTTTATACAGGTTTCGAGTGGCGGCTCTGTTCCTTACATGGAAATCCTGGACGGCGGCTATGTATCGCATCACGGCGGTAAGGCAATTCTTGGTGATGCCGGAACCACAACGGCTGTCAAGGCTTACGCCGGTGCCACGCTAACAAGGCATGGGTTCAAAATAAACGGTAGCGGAGCTATTACTACCGACACAGGCAGTACATACGGAAATTACGCCGGGTCTGTTATTTGATGGACAATATCTCCCCGGATTATGTCCCATGAATAACCTTGTCGATCAGATTGTGAAGTTCATTGGTGACACGCATCGTCCAGTTGCGCTGCTTATCGTGGCAATCGGTTTTTTTTGGGCGGTAGTCAACAAACGCTCCTCAGATTGATAGTTCAATTCGTGGACCATTATCGTATTTCGACTTTGGCAGTTTTGGGTATTCCGGCAAAACCGGGTAGGCCATACGCTCACGCATAGACCGCCTTTGTTTCTTGTCGCCGGTCAGAAAGAAATATCTGTGCTTTTCCATCGGTGGCAAAGTCTGTACGCCGTTTTCTTTTGCCCACCGCTTCGGGTCCGTGATGCCCTTATCGCGTAGCGTGATCGGATGGACCCGCTTGCCATCCACAAGATAGGCGTGATCGTGTGATTTGGTCGCCCCGGTATAGAGCCAGTTCGTCGCCTGATAGATGATCCCGGCGTGGCCCCATTCAGTGTCAGCGTATGACACTACCGCGCACGGCTTTTCGAGCATCTGCAAAGACCGGCCAACAAGGAATGACGCCGCGTTCTTTTCTTCGGTTTGCACCACCAGACGGCACAATTCATAAAGACGAAAGTCCCTATAGCGGAAAGAGTGCTTCTGGATCGGCGGCGAAGGCTGGCCGTAGACAACGACGCCTTCGATCTTACCTTCGATCACAAGCCCAAAACCCGCCCAAAAAATAGACGCCCGCTTTGAGTAGTGCTTCGCCAGTACAAATGTTTCCGCTATCGCCTTTGTTATTGGCACTACGGACATGAAATGGAGCGGAGAGGCCGGAGTTGAACCGCCGTCTACCTTTTGGAAAAGGTCGCACTGCCCTTGTGCTATCTCCGCAAGCATCATTGAAATAGTTCCTAAGTTAGCGGCGTTATTAGTCACCACGTTTAACCCTTATAGCTATACCACTTCCCAAGTGGGATAATTTCCCCACCAGCAGCGCGATAGCCCGCATCGAAGTTCGTCTGAACTTCTTCGCGCAACCGCTCGATCTCACCAGCCGTCTCCTTAATCGCAGCATCACGGATAGCGCGTAGGGCGACAAGGCGAACATTCGGTGCCGTCTTGTAGCCATCAAGGAAACCGGCCACCATAATGTCGTCGTATATTTTGAGTAGCGCGTCATCATCCAGCTTGGTGGGCATTGCGGCTCCTATTTTTGCAGCAGTTGATTACGAATTATTTCCCGCAACTTTTCTGGAATGTCGTGGATCATGTTAACGGCGGCATGATCTTCGCCGAACCATCCAATGAGGCCATCCAGTCTACTGGCGATGACAATTAGTTTCTGAGCATCACTCAGTTCTTCGGGTGCCCCCGGTTGTATGCTCATGTTTGGCTCCTATTAACCCGGCAACACTGGCGGAAACGGCAACGCCGCCCAGTGTGAAAAATCAAGGCATGAAAATCCACCGCCGTACACTTCCCATCCCGAAACCCACGGGTCTTTGATTGACCAGTGAACAATTTGCATGTGCGTGCGCCGCCGTTCGAGCCCATCCTTCGGGGCATACCCGATAATTAGCGTCCCGTCCTTTGGCGCTGTTTCGATCAACTTCCAGTCCATTAAACCGCTCCTATTTCTCGTTTAATTCGTTGAGAAGATTATACACTGTACCAGTGCTGACCTTTAGCGCCTTGGCGATGACTGCCTTCGTATAGCGCGGACGCCATACCGTCTTGCCGCCGATCTTCTTGCGGACCTTTTCCTTAAGCATCTTTGCGCCCTTGGCTCGCAGCTTGGCGTCCAGCTTCTTGGGTGCGCCTAGCAGATGGCCCTTGTCCCGCAGGACTGCCATCCCGGCCTTGGTGCGCTCAATCGTAAGCTGGCGCTCAAACTCGGCCATGATTGCGAGCATCCCAAGGATCAGCCGCCCCGTAGCTGTGGTGAAGTCAAAGGCTTCGGTCAGGGACTTGAACCCAGCCCCTGCCGCCTCGATCTGGGCTAGGCGCTCGTAAAGGTCTTTGATGGACCGGGAGAGCCGATCCAGCCGCCATACCACCAGCGTATCGCCGGGGCGCAGGTCTTTAATCGCCATGTCCAGCACCGGACGAACCTTCTTAGCCCCGCTGGTGGCCGGTTCCTCGTGGATGTGGAAACAGCCCGCTTTCCGCAGTGCGTCGGTCTGTAGCTCAAGGCTTTGGTCCGCCGTGGAAACACGGGCGTACCCGATCAATTCCCCTTTGGGGCCTTGCGGTGTGGACTGAATAGGACGATTAATCATACAATAGCTTATACGGGCTATTTGACATTCCTGTCAAGCCTTGCTATAAGGTACATGTAGCCTGCGCCTCGGGGTTTTCAGGGGCTGAGACAGAAGATGGCAAACCACCCAAACCGCAAGACTGCCGCCGAAGTGATCGCGACGCATTTTTGCAGCGATATTCAGGACTGGCGCGAAAGCCGTTATCAGCCCACCCGGTACACGGCATGCCCCATCTTTACGAGCGGCGAATACTATTATTCTGCCCCAACGGCCAATCAAAAACTGCCGAAGGAATGGGACTGGAGTGTTATTGGCGAGCAATTCGGACGCAAGATTTACCGCGCGCACATGATCGGCGACAGTAAGGAGTGATCCACATGCACATTGAGCAAGACCAGAATTGCAAGTTGTTCTACCGCGCCGTCTTGAAGCTATCGCGGGATGAGGTGGCAATCCTGCAAGCCGCCGAAGACATTTGCTCCAATGCCGCCAAGGCTATGGGCGAAGACCCGCACGATGGGACATTTGCAGACGCTAAGTTCTACCTTGGCGTTGCCATTACTGGCCTGACAAAATAACCACATGGCAAACCTAACTCAAGACTTGCGCGCCGTTGCTGACCACCTCCTAGAGATTGATCTAGGCTTTCAGCGCACATGCTACGACGCCGCCAACAATTTAGATTATATTATGGCTGCTGCGGTGAAATTGTCTGCGAACTGCCAGCCGTACCGCTCATTTGATGCTGAAAAACAGAAATACACAGACGAACTCGTCGCCGTTCGGCGTGAGCATTGGTTGGCGCTCCGTGCGGCAATAGCAAAAACTACAAAGTAGGGGCTATGGACACCGCAGAAGCATTGTTCGAGGCATTCGTGAAAGCGATAGGGCCATCCGCCCTGTGCCCTGAAATCGCGCGGGAGATTAAGAAAAACCGCGCCCTCCGCAAACGCATCAAAGAACTCAACCGCGATAACCAATAAGGGCCCCAAATGGACCGTCCATTAACAATGCAAGAATGTATTATCGGATTGTTGTTTTTTATTGGGCTTTTTTGTTTTGTTGTGGCGCAATTGCACGGCAATTAATTGCTCACGTTTTCATACCCCACGTTATAACAAACACCAATTGCAACGCGGCAAACCAGTAAAACGCATTACACCACGATCCGGCTACGGCCCATCGCGCGATGTTTAACCCGTACAGGGTCATGATCACATAGTTAAACAGCCGTGGGTCTAGCAATACGTTCATGCTTTTGGCTTTCAATGATTGTGGTCTAGCGGTCAATCCGCCGCGTCCAAGGATTGTAGCCTGCCGGCGCTTTAGCCCAGCCCCGGCCCTTTGGCTTTATGCCAAGATGCTTGGAACGCTTCCGGGCCACAATAGCCTTTTCAGCTACATCAGCAGCGTTCTTGCCCTTTACGCAGTTGCAGCATGTCAGGCCAAGGTTGCTTTCCCGGTTTTCGCCGCCGTTAATCAAGGCGGTGATATGCTCCAGCGTCCAGCTTTCCCCGGCCCGTATCTGCCTGCCACATTGGCCGCATAAGCCCTTGAGTGCGGTCCAGACGCGCAAACGCACCCTGGGTGGTGCTTGGGTATCATCTGACCGTCCAACCCACTCAGGGACCGCCCTGCTCACCGTTCATCCCACGGCAGCGCAATTCCCTGCCTAGCGCAAAAAGCCTCTATAAGCGTCTGAAGTTCGCCATGTTCTTTCTTGTCTAGGTCGGACGTTGAGCGGCCTACGGGGACCATGCCCCCATCCTCATCCGGCATCCACCGTTCGCCCTTATAGGCATGCATAAAATAATCTTTCCAATCTTCTTCCGGGTATTTCTGGCCGTGCCAAAGCAACTTTTTGGATACTTGGGTCAGTAAAAGCCAAAGGCGGTCATTCTGAGGAACGGTGCGCTTTGGCCCCTTAAACTCCACCCTTGTCCCGGCTGGCGCCTTTGCGATCCAGCCAAGCGCCCGCTTGCGGATTTCATCAGTAGCCAGGACAAGGATCGCACGGCTCAAGATTTTGGTGCCAGATTAATGTTGCCAATGCGGGCCTCTTTGGCCTTCATAAGATCGGACCATGCCGGCAGGGCCTTGCTCTTGAGGCGTTTCAGCCCATCGGCCCGCATTTCCTCCCAGTCCGTCACATCAGCAATCGTGGCGCAATTGGCTAGGAAGGTCTTTTGCTCCGCGCACCAGTTTTTTACGCCTTCCTCAACGTCAGGGTCTTGGTTCATAGTCTTGGACCCGTGAATGGCTGCGGATTGCGTTGTGCGGCCTTGTGCGGCCTCGCCATCGTCATCGCTGGCGTCATCGGACACAACGCCGGTAATAGCATAAGCCCCGCGCCGAGCGTAGGTGACGGCGCTCTGAAGCCCCTGCGGATCATTCTTGACGGGACGGATAGGCCAAACGCCGCTAATCCACTCGCCGGATGAATGGGCCAGCGTGGTAATCAGGACCATTTCTCCCTCATTGATTGAGCTGGTCTGGATCACGGAAAGCCCGTTAGCGGTGAGGGCTGGACGGCAAGCCGCGACAACGGCGGGGNGGNCAGCATATTTTGCCTTAAAAAACGGGTTTGTGCTGTCTTTCTTGG